>Ga0134126_10000246_pt1 | contig 69829 bp, 51 predicted proteins | sample KB31752_FD_96881 | JGI IMG/M metagenome (GOLD analysis project Ga0134126, IMG submission 96881) | Terrestrial soil microbial communities with excess Nitrogen fertilizer from Kellogg Biological Station, Michigan, USA - KB3-175-2 | ecosystem: Environmental > Terrestrial > Soil > Unclassified ...
AATTCTATTAAATGTCATGTAAGATAATTTATAGTATAAATGAAATAATGTCATTATAAAAATTTTAAGAATAAAAAAAAATATTATTAAAGGATACATACCAGCCTACGGCAGGTAAAGAATCAAATAATTATATTTTATTTTAAATAATTTAAAATAAAAAAGACAAGAAGCAGAAATTATATATATATTGCTTTGCAATAAAAATTTAATATTTTCTAGACACATATATGGAAATTCTATGAATAATTTTTATATTTTCTTTACATAAATAAAATGATAATTTATATACTCAAGTGCCAGTATTTGATTATAATTAAAAAGGCGTAGCATTTGCTTATATCATTCTAAATAATAGCACTGGAATGCAAACAAAAGTAAAATGCAAAGCAAAAGAATATTGTATAAAATTTACCTTATAAAAAAATAATAATTTATAAGTTATAAATATACAAAAATTTTAAGTATAATAATAACTAGTTGCTTTGTCTTAGGTTGACTTTGTTTTTGCAAAGCAAAGCATTAAGGACTGACACTTGCAGAATAGATATATTCTAATCTAGAAAAAATATTAATTAAAGTTATTTCCCATATCTAAATAAATAAATTTAAATAATAATTATGCTACTTTTTTTTTAATAATTATTAAAAAAAAAAATAAAAAGATTAAATTTGCTGCGCTGTTTCATTATAATTTTATAAATAAATAGCAAAACAAAGCTATAGTGTTTATTCACTCGGCAAATTAAGAAAAAATAAAAATTGCCTCTTTTTTATAAATTAAAGGGAATAGATACAATTATTAAAGCTAATAATTATAAATAATAGATATGAAAAACAAATTAAATATTTCTATGATAAAAGAGAATTTTTTAATTTATAATTTATTAAATTTTAGTAATATATTAAGTGTTATATTACCTATATTGTTGTCTGTAGCCTTTATGACTATTATTGAAAGAAAAATATTAGCTGCTATGCAAAGACGATTAGGGCCTACAGATGTAGGTTATTTTGGTATAATGCAGCCATTTGCAGATGCTCTTAAATTAATATTGAAAGAATCTGTAATACCTGCACAATCAAATAAAATTTTGTTTTATTTAGCACCAGTAGTTACTTTAGTGTTTAGTTTATTAGGTTGAGCTATTATACCTTTTGGACAAGGTTTAGTGCTTTCAGATTGATCAATGGGTATATTATATACTCTTGCTTTATCTTCTTTAGCTGTCTATGGTGTATTATTTGCTGGTTGATCTGCCAATTCTAAATATGCCTTTTTAGGATCTTTAAGAAGTACAGCTGCAATGATAAGTTATGAATTGGTATTAAGTTCAGCAATTTTAATTGTAGTAATTTTATCTGGTTCTCTTAATTTTACTTCTATAATTGAACATCAACAAGCTATTTGATTTATTGTTCCATTATTCCCAATATTTATATTTTATTTTATCTCAGTATTAGCTGAAACATCTAGAACACCTTTTGATCTACAAGAGGCTAACCATCAGATTTGGTCTCTATAAAGTTTGCTGTATGCTGGAAAATCCTTACACTTAAAGTATGCTTTAAGATAGGACAATCAGCAGGAAACTACTACTTCTAATTTTTCAATTCTTTAAACCATAAGATAGCACTAGTATACAGTTATTATATATTAAATTACTATGTTTATATCATTCTACTATGTTTATCTTATTGGTGAATAGCACTGCCTCTGTGCTTCGCTAAACTTAGGATTGAATATTAAAAATAGAAGTAATATAGTAGAATCCTCAGAGACTAAACGCAAACGATTAAATATATAATTTAATCAAGATATAGTCCTACTTTAGTCACATGGCTAAGGTAGAATCAAAAATTATACAAAGTTTTTATTTTTTCTTTAATATATAAATGTTGTATTTATCTATACTTAATAAATATTTTAAGTATAGGTCTAACAATAAATAAGGGCTGTATTTTTAATATTTACTTTTATTTATAGATTATTTTTATTTTTGTGTTTTTGCTAAGCTAGAATTAGATTTCCCGTATTCTATAATGGTTGTTGGTTGTATGAGTGGAATTATATCTCTCAAAATTTATCATGACTTGTCTAATCATGATGAATTTAAAGCAGAATTACATAGAATAGGTGGAGTATACGGATTTATTCATATTAATGAAGGGGAGATTAAAAAAAAATATATTGGTTCAAGCAAAGATTTGTATCAGCGGTTTTTAGATCACTTAAAAGGAAGAGATTCAAATATAAGGTTACAACGCGCGATAGAAAAACATGGAATCCAAAATTTTAAATTTGCTATTTATTATATTGATAATGATCCTAATATCAGGTTAACTGATATTGAAACAGCAGTAATTAAAAATTTTCCATTTGAAGAACTTTATAATTACTTTTTTTAATTATTATTAAAAAAAAGAAAAAGAAGCTACTTCTTCATTAGGTTATAAACATACAAAAGAGGCTATTGAAAAGATGAAACTTAGATTTAAAGATAAAACTAAACATCCAATGTTTGGACAAAAACACAGTGCTTTTGCAAAAAGTCAAATTAGTAAGCCTGGTTCTTTAAATCCAATGTTTAATAAAAATCATTCTATAGAAACGAGAAAAAAAATATCTATAAATATGAGTAAAAGACCTGTAGCTCTATACAGTTTAGATAATCAATTAATTAAAAAATTTTTCAATCTAACAGAATTAGCTGATTATTTAAATTTACATAAGACGACTGTAGGCAGATATTTAAAATCAGGCAAAGTTATATTAAATAACTATTATATTAGAGAAGTAAAAACTTAATCTACCTTACCCTTTGATCTACCTTACCCTTTGATTGTTATTTTGGAATCTGAACTTGTAGCCGGGTTTTTTACTGAACATTCTAGTGTTCCTTTTGTTTTTTTCTTTTTAGCAGAATATAGTTCAATAGTTTTATTTAGTTGTATGAGTGCTATTTTATTTTTAGGAGGTTATAATTTTCCTGAAATTATTAATCATAATAGTATATATAATGTACAATCTATTATTTTAGGTATTAAAACTTGTTTATTTTGTTTCATATTTGTTTGATTTAGAGCTACTTTACCTAGATTAAGATTTGATCAATTAGCTACATTTTGTTGAGAAAACCTTTTACCTTTTGCAATCGCTTATATAATATTTATACCTTGTATAATTGTAGCTTTAATTTAAAAAAAGATGAGAAGCATTTTTAATCAAACATGAAAATATTTTGCTGGTGGTGCAACTGTTTTAGCTTATGGTGCTTGATTTGATCGAATGAAAAATCCAGAAAGAGCTTTAGCATTAAAAAAAGAGATTAATTCTAATATTGATTCTGTTAAAGCAAAAATTTCTGATTTACAAGAACAAATCTCATCAACAGTAGATTCTGAAATGAGAACACAACTTATTGAAAAATATCAGGAATTAAAAAAAGAGATAAAAAGCATGAAAGGTATTCACAATAAATATTTTGAAAAATTTGAAAATGGTAGTGTCAGTAATGATCCTGAGGGGTCATTAAGTTTATACGAAAAATATAAAAAAGAAATTAATGAAGTGTATTTAAAAGCTAATAATAAAGCTAATGAAATTGATGATATTTTAAGTCATACAAAAGATAATTTTATGGATAATAATCCTATTTTTGATATTATCAAAAATTTTAAAGAATATTTGGCCTCTTTATCTATAATGGAGATTTGTTTAGTTGTAAATATATTTAGTTGTGTGTTTATTATTACTTGTATTATAAGTATTTTATTTGCTGTTTTTGGTAATTATTTAATAGATAGATTTTCATTAGAACAAAAATATCCCAAATTAAGTAAAATTATTCAATTAAGAGTAAAATTACAACGTTATTATGTTATTATAAATACGCTTTTAATTATTTTAGCATTATTCTCATTAATATTAGTTAATATTATTACACTTTTAAATGGATAATTTAATTTTTATTTTATATTAGCAGCTTCGCACTTGTTTATATCATTGTAATTTATGTGTTTATCTTTGGACTATTTTTAAATTTATATTTTATATAAACCCCTGCTAAACATTAAATATAAAATTTATATAAGACATAATTATTTATTTTTTCTATTAAATATAGGTAATCAACTTATATATTGAAAAATTTTATTTAACTTAAAAAAAATAATTAAAAAAAGAAATAAAAGAAAAGAAAAAAATAAACATCGCTATCTAAATTTAAAAATATAAATTTAGGAATAGTGTATACTATAAATATATTAATATTTAATTAATATATCTAAAATATCATAAAGAATTTAATTTTGGTTCTTATTGAACGTTGTTCAGTAGTTTTAAGGCATGCAAATTTTTAAGTAATAACTTAACAATTTTCAATTATCTAAATCTTTATTATTTCAATAATTATAATTAAAAATAAATAAAGCAGGAAAAGTTGAAAAAATTTAAATTAAACTAAATTATAGTTAAAGTTTAATTACTTGAAAGTGTAGGGGTGAGGATAGTAAATTAGCTACCCTTTAATTTTCTTAATTGGAGAATAAGCTTAAAATATTTTCAATTTTAAGGATAAAGAAAAGTTTTCGTTAAAAGGATGCGATTTATAGTGATTAGGTAGTTGGTAGAGTAAAAGCCTACCAAGCCGACGATCAATAGTCATAGCTCGATAGAGCCAATGGCCACATTGGGAATGAAATATCCCGAGCTGTCGCAAGACGGTCAGCAGTCGAGAATATTAGTCAATGCTCGAAAGAGTGAACTAGCTAACTGAAATCCTTACTTGTGTCAAGTTGAGGATAAAGGATTGGAAAATAATGATAGTACAGTCCTATAAGTGTTGTCAAAATACTGGTGCCAGAAGACTCGGTAAGGCCAGAAACGCGAACGTTAGTAGTCTTAAACAGGCGTAAAGGGTTCGTAGACTTCTTCAAATATTTTATATGCTCCCTAATTTTCAATTAACTTTATATTTTAAAATTATACATTGCAAGAACAAGCAACTGTAATACTTTATTTATTATTGTATTTCTTTTTTTAATTATTCTTTTTTTTATTTTTTTTTTAAGAATTCTTAAAAAAAAAGAAGAATTCTAAAAAAAAAAAGAGAAGCAGGTAAAAATTAAAATATTTTAAGGTAAATTAGGAGAAGGTATAAATTATACACTGAAGATAGAATCTTATACGAGGTACATAACAAATGCTTTAAGTAAGGATGAAATCTATAGATTTAAAGTGGAAGACTAAGGGCGAAAGCTATTTACCTGGTAAAGATTGACGTTGAGGAACGTAGGTTAGGATCGAAAAAAGGATTAGATACCCAAGTATTCCTATCTGTTAACGATGAATGGTTAGTTATTCAGTTACAATAATTTAAAATGTTGTATTATCTAAATATTTAATTTCTTTTTATAATTAGAGTAATAAATAAAAGAAATTATTCTAAAACTGGGAAGCGTAGCTAACGCAATTACCATTCCGCCTTGTGAGTACGACTGCAAAGTTGAAAACAAAAAAATTAGTCGGTTTCGGAGCAAACGAAGTGAGGCATGTTATTTAATACGATAATCCGCGTAAAATCTTACCAGAGCTTGTATAAAAACTTTAAAAATAAATTTAACTTTTTAAATGGTTTAAAAATTATATTAATTGCTATAAGTTTTGCTTTGTATTTATATATTGTTCTGTTTATTTCTTTTTTTAATTAATTAAAAAAAGAGAAGTGATTTAAGATTTAAAGCATTATATTAAGCTATTTTATTTAAAAAGGAAAATTGTGCCTTTATTGTAACCCACGTATGATAAAGCACCGTTTTTAATACAGGTGTTGCATGGCTGTCTTCAGTTCGTATTGTTAAAAGTTAGGTTAATTCCACAAACGGACGCAATCCCTATTGTTAATTTATACTTAACAATTAATGTAATTGATATAATTTCATATTGGGGCTAAGACAAGCCGTTATGGCCCTAATGCTCTGGGCTATCGATGTGCTACAAAAGCTTTAACAAAGTGATGCAATATCCAAAAGTAAGATTTGATTTATAGGCAATTTCTTTTGCTTCTTGCCTTTGTTTATTTCTTTTTAATTAAAAAAAAAATAAGGTAAATAAATAGAAGCAACAGCAATTAAGAAAATAAGATAAAAATATTAATTTAATCTAAAATTAATTAGAAAGAACTTATTTTTATTTTTATCTATAATAAAAATTAGAAAGAATTTAATTCGAAAAAGTCCTAGGCTTATTTTATAATATTTAGTGTAAATATTATAAAAAGTTCTTCTTTGCCTTTTTATGAAATATTTAAAAAGGACCAGTAAGTAGAACGGTCTATAACTTATTTCCGTTACTTTAAAAAGGAGGAGCGAATCATTAAAAAAAGCTACTTTAAAAAGAATTAGACAAATTGACCACTGAAATTCGTGGGCATGAAGAAGGAATTTCGAGTAATCGTTGATAAGTATGCGCAACGGTGAAGAACGCATCCGTGATGAACTAACTGTCTGTCGCTGGGAAGAAGTTTAAAATAGGGAAAAAATGAGTCTATATAACCATGTAAACTTAGAATAATTTTAAGCTGCTGCCTTTTATTAAATTAAAATGAAATAAAATAGGCAAGAAGCAGCGTTTTATTTTTATAAGACATGGCTAGATTTGTTTTCAGCTATATAAATAACATCTCAAAAGTCATAGCAAGGTAGCCGTACTGGAAAGTGCTGCTGGATAATATTTTTATGCAACCCCCACCCATGCTTTTGGTTCTTTTTATTATAATAAAAAGAACAAGCGAAGCACTTACTTATTGATTTTACTTTTTTTTTAAGAATTCTTCTTTTTTTTTAAGAATTCTTAAAAAAAAATAAATGAATAGAAACATGCAAGGAAAAAAATCAGCATTTTTAATGCCTCTTTACTTTTAAAATAAAAAAGAGACTGGAAGCAAATAGTTTGTTTTAGTTAATAACTAAGCAACTGTTTAAGCAAAAAACTTGTAAAATTTATAAGGGGTTAGCTGAGTGGTATAGCAGTAAATTTACACTTTACAGACAGAGTTTCGATTACTCTACTCCTTATTCATTGAATTTATATAAACATAATCATAAACAGAATACTTGCTGCAGCTCCTATTTATTTCTTCTTTTTTTTTAATAATTCTTCTTTTTTTATTTTTTTTTAAGAATTCTTAAAAAAAAAGAAGAATTCTTAAAAAAAAAATAAAAAAAAGTAAAAGCAATAAAGGCTGTAAACGGTTTTAAAATAAGTTTTTGTTCTATAACATTTTAAAAATATATCTAATAATTAATAAAACTAAAATTATTTAATTAATATAATTAATCATAAAAATAAATATCAGTTGCGTATGCACTTGCCATTGCCCTTTAAATATGATAAATCATACCAGTGGTACGTACAAGATTTAAAATATTAGAGCAAATGTAATAAATTTTTATTTATTAGGACACACACACATTCTACCAATTCTTAAAGCTAAAAATATCGATATTAATTAAATATAGCCAGGTACTGCCTTTTGATTTAATTAGTTATAAAATAAGCAAAGTTAATAAAACTAAAATAGTTTTATTTAGCCTGTCCAAAGGACTGGTATTTACGCAGCTAACGCAAAGCTCATTTAAATATTAAATTAAACATATGGAGCGAGTATGTCGAAACAGGTAGCCGAGTGATTCTTAGGAAATCGTGGTCTTTCGACCGTAAGAGTTCGAATCTCTTTACTCGTAGTAGCATAGCTAAAAGCTACGATTGCCTTTTGTAAAATAATTATTTATATCTCTAAAAATAGTGTTTGCTTTCAGTATCTAAAAAAATAAATACATTAAAACTTTTCACAATTATTTAATTGTAAAAAATTAAACAAATTTATCTATATAAACCTATAAATTTTTATCAAAATTTAATTAATTATTAAAGGATAATATAATTAATTAAATAAACTCTCTTACTTTGCGATATTAATTTCTATTTGTTTTTACTTTTTTTTTAATAATTCTTCTTTTTTTTTAAGAATTCTTAAAAAAAAATAAAAAAAAAGAATAAATAAAAAAGGGTAAGCAAAATAATTAAAGTAGCTATAACCAGCTGGCTTTGTCTTATTTTTTGTTAATTATAACTAACAAAAAAAGAATCAAGAAAATGTATCTTGTTTAAATAAAGCCTATAATTTAATTGGTTAGAATAATTTCTTGATGAGAAATCTGTAGAAGTTCAAATCTTCTTGGGCTTATATTTTTATTTTAATTAAAATATAAATAGTATTTACTATTTATTAAAGAGATTATTATATAATTATTATGAATGGAAATGCGTTAGCACCTTGATGCGTTAGCACCTTGTTATATTAAAAATATTAGTCTATGATTTCCAATCTTATAAAAAATTAATAATTTTAAAAAGAATAAATATATAATTGATTCACTCTTATTGTTACGAATGTATTATAATTTATTCCTAATAATAAATTGAGTGCGAATATTTTCCTGCTTATTGTCTCTTGCCTTTTATCAAATTTTATAATTAAAATAAAAATAAAACTAAAGGGGCAAAGCAAGACAAAGGACAGGAAGGAAACGAAACAAATGAGGTTTTTAAAATCAAATCCAATTTTTAGTTTAGTAAATAGTTATTTAATTGATTCACCACAGCCCGCTAATATTTCTTATATGTGAAATTTTGGTAGTTTATTAGGAATTTGTTTAGTGATTCAAATATTAACTGGTGTTTTCTTAGCAATGCATTATACACCTAATGTGGAATTAGCATTTATAAGTGTAGAACATATTTAATTTCTCTTATTGATGTGTTCTTTAAACCTCGTTATATGCTGGAAACTTCTATTTCTAACTTTAATATATTTGTATTAACCTTTAACAAATGCTTCACACTTAGGCATTTTATATTAATATATAGAACAATCAGCAGGAAATCTTTAAATATAAAGGCTCCTCAGAGACTATGCACGAGGCGATCAATTACAAGGCTTTAATTTATTTAATTAGCCAAAGACTAGCACTTTATTGATTGATGATATAGTCCAAGGTTAGGTCAATGACTTAATATTATTGCCAATAGTTTTACAATTATTTAATTGAATTAAGCCAGTAGAATTAACTAAACAAGAATTTGGAGCATGATTATCTGGATTTACCTTTTTATTTAAATAATTTAAATAAAAAAGACGCTGAAGGAAATTTCCAAGTATTTTTCGACCGAAAAATTTTGCGAGTAGCATTCCGTATAACTTTACATAAAGATGATGAAGAAGTATTACATAAAATAAAAAGAAGAAGGATATATTGAAATTCATTCTAATAGTTGTGTCTATGTAATACGTAATGTTAAAATATTATTGAATAAATTAATACCAGTATTAGAAGCTAATCCATTACGTACAGTTAAATATCTAGATTATTTAGATTTTAAAAAAATCTTAGTTTTACTAGACGGTACAAAAACTATTCCTTTATCTGAACAAGATAAAGAATATGCAAAAAGAATAATTCAAGGAATGAATTCAGGCCGAACATCTACAGATACTCCATTAAAACTTTCAGTGAAAATGCTACCTATTAATAAATTCTGAATTTTAGGTTTACCTTTTTATTTAAATTATTTAAATAAAAAAGAGGGAGAAGGTACATTTGGTCTAAAAATTTTAGTACCTTATTTTCAAGTAGGTCAACACATACGAAGTAAAAAAGTTATGGAAGAAATTAGTCTGTATTTAAGTAAAATACCTAATATATTTGCTTTTACTTTAAATAGCCCTACATTAAAAGCTAATGTAACAATACATAAAAATACCAATGTAGTTGTATATTCTTATCATAATATTGATTCATTACACGATTATTTAGAGTATTTTTTACTTGATTTGTCTTTTCAAACACGTAAAGGAACCGATTTTTATATTGATGTCTTGTCTTGTATTTACATAAATATGGATATTTTTATTTAGATCAAGGACGAAAACTTACTATAGCAATCGCAAATTATATAAATAGTTCGCGTTATAGTAATTCAGGTAAAATCGTTACTAAACCTATAATTAATAAAGAAATTTTCAATATAGAATTACCTGTAAAATTAACTCCTACTATGTCACACTTACAATTAGCTCTTGCAAAAGTGAGAGGAAAAGTAAAAGTATGGGTATATGAAAAAGAACTAAAAGATAGTCCTTATAGTAGTTATGCAGCTATAAGTATGTGAATTAGTAGGCTTACCTAGAACATCTATGTTAGTGCGACGATACATTGATACCGGAAAACTATATTTGAAAAAATATAGTTTTTATTCTTCCTTAAAATAATTATAGGCTTATATAAATAATAACTAATGCAATGAAATGCATAGATAAGTAAAATTATTGACAATGAGAAATAAATTAAACCTAAAATGATTATGAGAGATGTGAATTCTGGATGATTTTTAAGATATACGCATGCGAATGTAGCATCATTTTTCTTTTTATTTTTATATTTTCACACAGCTAGAGGTTTATATTATAGTAGTTATAAAACTCCTAGAGTATTATTGTGATCTATAGGGGTAATAATATTAATTTTAACAATGGCTAAAGTTAGGCCAAATTTGACTTTTTTTAATAATTATGAATCATATTTGAATTTCTCCCCTTTTGGATGAGGAAATTTATACTTATATTTAACTATTTTACCTTTTTCTAAAAAAAGGGTTAGAGCTAATTATAGAATCGGACCACATCCAATAGATATTTTATCTATTTTAATATGTGGTTTACTTGGTTATTGAGGAGGAAATGTTCAGAGAAATAAACATTATTCTTCTTATACATTTTTTTTAGAACAAAGTATAAAGAATGCTTCATATATACACCAATTGAATCAATATTTATTTGATAGAGGATATTGTTCATCTGAAATGCCTAAACTAGTAAAAAAATCTGAATTTCATTCTACCATTGCTGCTCCATCTGCGGAGCAAGAAACAACAGTGAAAGTAGAAACTGAAAACCGAAAAGAGAGGTTTAATTATAGGTTAACTATGTTAAGTTTTACTAGTTTAGATTGAATATATGATGGATTTTACCCTTTAACTTCAGCTACTTCTATAATTCATAGAAAAGATTATACGGACAAGTGTAATATGGCATCTAATGATGAGCAACAAGCAACCTACCCTAAGTTAGACTTATTCGCAATAAGTAAAAAAAAAGTACCTTTCTGAATAGAAATATTTATTACACCTTTAGGTTTAGCTCATTGAATCATGCAAGATGGTTCCAGACAAAAAGGACAAGGTGTATCTATTGCTACAAATAGCTTTACCTATGAAGAATGTATAATATTAGCTAAAATTTTATATAAAAATTTTGGATTAAAGACTAGTGTAGTGAAGACAGGGATCCCTAATCAATGACGTATAAGTATTTGAAAGGAATCTATGACTTTACTTGTTAATATAACAAAACCATATATTATAGATGAAATGAAATATAAATTTGATTAAATTTAAAATTAAAGTTAAAAGTTATTGTTTTGGACTTATGTAATTTTGTAAATAGAAATAAGTTAAACCACCAAACAATAGCAATATCAATGAAAACGGTTAAACAAACAAATGCTAGTTAAAGTATTCTATATTTAAAATTTAGCTCTACTGCTACTTTTTTTAATATTATAAATTAAAAAAAAATAATCTGAATATGCATCAGCCTTTACCAGTTTATTATATATATTATGCACTATACATGACCGGTAAACTTGAGCTTAAAATAAGCCGTAAGCCGCAAGTGAGAGTTAGATATAAGTTTTAATATAGTTTGCAGACCGTCGGTATTTTACAATATCGCTACAGACTGGTTCATTGATAGGTATCTGAAATGATGCTTAATGTACAGTCGAATACGTATGTATTGATCGCTTTCTTGGGTTATGAATGTAGCCCAAAATGGTTAAACTTAAAATTTTTGTTTTATCTATCCAAAGGACTTGAAGCAGTAGTTATGCATTTGCCTACGATAGATAATTTATTATATGCTTCGCAACTAGTAGGAATAATCTTTTCAAATAACAATAGCATAACAATTGAGGAATCCAGCCAACGGCAGGCAAAAGAACAAAAAAATAGAATTGAAGTTTTCTTAAAAGAAAAAAATTTGAATCCTGTATTTATATATGAAAATTTAGAATTAGATACGATTAGAAAGCAAATATTCTTAGATAGTAAAAATATAAGTGGTATATATTTAATTTTAAATAAAGTTACTTTAGATTACTATATTGGTTCTGCATCTACGAATAGAATTTATGCTAGATTTAGTAATCATTTAATCTACTTTAGAGGTAGTAAAATAGTAAAACTAGCAGTAAAAAAATATAAACTATCTTCATTTGTATTTATGGTATTAGAATTATTTCCAGAAATAGTGACTAAAGAGAATAATAAATTTTTATTAGATTTAGAAGATTTTTATTTAAAATCTTTATTACCTAATTACAATATTTTAACTGAAGCAGGTTCATCCTTTGGTTATAAACATACTGAATTAGACAGAATAAAAATGAAATCTAATTATATGTGCTCCGCAATAGAACGTCGAGAATTAATAGGTAATTTAAATATAGGTCAAACTTTATCTAAAGAAACTATAAATAAAATAAGAATAAAAGCTTTTTTAAGAGAAAAGGTAGATTATTCCAATGAAGCACAAAATAATATGAAAAAAAATTCTAAAAAAATAAAAGTATACAATTTAGATGGGACTGTATTTAATTATTATCCTAGTATTACAGATGCAGCTAAAAATCTTAATTGTAATATTAAAACTATAAATAGAGCATTAAAAACAGAAAAAAAAATTTTAAAAAGAAGATTTAAACTCTCAGTTGCTTAATTTTTAAGTTTAAAAATAAACATAAATTAAAGTTTAATCATAGTCCTACGAGTATCAATTTTTATGTAATCTCTAGAGAAAAATAAAAATTAAAGTAGAATTTCTCGATAGAGAGATTGAAGAATATTTAAATTAAATTATTCTTTGGCGATGTTAGTGTTACGATCAAAGAATATCAGTATTTGTTTGCAGATATCTAAGATCGTTGGTTTTCTAGAAAATCACGACAGACTGGATCACTAATGGGTGACTGAAATGTTGCTTAATGCACAGGCGAAACCTTTTGATTGTTAATATTAATCAATTAGAATATACGAAAAACTAAAGTTATTCTACCTATATATTATTCATATTATAGTATATGAGATATCTAATATATATGGAAGGTAGTACGTTTTACCTTATGGTCAAATGTCTTTATGAGGTGCGACCGTAATTACAAATTTATTATCAGCGATACCAGTATTTGGACATGATTTAGTTGAGTTAAATATAAAAATATATTCAATTATAGAAACTATTTTACAAAATAATGAATTTATTTTGTCATATAACATGGATGTTTTAGCCACAATAGGCACAGTCCATAAAAGTGCATTTAAAAAAAGAAATAAAAGAAGAACTGAAAAAACAGAATATTTATCAATACCTTATGAATTTCTTGCTTTTTTTGTAGGTCTAATAGATGGAGATGGTTATATTGGAATTAATAGTACCACAAGAGGCTATATTTCTTTAAAATTAGTTTTAAATTTAAACATAGAAGATCTATCCACTTTAGAATATATACATTCTATTTTTAAATTTGGAAAAATTACATTATATAAGGATTATAAACACCCTATATGTACACTTATTATTAATAGAACTGATTTACAAGAAGTAATCTTTCCATTATTAAAACATTATAATATATTTTTCTTAACTTCGAGTAGGAGAGAACAATTTGATTTAGCAATGTATATTCTTATGAATGATATTAAAATGTTTAAAGATATTCCTTTTAAAAATAATTTTTCTTTCTTTATACTGCCTACAGATGCAAAGGAATATATAAATTTATCTTTCTTTAAAAATTGATTAGTAGGTTTTACTAATGCGGAAGGATCTTTTTTTATTAAAGTAAATAATGATGGTTGTTTTCAATTAAAACAAAGAATACATCATGAATTATTTGAAGCCATCAAATTATTATTTGAAAGTGAAAGAAAGATATACATTGAAAAAAATAAATACGCTCAGTTCTCTGTAAGTTCTAAAAAGGATGTACAAAAAGTAATTAACTTTTTTTCATTTACAGGATTACATCCTTTAATTGGTTTAAAATCTATCCAATATTTTATATGAATAAATAATTTAAAAAAAAGTAAAAGATATGGGAATCTTCAATTCCCAGGTTCTTAAAATAGTTTCTTTATATATTATAAATTGGCTCCTTAAAACATTAATGTTTTAGAGGCAAATGGGGAGAATTGCAAGGACGTTAAATTCAGCTAGTCCACTAAATTTAATTATTTGCAGCGGAGCTTCATTCGGTATCCTTTTTTTTAATTATTCTTTTTTATTACCTTTTTTTTAATAAAAAAAGTGGTGTAAATAAAAACAAAAAACTTAAAAAAGTAGAAAGAATGAAGAACGTTCAACGACTAACAAGTGAGTTATACCAACAATAAGCTTGACACGAGAACCCCACAACCAATAATTTTGTTTTTATTTTTTCGCCCGCGTACCGCAGCGTATCGCAGCCCTTGTATTTATATTGGTTGAAGACATAGTCTAAATACCTTACATTTCCTCCCTCGAATCTAATTCTTTGTGTAAGAACAAGTAAACGAGGTTGTAAGGTGAGCTAAAGTTAAATTCTTTGGTTATAAAATTATTGTAATTTGAGGTGGCTTTAAAACTGTAGAGCCATACAATAGTGATATTGTATTGCAAATTCTGCTTATTGCTGAAAAGTCTTCAATTGCTTTATTGCAAAATAAAATTAGATACAATCATATACCCAGCCTTACGGCAGGTAATGTACATTGTTCCTTGCTTCTCTTTTTTAAATATTTATTTACTTTTTTTTTAATTATTATTAAAAAAAAAAAGAAAAAGATAAAGGATGAGCAAAGTATCACTACTCTTCTATGGTTGTAAAAAAGCTAATTAATCGGAGAAAATCAGCAGGGATTAGAAATAAAAGTTATTTCGAAGTTCCTCAGAGACTAGACGCAGGAGATCTTACATATGCAATGTTAGTAGGTCTAATAGAAGGAAAGGGTTGATTTACCATTTCCAAAAAAGGTAAGTATTTAATGTATGAATTTGGTATTGAATTATCGATAAGAGATGTACAACTAATTTATAAAATAAAGGATATGTTAGGGGTAGGTACTGTTTTTTTTAGAGATAAAGAAGAAAGATCCAAAACAGTAATTTTAAGAGTGAGGAACAAATCTAATTTATGTACTGTAATTTTACCAATATTCGATAGGTATCCTCTTCTATCTAATAAACAGTATGATTATTTAAGATTTAAAAACGCTATTTTAAAAGGTTTAAAATATACCGAAGAATTAGATAATTATAATCGTCCTACTATTCCATTAAATTCAGTTGAATATATAAGTAATGTAAATTACTTTAGCGCTTGATTAGTAGGATTTATAGAAGCAGAAGGTTGTTTTAGTATATATACACCTAGTGCTAGATCACTCAAAGTAGCAAGTTTCGATATTGCACAGACTAATGGAGAAAATTTAATTTTGGCAATTAGCAATTATTTGTCATTTACTCAAAAAATTCATCTAGATGCTGCGCAGCAAACCAATTGTTTTAAAGTTAAAGTGACTAGTGCTAGATCTGTAGAAAATATTGTAAAATTTCTTCATAAAGCACCTGTAAAACTACAAGGATATAAAAAATTACAATACTTACTTTGGCTAAAAGAACTTCGCCATATAACAAGGTATACTAATAAATTTATAATACCTGAAAATTATTAACCTAATCTCTTTTTATTAATCTTATTTGCATATGTAAGATCATGATATAGTCCGAACAATATGGAGACATATTGAGTATAACGAGACTTTTAAGAATATATCAGCTTATTAGGGAGTTATCTACACAAATTTGTTCAGTTTCTAATGCTACTTTAAATAGATTCTTTTCTTTACATTTCTTATTACCTTTTGTTTTAGCTGCTTTAGTTGTAGCACATTTTATAGCTCAAAATGAAGGGCTCTTTATCTTGTAAAAGATATTTGTAAATCAAGCTATATGCTGGGAAGTCCTAAGTTATTATATATTACGACTAAATATATAACAATAAAGAACAATCAGCAGGAAACCTTAATTATTAAATGAATTAGGTTCCTCAGAGACTTAATGTTTGATATCCTATTTATTAGCTGCTTCGCACTTGGATAAAGATATAGTCCAAAATTTATTTGTATATTATAATTTATAGTACATTCACAAGGTATGCATATTAGCTGATACAAAATATTGCTAACTATTTTGCAATATACAGCAAAAAGAAAATTTAACTGAACAGCAATAACTAGAAAAAGATTAACTAAAGTAGAAAGAACTAACTTTAATTTAGATGATTTTTTAAAAGAAGTATTAATAGGTAATATTTTAGGAGATATCCATATGAGAAGGTTTTCAAATACTTCTAATACTAGACTAATATTTAGACAAGGCTCTAAAAACTCAGATTATTTGTTACATTTATACAAGTTATTTAAAGAATATACTTTAAAAGGGCCTTCAATAACAATAATTGTAAATAAAGAAACAGAAAAGAGCAGAAATAATCTTAGCTTTGCTACTTTAGCTCTCCCTTGTTTCAATGAGTTTTATGATTTATTTTATTTTGAAGGTCAAAAAAGAGTACCCAATAATATCTCCAAATATTTAACTGAAGTTAGTTTAGCTTATTGCTGCTTTTTATATATAAAAGCCGATGGACGATGGGGGATTTACAGGTAATGGATTAAAATTATATACTAATGCATTTAAAATTGAAGATATAAATTTATTGAAAAAAGCATTAAAAATAAATTTTGGATTAATAGCTTCTATTAATAAAACTTCCATTAATAATCAATACACTTTATATATCTCTAAAAATCAACTACCTTTAGTAGTTGATCTGGTTACAAAATATATGCATCCTAGTATGTTATATAAATTAAATATAAAAAACAAATAACATGCTTCATACACATGGTTCTAATAATCCTAACGGAGTGACAGGAAATGGAGATAGAATAGCAATGCATCCATATTTTTTATTTAAAGATGGTGTAACTGTAATCGCATTTATTTTAGTTTTAATAATTTTAGTTTGTTGATTTCCTAATCTTTTAGGACATTCAGATAATTATATACCTGCTAATCCAATGCAAACACCTCCTTCAATTGTACCTGAATGATATCTTTTACCTTTTTATGCTATATTAAGATCTATACCTAATAAATTATTAGGTGTATTAGCTATGTTTGGTTCTTTATTGATCTTATTGTTATTACCTTTATTAGATTTATCTAGAATAAGAGGTAGTCAATTTAGACCTGCTATGAAAATAGGTTTATGGGCCTTTTTTGTAAATTTTTTAATTTTAATGTTTATTGGGGCACAACACCCTGAACCACCTTTTATAATGGTTGGACAAATATCTACAATATTTTATTTTGCTTGATTTTTAATAATTGTACCTGTTTTAGGTATAATAGAAAATACTTTAATGGATGTTGCACTTCCTAGAAGTTAATTTACTAAAGATAAATAACTAGTTACTAGAAAATGAATTATTTAATATTTCACTATTTTTTATAATTATAAAGATAAATAAGTGATATAAATTTAATATGACACATTATATTTAACCCCTACACCTGCTGCTCCTATTAGTTTATATTATTAAATAAATAAGCAACAAAGGCTGTATATTAATTAGCTGCTTCGCACTAGATTAAATTAAATTATTAATATTTATAAATAATAGAATTAATTTAATTATTACTATTTATAAGTAATAGAATTAATTTAATTATTACTATACCAACAGTAAACAAAAAGGGGAAATCGGATAATGGTAGTCCTTTGTGTTTGCATCACAACTGTAAGAGTTCAAATCTCTTTTTCTCCATATATTTATTTTTGCTAGGCAACTCAAAATAATTTAACTAGTTTTGACTTGCTGCTTCATTTTTTCTTTCTTTTGCTTTTTTTTTTTTAATAATAATTAAAAAAAAGTAGCATAGAAATTAATTGTTGCAAAGCAGTGCAAAGCACAAAGCAATTAATTTAATAAAAGGATTAGTTTACATTGGTAAGTTAAGGCAATTGCTAATTGTTCGGGGTGACCCTTAGGTGTTCGACTCACCTCTAGTCCGTTTATTTTACTATAAATTAAAAATAATTTAACTAGTTTTGACTTGCTGCTTCATTTTTTCTTTCTTTTGCTTTTTTTTTTTTTATAATAATTAAAAAAAAGTAGCATAGAAATTAATAGTAAAGCAGAAGAAATTAAGTATAAAACGTATATAAAGAAGTAAAATGAATATAATAATAAGGTAAAATTAGTTTAATAGGTAAAACTACGTCTTGTGGCGACGTCTTTCAGGGTTCAAATCCCTGATTTTACCCTTCATTCTAATAAAGCTCCATTAAAATAAAGATTGTGTCTTTATTTACTTGCCTTTATTTTAAACACCGCAGCATTTTATTTTAAGGCAGATCAAATTATTTTGCTACTTTGTATACATCTATTTATTTATAAATTAATACGCAAGTGCCAGTCCTTAGGACTGGTAAAAGCATTTGTTTCCTGTCCTTTTTAAGAATTTATAAAAAGACTGACATAAGTGTAAAAGATAAAATTCTAAAATAGTCTATATAATGAACCCCTTAATCCTGTAAAAGAATTTAATATTTAATAATTATTTATTTATTAATTGTATCTAATACTTGCTTTACTTGAATGATTAAAAAACAAAAAAGAAAGTAAGGTGTGCTCCTATTTATTTTATAAAATATAAATAAATTAGCAAAAAGGTATGAATTATTCGATTAATAACGTAAATATAATAAAATTAGAAAATTTAAATTATGTAAAAATAATTGCAAATAATGCAAATAAACGAACATATATTATGTTATTTAAACCATGATACATATTTAAAAATTTAGCAATTTATAAATTTATAGCTTCTTTTAGTATAATAAACCCTTTAACTTTATTGATTCTCCCTATAATAGGTTCTTTAATTATATTATCTTATCCTTATATTAGCCAAATACAAACTAATAAAATTAATGAATCTAATATAAAGCAAAACTTGCCTTTGGTAACAAGTGACAAGGTGCAAGCGACACCCACTTCTTATATTTTTCCTAAATTTAATTGAATAAATTCTAATAAGATAAAAGAAAGTTCAGTAGCTATTAAAGAATTAATAGATATGCCTAATATAGATAAACAAAATAGTAATTTAAAAAAAATAGCTATAATTACTTCATTAATAAATTTTTTTGTTTCTTTATTATTATGAATGAAATTTGATTCTAATTTTATAGGTTATCAATTTATCACTTCTATTTCTAATTTAGAATTTATTCAATTAAATTTAGGTATTGATGGTATATCATTATTTTTTGTTTTATTAACAACATTTATTACACCTATTGCATTATTAGCATCACATAATGATATAGAAAAAAATTTAAGATTTTATTTGGTCTCAATTTTATTATTAGAAACTTTACAAATTGCAGTATTTGTTGTATTAGATTTATTATTATTTTATATTTTTTTCGAAAGTGTTTTAATACCCTTATTTTTCATCGTTGGGGTATGAGGAGCAAGTGCTGCAAAAGTTAGAGCTGCTTTTTTATTATTTTTATACACTTTATTTGGTTCTTTATTTATGTTATTAGCAATAATCAAAGTATATAGTTACTTAGGTGCTACTGATTTTACATTAATCAGTGTATCTGAAATAAATTTAGAATATCAAAAAATATTGTGATTAGCCTTTTTCTTAGCGTTCGCAATTAAAACTCCTCTTTGACCTTTTACTGGTTGATTGTTTAGAGCTCATGTTGAGGCGCCTTTAAGTGGTTCTGTTATATTAGCTGCTGTAATATTAAAATTAGCTACATATGCTTATTTAAGAATAATGATATCGTTTTTACCTGATGCTACTCATTTTTATAGTCCTTTATTACAAGGTATTTGCATTATAACTTTAATTTATGCTTCATTCTCTGCTTTAAGAAGCCATGATTCTAAAGCATTAGTTGCATTATCTTCAATTAGTCATTGTGCTTTAATAGTTTTAGGTTTATTTTCTAATACTATAATTGGTATTGAAGGAGGAATTTTAGTATCTTTAGCTCATGGATTTATTTCACCTGCTTTATTTATTATAGTTGGAGGTATAATTTATAATAGGACTCATAGTAGAGTAATACAATATATTAGAGGATTAATATCGTATATGCCTTTATTAGGTATATTATTTTTAATCTTTGCTTTAGCGAATGCAAGTATACCTCTTACAACAGGTTGAGTAGGAGAACAAATGACTTTAATAGGTTTATTTGAAAGATCACCTATAATAGGTGCTTTAGGTGCATTAAGTATCTTTTTGACTGCTTGTTATTCTATTTTTTTATATAATCGATTAATGTTTGGTGTTTACTCTCAACATTTAAAACCTATATTAGATATAGATAGAAGAGAATTTATTACTTTATTTAGTTTATTAATACCTACTGTAATTTTTGGTATTTGACCTAATTTAATATTAGAATCTTTACATCCTTCAGTAAGTGAACTTATTTATAATATACCTGTTGCTTAACTTATAATTAGTTTATATTTATTTTGTATTTTAACCCCTGCGAAGCATACCTTAATTATTCATTTATATTTTTATGTTTTTAGAATAATTAAATGAATATATTATGCTTATTAAGAATAATTCTCTAAAATTTAAATAAAAGAATAGTAGAATTGGAGATAATTATTCTAGGTCTTCTTTAATTTTAATAAATTAAGGTAGACATAACTAAAGGGCCCTTAGCTTAATTGGTAGAGTGCCTGATTGTCGATTAGGACGGTTCCAGATCATACCTGGAAGGGCTCGTTATTAAATATAAAATATAAATATAATAATCAAATAAATATATATATTTGATTTGCTTTGCTTTGTTAAATTTTTATATTAAAGAATGTAGCAATGACATTTAAAATTTATAGGTCATTATAATCGTCTGCTCCTTTTTTTTTTAATAATAATTAAAAAAAAAGTAAATTGAAAAAATGAAGCAGCTGTCTGTAATTTAATTACTAATTAAATAAAAGCAATATAAATATAGTTAGAAGTGATTTTAATTATTGATTATATATATTTATTTTTTTAAGAATTCTTCTTTTTTTTTAAGAATTCTTAAAAAAAAATAAAAAAAGAATAATTATTCAAAAAAAAAGAAGCACATAATTTATAAATATTTATAAAAATTTCAGCCGAAATAGTTTAATTGGTAAAACAGTTTCCTTGTAAGATACTGTTATTGGTTCGAGTCCAGTTTTTGGCATAAATTTATAATTCAAATAACTTCTTAGTAATTAAAGGTAAAGTAAATTATACTTATAATTAAAAAGGGCAGGTGCTCCGAATGGTAAAGGTGGTTCTCTGTAAAAGAATTTGTCGTTTAGACTAGGATAGGTTCGATTCCTGTACTGCTCAAGTAATTTATTTAGTGATATCTCACTATTATTAACTAGCTTTGTAACTACCTTGTTTTTTTTTTTTTTTATTTATAAAAAAAGGCATGTACTCGCAAATAATTTATAACTATATGCGTAAATTATTATTTTTTAAGGATAATTTCAAATTTACAAATATACATATTATTTTCAGATAATAAATAATATGATCTTACGTAAGATTATTACCTAAATTTATTTATAGGATCTGTGGCAGAGCGGTTTAATGCACTCGTCTTGAAAACGAGCACTCTTAAAGAGTCGTGAGTTCAAATCTTACCAGATCCGACCTTCTTAACGAGTATATCCGTTCCTTTGGTTGCTTTTATAAATAAATAAGCATACCTTTATATTTACATATAAAAATATATTAATAAATATTATTTATATATATCTCTTATCTATATATGACTAATTAGCCAAAAGCTAGATTATAGTAATAATGCTTATTTTATTATATTTATAAATGAATATTAAAATTTGCTTTGCTGCTTCGTTCTTCATTTCTTTTGCTTTTTTTTTTTTAATAATAATTAAAAAAAAGTAGCATAGAAATTAATAGGAAAGCAAAAGAAAAATTTAACTACTTAGCCTGCCGTAGGCTGCCGTAGGCTGGGTGCGAAATAATAACTTGTTTAATGAAACCTTTAATATAAAAATAATAATATATACCAATATTTAACTTTAGCCTATAATTTACATATTAAAGTAAAGGAAGCAGAACTCGGGTGGTTGAGTGCCCCTCTTTTAAAGGGGAAGAAGTTGTTCAATTCAACTTGCTTTCAATAAAATATATATAAAAACAAAATTTTATAGCCTTTAAATAAAGCAATTATTTTATAAATTAAAGCTTATATTTACATATTAGCTATACGTAATACTTAAAATCACTCGTACATGCAATTATTATAAGGGTGCTAGCGTATGTTTATTGCATTAGGTGCTTGTAGCCAGCTACATTGCTATGTTTTGTTTACACATTAAACTACGCAAATAAGGTATAAATAAAATAATAATTAAATTATTAGTGATAGAATAATTAGAATACGAGTAATTATTTATTTAAATATTTAAATAAATAGTTTTATTAAGTTTATTTTTAATATTTTAGATTTAATAAAATATTTTATATAAATAGACTAATAATAAATTAAATTCTTTTTGATTTTAGTTTATTATAAAAATTTTTAATTAAAATAAATCAATGAATATATTTGTAATAAATTCACCATTAGAACAATTTGAAGTTCTTAATTTAATTTCATTAAATGCACCTATATTAGGTCATCTGAATTTAGCTTTAACTAATTTATCTTTATATACTTTATTAGTATTAAGTATATTAATAGGGTTTCATGTTTTAGGAAATAATGATGTGAAATTAGTTCCTTCTAAATGATCTTTAGCTCTTGAAAGTACATATGTAAGTATTTTATCAATGGTTAGAGAACAAATAGGTAGTCATAGCGAAGAATATTTCCCATTAGTATATTCTGTATTTTTCTTTATTATAATTGCGAATTTAACAGGAAATGTTCCTTATAATTTTACAATAGGAACTTCTATAATAGTATCTTTAGGATTAAGTATCACTATATTTATAGCTGTAACAGTTATAGGTCTAACTAAACATAAATTAACTTTCTTATCATTTTTTATACCTGCAGGAACACCTTTACTTCTAACTCCTGTTTTAACTTTAATTGAATTAGTTAGTTACTTTGCTAGAGCATTTTCATTAGGAGTGCGATTATTAGCGAATTTATGTGCAGGTCACGCTCTATTAAAAATCTTATCTACATTCCTTGCTCAAATGTTTACAAGTAGTATCATAGTAGCCGTATTAGCTACAATACCTTTTACTATATTTGTAGCTATAATAGGATTAGAATTAGCAGTTTCTGTAATTCAAGCTTACGTATTTAGTTTATTATTATGTAGTTATTTAAAAGATGCTATTGAATTACATTAATTATATTATTAATATTTACTTTGTATGTTTAGCATTTAATAACCCCTAAACTTTATTTTATTATAGTAATAAAGCAGTAAAATTTTATGTATAAAGCAGCTGCTGACTGCAGGTAATTAGTAACTATATCTACTGAAAATAATAATACTATAAAAGTGATAGAAATTATTTAAATTATAAATATCTGCTTCTTGTCTTTTTTATTTAAAATTAAAAGGCTACGCATGCAGCGCTTCTCTTTAATAATATAAATTTATATAAATACATTTTAATATAAAATTAAATATAAATATTAATATTATATAATTAATAAACCATGAGTTGTAGTTTAATTAGGGAAAACACCATTTTTTGGTAGTGGCTTATCCCAGTTCGAATCTGGGCGACTCAGTAGTAATATAATTCTTTTTTTTTTATAAATGTCATTATATTACTTAAAATAATAAGTTTCTTATGGCTTTCATTGTATTATTTTTTATTAAAAATAAATGCAAAGCAAAAGAAAGAGATATTGAAACAATAATATAAAAGGCCATTTATTAGCTTAAATCCAAAAAAAATTAATTTACATATAATTAAATAATAATACTTTTTGATTTGACAGAATATTTATAAATTTTTTAATTAATTAATTTTATTTAATTAAAGACAGATAAATATTAAGTGACTAATAAAAATTTTAAACATATTATGATAAATAAATTAAATTCTAATAATTTAATGTATTTTTTTACATCTTTATTTTGTGTTTGTACAACTATAGGTACACAAGCAATAATTAAAAATGATTCCCCTGAACCTTGAACATTAGGTTTTCAAGACGGTGTATCACCAGGTTATACAGGTATAATAGAATTACATGATAATATATTTTTTTATTTAGTAGTTATAGCAATTTTAGTTTTTTGAATCTTAGGTTCGATTATTTACTTTTTTAATTACGATAGAACTAAAATTTCACACAAATATTTAGTACATGGAACATTAATTGAAATATTATGAACAATATTTCCAGCTATAGTATTATTAGCTATTGCTATACCTAGTTTTAGATTACTTTATATTTTAGATGAAGTGACATTACCAACTATTACAGTTAAAGTTACTGGTCATCAATGATATTGAAGTTATGAATATTCAGATTATGAAACAGAATCAGGTGATCCTATTGAATTTGATAGTTATATGTTGCCTGATTCAGATCTTGAAATTGGTCAAAGTAGATTATTAGAAGTAGATAATCCTATAGTTTTACCTTCTAATACTCATGTAAGATTCATAGTAACAAGTACGGATGTAATTCACGCTTTTGCTTTACCTTCAGCAGGTGTAAAAATCGATGCTACACCAGGTAGATTAAATCAATCTTCTTTCTTCTCTGAAAGAGAAAGTGAATTATATGGACAATGTTCTGAACTATGTGGAACATATCACGGATTTATGCCTATAAAAGTAGAGGTAGTGGAATTACCAGAATATTTGACTTGAATATCTAACTTAGGATTAATTAATTTTTTTACTCTAAAAAATTTATCTAAAAATATAAATCCTAGAACATGAATAAAAAATATTTATTTTTTTACTTTATTACCTATTTCTAACAGCATAGATTTAACAATATTAGATAGAACAGTGATAGATATAAACATAAACACACCTATATTCGATAATTTAATATTAACTAAATTAAGTACTAATTATCATTTTTATTTTATATATTTGAGTATCATACTGGTAGGTATAATTACTATTTATTATACAACTTATAAAAATTATAATAATATAGTAGGAAACCATATTAATTTTTCAGGCCCCGCTAAAAAATTAGGTGAAAAAATAGTACAAATACTTACTGTAGGTGCGGCGACCGGTGGTACATATGTAGGTGGTAAAGAGATAGTTAAAGATGTTAATAATGCTTTACAAGGTTATAACTCTAATAATACTGGTTCAACAGGTAATAATAATTCCAATGGTAGTAACAAAAGTTAATAATAGAAATTTTATTCTTTATGCCTTATTTCCTTTAATTAATACTGATGTATTAACTTTTAATGATAATTTAAGTAATATAGACAAGGTATTATTAGGAGTATTAAGTATAACGATTATATTATTATATTGTATTATTAATATAATCGGATATTTTAGTGCTCTATATATAATTAAACATACAGATTTAGAAAAAAAATACCCTAAATTAAGTACAATAATAAAATATTATCAAAAAACAAGTATAATTTTTTTAATTATAGAAATTATATTTGTTATTTCAATTTTATTGTTAGTCATAGGTATATGTTCACATTTACTTTATATTAGCAAATATACCTAATATAAGTTATTTTGTGCTTCATTATTTATTTATAAGTAATATTTATTTGCATATATTTCATTCGCAAATATAAGCCTGGTTCGTATAAATAAATTTAAAATTATATATTTTAATTTAACCCCTATATTCAGCCTATTTTTCTTAATATATATTAAAAATATATAAACTATTAATCTCTACTTATTTTACTACTTGAATCATTACTTGCAATATACTTAATATATATTTAATTAATTAGAAGAATCTTATTATTAAAAATAGAATTATTACTATTAGACAACTAAAGTAAATAAAAATAATAAACTAAATATTTCAATATAAGTATCGATGACAATATAGAATTAACATCATAGTAATTTAAAGGAGTTATTAAGGATAAATAGCAAATTTATTAAAAAGGAAGTTTATTTCTGAAAGCAATTTATTTAACTAAAATTGCAATCCTAGGTAAAAACCTTTATTAATACTTCCCGAAGTAAATCATTTCAGTAAGGAAAGGAAAGGAAATCAACCGAGACTCCGAAAGTAATGGCGAGTGAAATCGGATTAGCATTATGTTTAAATATTAAGTAAAAATTTTATTAAAACATTTATAATTAATAAACATTTTGAATTATATAGTATTAAAAAAAAAAATAAATACTCTAAAAAAGGTAAAGTCCTGTAAAATATGAATAATAATTATAAATTTAAGTACATCGAGAGTAAACTTGATGGAATATAGGGGAACCATCCTCTAATGCTAAGTAAAATAAATTTAGCGATAGCGAATAGTACTGTGAAGGAAATTTGAAAAGAAGGTAATAGATAATGAATATCTAGTTAATATACCAGTGAAATAGATCTTGAATTAGTAAACTCTATAAGCACTCAGAGTAGGCCTATTGGCCAATAATGAGGTACCTTTTGCATAATGGGTCAGCAAGTTAATATAAGTAGCAAGGTTAAAAGCCCTAGCGAAAGCGACTACACTATTTTGTAATAATTCAAATAGAATTAGTATTTAAAAAAAATGAAAAAATTTTTAATTAATTTTAAATAAAATAATACCTATTTGCCAGGCAAAGCCAGAAAATAGCATATTATTTTTTATAGATGGTGGTGGATGAGTTACTTATATTAGACCCGAAGCCAGGTGATCTTACCATGTTCAGATTATAATTGATCGAACGGGTGTCTGTTGCAGAAGGCTCCGAAGAAATATGGTAAGGGGTGAAATGCCAATCTAACCTGGATAGCTGGTTTTATACGAAAACCTTCTTAGAGGATAGTCTAAATTAGATTTATGAAGGTACAATACGGGCTATTCCAAACAAATTTAAATGCTTATAAACAGCAAATTAAAGGAAGTTTAGGTTGAGGGGATGTGAAAGTCTTACCTTTGGAATTGAGATTCGGAATAACATAAATTGATTTTAGATATTCAGACTGTTCATGATAAGGTGGACAGTCAAGACGAAAACAGTCGAGAACACTAATTAAGGTCCCCAAAGAATATTTAAGTGAAATTGAGGTCGTGATTTATGAATACAGCTGTGAAATGTGCTCGGTAGTGGCAATTTTTTAAAGAGTGTGTAACAACTCAGCAGTCAATAATTTATATATTAATTTATATATATTAAGTTATTTGTGCGCCGTAAATTTAACGGGTCTTAAAATATTTACCGATATAGTGTTGATTTATTTGTATTTATTTAATTTTAATATAAATAAGTTTAGGTAGTATAACATTCAGAAAAGGTGGAAATAAAGTGTTTCATTTTATGGACTATCTGAAGAGAGAATGCTGACATGAGTAACGTAAAAAGAAGATTATAATTCTTCTCGCCGAATACGAAAGGGTTATCTAGCTATCTTAAAAAACTAGAAATTAAACGGCCTCTAAGGGTATAAGGCCAAAGTCTTACCTGATGAGTAATTTAGATTTATATCCAACAATGTTTTAAAAAACAAAAGGATCAGGAAAAAGGATCTAAATTTTGTTTCTTTCAAAAAATTTGAAAGATTCATTAATTACCGTCCCCTAAACCGACAAAGGTTCGTAGGTAGAGTATACTAAGGCGTAGAGCGAAAACTCTTTAAGGAACTCGGCAAATTGTCTACGTACGTTTGACTAGAAGTAGAGCCATTAACCTAACAAAATTTTAATTGGATTTTGTTAGAAAAAGTGGTAACATAAACCCGGGGGCCCCGACTGTTTACTAAAAACACAGATTCATGCAATTATTAATTTAGTAGTATATGAGTCGAGATTTGCACAATGTCATTAATTTAAGAGAGGTAATTGAAATATGTTACTGGTCTAATGTCTGATTAATTGCGGTCTTAAACATGAGGATCCAAAGGTAGCGTAATAACTTGGCCTGCTATGTATTTTGGGAAAATACTAATGTGGGCAAAACTATCAAACTCCGGGGACTTCCTAAAGCTTTTGATACCAAGCAACTGTCGAAAGAGAGTATGTGGCTGAATTAATTACTCAGGTACTTTTCTTATAAATAAATTTTTAAGAAAAACGGTAACAAGTCAAAAGATGATTGAAAATGAAATGGAATATCGCGGATCTAAATCAGAAATTAAAAGCCCACAGCCAAAAGAAATTTCTGTAAATGAGCAACGAGTAGACGGTAGTTATTTTGGTTTAAACAAATCAAAATTAAGGTGTATTCTAATGGGCTGCGAAAGTAGTTATCAAGTCAAAATCCCTTCTAAACAATTGTATAGAAGATCTTATTATTCTACTTTAGTTACTATCGCACAAGAACAAGAACCTGAAATAAATCCTTGGTTTATATCAGCTGCTTCGCACTTCACAGATGCTGAAGGTTTTTTACGATAAAAACACAATATAATCTTAATTTAAAAACTAAATGAAGAATAAGACCTGTATTTACTATAACTTTAAATAAAAAGAATTATCATTATTAAAAATAATACAAAATTATTTAAAAGTAGGAAGTCAAAGTAATAATATGGTTATTTATGCTGTGGATTCTATTAAAGAAATAGATGTAATTATTAACCATTTTTATAAATATTCTTTAGTAACACCTTTTTTTTAGTATACTAAAAAAAAATAAAGTTATCTGATTATTTAATATTTAAACAATGTTTTAATTTAATAAAACAAAAAGAACATTTAATTGAGAAAGGGCTATTAGAAATATTGAGTTTAAAAGGTTATCTTAATTTAGGTTTACCTGATAATATTCAAAATATATTTCAAAATATAAAATCAAAAAAAAGACCTAAGTACGAATTTAATGGTATACCTAGTCCTTTTTGATTATCAGGTTTATTAGTGGAGAGGGTTCTTTTCATATAGTTTTTAGAAGTACTGCCGCTAATGCGCCAGTGTTTTTAAGATTTAGTGTACATCTACATATTAGAGATTTAGAAGTTTTAAAAGGTATTAATACTTATTTTAAAGATAATGCTAATAAAAAAATAACATTAACTAAAAATAGTGCAAATCTACAAATAACAAAATATTCATATATTTGTAATATTATTATACCATTTTTCAACAAATATCCAATTCTAGGTATGAAAAGCTTAGATTTTGAAGATTTTAAAAAAGTAAGTAATATTATAGAAACAAAAGAATATTTGACTAAGCCTTTAATATATAATGAAATAGTGAAAATAAAATCAGGTATGAATTTAATGCGTAGTTAAATATAACAATAATAAACAATTGCAAGATAAATTTGATTGCCGTGTTAAATGAGGTCTTCCTAGTATCAATAGTATCATGATGGTCCCACTGTCTCTAAGAGTTGCTCAGTGAAATTGAATTAGTGGTGCAGATGCCATTTATCTTTAGTTGGACGGGAAGACCCTAGCAACTTTACAGTATGTAGCTATAGGTTTAATCTACAACAGCTTTATTTAATAGTAATTAGGGAGTTTGTATAATTTGTATTAATTATATAACTAATATTGGAAACCTTCTGAATAAAGCTGGGTTAAATCTTTAACTCACCTTATAACTTATTAGTAGATTGCTTATCCTTTTTTTAATTATTTAAAAAAAGTAGATAGACAATGCAAGAGATATGCATAAATATTTAATAAGTATAAATATAAGGGAGAAAATGTGGCTATTTGGCTGTTTGTCTGGGGCGGAAGTCTTTAATAGAGTATCAAAGTACATCCAAGAATTATATTTTTTATTAATGTATAATAATATAATTTTTATATTATCATCTTAATAGCTTTTTGAAAGCAAAACAATTTATAACGCAAATATAAATAATCATTATATAAATGATTATTTATATCATTCTATGCATAAAATTTATATAATTCCTTAGCTCATAAAATGGAATAAGTATAATTTATACCTTTGTTTTAATGAAAATATTTTATTTTTAACTTTTTGGCTATACAGCCGTTTGCTTATTTTTTAAATTTTAATTTAAAAATAAAGCGCCAGTAGTTAGTATTGAGCGTAGCTACTGGTATAGGGAAAGTAGCTAAATATATTTTATATTATAACAATATATTTATATTTTTGTTAGGGATAATCCTTTATTTTTATATCTCTGCTTATTTATAAAATCTTCTATTAATTTATTTCTAAATGAGTAAAGTAAGGCTTTGTTTAGTAGCGGTATAAAATATATAGAGAAATATGGGGAAATATAAATTTACTGATTTCTAAAGTCAGGGTATAACACAGATAAAATCTTGTAGGTAATACATAAATAATGTCTAATTTCATTCTTAGTAATTTTAGCGTTAAAAAAACTTAGTTATGAGAACTATTAAAAATTTTAAATAGTCTGGACATAAAATTTTATATTTAATTTAAATAAGGTATAGCTAGACATTGAAAGGGGATCAATTGACCAGTGAAAGGTTGCGCACAGTGTAATGGCGGTAAGCATACTTAACTGAAAGACTGAGGAGTCGCTCAGATACGTAAGTAGGGCATAGTGACCCTTCGTTATAAAATGGAATAGACGGGGATCAATCGTTAAAAGTTACGCTAGGGATAACAGGCTAGTAGCTGGGAAGAGTACACATTGTTCCAGCTGTTCGGCACCTTATATAGTTTAATAGGAATATAGGGGCAATACCTCTACATATCCGTATGGGATTCCTTATCATTTCCTTTTATAATAGTTTTTTTTTTTACATCTCTTTTTACTTTTTTTAAGCGCCTAGAGGCGAGATATAGATAAATTAATAAAATACGCACTTAAGGACAATATAAATATTTAACATTTTTCTTAAAAAATTTTTTATTTTACTAAATAGTAAAATGCAGACGCTATCTTCTTTATTAAAGGCAAAATGCGGTGGTGAGAAGTTATACGGAAACACGGAATTTATACTGTTTTAACTGGAGTAACTCTAGATTCTTGAAGAAGACAAGTCATATCAGATATAAAATATGCTGCAGCAGAAGATCAAAATAAGGCTGAGGCACTGGCATCTAGTAATAAAGGGGGTATGAACCCTCAAGTACTTCTAAAAGAAGATCAGGAAATAAAATTAAATGGAATGGCAAAAGATACAAGTGAATCTTTTTCAAGGGCCAGGTCCAAATTTAATCTTGTAAGAAATAAATTAGATAATAATAAATTTGAGCAAGGGGAGACTGCGGAAATGGTTAAAAAAGATTTGGCATATCGAGAAACTGAAATTAATAATGCAAAAGAGATAGCTGAAAATAAATCCAGAAGTCTAGTTGAATATATCCAAGAAATTAGAAAATCTGATAGTTCTGAATGAATTTTTGATCTTATAGATAAATATAAACATTTTGTAGATTCATTCGAACAAGATCAAAAAGTAGCGATTATTAATTTAATAGGTTACTATGCACTTTTTAACTTATCAATATCTGTTGCTATTATTTTAGGTGCTAATCATTTTATTCAATTATGAAATCTAGATTCTAAGTATCCACGTTTAACGAAATTCCTTAAATTTAGAGCGAAAGTTAACAGTATTTATTTTAAGGTTTATATAATTTTATATATAGTTATCTTTTTTGCATATGTAGGATTAAACTTATATATTTTATTTAGTAGATAACTATATATACAGTTGCTAAATATATTGGAGCAGGAGTTGCTTGCTCAGGTTTAATCGGAGCTGGAGCTGGAATCGGAGTAGTTTTCGGTTCATTAATCACAGCTACAGCTAAAAACCTTTCAATAAAAATAGTGAATATAAATCTTTTAATAATAGTTTATATTTATTGTATGTTTCTTAATATATATATATATATTTATATTTATTATATAATAAATTTATATATATTTTTTATATGCGCTTCTATCTTTTTACTTAGCGTGTCTCTATTTTTTATATTTTAAGTGTATATTAAAATTTAAATTAATAAAAATAAAGAGAATACTTAATTAAAAATATAATGGAACGCACTATGTATTTAAGTATATTTCTTAATATATTATAATATATTTTTATAACCCTTATAGCGTTTTTATTTTATTTACCTTTCTATTTATAGTGAATAAAATAAAAATTAAATAATAGAAAGCATTAGAAAAGTAAAGAAATACTTCGCTTTTTAACCAAAAAAATTAGTGTCCTAAAATGTAATAAATAACTATTATAAATATAAAACATAAAATCGGGGATTTTTAATAGTAATATTAAATTAGAAGTAGGCTATATGCTGGAATCACCTGATTATTATAAATTAGGCCAATCAGCAGGGAAGTTTTAATTATATGGAGTAGCAGCTATTTTAATTATCACCCCTCAAAGACTAAACGCCTACATCCAGAAGCTATATAATAGATACTCTTTATACTGGATGAAGATATAGTCTAAATTAAATTTTAATTCTTGTATCCTTTGCCTCTTGCTTTAGGCACAAATTCATCTATTTACTTATTTTATTTATGAATAATAAATAAAATAAGCATCTATAAAAATAAACAAAAGAGCAAAGCAATAGCTGGCTTTGCCTGAAGAACGAGAATGGTTAACAAAAATTTTTATTTGCGATGTCGTTTCATCCTATCCTCCGGGTGCAAAAGCTTGGAAGGGTTCGGCTGTTCGCCGATTAAAAGGGTACGTGAAATGGGTTTACCTTATTCTTAATAACAATAAAAATAAGATTACAAAAACTTTATTACAGGTCCTAAAGGACATAAAATAACGAAAATGAAAGCAAATAATTTCTTACCTGAAAACCTACATTCAATCTTAATTGGTTTAATGTTAGGTGATGCTGGTATTTATAAATCTTCTAAGACAAGCAATTCTAGATTAGAAATGAGTTTTGGTACAAATTATAAACAATTTGCAGAAAGTATTGAAAATTTCTTTAAAGAGTATATTAATAATCCTATTAAACAAGTGGAAATAAAGGTAGTAAATAAAATTTATATCAATTATAGACTTAAAACAAAGACACTACCCTTATTTAATATATATCAAAGTATGTTTTATATTTTTAATACTGAAACAAATAAATATGTTAAAGTAGTTCCAAATGATATTTTTAATTTTATGAATCCTATTGTTTTAGCTTATTTCTGCTTTTTTATATATAAAAAGCCGATGAGTGATGGCAATAACGATAAACTTAGAAAGAGAGTTAGAATATACACTAATAGTTATTCGAAACAAGATGTAGAAAAACTACAAAAGGCTATTAATGAGACATTAGGTTTTTATGTAGGTATTTTACATGATAGAAAAATAAATGGTTTTTCACTATAGGTAACACTCAATTATCAAAATAAATAGTTTACCCTTATTTTGAACCAAGTATGCTATATAGAATAAATATGTAAAAAAACTCTTCTATCGGTCATTTATCGAGAATTTAAAATCTTTTATTTATAATTAAATTAAAGTTTTATGTATTAAGCCCCATTTATTATTTAAATAATTGGAGTAATAGATGAAAACCGGAGAAATTGCAAGAAACACTTTGTTAAAATAACATTAAGTAAATTTGCAGCCGAGCTTGATATAGTGAAATTAATCAAATATCTTGAAGGTTCAACGACTAATAGGTGAGTATCACTAACAATAAACCTGACACGAACTTCCGGCGATAATAGAATGTATCTATTATTGATGACATAGTCTGAACAATAACGTGAGTTATTGAGGGAATGATTTAAAAATTATTACGATAACAAATTTGTTAATACGACGTGAGTCAGTATGGTCCCTATCCTCTAAAGAGAAAATAGTAAAAAGGGGGAGACCTTCTAGTACGAAAGGATCAATGGGCTGTGTTTCTATTGTGTACCAATTGTTTAATTTTTATTATTATATTTATAAAGTTTGTAATTTAAACTTAAAATTATTTACTAAACTTAATATAAAACAATGTATTAATTTAAATAAGCATCGTTGGGTAGCTACAAACATATTGGATAAGCGCTGAATGAATATAAGCAGGAAGCCGACCCCTAGATACTAAAAGATGTGAAATAGATCATTTCATATAAAATTCATTGAATTTAAAATAGGATGCAAGTGTAAGAAAAAAATTTTTAATAATAAAATACTAAATTTGATATGTAAGTATCTAAGCTTAGCATTTCTAATTAATCTTATAACTAGATGTTAAAATATTGTCAAAACATCAATTTATTTATAATACTATTGCTTTGCTTATTTATTTAATAATATAAATTAATAGGAGTAGCATGTGCCGGTCTTTTAGGGCCTATTTATAATTATAAATAGAAATCAAGCGAAAGAAAAATAATACACTCTTTTTTATTTAATTTCAAATTAAATTCAAATAAGCAAGGAACAGAATGCAAAAGACTGTAGCATAAATGGTTAATGCAATTCGCTCATAATGGATCTTATAAGGGTTCAATTCCCTTCGGTCTTAAGTGAAAATGCTTTATAATAAGTGGCCAAACTATATTTAAGCTGCTTTTTATTTAATTACTAATTAAATTACAAACAGCTGCTTCTTTCTTTTAATTTCATAAATAAAGCAGCAACGGTGATTATGATTTTAATAATACTAATCATCAATAATTTGTTTCAATCTATAAATAGATTAAAATCTATTGGTTATATAAGGCACTTTATAAATTATAATAATAGAATAATTCTTTGCTTTGCTGCACTGCTTTGCTGCTTTGCAACAATTTATTTCTATGCTACTTTTTTTTAATTATTATTAAAAAAAAAAAAGCAAAAGAAAGAAGCAGCCTTGACAGTTTAATTTTTAGATATTTATTAATTTAATAAGTAGGCGAAATAAAATTAAATATAAAGTTTAAAAGTGAATTCCGGACTTGCTACCATTATTTCCCATTTTTAAAAGGGCATGAGTTTATTTTTGGATTTAAAAAAAGAGAACAAAAATACACACAAATATTTTAATCAATTTACGCGGATTTGGTGAAATTGGTAAACACTTTCCACTTAAGATGGAATGGAATTATATCCTTAAGAGTTCAAGTCTCTTAATCCGTATATGCTTGTTTCAATGATAGTGTAAAAGTTATATAAATTATAACCTTAAAATAATTTATATACTATTTATTAATTTATTTTTTTACCTTGACAATATGCATAAATTATAAGTCATTTTAGATAAAGCGAGATTGTGTAGTGGTTAGCACAACAGTCTCATGAACTGTTAGCTTAGGTTCAAGTCCTAATCTCGCTATAAACCTTAATTACCTTATAAATATTTTAAGTTTTACTAATAACATGTGCTCCGTAAAAAAAGTTTAAATAACCTTTAATCGATTAAAAGGAGATTACATAGCATTCTATGTTAGATAATCCTTATAATAGTGAAGGTAGATCTTTTATATCATTATAATAATAACTCTCACAACTTATTATGGATAATTTAATTCAATAATTACAAAGATTAGAGTAATTTGTTATCTATAGCCAATCCTTTTGTTGCTTTGTAATAACTCATTAAAATAAATGGAAGCAAGAGTATATATATTACATATGAATATATATAGAGATCACTAATATATAAAAATTTTAATTTTTAATAAATAAATTAAATGCCTCAATTAATCCCTTTTTTTTTCATAAATCAAATTTCTTTTACGTTTTTAACTTTATTGATTTTGATTTATGTGTTTTCTAAATATATTTTACCTTCATTTACATATCAACAAGTAGTTAGATTATATATAACTAAATTAACTAAATAATATTTAAGTTGCTTTTTATTTAATTACTAATTAAATTACAAACAGCTGCTTCTTTCTTTTAATTTACTTTTTTTTAATTATTATTAAAAAAAAAGAGATATTAAATAAATGAATAAATTAAATTTTGTAGGCTGCGAAGCACATAAAACTTATGTACGAAGCTCTAATATAACTTCTAATTCTTTTATACTATAAATATTACTTACTTATAACCCCTTAAACTTAATGTTTATATGAAAAATTTATTGTTTTTGCTGCTGCATCTACTGATTACTATAAATTTTAATTTATATACACCTTTAGTTTAATGGTAAAGCATTTGTCTTCGAAACAAAAGTTATTGGTTCGAATCCATTAAGGTGTTTAATTAGTAAGTAATGGGTTTGCAAATGAAGTCACTTGCGACTAACATATACAAAATTTTATATGAATTAAAATAAACTAAAATGTAAGTAGCTCCGATGGCTCAATGGTTTAAAGCGTTACTCTGAAGAAGTAAAAATGTTAGTTCGATTCTAGCTCGGAGCAAAAAAATTTATTATTTAACGGTATATAAAAAATAATAATTACTTTCGCTTGCGCCTTGATATTTATATAATTATAATATATTTAATATTTTATAGGATACTTAAACAAAGTTAATAAAATAAAGGTCTGCTCCTATTTATATTTTAAAAAATAAATAAATTAGCAACTGAAGAAAAGCAAATGAGAAATTCATTAAGTTATAATCTTTTTTGCCTGTCCAAAGGACTGGCATACCTGTCTTATTTTTCAATTATAATCATAAATATTTTTATAATTTTATAACTTATTCTGCCAGGTCTTTAAATGCTTCCTTTAACTGATTATAATAAATAAAAACATAGATGCACCAAAGGTAAAATTTCTGCTTCTTTGCTCAGCACTTTTATTTTTATTAAGTAGAAGAAAGTGGTAACTAATCATATAATAACGTATTAATTTCGCGTTATATAAAGCAACAGGTTATATATAATATATATAGTCCTCTTAGTATAATGGTTAATACTTCGATTTTTCGCATCGACATTGTCAGTTCGAATCTGATAGAGGATATTGAATATCTAGATACAACAGAATAAACATTTAAATTCTTATTTATCTTTTTTAATACTTTAAATTTATATAAGTATAAGTATAAGTAAAAATTTAAAATATTTAAAATATTATAAGGGCTGCCTACGGTAAGTAAAATAAAACCTTTAATAAAAATTTTATATGCAGACGCTATCTTCGCTAATTTATTAAAATGTTAGCAGCTGCTAAATATATTGGAGCAGGAGTTGCTTGCTCAGGTTTAATTGGAGCTGGAGCTGGAATCGGAGTAGTTTTCGGTTCATTAATCACAGCTACAGCTAGAAACCCTCAAATGAAAAATCAATTTATGCAATATGCTGTATTAGGTTTCGCTTTATGTGAAGCTACAGGTTTATTTGCATTAATGGTATGTTTCTTAATATTATATTCATAATATTAATCTAAATTAAAAATTTCTTAATTTATTTATTAATTTAATATTCTAAGGCTATTTTTGCTAGCTAAATAAATGAACTATAAGTAACTTATAAGTTTTATTTAAAATTATAAACCCCTAAATTTTAATCTATTAAATTCAACTTATATAAATTTAAAGTATTATTATACAAATATAAATATTTGTATAAATTATTTAATATTAATATTCAAATTATAATACAGTGAATTAATAGACCAATATGTATATTAATACTAATATCTATTTATAGAGTATTAATGTTAATATGGTAAAGTTAAAACATTAGTTATTTAAAACTTTAATCTAAACATTAATTATTTAAATTTATTTAAATAAATAAGATTAAGGAAAATAAAGGGAAAACAAAGGTATTTACATAAAGTAATATAATTAAAATTGAGGTAATAATAAAGAAAATTTTAAATAAATATTTAAACTTAAATTTAATACTCTTATTAATTTAAGAGATATTGTAAGCTGAATATTTATTAAGATAATTAAAGCCGGTACCTTTTCTAAAAATATTTAGAAAATGAAAAAATGAATTAAGTACAACTATTAGTTAATATTTATATTAATTAAATAATTAATAAATATTTAACGATATTAATTAATAAACTAAATCTTATTTACAAATAACTAATATATATTAATGAACAGAGAAATTATTTTTTATAATTTTGTATTACCTCTCATAGCTAATTGGTATTTTTCGTACAAAATTCATTTAAATATAAAATTTATAGGGTTGAGTTACAGAAGGTCTGTAGTAGACCTGCAAAGTCTCACTTTAGGGTTCAATTCCCTCTTAACCCTTTATTTCTTTTTCTTTTTTTTTTTAATAATAATTAAAAAAAAAGTAAATTAAATTTAAAAAAGATAAGGAATAAAGTTTAGTGTAAAATTATATAAATTTAATAAGATAAACTATATAGTAAGACAAAAAAAATAAATAAAGAAATAGCAAAAGCAAAGAGTGATTATATCTTTATAAGCAAGTGATATTAATAATAAGAAAAGTAAAATTAGCAATAATAGGTTATACTAGCTAAATATTTTATTATTAGTTACTTTGATTTATTATTCTCTCATATTTGTATAAATTTTTATAATAGAAAGAATCTAAGAAAATTCTCTTAGTTCAAGGGTAGAACAGCATTCTTCTAAAGTGTAAATTTTGGTTCGAATCCAAAAGAGAATTTATTTAAAACCTAAATTCTCTTTAATATTAATAAAACTTTAATGATTTATATTTATAATATATGCTATTTTTTTTAATAAATTAATTTTAAATAAAATTAAAGCAAATATGAATAAGAAAATAATAATTTATTTTAAATAAATTATAAGGTCGTGGCCATAAAGGAAATTATAAACCTTATATTTAAATGGCTAGGTGATTGTATTCTACTAATGCTAAAGATATAGGTACATTATATTTAATATTTGCAGTATTTTCAGGTATGATAGGAACTGCATTATCTATATTAATTAGAATTGAATTAGCAGCACCAGGTGTTCAAATTTTACAAGGTGATCACCAACTATATAATGTTATTATATCAAGTCATGCATTATTAATGATTTTCTTCATGGTAATGCCTGGTTTAGTAGGAGGTTTTGGGAATTATTTAGTACCTGTTTTATTAGGAAGTCCAGATATGGCTTTTCCTCGATTAAATAATGTTAGTTTTTGATTATTACCTCCTTCAATGATATTATTATTAGTTAGTGCATTAGTTGAAAGTGGAGCTGGTACTGGATGAACAGTTTGGAATAAGCTGTTTTATTATAGTGATATAGTAAATATAAAATCTTACTCGATGCGAGAAAATCTTCTAATTTTATCAGAAATAAAGCAATATTTTAGCTATTTGTGCTTAGCAATAGATTGTTTAAATGCTAAGTGTGCGAGTTTATTAGCAGATATTGCCGGTATTTTTAAATTAAAATACGGATGGAGTTGCTCATCACTATTATTAATAAGTGGAAGCAAAAATACTCTTGACATGAAGACAATTCGCCAGGATATAAATTTTAATTTTTATATCTTTCAGAGACTTAACGTAAGACTTCTTAAATTTTATAAATTTAGAACTTATTCTAATAGTTCTTATAGTGATCCCGTTAATAAAAATATTATGATAGAAAATAAAAATATTTTTTATCAATGATTAGTAGGATTCACTGATGGAGATGGTACATTTTCTGTTTCTATTTCTAATAATAAAGTAACTTTTATATATCAAATAGGTCAAAGTATATATAATCTAAGAGGTTTAAATTTCATTAAAAAGCAATTAGGTAGAGGATCTATTATAATAGATAAAAAAAGATCTATGGCTTATTTTAAAATAAGAGATAGAAAAATTTTAGAATCAGTTATTTTTCCTATATTTGATAAATTTTCACTTTTAACAAGTAAACAATATAATTATATCAAATTTAAACAGGCATTTGAAATTATGAAAAACGACGATTTAAAACATATCGATAAATTGGACTTAATAAAAAAACTTTCGCTTTCTAAGTGCCCTGATAATTACATTTCTCCTGTTTGAAAATTAGTTAATTTTAAAGTTATAGATTTTGAAAGTGCATCAAAAATAATGAATAAACCTTGATTAATTGGTTTTACGGAAGCAGAAGGTAGCTTTTACTTAGTAGCTAAAAGTAAAACTAGATTAGTTCATGCTTTTGAAATTACACAGAAATTATGTGCTTCGCAACATATTGTTTTATTGGCAATTAAATATTTATTAGGAATAAAAACAAATGTGAATTTTAAGAAAGCCTATTTTTTTTCATTGGTGACTACTAATTCACGTGCTATTGAAAATATAATAGATTATTATAAAAATACTATGAAAGGTATGAAATCTTTTGAGTATCGAATATGATCTAGATCATATTTTAAATATAAAGGTAATTTTAATGCTTTAAATATTATTAGAAATAGAATAAGAACTATTAAAAAGAATAATTCTATTACTGCTGCTTCGCACTTAACCTAGTTAGGTATGAACAAATGTATTAATTTATTGTCTTAAGTGCCATATAAATAATAATTTAAGATGAAGGAATAGTCCGATCTCTAGTGTCAAATTAGAGAGTGTAATGATAACCTTTAGTGCTTCGAAAAAGCAACAAAGATGAGATTACCAACATAATGATATCCTCCTTTAGCTTCAATTCAATCGCATTCAGGTGGTGCAGTAGATTTAATGATTTTTTCATTACATTTAGCTGGAGTATCATCTCTATTAGGTGCAATTAATTTTATTACTACCGTAATGAATATGAGAACACATGGTATGTCATACCATAAAATGCCTTTATTTTGTTGAGCAATAGTAATAACTGCTGTTTTATTATTATTATCTTTACCTGTATTAGCTGGTGCAATAACTATGATCATAACAGATAGAAATTTTAATACTAGTTTCTATGACCCAGCAGGAGGTGGTGATCCTGTATTATACCAACATCTTTTCTTAAATTTAGATTATATTCTCTCGTCTACTTTATTAACTACTTTATCTTTAGCTAAAAATAATAATAAAACTTTTAATTTTTCAGCTTTTTATTTTAAATTTATTGAATATTATCCTAATCTTAATAGACCTAGTATAAATTTTCTGGAGTGATTGATTGGATTCTCAGAAGGAGAAGGTTCATTTATTTTAGCGAAAAGAGGAGATTTAGCTTTTGTGATCACTCAATCTACTAAAGATATAAAAGTCTTAAATTACATTAAGACTAATCTTGGTTTAGGTAGAATTATAAAACAATCTATTAAACAAAATACACATAGATATGTCGTACAAGATATTAAAAATATATATTTAATATGTTTAATATTTAATGGTAATATGGTTTTTCCTACTAGAAAAGCTAGATTTCTAACCTTTCTTTCTTCTTTCAATGAAAAACTTTTAAAACGGAATTTAGTTACAATACCTCCTTTAGATATATGTGTCTCTCCTTCTTTAGAGGATCGTTGATTATCAGGGATCACTGATGGAGAAGGTACTTTTACTTGTTCTTTATTATCTAAAGGGTTAGGTTATAGATTTAGATATATTTTAACTCAAAAATGAGAGGCAAACAAAAATGTACTAGAGCACATTTTAAGTCTTTTTGTAGACAGTTATAAATTAGAGGGATCTGTAATGACTCATTCTGTGGATAATGTTTGAGAAATTAGAATAAATGGTGTTAAAAATTGCAAAAAAATATTTACTTATTTTGATAAATATACTCTTTTAAGTAAAAAAAAAGAGAGTTATTTAAAATGAAAATTACTTCATTCTAGATTAGTTTTAAAAGATCATCTAAATACTGAAACTAGAATGGAATTAATTGAATTAGCTAAACAAATTAATAAAACGAGTGAATAAAGGAAAAAAGGGGCTTGGTTTAGTCAAAGCTATGAAATTTTTTAAGGCAGATGTAAAAGAAAATAAGACCTTTTAAAATAAATATTTGTTTGTGTTTATATATTTATATAATTAATAAAAACACTAAATATACCACAACCCTAGTTCTTTCTAACTTTAAATTTTAATTCTTAGAAAGAAAAAAAGAGAGAGCAATGCTGGTGGAATAAATACATTTATTCATACGGTTAAAATTCCCTAGAATAAGACCGTCGGTTTTCTAAGAAATCGCTACAGACTGGATCACCGGTGGGTGCCTGCAATGGTGCTTAATGTACAGTCGGATTCCTCTTATTTTTATTTTAATTGATAAATAAAAAGAAAAGGCTGATAATGTGTTCGCGCATATTAGATTGTATAATTATAAGGTGGAAAAAATTATACAATAAGGAATTGGGTTCTTTGGTCATCCAGAGGTTTATATTTTAATAATACCTGGTTTTGGTATTGTTAGTCATGTAATTTCAACATTTTCAGGTAAATCTATTTTTGGATACATAGGTATGGTTTATGCTATAATAAGTATTGGTTTATTAGGATTTATTGTTTGAGCTCACCATATGTATTCAGTAGGTATGGATGTAGATACTTTTCTTTCGTGTTTACAGAACATCACTTGCCTTAAGGCCGCAAGTGATTGGGAAAAAATCTTGCTATTTGCTGGAAACTTCAGTTTAAGTAATCCACTCCTATTTATTAGGTTAGGAAAAATTTACTTAAAGAGCAGCATACCTTTATTTATTAAGAATAATAAATTAAATAAAAAGGCTAGAGTAATTGAACAATCAGCAGGAAACTTTAATTTGAGTACAAAAGCCTCGGCTCGTACTAAAAATACTTATAATTCTTATTTTACATTGCCTAAAATTTCTGAACATGTGCCTAAACATAAATCTAATCTTAATGATTTAGATTTTGGTTATTTTTTAGCAGGTTTAATAGAAGGAGACGGTTGGTTTGGATTTAATCAGTTACATATTATATTTTCAGATAGAGACATCTCTTTAGCTTATTTGATTAAAAAACGAATAGGTCATGGAAATGTTTATAAAATTAAAGATAAAAAGGCAGTAAGATATATATGTAAAAATTATAACGGTCTTAAAACTATATTGTATTTAATTAATGGAAAATTATTAAGTAGTAAAAAATATGAACAATTAATTGTTCATAATTATCCGGAAACTTTTCATTTAGATATTTTACCTCCTACTCATAATTTATCTTTAGATAATTATTGGCTTGCTGGTTTTACCCAGGCAGACGGGTGTTTTTACATTAGTGTAGTGAAAAGTAAATCCCATAAGACTGGTTTTTCAGTAAGATTAGAATTTTCTATTAAACAAAACGACGATATACCTTTAAAACTATTAATTTCTAAACTTAAATTAGGTAATTTATGTCAATATCATACGGGCATTTATTGCTATAAAAGTTCAGGCTACAAAACAGCTGCAGTTTTAATTAATTATTTTGATCTCTTTCATGTGTTTGGAGGTAAATATGTAGATTATTTAAAATTTAGAAAAGTCTATATAAAAATCAGTGAAGGTAAACATTTAGAAAAAGAAGGTATAATAAAAATAAAAAGTATTACAAATAAAGGATCCTCAGAGACAAGAACGCAAGAGATTTAAGAGAAGTGCTTAAATATAATTAATTTTAAAGTAAATTTTAAGAGAGCTCCGATTTTAAATTAAGATACTGTCCAAAATGAGACGAGAGCATATTTTACAGCAGCTACAATGATTATTGCTGTTCCTACAGGAATAAAAATATTTAGTTGGTTGTCTGAGTCCTTAAGTAAGACTTATTTGACCAAATATAAACAAATTTACAATTTAATTTTTTCAATATATTCCTTATCTATACAAAAGTTTTATGAAAAGTATATTAACTACATAATTATAAATGATAAAAAATTTAAATATATTATAACTAAAAGTATTCCATTTAATTCAGTATTAGATTTACAAAAAGTAAATAGTACATGCCTATCTGTCGAACAGGGGGTAGACCCTATTAATATGCAGAACACACATATTACTTGTTTTACAGAAAGAAACACATGTATTGTTCTCTATGGAAGTAATAGTAGTTCTACTATTGGCTTAAAATATACAAAAATAGTTAAAAATATGGTGAAAATCCCTAATAGCCATATAGGTATAATAATAGGTATTTTACTTTCAGATGCTCATTTAAGTAAAGGAACTAATATTAATGCTAGAATGCAATTTAAACAGTCTCTAAAAAATATAAGTTATTTTTATTATGTATATAATAAATTAAACCATTATTGTTTTAAAGGTGCTTATTTAACTTGAAGTACTATTCAAAATAAAAAACATTTTGGTATCGCGTTTACTAGTAGAACACTACCTTGTTTAACTGAATTATTTCATTTATTTTATAAATTTAATTCTAGTCTAAATAAAAATATAAAAATAGTTCCTCGAAATCTTTACGAATTAATAACTTGGGAGTCTTTAGCACATTGAATAATGTGCGATGGTACTTATAATTCAGGTGTAAGAATTCAAACAGAATCTTTTACAATTGAGGATGTTGTTTTTATAATCAATATATTAAAATTAAAATTTAATTTAGATTGTTCGATACATTATCAACGAAATTATCCAGTAATATATATAAAGAGTAAATCAATTAAAAAAAATTTACATAACCTTTTACCCTTTATGTGTGGTGAGATGTTATATAAATTATTACCTAATAATTATAAAAATTTTAAAAGATAAATTATTTGTTTATTAATATGGCAAACTCGAGGGACGTCCAAAAATAAGAATAATAATTATTTTGGATTATCGTCGAACTAAATGATTGCACGAAAGTGTAATTTGATAATCTAACAAGATTATTAAGTATATTGACCTTATTATTTTTATTAGCTAAGCTTAGTCTTGTAAGTTATTAAGTCTTAGTTAGCTCTGGTAAAATGTATTATCAATATATCTAAAAGCGTAGAGGCCAGACGCCATACTTATTTCTAAGTTATTTAAACAAGGAGAAAGTAAAATATATATAATGTTATAAAAATATATATGGCTACTTACTTGTTAGTGTAATATGAAATATGAAGGAATGGTCCGGGTAGCTAGTAAAATAGATAGTGCCTTAAACAAGCATTTAAATAAAAACATATATTTTAAATATTCCTGTTTTTATGATACATAAAGCCAACTTGATCTGTAATGATCGAAGGCCTTACCCTGAGCTACAGCTTACGGTGGTTCAATAAGATTAACTACACCTTTGTTCTTTGTATATGGATTCTTAGCTTTATTTACTATAGGTGGATTGCTACTTCAGTTAGTCCACTTTAAAGGTTACTATATGCTGGAAACCTCTAATAACTAATAAAGATTTATACTTAAATAATTAGATAAAATGCAAATATTAAAAATTTTAATAAAATACAATGATATTCTTGATAGTTATGCTTATGCCTGAGGCAAAGTAAGAGATATGGAGTAAATTAGTATAAAATAAATAAGTATAAATAATTAGAATTAGTTTTGAGCAATCAGCAGGAAACTCTTTATTGCTAATACTTAGTAGTTGCAAAACAGTAGCAAAATAAGTAGGATCCTCAGAGACTATACGTAACCATCGTTATATTAATTATTATAATGATAAGATATAGTCCAAAATTTTTTATGTTCTGTTTTTAGTATATAAGTGTAAAAACTTTTCAATATCAAATTATTTTTGATATTTTATATGAACTCTTCATTTAAATTTAAATATGTCTTTTATTTACCCTGAATTTGCATATAATTTACCAATAGCTGGCTTTTCCTTTTCCCAGAAAAGTAGTGTAACTTGTTTTTTAACTAAAATAGTAGCAGAGTTAAAACCGGTAAAAGTATATAATAATTTTAAAATGGAGAAATTAAAAATTAAAAAGGAGCAAAAAGAAAAAATAGGTATATATTGTCTACTTAATTTAATTAATGGACATATCTACATAGGTTCATCTATAAATATTGCAATTAGAATGAGTAATTATTTAAATAATACCTTTTTAATAAATAGAAAAAACAATAATATGCCTATAATACAAGGTTTGTTAAAATATGGCCAAGATAATTTTGCTGTTTTAATTGTTGAATATATATTACCTTCAACACTTGAGCAGCTTTCTATTAGAGAGACTTATTATATTACAAAGTTACTACCTTATTATAATGTATTAAAACAAGGTTATTCATCTTTAGGTTATAAACATACTGAATTAACAAAACAAATGTTATCAGAATTAGCTACAAATAGAAAACATTCAGATAAAACTAAAGCTTTAATTTCTAAAGCATTAGTAGGGGAAAATAATCCTTTTTACAATAAATCCCATTCTATTGAATCAAAAATAAGAATGATTGAGGCTAATTCTGCATATCCTGTTTATGTTTATAATTCCTATAAGAAATTATTAGTAATATTTCCATCTGTAAAAACTTTAGCTAAATTGATAAAATCTAACCATTCTACAATAGTAAATTATATTAAAAATAGTGAATTATTTAGAGGAGAGTGATATTTTAGAAATTTACCATATAATGTCTCAGATGTACCTACTTACTCTAATTGAACAACAAGAGAATCTAAATACTTAATAGAAGAAATTATGAATAATAGTCATATTAAAAAGGCAATTTTTGTTTATAAATGTATTCCTAATCAACAAGGAATAAAAAAAGAGTTCATACTTAAATTTGAAGGTGTTACACAAGCTCAAAAAGAATTAAACATTAATCACGATATTATTAAAAAACATGCATTAGTACAATTACCTTATAAGGATTATATATTTAGTTATGAAAGATTAGTAAATACTAACTAGCTATTGCTTCTTATTTTTATTTATTTTAAATAAATGCAGTGCAAATAATTGTACAAAAAAACTATGACATAGTTTTTAAATTTTGTGGATTGTTCCCCTGTTCAAGGACAGATGTAATTTACTAGTAATCATATGTGATTAATGCTTTTTAGTAACAGGAGTTGTACTAGCTAATGCTAGTTTAGATGTAGCATTACATGATACTGAATTCCTTACTACTATTACAACAATCGGATTCTTTGGCTCATGGCCTGTCTTACCTCTTTATTTTATTACTAATAAAATAAGCAATTTCTTTTTTTTAATATTAATATTAATTACTGGGCTTTGCCAGGTGTATGATAAAATAAATAACAAAAAAAGAAGGACCGGTCAGGCCTTACCACTAGTGTGACTTAAAAGTATAGGATTAATTAGTACACGTGCAAAGAATAAAGATGAATATATAAAAATGTTTTGAGTAGGTTTGATGGATGGAGATGGAAGTATTCAAGTAAACCATTGAAGAAAGAAAACACTGCAATATAGATTAGTAATAAAATTAAAAAATCTCAAATTAAATTATAATATGTTAATAAGCATAGCTAAAGTAATAGGTGGATCAGTTAGAATAGTAAAAGGAGATGTACTTTGAGTAATTAATAAAAAAGAAGACATTATAAAAATAATCGAAATATTTGATAAGTATCCTCTTCTTACTTCAAGAAAAATATGTCAACTGGCTTTCTTAAGATTATGCTTATACAATACTTCAGTGGAAGAATATCTTAATAATAGAGATCTCAAATATAAAGAACAATCTAATATTATATCGCGAAGCGCTTCTTCATTTAATGTACCTATTTATTTTAAAGAATGATTATCTGGTTTTATAGAAGCCGAGGGTTGTTTTTCTCTAAGAGAATCGAAATATCATTCTTTCTCAATAGGACAAAATGATGATAAATATTTAATTGAGGCTATTAAAAAATACTTTGAGGCTATTAATATAGTCAGAAATCCTTATAAAAATTTCTACTCTATAGAAATATATAGAAAAGAAATCATAAGAAAAATAATTCTACACTGTACTAATTATCCGTTATTAGGGGGTAAATTAGATGCGTTGATAATTTTTAGTAAAGAATTTAATTAAAGTAAGTGTCATGTGGTCATGTCACCGTGTAAAGATTCATATACTTTACGGTAATATCTTATTTAGATCAGATATTGCTAACGATGGAGTCTTATATGTCATTTAAAATGCAGGTGACGTCAAAAGTATAAGATAATATCGTGGAAACTATCTTTTTATTATATAAATTATAATAATAGCCACAGTAGCTTTTATTTTGTTTTATCTTATTTTTAAGTTTTTAATTATTTTTTTTAAGTATCTTTTTTTTTTTTAAGAATTCTTAAAAAAAAAAGAAAAAAAAATAAATAAAAAAAGTAATAAAATAAAAAGGCAGCAGGTAGGATCCGTAGAGACTAAACGTGACAGTCTAGGGTTTATTAAGTTAAATTAGTAGATAAGTTATAGTCCGATCCACTGCGCGAGCAGTGTTATATGTAAAATTTAAAAATAGACTTACTATGTAGTAGCACATTTTCATTATGTATTATCTATGGGAGCAGTATTTGCTTTATTCGCAGGTTTTTATTATTGAGCAGGAAAAATAGTAGGAAAACAGTACAATGAAGTATTAGGGCAAATTCATTTTTGAATAATGTTTATAGGGGTAAAAATCACAAAAATAGTCTTTTTTTCTTTATTTTTATATTTAATGTGCAGTTTGCTGTGCAGCATTAGCAGTGATGCACTCGTTGAATTAGTTAATATAGATATTCTCTCATGTTTAATTTTTAAAAATTTAGTTTACAATAAACACGCAGTATGTCGAACCAAAGGACTGGCCACAAAATCTAAGGAAAATATCGAATCCCAAGGCGAGATATTAACTTCTACAACTAGAAAAAAGGTAGAAGAGATGGAAAGCGAATTTTTTATGTATTTCAAAGAAATCTTTAAAAATAAAAAAGAAATATATAAACAATTAAAAGGAAAATCAGGAGTTTATTTATTTATTAATAATATTAATTATAAATTATATGTAGGTTCTAGCGTAAATCTAGATAGAAGATTAAGGGTACATTTACATTTTTCAACTACATCAAATACAATTAATAAAAATAATCAAATTTTATATAAAGCAATTAAAAAATATAAATTAGAAAATTTTTCTTTTGCTATTTTAGAATTTTGTAATAAAGATTTTTTATTATGTGCAGAAATAGAGCAAAAATGAATAAATAAATTAAAACCTGATTATAACATATTACAAATAGTGAAAAGCTCATTAGGCTTTAAACATAATTTAGAGACTATAAATAAATTAAAAGAGCAATTTAAAAAAGAAAGACACCCTAAATATGGAAGTAAAACATCTATTGAAACTAGGCAAGCTATAAGTTTAGGAATAAAAAATTTTTATATTAATAATAACCATAAATATAAAGGTAAAAAGGGAATACTTTCTCCACAATACGGTATAGGTGGTTTATTTGTTTTTGGTTATAAAATCACTAGCACTGATCCATTATCTTTGATCTCTTTAGCAGATAATTTGCAAAGCAATAGTAATAAGGAAAAGTCAATTGCCGAATTAATTTTTCCATCTATTAATGCTGCAAGGCAACATTTTAAAGTTAGATGAACAACTATTAAAAAAATTATAGATACGTCTAATACTATTAAATATAAAAATGAAGAATGAATAATTCGATCCGTACCAATTCCTAAATAAAATACGTTCTCGTTATGTTCAATGACTAATAATAAATTAGCCCCCAATTAAATCTTTCTATATGCTGGAAAATCTAATAAAGTTTAAGTTACAGTGTTTTATGCTTACTTATCCGCATCTAGACAATCAGCAGGAAACCAAAATTATTTACTAATGTATTTTATTTTATTTCATTTTTATATAATTAGATAATGAGTAGGTTCCCCAGAGACTATACGAAAGAAGCAATTTTGCTTCGTTGCTTTGTTGTAATCTTTTATTTATCTTTTTTTATTTTTTTAAGAATTCTTAAAAAAAAAATAAGTATTTTTAAAAAAAGTTTAGTGTAATATTATTATTAATCAAATAAGGCAATAGATCGCGGAGCATTAACTGTTATAAGATAGTCCAATATAAATAATTATGAACCGAAGGAATGTTTAGCAATTATAGTAGGTAATTAATTATATAATTTGTAATTTAACTTTTTTCCCTCAACACTTTTTAGGATTACAAGGTTTACCTAGAAGAATACCTGATTATCCTGATGCTTTTGAAGGTTGAAACGCATTATCTAGTTTTGGTTCATTAGTATCTGTAGTTGCTACAATTTTATTTATATATATTATATATGATTTATTTATAAATGGTAAAGAAGTTGGTAAAAATCCATGGATAGTACCTGTATTTTTTACAAGTACAAGTTTATCAGTAATTAACTTAAATCATCCTTCTTCAACATTGGAATGGACAGTAGATTCTCCAATTCCTTTCCATTCTTACGAAGAAGTTCCTGTTCAATCTTAATAATTTAAAGAAATGAACGTATACAAAATATATTAAATAAATATATATATCTTATAGTAAACCCCCTTAAATGTTAAATAAAATTATATTTAACTGTTAGTTATGTTAGCCTTTTATTTATTTATACTAATGTTTACTAATTCAATTAATCAAATACAAAAAAATATACATTCTACATTTATAAATAGAATAACTATATTAACACTATTATTATCTATATTATATACTTATAATACACTTTACTTTCAGTTAATTGGAAAAGGTATGAGTATTTATAGTGGTTTATTTCAAATAACAATACAATCACAAATAGTAGAAATGGTTTTAATATTGGTAGGTATCTCTATTTTATTTGCTTGACCTTTTTTATATGTGTACTGTTTCGCAAGAAGCAGCAAACATGATAATGCACTAACTTCATATTTGAAAGCAAAACATGTTTCCAGTTCTTTGTTAACAAAAGAAGCAATAGAAAACAGCAGCCTAAAAGAAGATGATAAAGATTTAAAAATAATAGATTTAAGTATAAAAATTTCATGTGCTCCGCAACAATATTCTTTAATCGCAATATTTAGTATATTAGGAGGTTCTCTTTTAATGTCTAGTTTAGATTTATTGAGTATGTATTTAAGTATAGAACTTCAATCTTTTGCTTTATATATTTTAGCCTCTTTAAATAAAGAAAGATTAAGTGCTACAAGTGCTGGATTAAAATATTTTTTATTAGGTAGTTTATCTTCTTGTTTTATATTATTAGGTTCAGCTATAATATATAACTATACAGGTTTAACACAATTTGAGTCTATAAACACTTTAATGTCAATTCCTACAAGTGCTACTCCGCATTTATATGATATAGTTACTTCCTGGCAAAGCCCGGAATCTTCACTTGCCTATTTCGCAAGTGGCAGCGAATTAAATACTGAAACATTAGAAAATAATTATACTTATTATGCACAAGATATAAAAAAAGCATTTACTATAGGATTAATAATTATAATTATAGGATTTTTATTTAAAATTTCAGCTGCACCTTTTTATCAATGAGCACCTGATGTTTATGATGGTACACCTACAATAGTAACAGTTTGATTGACTATTGTTGTAAAATTAACAATATTAATATTTTTATTAGGATTAATAGAATATACAATACCAGATTTATTTTCTATTTATAATACAATATATGAAACTTTAAATATGTCTAATACAAATGCTTCGCAAATAATTCATAATTTATCTACTAATGACTTCTTACCTTTAACCGCAGAAGTACAAATTAAAAATTTATTATTGATTTGTTCATTATTATCATTATTAATCGGGACTATTGTTGGTTTATCGCAAATAAAATTTAAAAGATTATTAGCATTTAGTTCAATATCTCATGTAGGATTTTTATTATTAGCATTAGGTATATACACTCAAAAATCAATAGATTCATTCCTTTTTTATCTAATTCAATATTCTGTAACAAGTTTAAATATATTTTTAATTTTATTAGCTTTCAGTTATTTTATAATATTGCCTAATTTTAAATTAAATCCTAATTTAAATATAGATAAAACTAATGATAATAATACCGTTAACTCTTTTTTTAAAAATGAATTAAAAAAAAAAGTAAAGCGACAAATGTTTATATTAGATGATATAACTGATTCGTTGATACCTAATAATACAACTAAAAGTATAGAAGAAATAGCTTCACTAACATTGTCTGAAAACAGTAAAAATACAGCTGTTTCCAGTTCTTTGTTAATTAAAGAAGCAATAGAAAACAACAGCCTAAATAAAGATGATAAAAATTTAAATATACCTGACTTTACTTCAACAAAGGCTAATGATAATGTAGGATCTCCTATAGATATTAATTATATAATTGAATTAAAAGGACAATTATATAAAAATCCAATCTTAAGTATAAGTATGGCTATATGTTTATTTTCTATGGCAGGTGTACCACCTTTAATAGGTTTCTTTTCAAAACAATATGTATTATTTTCATCTATAGAAAATGGATATAATTTATTATCTATTATTGCTATATTAGTTAGTGTTATCAGTGCTTCTTATTATTTAAGAATAATAAAAATTACTTTCTTTGATTCTTTAAATGTTTCCGGTTCTTTGTTTACAAAAGAAGTAACACCTTTTCTAAAGACTGGCAGCAGCCTAAAAGAAGAAAATTATATAGGCTCTTATTCTAGCCAAAAATACGCACCTGCCGTAGGCTGGAATAAACAGTTTTCTTATTCATTAATTGCAAATTTAAGTGAAACACATAGCTATATTATTGCTATTTTAACTTTTTTAATCTTATTCTTTTTTCTTGACCCTTCAATATTATTAAACGGAACACAGTTAATTTCTTTAACTTTATTTAATATATAATGAATACTTTATTAATCATATTTATATTTATACCTATTTTAGCTTTAATATTATTAATATTAAATTTAATATTTTCACCAAATAGACCTGATGCTGAAAAGGTATTAACCTATGAGTGCGGATTTAGTCCGATTTTAGGACAAACTAGAAATACTTTTCATATTTCTTTTTTTTTAATAGCTTTAGCCTTTTTAATTTTAGATTTAGAAATATTACTATTTTTCCCAATAAGTGTATCATTGTCTCAAATAGGGACTTTTGGTTTAATTATTGCTTTATTATTTTTTATATTATTAACTATTGGTTATGTAATTGAAATTTTAGCCGGTAATTTAAAAGTTTCTAATAGCAGTATTACTCCTATTAATTAAATATTTATCAGTTAAATATTATTTTAATTTTAATCCCCATTAATTTATAAACGCTAATTTAAATAAAAATTTTAAGTCAAAAGATATGAACAATTTTTTAAAATTTTAAATTCTAAAACTTAAATTATATAATTATATGTGTTTATCTTTTGTTTTATTTAATAAAATATTTGTTTATAAAGGCTAAATAATTCCTTTATTTTTTTTTAGTTAATAATTAAAAAAATAAACAAAAATTTAAAACAAGATATATTTAATACATATTTACCTTTCAAGTAATCTGTAAAAAGGTAGTAAATTTATATTACCTGACTTTTAATAAGTGTTGCTTTGCAAAGTAAAATAAAGTTATCAGATATCTCTAATCAAATAATTTATTAAGATGACTAATAGAAAACAATTTCAATTTTTTCCTTTTCATTTAGTAGACATGTCTCCTTGACCTCTTTTAACTAGTTTTTCAGTGTTGTTAATGGCTGTATCAGCTGTAATGTGTTTTCATGGGTTTGCAAATGGAGGGAAATTATTATTATTAGGATTTATATTAACAGCAAGTGTAATGCTATTATGATTTAAAGATGTAGTGACTGAAGGTACTTATTTAGGTGATCATACTACTCAAGTAAGAAGAGGACTAACTATAGGTTTTGTTCTTTTTGTTGTGAGTGAAGTATTTGCTTTCTTAAGTGTATTTTGAGCATTTTTTCATTCTAGTTTAGCTCCAGATATTGCAATTGGTGCAACATGACCTCCTATGGGTATTGTAGCTTTAGATCCTTTTGCTGTACCTTTATTAAATACAGTGTTATTATTAAGTTCTGGTGTTAGCCAGAAATGTACTATATATAATCTAATTTTTTTGACATCTACTGTTTTACCTTTTAGTAGTCTTAGAGTAAAATCTATAAAACGTATTGGACCTCATAATTATGATATTTTAAGTCTAGTTATAGGATCTTTATTAGGAGATGGTTCAATGGAAAAATGTTCTAATGGTTCACGTTTTGTCTATTATCAAGCAAAAATAAATGGAGAATATTTATTATGATTACATAATGTAATAAGTAGTTTAGGTTATGCCAAAAAAGAATTACCTAAATTGTACTCTAGAAAAGGATCAGTTTTAGCTGATATAGATGAAATAAGATATTATTATAGATTTAGAACTTTTACTTTTTCTTCATTTGATTGAATTTATGATTCTTTTTATCCTAATAGATCTAGAAAAGTTATACCTAATTTTATAGACATTTATTTGTCACCTTTAGCTTTAGCTGTTTGAATGATGGATGATGGAACATCATTTAAAAATAAAGGTTTTAAATTTTCTACTAATAGTTTTACTCTAAATGAGATTCATTATTTAGCTTTAGTTCTTAAAAATAAATATTCAATTGATTCTACTATACATAAATCAGGATTAAATAACCAATATAATATATATATACCTAAATCTAGTTTTAATACTTTAAAAAAAATTGTTACACCACATTTTCATCCTACGATGAAGTATAAAATAAACAATTTTTAGATATATATAGGTTAAGTTTACCTGAAACTAAAATTAGAAAGATATATTTTGCATAGTCTAATTCCTGATACTTCTTTTGCCTGTCCGTTATTTTTTTTTAATAATTCTTATTTTTTTTTTAATAATTCTTCTTTTTTTTTAAGAATTCTTAAAAAATAAAAATAAAAAAAGTAAATTCAAAAGGACATAAGCTCCTACTGCCTAGAATTTCCTTGTATATAAATGTAAAACAAAAGATAGGTTTATTTATGCGAAAGAGCAAAATAAGCAGGAATAAGGCGACACTAATGAAAACGGTCAACGTAATTATCTGAATTATAAGACCGTCGGTTTAATTATGTATAAATAATTAATTAGATCGCTACAGACTGGTTCATTGGTGGGTGTTTGTAATATTTTACCAGTTAATATATTGCAAATGCTTAATGTACAGTCGGAATCTCAATAAATCAATTTTTAAAAATTTTTATCAAAGGCTTTATATTAATTTCAATCGTTGCATTTTAGAGCTCTTATTTTTTTTTAATAATTCTTATTTTTTTTAAATAATTACTAAAAAAAATAAAGGGCTATAATTTATTTTTATTAATTAATAAAAAAGAAAAGCAAAGAAATTGAACTAAATAATTAAAATAAAGTACAAGGATTATAATATTCAGAAAAGTTTTGTTAAAACTATTATTATAATTGGAGATTTGGCATTTGTTACTTGAGCTCACCATGGTTTAATTCAAGGTAATAGAAAAGCAGCAATTTATGGAACTATAATTACAATAATTTTTGCAATTTTATTCACAGGATTACAATATTTTGAATATCTAGAAGCAGGTTTCACTATAGCAGATTCAGTTTATGGGAGTGCATTTTTTGCTAGTACAGGTTTACATGGAGCACATGTTATTATCGGTACAACATTTATCTTTTTCTGTTTAATTAGAATTGTATTTTATCATTTAACAGACGCTCATCATGTTGGGTTTGAAGCAGCTATATTATATTGACATTTTGTTGATGTAGTATGGTTATTTTTATTCTTAGCAGTTTACTACTGAGGTGGTAATTAATATATATTAATTAAATAACTGTTGCTTACTAATGTTTACCTATTTATTTTTTTTTATAAATAAATTAGCAACTAAATAATAGAACTTGCTCCTACTTAGGTAAGCATAAACATAATTTATAATTATATGAATATTCAGTTTTAAATCAATTTAACCCCTCCACCTGCTGCCTTTTATTTTATTTAATTTAAAATAAAATAGGCATTGTTTATTTAAAAATAAATAGTTACTTCTTTTTTTTAATTATAATTTAAAAAAGCAGAGCAGCAAGCAGAAATATATTATAATTACTATTTTAATAATAGCACTTATAATGGAATTATAAGTAAATTATACTTTATAAAACTAATGCTTTAGTAGTATACTACATAAATTGCAGGATCCTTAAGGATTATAAATAAATATGACCTTTTCATTATCTTTATTTTTAATAGGAATTTTAGGATTTATTTTAAATAGAAAAAATATAATCTTATTATTAATATCCTTAGAAATTATGTTATTAGCAATTACTTTATTCTTTTTAATAACAAGTTATAGTTTTGATGATAATACAGGTCAAACATTTGGAATATTTATAATAGCTATAGCAGGTGCAGAATCAGTGATAGGTTTAAGTATTTTAATTGCATATTATAGATTAAAAGGAAGTATTTCTCTGAAAAACTAATTTATTTCGCAGATGTATTTATCTATAATTTTTTTTCCTATATTAGGATCAATTGTATCAGGTTTTTTAGGTAGAAAAATAGGTATAATAGGTTCTCAATTTATTACTTGTATCTGTTTATTTTTATCTGCATTATTATCTACTATTGCTTTTTATGAAGTAGGTCTTTGTGCAAGTCCTGTATCTATTCATTTAGGAACTTGAATAGATTCTGAAATTATGAATGTAACTTGAGAATTTTTATTTGATCAATTATCAGTAGTATTTTGTATTATGATTACATATATCACATTTTTAATATTAGTGTATACTATATATTATATGGAAGGTCAACCTCAAAGCGTTATGGGAAAACGTGAATATGGGGTAAAACTATCAAATTCCGGGGACGCCCTAAAGATTATAGTACCAAGCAATAGTCGAAAGACTATTTGTGGCTGAAGTAATTACTCAGGTACTTTTCTTATAAATAAAATTTTAAGAAATAAGGTAACAAGCTGTAATATGAGTGAAAATAAAATGGGTTATCGCGGATCTAAGTCAATATTAAACTACGAAAGTATTAATACTGTAAAAGAGCAACGAGCAAACGGTAGTTGATGTATTAAAAAAGGCAATTCGCCTTTAATACATTTAAGATGTGCTCTAATGGACTGCGAAAGTAGTTATCGATTCAAAATCCCTTCTAAACAACTAAATAAAAAATATTACTCTACATTAAATACTGCGCAAGCGACTGTAATAAATCCTTGGTTTTGAACAGCTGCTTCGCACTTGATAGATGCTGAAGGTTCATTTACAGTGATTATAGATAAAAATAAAATCCGAAAATTAGGCTGAAGAGTACAATCTAAATTTCAAATGGGACTACATCTTCGGGATTTGGAATTACTATTAAAATTACAAAGATATTTCGAAGGTATAGGCTCTATACATATTGATAATAATCGAAACAGATGTATTTTTTCAATAGATTCTAATAAAGATTTAAAATATTTAATTAATCATTTTGAAAAATATCCTTTGTTAACTCCTTTTTTTTTAGTATACTAAAAAAAAATAAGGCAGGCGATTGGATTTTATTTAAGCAAGTAGTCGAACTTATGAACAAAAAACTTCATCTTACTATTGAAGGCTTAGAGCAAATAGTAAGTATAAAGGCATCAATGAATTTAGGTTTATCCGATATGTTAAAATTTGAATTTAATTATATTAGTTCAGTAGAAAGACCATTGATTAATATAAAAAAAATTCCTAGTAATTATTGAATAGTAGGATTTGTTAATGGGGAAGGAAATTTTGATGTTCAAATATACCGAGCGCGAAGTGATAAAAACAAAACAGGATATTTAGTTCAATTAAGGTTCAGAATAACACAACATATTAGAGATTTAAATCTAATGGAAAAAATTATTGCTGAATTAGGCACTGGAACAATATATAAGTATCCTAATGAATCTGCTGTTTGTATCACAATATCAAAATTTTCTGATATTACTAATATAATTATTCCTTTTTTTGATAAAAATCCTTTAATCGGTGTAAAACAATATGACTATTTAGATTGATGTCAAATTCATAAATTAATACAAGATCGATCACCTGCCTTTGGCTGATCAGAGGAAGGTCTAAATTTCATAAGGGTATTAAAATCAGGAATGAATAGAGGTAGAGATTAATAAAATATTTAGTTACATGATAAATTTGATATTAATGCATATTCAAAGATTTTTTTCTTATTTATCTGCTTTTGCAGGTTTCATGTTAATTTTAGTTACAGGAGGAAATTATTTTGTATTATTTGTAGGATGAGAAGGTGAACTTAATTGCCTTAAATGAATTCTTAATTTATCTAATGAATATTTAACTTTAAATGAATGTAAAATATTAGGATTATTTTTAATTAGTAAGCGTTCTTTTCATATTGAAGGTAAAATTAATTCTAATAAGCGGATAGGTCCACATAATGAAGATATAATACAAGTTATTATAGGTAGTTTACTTGGGGATGGTAACTTAGAAAAAAGAAATAAAGGAATAGGTACTCGTTTAATAATAGAACAAACAAATAAAAATGTAGAATATTTAATGTGATTATACAATTATTTCTATAAACAAGGTTATTGTTCTAGTTTAAAACCTAAATTATTTAAGCGTATTAAGAAAAATAATACTGTATATTTTGGTGTAAAATTTAATACTTATACCTTTAGTAGTTTTAATTTTATACATGATTTATTTTATAAATTTAAAGAGCAAGTGTGTTCCAGGCTATGCCAGGAAAAGCAACACGGAAAATATATTAAAATCGTACCTATTTCTTTTTTATATGAAAACCTAAATCCTCTTGCTTTAGCAGTATGATTTATGGATGATGGGAGTAAATTAGGTTCAGGGTTTAAAATTGCAAGCAACTGTTTTGAATTCTCCGAATTGGAAGAGTTATGTAAATTACTCCTTGAAAAATATAATTTGAATTGTAATATTCATAAAAATAAAGTAAAAGGTAAATCAACATGAACTTTATATATTAAGAAAAATTCAGCTAAATCTTTTGCTAATATAATAGAACCTTTTATGTTAAATTCAATGAAGTATAAGTTAGGAATTTATAGTCAGTATAATAAAGTTAAAAAAACAACTATTTGTAATTAACTTTGTATGTTTATACTGGCAACATTGTTGAAAACGATTAAAATTTTAATCTTTTTCTTATTAATTATAGTGGCTATATTTCCTTTTTTTAATTATAAAATTAAAATAAAATAAGTAAATATAAATAGAAAAAGTAAATTAAAACAAGATCGTCGGTTAAATAGTAGATCGCGATCGACTGGAACAACGATGGGTGTCTGAAATGATGCTTAATGCACAGTCAAAATTTTAGTAATTATATTTATTATAGTTACTCTAGGGCTTTATGTAAATTCCTGCTAGGTTTTAAAGTACAGGATTTATTATATTTAAATAAATTAGCTTAGCTTCGCCTATAGCTGCAGTCCTTTTTTTTTAATTTAAAATCTTAAAGGACAGGCAAAATTATATTAAATAAATAAATTAAAATTTGATAGGTATAGTATCTTATTTATTGATTAGTTATTTCTTTACAAGAATTCAAGCTACTAAGGCTGCATTATTAGCTTTAACTATGAATAGATTAGGGGATATGGGTCTATCTATAGGTTTTTTTGCATTCTTTGCTTTATTAGGTACAGTAGATTATTCAATAATTTTCAGTGTTGCACCTTATTTAAATGAAAATGCGATTACTATTATTTCTTTATTATTATTCAGTGGAGCAATGGCTAAATCCGCACAAGTGCCTTTAAGTACATGATTACCTTATTCAATGGAGGCTTCACTACTGATTTTTATTATTGCGACTTTGGAGAACTTGTTTTACGCCGAGGAAATGTACTGCATAGCTACTCAAACACTTAATCTATTTACTAGTACTATTATCTCCTATCAAATCAGGGATGAAAAAGGTAGATTTATAAAAGGACAACTTAGAGACGCTAAAGGCAGATTTATAACTGTACCTGAAGATAAAGTACAAATCACTTTAACTAAAGATGTATTAGATGTTTTAGTTGGAAGTTTATTAGGAGATGGTTCTTTAAGGTATAATAAAAAGATAAAACAGGAAAAAATAAAGTGAACACTCATTGTTCTTTTGCTATTACTCTTAAGAGTAAAGAGTATATTTTTTATCTGTGAAAATTATTAAAAGTTTTATGTACTACAAACGAACCTCGTCCTTGACCTCATCCTAGTAAAGGGTTAGAGATTAAACAATATACTTTTTGTTCTAGGTCTTTACCTGTTTTAAGTGAAATGTATGAAAAATGATACAAATGAGATGAGATGAGTCATAGATATATAAAAATAGTGCCTTTAAATATCTATGATCTCCTTAATGAAAAAGGTCTAGCTATTTGCTGCTTTTTATATATAAAAAGCCGATGGACGATGGGTTTAAAGTAAATAATGGTGTAGGTTTGGCCACTGAGTCTTTTACAGAAGAAGAAGTGGATCGTTTAAAATTTGTTTTAGAAAATAAATTTGATTTATTAGTATCTAAAAACCCTCGTAAAACTAATTCAAGTATTAATAGATTTAGACTATTTATCAGTGCTAAGTCTAGAAATAAATTACATTCTTTAGTAATGCCTTATTTTATACCTGAAATGTTGTATAAATTAAGAGCTACTTTCACTTTTGAATTTTCAATTATAATTACTTTTTTTAATAATTATTTAAAAAAAGAAAAAGAAGTTAAAGATGCTTTCAGCAGGGAATAAAATAAAAGTTCCATTCCTCGCATAAACTACTGCCTGTTAAAACTGGCAAACGTTCTTCAAATAGATTTAACATGCAATAATAAGCAGGGGCCTCTTAAAACTTAACTATATGCTGGAATATCCCAAAATTATTATGCATCCTTTAACTATTAAAATAAAAATTTAAAAGTAAATAGAAATAATAATGGACAATCAGCAGGTAACCAACTTATTTATTTGTAATTTAAATATAGATAAATAATAGTAGGAACCTCAGAGACTATACGTTAAGTTCTATATTGTAATATAGAAATAATATAGTCCAAATATAAATTAAAACATTTTATAAATTGTTTTAATTCATAAATGCCTACACCTGTTTCTGCATTACTTCATGCTGCAACATTGGTTACAGCAGGTATTTTCTTATTATTAAGATCAAGTCCAATTTTAAGTTATAGTAGTGATGCTTTATTAGTTATAACTTTAATTGGATCTATAACAGCTTTTGTTGCAGGTACAACAGCATTAGTTCAAAATGATTTAAAAAGAATTATTGCTTTTTCTACAATTAGTCAATTAGGTTATATGATGATTGCTATAGGACTAGCTCAATGAAATATTGCTCTTTTACATACTGTTCTTCATGCTTTTTTTAAAGCTTTATTATTTTTAGCTGCAGGTGTAATTATACACTCTTTAAATGATGAGTGATCTCTTGCTCTAATACTGCCAAACTCCGGGTAATTCCTAAAACTTAAACTAGAGCGAGTATTGACGTAAGTCAAGAAAGTACGATAAATTAATCATTTATCTATGATTGTATTAGCAATAAATAAAATTAATAAATTAATAGCACCTTAATTTTTTTTTGTTTTCTTTTTTTGTAAATATATATTAAAAAGGAAACGGGTGTGCCAGCGTGCTCTTAGGAGCCAACAGGATAAAGCTAATTCAATCGATCTAACGATGTTTGAGGTGATTGAAAATGAAATGGATCTTCACGGAACTAAATTCCTTAAATTTTGTGTATGTTTACTACTGTACAATAGTTTAAGGATAAAAGCGCATCGACTAAATGGTAGTAGTGTCTACATGAGTAAACAAACTCTAATCCTTGTTTTACTGCAAGGTATAAATGAAGTAAGATTCTTCTAAGTGTAGGATTAAGATATAGTCAGTCCCCTTACGAAAGTATGAGCAACCATTAGATTTTATGAATAAGTTATAGCTTATATTATACTAATATGTTAAATATCTATGGTTTTAATGCGGTAAGATAATATCAAGCTGTGAGGATAAAAGTTAATAATTACTAATGTTTTGGTTTTTTTAAATAATTTTATCGTAATAATTTATTTGTATTGTAACAGTTTAACAGTTATATCTATCCTTAATTCTAATTTACAAACATATTTAAATGCTATTCCTTTATTTTGCGAAGTACTGGGAATAGGTACTTGCCTTAGTACAGTAACTACGCAAAAAGTATCTATTGAACCATGATTTGTTACAGCTGCTTCGCACTTTACTGATGCGGAAGGTTCCTTCAATGTAAGTGTTAGTAGAAGCTCTTCTACTAAAATAGGTTGGAGAGTTCAAATGAGATTTATTATTGAATTACATAAGAAAGATTTAGCATTATTAACAAGTATACAATCATTTTTCAATGGAATAGGTACTATCATAAATAGTATAACAAAAGATGTGGTCCGTTTTTCAGTAGTTGATCAAATTCAAATAATAAATGTAATTTTACCACATTTTAATAAATATCCTTTACAAAGTGCAAAATTAATAGATTTTCAAGAGAGTGTATTAATCTAATTAAAAATAAAAAACATATAACTGTTGAAGGAATGAATAATATAGTTGCTTTAAAAGGAATTATTAATCATGGTCTTTCAGAAGAATTAAAATTGTCTTTCCCTGATCATATTTCTTTAATTAGGCCTAGTTATTCTTCACTTTGTAATATGGATACTAAACTTAATCCTTATTGGATTAGCGGTTTTATAGAAGGTGATGGATCCTTTATAATTAATTTAAAAACTACTTGTGCTCCTACCATAGGCAAGAAAACCGTAAATAAGGAGGGAAGAGAGGAAGGATTATCTGTATCTGGAGTATTATCAATAGGTTTAGATATAAGAGAAGAACCATTACTATTTAAAATAAAAACATTTTTTAATTCTCTTGGTAATGTATATTCGTCTCAAACTAGGGACGTTGTAGAATTTAAAATATTTAAACTACAAGATCTTTTAACTATTATACCACACTTTGAAAAATACCCTTTATTAGGTTTTAAATCTTATAATTTTAGTATTTGAAAAGAAATAGTAAATTTAATAAATAAAAAAGATCATTTTACATTCGAAGGTATACAAAAAAATTAAGGCTTTGAAAAATAACCTTAATAATTGAAAATAGTAACAAACGATGTATTATTAATTTTTAAAACCGCAAGACATTAGAAAAATGGGAGGTTTAATACGGTTTATGCCTTTTACTTATACAGTTATGTTAATAGGAACTATAGCATTATTAGGTTTGCCATGATTAAGTGGTTTTTATTCTAAAGATTTAATTTTAGAATTAGCTTATGGTAATTATCAATTTTCAAGTTTATTTGCTTATATATTAGGTACATTAACTGCATTTTTAACCGCTTTTTATAGTACAAGATTAATGAATATGGTATATTTGACTATTCCTAATGCAAATAAAACTTCTTATTTAAATATACATTCTGAAAATTTAGTAGTAATTATCCCTTTATCTATTTTAGCTATTTGTGCAATATTTTTAGGTTATATTGCTTCTGATTTTGTAGGAATAGGGTCAGATTTTTTCCAAAATAGTTTATTTTATCAACCAAGTCAAATTCATATAATTGAAGCGGAATTTAGTTTACCATTATACATAAAATTATTACCTACAATATTATCTGTAATTGGAGTAGTTTTTGCTATTTATATATATCATTATGGACATCATATTTTAACTAATTGAACAATTAATTTAGCATTGTCTTCTAATAATAAAAATTTAATACATAATCAAATTTCAAATAGTTATTTAGAAACAGTAAATAAAAATAAAAATAAAAATAAAAATGAGTCTAATTTATTGCAAAACAGCTACGCGCCTGGCCCTTTTGCTTCGCAAGCTTCGCAATTGGGAGAAGATTTTACTTTATTACATGCCAGTCCTTTAGTTATTTTGCAAGATAGGCAAAATTCTATTTATAATTTATCTTTAATACATTTTTGTATTATTAAAATTTATACTTTTTTAAATGGTAAATATTTATTAGACGTATTATATAATAATTATTTAATTTCAGGGAGTTTAAAAACAGGACATACTATATCTAAATTATTAGATAAAGGTATAATTGAATTAATAGGTCCATTTGGATTAACTGAAGGTACTTATAAGGCTAGTTCTGACTTATCTAAATTAGATACAGGTATAATAACTACATATGCTTTATATATTACTTTAGGTTTAATTAGTATTCTATTTATTATTTTTTCTTTCCAAAGCATTTAGTTAAATCATTTAATTAGTTTATTTTTATTTTTCTAACCCCACCCCATTTTATTTAAAAGTGTAATAAAAATTTTTTCATATTTGAAATTCGTTATATAACTTCATATCTTTATGAGAGTCTCATATAATATAGGCTTATGCTGCTTTTATTTCTAAATTCATAGGAGCAGCAGCAGCAAGCGACTGCAATAAAAAAGATAGCGAAAAATAATTTAAAAGCTTCTTAAAAAAAAAATATATGCATTTAGTAAATACCTATTAATATGCAGCCATGGATAGATCATTTTAAGGTTAATATTTTAGCATAAACTATATAAAGATATAAAGAATGTAGTATAATGGTTAGTATAGGGATCTTCAAAATCTTTGATAGGTGTTCAAATCACCTCATTCTTGTGTATAGTAAAATAATAATTGAATTATAATATAAGATAAATAAATACAATATATATTGAGATATTTGCTATTCATTTAGCTACTGATAGAATTTACTTGACTATAAATTTTAATTTAATAGAAATTTAATAACTATAGTTTAATAAAAAAGTTTTTTTTGTGGATTTAAAATTAATTATTAAATGATCAAAACTATATAAATAAACTATATAAAGATATAAAGAATGTAGTATAATGGTTAGTATAAGGATCTCCAAAATCTTTGATAGGTGTTCAAATCACCTCATTCTTGTGTATAGTAAAATAATAATATTTTATTTGCTTTGCACTTGCTTCGCACAATGTTAGTTTATTTAGATTTAAATTTTAATATTTATATGCTATGCACACTACTCATGCCGATTTACTTTAAAAAAAAGAGACAGCTTTAAAAAGATTAAAGCTAAAAAAATATTTAGGGCAGAAGACAAAATGGTGCGTTACTCCTTTTGGGAAGGAGAGATAGCGTGTTCGATTCACGCCTGCCCTATTTTTTATAATAATAAAAATATGGCATTATAGCAAAGTGGTTATGCGAGGTACTGTTAATACTTTTTACAGAGGTTCGAACCCTCTTAATGCCTGTTAATTTACTCTTGCTTTGCTATTTCATTATTTATAAATAGCGAAGCACTTTATATTTTTCTTTTTTTTTTAATAATAATTAAAAAAAAAGTAGATAAAAATTTAAATAGCAAGTGCCAAGGCAAAAGTAATCTGATTATTTTTCGGTAATCCCGATTAATTATAAATATTTATAGTTAATATATCACCTATATATGTAAAATTTATCATATATAAGCGAATATGTAAATTAATTTTTATATTTTTGTTCTACATTTGTTATATTACATGCTAATTATCTACTGCCAAAGGCTTATCATGCAAGTAATAATAAATTCAATTGCTACGAACCTGTAAGTCCAATCTTTGGTGTGTTTTTTTTTTATTTTTTAATTATTAATTAAAAATAAAGCGAAGCACTTGCTTATTGATTTTATTATATGAATTAATAGGAGGAAAGAAGTAGCTTAATAATGAGAAATAAATAAATCATTATTTCTAGATTTAAAATAGGAGGTGAATAATGGAAAATAATTAAAATAATTTATAAAAATTAGTAGTAAAATAATTAGTATAAGTAATATATAAAAATAACTCAAATGAATAATTGAGTTAACATTATATTAGGTTACTTATTTGTTCCTTTTTTAAATCTTTTTTTGAATAAAAATTAAAAAGGGAAATTGTTGACTTGCTTTATTAAATTTTAAATAAATATAAGATACTTCTGCATATACTAAAAGCTGTTGCTTATTATAATAAAAAATAAGTAATCTACACTTAAGAAATACTAAATTATTTGAACATTAATTTAATAAATTTAATGTAATTATTTTTAAATTAACTAACTGCGCTTATGAACATATTTATGTATTTAAATGTAAAAAGTATATTAATAGAAATATTGATTATAAATGCTATAATTTCAGCTATTTTAGTAATAATTTCTAAAAATCCTGTTATCTCTGTAATATTTTTGATTTCTTTAGTTTTAAATTCAGCATTATTTTTAGTGGTTAAAGGTATGCCTTTTTTAGGAATATCTTATATATTAATATATTTAGGAGCTATAATTGTATTATTTTTATTTGTAATAATGATGATAAATGTTCGTTTAACTGATATTTTAGAAACAGGAACTCAATATACTAAAAACATACCTTTAGCTTTAACTGTTTCTGGTTTATTTCTATATGAATTTTTTAATATTTTACCTGCTGTACCTGGCATAGCCTGGATAAAGAATCCTTTATTTTCTTTAAACGATTCAATTTTAATAAAATTAAGTAAAGAATTAGTAATAATTTTAAATTCTATTTTTAATAATGGTTTAAGTCAAGTGGGTGGCTTTTTTGCTTCGCATGCCAGTCCTTTGGACAGGCAAGGAATAGAATCATTGAGTTCAGTGACAAGCTCTTCCGTAAAAGACGCAATCGTTTCTTTGCAAAGCAATCAAGAACTATTGTTTAATTATGATAATATTAATTCATTTGCAACAATACCTTTAATCTCTAATCTTAATTGACCTGAAACTTTAATAAATAATCATACACAAATAGTATCTGTCGCTTATAGTCTTTATACTTATGGTGCATTTTTATTTTTATTATTAGGAATGATATTATTATTAGCTATGATTGCACCAATTTACATATCTAAAAGATAAGAATTTTACATCGCCATTGCTAAAAAACTAACAAATATTAATTTTATCTATAGAAAAATCTTAGTTTTAGTTGCTAGTGTTCACACTTCCGAATTAAAGCTAATTATAAAAATTTTAAATTAAAGTAAGTAATATTAGAGTTTTAATTTGCAAAGCCTGCTTCATTATTAATTTATAAATTCATTAATAGCAAAGCATATATATAAATTTTAATATGGTTTAAAAGATGTGACAACAATCATATATAATTTTGGTAAGTCCAAAAGGGATATATAAAATCAATAAATAAAAAAATTGAAAGAAAAAATAAATTTCACAAAAATTAATTCTACAGCTAATGAAATGAATTTTCAAAAAATAAATGAAAATATAGCAACTGTCCAAAGGACCGGAGAATCTTTAACTACATTAATTTCACCTACTCATAAACAAACTATAAAAGGTTTTATAGGACATCCAATAAATGCTGAAACTTTATTACATTATAATAGTAAATCAATAGTATATAGTTTTAAAGGTTGAAATAATTTACAACCTTTATTGACAAAGACTGAATATATATTAAAATCATTTTTCTTATCTATGTATTCTTTAATTAGTAGACCTGTTTATCTTATTAAACATGATAAAGTGATAATTCGTTTATTTGTGTATTTATCTCCTAAAGCGGACAGTATATTAGATACTTCTATGTGTGCACCGCATGCCAGTCCTTTGGAAGTCAAAGAGGGTAAATTTGTAGGTATTGACCCTTCTATTTTAATAAAAAACAAAGGAAAAAATAATGTTGTTAAATTAATAAAAAATTTTTTATTATTCAAAAAAATTAGACCTAATAAAATTGAAATTTTAAATTCTCAAATTCAAATCTATACACTGACTGATTTATATGCCACAGGTTTATCTTATAATAAATTTGTACAAAAATTAAAGAAGCCTTATTATGATTATATTTTAAAAAAAAGAGGTATTGAGCTGCTGGTAAAAACTAATCCTCATTTGTTGCGGAGCACTCCTATTAAGATTATAGATACAACAGATTTATTAACTAAATCTAATAAAACAAGTCCTTATTTATATGAGGAATTTCCATATATTTCTTTTGCTTCTTCTTTTAAATCTAAATTAGAAATATTAAGTGTGATCTTAAAAAAAATTTTTAAAAAAGAAGTAGAGTTTGAAATAATAAAAGCACAACTTCCTTTTCAAGATAGTAATATATTAGCGCAAGTATTAGGTTATAATGCAAATAATTATAAATTTAGACGAATGTTAAAAATTTTAATGCCTAGAGCAGTAATTAAAAATTCATCTAAAGAGTTCTCTTATTTGCCTTCTAATCGTCCTCATAAACAAGGCGCTAGCACTGTTTCGCAAACAATAGATCCTTTATTTGCTAAAAAAATAGCTACATCTTTAAATTTAAAATTAAAAGATTTAAATTCTCTTTTTTCACAGCCTTCTTCTTATTTGCCTCCTTTCTTTTTTTCTAAATATAAAGGTATAGATCATTCTTTAACATTAGAACAAATTAATGACCCATTTCACAGCTGCTCCACAATAAGTCCGAACATTAGTCATAACGGGCAAACAAAAGAAAAACAAAAAATTTCTTATTTATCAGGTATGAATATAAAATTAGCTGGTCGTTTAATGACTCAAAGTATTAGACCTAGATTTACAGTTCAAAGTAAACAAGAAGGTAGTTTAGCTAGAGTTAAAGTACATTTTACTGAAAAATCTAGATTTACAGGTAAAAATAAAAGAGGTGCTTTTAGCTTTACAGTATCATTAGGTCATGTGTTTAATATTAGATAATCTTATTTATTTATAGCTTATAATCAGTCCTTTAGTGCTAAATAAATAGGTTTATTATTTTTTAAATTTTTAATTAAAAAAAAGAAACAACTATTTATTTTTAATTAAAGAGACAAAGCTTATTTAATTTAATATAGAATTTAATTAAATCTTAATTTATTTCTCCATTTAACCCCCTCTATTTACAATAGTTTGAATTAACTGTAAATTATATTTTATTTCACTTAGAAATTAAAACAAAGTAATGCTATTATACCTAATATTTTTATTATTTAGATGCTACACATTTTATACTTTTGATTAATAATAGTGAAAGTGATGGATTTGGACCAATTATTACTGTTCATGATTGTTTTGGTACTCATCCTAATAAAATGGATGAACTTGTTTATAGAGTTAAAAAGGAATTTATCCTTTTATATTCTCAAGATAATTTCTTAACTAATGAAAGATTAATTCAATCTATTTTAGATAATCATTTTGAAATAATTTTCGATGAACAAGCTAAAAGACAATATATTTTAGTTAATGAAGAATTCATTAAGATTCCATTAGTACCTAAAATATTATTTATATAAATTAAAATAAAAGAAAGGTGAAAATAAATGTGCTTATTTTTATTTAATAAATATATAAAATAAAAAAAGGAAGCAAAACGAGTATAGTTAAATGGGTATAACCTCTACCTTCCAAGTAGATTTTATCAGTTCAAGTCTGATTACTCGTATTTATAAGTTTAATATATAAATAATTTTTATATCTTATACAAATTTAATAAAATAAATTATTATTGTAAAATAAATAGTTTATCTTTGCAATGAAATAAAATAAATTCTATTAAATGTCATGTAAGATAATTTATAGTATAAATGAAATAATGTCATTATAAAAATTTTAAGAATAAAAAAAAATATTATTAAAGGATACATACCAGCCTACGGCAGGTAAAGAAT
>Ga0134126_10000247_pt1 | contig 69821 bp, 75 predicted proteins | sample KB31752_FD_96881 | JGI IMG/M metagenome (GOLD analysis project Ga0134126, IMG submission 96881) | Terrestrial soil microbial communities with excess Nitrogen fertilizer from Kellogg Biological Station, Michigan, USA - KB3-175-2 | ecosystem: Environmental > Terrestrial > Soil > Unclassified ...
ATCCTCGACCAGCCCGGGGCGGAACGCTTGATCGGCAAGGGCGACATGCTGCTGCTGACGGCCTCCTCGAACATCCCCCGGCGGTTGCAGGGGCCATGGGTGTCCGAGGAGGAGGTCCGCCAGGCCGTCGCCTTCTGGCGCCGTCAGGGTCGCATCCCCGAGCCCGTGGTGGGCATCCAAGGCGTCGAAGACGGCAACGGGACTAGCGTCTCCGTCGATGATGACGACGACGACCTCCTGGCCGCGGCCATGGAGCTGGTGGTCCGCTCCCAACTCGGGTCGACCTCCATGCTGCAGCGCAAGCTCCGGGTCGGCTTCGCCAGGGCGGGGAGACTGATGGACCTGCTCGAACGGCGCGGGGTGGTGGGCCCCTCCGAAGGCTCCAAGGCCCGCGCCGTCCTGATGACCCCCGAGGAGTTGGACAGCCGCCCCGGCTAGCCGCCGAGGACCGATCCGACCCGATGGCAGTCCCTCCGTCCTCGACGCCCTCGCTGTCCTTCCCGACGCCCTCGGTGCCGGCCGGCGCACCCCCGGCCGGCGAGCCGGCCGCCCCGGTCGCTTCTCCTCCCGGGCCGGCGCCAGCCCGCCAACCCACCCGGGCCGAGCTCCGGGCGACCCGGCGGCCGACCAGCCGGCAGGCGCCTGCCCACCCCCAGCACGACCCGCACCGGCCCCAGCACCGGTCGCGGCGGCGGCCGACCCGGGCTCAACGGGCCGTGGCCTGGGTGGCCGTCCTGGCCGTCGTGGCGTTGGTCGTCACCGTCCTGGTGCTGGTCGTCGGCGGCATCTCCAGCGTCATCGCCCCGTCGGCACCGAAGGCGGAGGTCACACTGCACCCACCGGCGGCCACCGCCGTCCCGGCGTCCACCGCCGCCATCTCCCTGCCGTGGCCGTCCACCGGGCAGGCGGCGGTGGCCATCCCGGCCGTCGGCTACACCGCCGATTCCGGGCCGGAGCAGCCGGTGCCGGTCGCCAGCATGACCAAGGTGATGACCGCCTACGTCATCCTCCACGACCATCCCCTCACCCCCGGGCAGGACGGCCCCACCGTCACCATCTCCGCCGACGACGTCGGCAACTACGACACCGACACCGTCACCGACCAGGCGAACGTTCCCCTGCAGACCGGGGAGACCCTCACCGAGCGCCAGATGCTCGAGGGGATGCTGGTGCACTCCGCCAACGACCTCGCCTACTCCCTGGCCACCTGGGACGCCGGCTCCCTGGCGGCGTTCGTCGCCAAGATGAACTCGTCGGCCGCGGCGCTCGGGATGGCGCAGAGCCACTTCGCCGACGCCAGCGGCTTCACACCCCAGTCGGTGTCCACCCCCGACGACCTGCTGAAGGTGGCGGCCGCCGACATGACCAACCCCACATTCGCCCAGATGGTCGCCATGCCGTCGGTGACACTGCCGGTGGCCGGCACCGTGTCCAGCTACACCCCCCTGCTCCCCGGCGGATGGACAGCCCCGACCCCCGGGGTGGTCGGGGTGAAGTCGGGGTTCACCAACGCCGCCGGTGGCGGTGACATCCTCGCCTACCAGGCGTCGGCCGGCGGCCAGTCCTTCGTCGTCCTCGCCGCCGTCACCTCCTTCGAGATGGCCACAGTCCTCGAGATGGCCGGCAAGGCCGACCTGGCGGTGGCGCAGGCGGCCGCCTCCCATGTGGTGGCCGTCCCCCTGCCGGCGGCCGGATCGCCGGCCGGGACGGTGCAGCTCGCCGGGAAGACGGTGCCGCTGACCACCGCCAGCTCCGCCACCTTCGTCGCCATGCCGGGGCAGACCATCAAGCGCACCTCCACCGTCACCGTCCACCACCCGGCACCGGGCTCGCCGGCGGGGAAGCAAGTCGGCACCGTCACCTACACCCTCGGCGCCCAGCAGATGGCCACCGCCGTCCAGACCACGGCCAAGTTGCACAAGCCGCACTGACCGCCGCCACCCCCCTCCTCCCGGGCGTAGGGTGAGCTTGTGCGTGCCCGAGCTCCGGCATCGACGGCGAACCTCGGACCGGGCTTCGACGCCCTGGCCCTGGCGGTCGACCGCTACGTCGAGGTCGAGGTGGAGCCGGCCGACCGGCTGACGGTCCGCAGCGAGGGGGAGGGGGCCGGCCTGTCCGACGACGCCGGCCACCTCGCCGCCCGGGTGGCCATCGACGTGGCCGGCCACGACCGCCTGTCCATCACCGTCCGTTCGCAGATCCCGGTGGCCCGAGGCCTCGGGTCGTCGGCTGCCCTGGCGGCGGCGGCCGCCGCGGCCGCCGGGGCCACCGACCCGCTGACGGTGGCCGCCCGGGTGGACGGGCACCCGGAGAACGCGGCGGCCAGCGCCGTCGGCGGCCTGGTGGTGGCCACCCTGGTCAAGGGCGCCGTCCGGGCCGTCCGGCTCCCCCTCGACCCGTCCCTGGGGTTCGTCGTGATCGTTCCCGACCGGTCGCTGGCCACGGCCAAGGCCCGACAGGTGCTGCCGACGCACGTCAGCCGGGAGGACGCCGCCTTCAACCTCGGCCGCATGGGCCTGTTGCTGGCCGGCCTCGCCGACCACCGCCTCCTCATCCGCGAGGCGGCCGAGGACCGGTTGCACCAGGACTACCGCAGCGACCTGTTCCCCGAGGCCCCGCAGCTCCTCGCCGCCCTCACCGAGGCCGGTGCGCTGGCCTCCTGCTGGTCCGGCGCCGGTCCCAGCCTGCTTGGCGTCGTCACCCAGCAGCACGGACCGACCGTCCGGATCGCCGCCGCCGCCGCCATGGCCCGAGCCGGCGTGGCCGGCCAGGCCCTGCTGCTGCGGCCCGACGTCGGTGGCCTGGTCACCGGCGACGCCGCCCGGCTGCCGCCGATCGTCGCCCCGGTCTGACCGGAGGTCGGCGGGACCGCCGGAGCCGGGCTGCCGGAGCGGGGTCGGGGACCGTCCCGACCTACACTGCGTCGATGGCCGGCAAGTTCCTGATCCGCACCTTCGGGTGCCAGATGAACGAGCACGACTCCGAGCGGCTGGCCGGCCTGCTGGCCGCCGACGGCCTGGAGCCGACCACCGACCTCGACCAGGCCGACGTCGTCGTCCTCAACACCTGCTGCATCCGGGAGAACGCCGACAACAAGCTGTACGGCACCCTCGGCCACTTGAAGTCGCTCCGCGACGCCAATCCGGACCTCAAGATCGCCGTCGGCGGCTGCCTGGCCCAGAAGGACCGGGAACTGGTCCGGGAGAAGGCCGGCCACGTCGACGTCGTCTTCGGCACCCACAACCTCGCCCGGGCCCCCGAGCTGCTCCGCCGTTCGGCGGTGGAGGGACCCATCGTCGAGATCCTCGACGCCCCCGACCCGTCGGCCCCGCCGGACCACGCCCCGGCCCTCTCGGCCGTCCGCGAGCTGCCCTACGCCGCCTGGGTGACCATCCAGACCGGCTGCGACAACTCCTGTGCCTTCTGCATCGTCCCCTCCGTCCGCGGCCCCGAGGTCAGCCGCCGGCCCGAGGACGTGGTGGACGAGGTCGCGGGGCTGGCCCGCCGGGGGGTGGTGGAGGTCACCCTCCTCGGCCAGAACGTCAACTCCTACGGCCGGGACCTCACCAAGCGACGACCGCTGTTCGCCGACCTCCTCGCCGCGGTGGGGGCCGTCGACGGCATCCGCCGGGTCCGGTTCACCAGCCCCCACCCGAAGGACCTCCGCCCGGAGACCATCGCCGCCATGGCCGACGTCGGGGCGGTCTGCGAGCAGCTCCACCTGCCGCTGCAGTCCGGGAGCGACCGGGTGCTCTCCGCCATGCGCCGTGGGTACACCGCCGAGCGGTACCTCGACCGCCTCCGGGCCGCCCGGGCCGCCGTCGACGACCTGGCGGTCACCACCGACATCATCGTCGGCTTCCCCGGGGAGACCGACCAGGACTTCGACGACACCCTCGCCGTGGTCGCCGAGGCGGCCTACGACAGTGCGTACACCTTCATCTTCTCCCCCCGACCCGGCACCCGGGCGGCCGCCATGGAGGACCGGTACGTCCCCGCCGACGTCGTCGCCGACCGGTTCGAGCGGCTCCGGGCCGTCGTCGAGCGGTCCGGCCTCCTCCGCTACCAGGCCCGGGTCGGCCGCATCGAGGAGGTCCTCGTCGAAGGCCCCAGCCGCCGTGACCCGTCGGTGGTCAGCGGCCGGACCCGCCAGGGCAAGCTCGTGCACTTCCCGCCGGGAGATGGTGCCCGGCCCGGTGGCGGCGTGGCCGTGGGGTCGTTCGCCGAGGTCGAAGTGACCGGTGCGGCTCCCCATCACCTCACCGGCCGGCTGCTGCGGGTGACGGCGACCCCGAGGCACCGGACCCGAATCCCGGTCGCCGCCGGTTGACCGTTCCGCCACCGGCTGCCGCCGACCCGACCCCGGCCGCGGCGCCGGACGGCGGCGTCCCGGCCACCGCCCAACCGCCCGACGGGGAGGGGCCACCGCCGGTGGCCATCCTCGGTACCACCGCGTCGGGGAAGTCGGCGCTGGCGATGGCCGTCGCCCGCCGCCGGGGCGACGTGGAGCTGGTCTGTGTGGACTCGATGACGGTGTACCGCGGCATGGACCTGGGGACGGCGAAGCCGTCGGCGGCGGCCCGGGAGGAGGTGCCCCACCACCTCCTCGACCTGGTGGAACCGTCGGAGGAGTTCACGGTGTCGCAGTTCCAGGCGGCCGCCAGGGCGGCCCTGGCCGGCATCGCCGCCCGTGGCCACCGGGCCGTCCTGGTCGGCGGCACCGGCCTGTACCTGCGGTCCGTCGTCGACGACCTGGACCTGCCGGGGCGCTGGCCGGAGGTGGCGGAGGAACTGGAGTCGGAGGCCGACCGGCCCGGTGGGGTGGAGGCCCTCCACGCCCGGCTGACCGCGCTGGACCCACTGGCGGCGTCACGGACCACCCCCACCAACCGGCGACGGATCGTCCGAGCCCTCGAGGTCACCGTCGGGTCCGGCCGGCCGTTCTCGTCGTTCGGCCCCGGCCTCACCGCCTACCCGCCGAGCCGGGTGGTCCTGTTGGGACTGCCGTACGTGCCCGACGACGTGGACCGCCGCATCGACGAACGGTTCCGTCGGTGGATGGCCGAGGGGCTGCTGGACGAGGTCCGGGCCCTGGCCGCCCGACCCGGCGGGCTGTCCCGCACCGCCCGCCAGGCCCTCGGCTACCGGGAGCTGCTGGCCCATGTCGAGGACGGGGTGCCCCTGGACGACTGCGTCGACGACGCCGTCCGGCGGACCCGGAGCTTCGCCCGCCGGCAGTGGTCGTGGTTCCGCCGGGACCCCCGGATCCGGTGGCTGGACGGCGCCGACCCCGTCGCCGACGTCGCCGAGGTCGCCGACGTCATCGACCAACAGTTGACGGCCCCGACGGAGAGCCGCCGCTGATCGCCTAAGGCCGCCACCGGGGCTGTTCGGGGAATGGCCATTGCCAACCCCAGGCGACCATGAAAATATGACGGCGTAATCGTCGGATCCACAGAGGTATCGGGGGAACGTCGTGGTGGCTTCGTGGCGCAGGGTGGTCCTGGTGGTGGGCGTCTTCTTGGTCGGCCCGGCGGTCGTCGCCGGCCAGGCCGGCGCGGCGACGACCACTCCCACTACGACACCGACGTCGACGAACCTGACGTCGGATCACGCCTATACCGCCACGATATGGGCCCTCGTCTTTGGGTTCCTGGCCATCGTTGCCGTCCTCGCCTTCTTGTACTTCGACCGCCGCCGTTCGTTCGCCTTGGTGAGGACAGCGGCGAGGAAGAACCGGCAGGTCAAGCCCGAGGAAGAGCACGCCCTACAGACGGCGATGGCCCTCCGGGGCGGGGCGGGTATCGAGATCGTCGGGACAACCGACATCGAGGTCGGCGCACCGACGACCTACAAGACGAAGTCCGGCGACGACGTCAGCTGGTCGGTCACCGGTCAGCTCGCCTTCCACGACCCGGCGGCGGCCGGGACGGCGTCCAGCTCCGTCAGGATCGTCGGCCAGGCGGCGGGCAGTGGGGTGCTGTCGGCCACCGCCCAGATCGCCGGGAGGACCGAGTCGGCCTCCCACGACATCACCGTCACGTCCGACCCCCGCCAAGACACCACGGCCGGCCTGGCCGTCCCGTTCCTCGGCATGGGGTACGGCTCCGTGATCATCAGCCTGGCGGTGGCCAGCGTGACGGCGGCCCTCGGCATCGCCGGGGTCCTCAACGGCCAGGCGGTGGCCACCATCCTCGGTTCGCTGGTGACCTACTCGGTGGTCAAGGGGGCCACCTCGACCACCTCGACCACTCCGTCCGCCAAGGCCACCGCCGACTGACCACCATCGGGCGCATGACTGCCGCCGCCGGGGCGCGAGACTGTGGAGGTGACATTCGCCACCCCCGGTGCCGACCGGCTGGTCCTCCACAAGCACGAAGGAGCCGGCAACGACTTTCTGGTCATCGTCGACCCCGACGACCGCGTCCGGCTGACCGCCGCCCAGGTGCAGGCGCTGTGTGACCGGCACTTCGGGGTCGGGGCCGACGGCGTCATCCGGGTGGGTCCCGGGAACCGCCCAGCTGGTGCCCGGTCGAGTGGCAACGGCGCCAATGGGGCTACCGACCTGTGGATGGAGCTGCGGAACGCCGACGGCGGGGAAGCGGAGATGAGCGGCAACGGCATCCGCTGCCTCGCCCAGGCGGCCGTCGACGCCGGCCTGGTGTCCGGGGACCGGTTCACGGTGGACACGTTGGTCGGGGTGCGCACGATCGACTACCGGCCGGGGGACCAACCCGACGAGGGGTGGGCCGGGGTGGACATGGGGTCGGTCCGGCTGGGTGCCGAGGAGCCGGCACCCGACGGGTTGGGCCCGGATGGGTTGGGTCCCGATGGGTTGGGTACGGAGCCACCGACGGGAGCCGCCGGCCACGGGGCCCGGCGGGTGGACGTCGGTAACCCCCATCTCGTCGTCGTGGTCGGCGACCCGGCCGTGGTGGACGTCGCCGCCGTGGGCTCGGCCCTGGAGGCGGCGACGCCGGGCGGGGTGAACGTGGAGTTCATCGCCGTCGGCCCCGGCCCCGACGAGCTGACCCTGCGGGTGTGGGAGCGCGGCGTGGGGGAGACCCTGGCGTGTGGCACCGGCAGCTGTGCCGCCGCGGCCGCCGCCCGGAGCTGGGGGCTGGTCGGCGACGTGGTCCTGGTCCACAACCCCGGCGGCACCCTGGAGGTCCGGCTCGGCTCCGGTGACGACGACCCGGTGGCGCTGGCCGGCCCGACCCGGCGGGTGGCCGACATCGAGGTCGACCCGAAGGCGCTGGCTGCCACCGGCCGGCCGCCTGCACCCGTTCCGGCGTGACCGTCAACCTGCCCGGCACCCTGATCACCCGGGAGTTCCGGGAGCGGATCGTGCTGGTCGGGGTGGTCCTCCCGGGGACCGACCCCGAGGCGGTGGACGGCTACCTGGACGAGCTCACCGAACTGGTCGACACCGCCGGAGCCGACGTGGTGGCCCGGGTGGTCCAGCGCCGGGACGCCCCTGACCCGGCCACCTTCATCGGCAGCGGCAAGGCCAAGGAGCTGGCCGCCCTGGCCGAACGGGTGGACGCCGACACGGTGGTCTTCGACGAGGAGCTCAACCCGGCGCAGCAGCGGAACCTCGAGACGCTCCTCGGCCGGACCGCCATCGACCGCACCGCGGTCATCCTCGACATCTTCGCCCAGAACGCCCGGAGCCCCGAGGGGAAGGCCCAGGTGGAGCTGGCCCTCCTCCGCTACCGGCTCCCTCGGCTGCGGGGGCGCGGCGGGTCCCTCAGCCAGCAGGCCGGGGGCATCGGCACCCGGGGCCCCGGGGAGACCCAGCTGGAGGTCGACCGCCGGCGGCTGGTCCGCCGGATGCACCGCCTGGAGGCCGACCTCCGCGGGGTGGAGAAGACCCGGACCCTGCAGCGCCGGTCACGCCAGCGCGGCCGCCATCGGGAGCTGGTCCTCGTCGGGTACACCAACGCCGGCAAGTCCACCCTCCTCAACCGGCTGACCGACGCCGGGGTGCCCGCCCAGGACCGGCTGTTCGTCACCCTGGACCCCCGCACCCGGCAGCTCGCCCTCCCCGGGGGGGAGACGGTGCTGGTCACCGACACCGTCGGGTTCGTCCGCAAGCTCCCCCACGAGCTGGTGGAGGCGTTCCGGTCCACCCTGGACTCCGTCCGGCTCGCCGACCTGGTCGTCCACGTCGTCGACGGGTCGGCGCCGGACCCCGACGGCCAGATGGACGCCGTCCGCGCCGTCATGGAAGAGATCGGGGCCAGCGCCGTCCCGGAGCTCCTGGTGGTGAACAAGGCCGACCGCGACCCCGACGCCGCCAAGCAGCTCGCCGCCGCCACCGATGGGGCCGTACTGATCTCCGCCGTCACCGGCCAGGGCGTCGACGACCTGTTGCGGACCGTCGGCGACCGGCTGCGGGCCGCCGACCAGGTGGTCGAGCTGGTCATCCCCTGGGCCAGGGGGGACGTCCTCGCCGCCGTCCACCGGGAGGGGGAGGTCGTCGAGCAGGAGGCCGGCGACCACGCCGCCCGCGTCCACGTCGTCCTCGACGACGCCGGACGGGCCCGGTTCCGGGACTATATGGTCGCCCCGGCATGAACGGACCGGTATGAACGGCGGACCAGCATGAACGGCACCCCGCCGGCGGAGGGGGGCTTCCAACCCCCTCCCTACCCCTACGACCGCCTCGGCGACCTGAAGGCCGCCGCCGACGCCCTACCCGGGGGCGTCGTCGACTGCTCCATCGGCACCCCCAACGACCCGCCGTCCGACGACGTCGTCGCCGCCCTCTCCGGGTCGGGGACCGAGCGGGGGTACCCGGCGTCGGCCGGCGGCCCGGCCTACCGGGAGGCCGCCGCCGGGTGGATGGCCCGCCGGTTCGGGGTCGACGTCGACCCGGCCGCGGTGGCCGCCTGCGTCGGCACCAAGGAGCTGGTGGCGTCCACCGCCCACTACCTCCACCTCCGCCGCCCCGACCGGGACACCGTCCTCTACCCGTCGGTGTCCTACCCCACCTACGCCATGGGGGCCACCCTGGCCGGCTGCCGGCCGGTGCCGGTACCGCCGGCCGGCCCTGACGGGGCCGGCCTGGACCTGGCGGCGGTGGACCCAGCCGACGCGGCGCGGGCCCTGCTGCTGTGGACCAACTCCCCGGCCAACCCGTCCGGCGGCCTCACCGACCTGCCGGCGGCCGCCGACTGGGGTCGGGCCCGGGGGGTGCCGGTGTTCTCCGACGAGTGCTACGCCGAGTTCACCTGGGACGGCCCGCCCCGGTCCATCCTCGAAGCCGGGCCCGACGGCGTCGTGGCCGTCCACTCCCTGTCGAAGCGGTCCAACCTCGCCGGGGCCCGCGCCGGGTTCTACGCCGGAGACCCCGACCTGGTCGGCTTCCTCCGGTTGGTCCGCCAGCACGCCGGGATGATGGTGCCGGGCCCCGTCCAGGCGGCCGCAGTGGTGGCCCTCGGTGACCAGGGCCACGTCGACGCCCAGCGGCACCGCTACCGGGAGCGCCTCGACTACCTCGCCGGCGTCCTCACCGCCGCCGGCCTCCCCACCGAGCCGCCGGCCGGCGGCTTCTACCTGTGGACCCCCGTCCCCGACCGCTGGGCCGACGGCTGGGCTCTGGCCGACGACCTCGCCAAGGCCGCCGGCCTGTTGGTCAGCCCCGGCGAGCTCTACGGCCCCGACGGCGCCGGCCACCTCCGCGTCGCCGTCGTCCAGCCCATGGACCGGCTGCGGCTGGTCGGCCAGCGCCTCGCCGACGCCGGCTGGACCTGACCCGGCCCGCGGCGGGAACGTCTCCGCGGGAACGTCTCCGCCCTAAGCGTCGGCATTTGTTGGGCAAGCAGGCAGGCCGGCTGTGGGCTGGCCTCATAGCTAAGTCGCTATAATCCAATCCATGTACGGCAGCTTCATCCGGCGAGTCAGGGAGTCTCGGGGGCTCAGCCAGAGCGAGGTGGCCGAGATCACCGGCATCCCCCAGCCCAGCCTGTCGGCCTACGAACGCGACCGGCGATTGCCGACTGCCGACACCCTCAACCGGATCGTCGCCGGTTGCGGCTACGTGCTGGAGGCCGTCGCCGGCGATGAGCGCGTCGTCTGCACAGTGCCGCGGGTGGGATGGTTCCCCGACGACGCCTGGCGGCCTGAGCTCGGCGAGCCCACGGTCACCGAGCCGTCGACCATCGACGCCGACGCCGACCCGACCGTCCGGGCGGCCCACGTCGAGGCCGTCCTGGCCCTCGGCGACGCCCTACGCGAGGCCAAGGCGCCGTCATGACGGTGCGTCCATGAAGCCGCTGTCGCAGGTGGTCTTCGACGTCGACGACGCGCTCAACGAGCACGGGATCCTCTACGCCATCGGCGGGGCGCTGGCTCTGGCGCAGTACGCCGAGCCGCGGGCGACCAGTGACGTCGACGTCACCGTGGGGACCGCGCTCGCCGCGGCCGACGTCGTCGTCGACGTCCTCGGCGGTCTCGGGTGGCAGGCCACCGCCGACCCGGCCAAGGGGCTGCCGGTGGCCGGCACCCGGTTCGTCATGGCCGGCGAGGCAGCCGTGGTCGACGTCTTCTTCTCGTTCGACCGCTACCACGAGCTCGTCCTCTCCGGTGCCGTCCGCCGCCCCTTCCTCCACCTCGGCGTCCGCCGCGAACTGCCGTTCCTCGCCGCCGACGACCTGGCGGTGATGAAGCTCTCGTTCAACCGACCCAAGGACTGGACCGACCTCGCCGCCATGCTGGAAGCGGGGACGACGCTGGACGTCGACTACGTCACCGATCACCTCGTCGCCTTCAAGGGTCGGACCGCCTATCCGGTGGCCGCCCGGTTCCGAGCGATGGTCGATGCCCAGAACCGGTAGCGGTCAGCGTCGGCGGTGGACCGACACGGCGTAGTCGCCGCCGGCCGTGAAGGGTGCCCGGTCCCAGGTGGCCCAGCGGTCGACCAGGTCCAGGCCGGCGTCGGCGGCCACCCGGTCGTAGCGGTCCACGTCCAGGCCACCCGGCCGGAGGGAGAACCCGGCCACCACCAGCCCACCCGGGTCGACCAAGGCGGTGACGTTGGCCACCACCTGTCCCTCGGTGCCGGGGGTGACGAAGATCATGACGTTGCCGGCCATCACCGCCAGGTCGAAGGTGCGGCCCAACGCCATCGCCACCGGGTCGGCCAGGTCGGCCGCCACCCACCGCAGGTCCGGCCGCTTCTCCCGGGCCACCTGCAGCATCGAGGGGTCCAGGTCGATCCCGACCACGTCGACGCCCCGGTCGGCCAGCTCGCCGGCCACCCGCCCGGTGCCGCAGCCGGCGTCCAGCACCGACCCCCGGCTCGACTGGCACGGCCCCGTTGGGTCGGCCAGCAGGGACTCGACCAGGTCGGCCTCGCCATGCACGTCCTGGCCGGCCGCCGCCAGGTCCGCCCACCGGCGGTCGTAGTCGGTCCCGCGCCGCCCGTCGCCGGCCAGCCACGGGTTGTTGTCCGCCGTGAGGTCCGGCATCAACGGGGGCGCGGCAGCAGTCGCTTCAGTTTCGTCATGCTCGGCCACCAACCCGAATTCTACCCACCCGGCCGCTTTGGGGGCGGGGGCTACAGTCTCGGCATGGCCGACCTGCAAGCACGCATCGAAGAGCTCTGGGGACGCGCCGGCGAGCTGTCGCCGGCCGACTCGGCGGCGCTGGACACCGTCACCGAGGCCATCGACCTCCTCGACCGGGGGGAGGCCCGGGTCGCCGAGGTCGGCACGGACGGGACCACGGTGGTGCACGACTGGCTGAAGAAGGCCATCCTGCTGCTGTTCCGGCTGCGGTCGATGGCGACGGTGGAGGCCGGGCCGTTCGAGTACGCCGACAAGCTCCCGCTGAAGCGTGACTACGCCGCCGCCGGCGTCCGGGTGGTCCCCGGGGGGTCGGCCCGGTGGGGCTCCTACCTGGCCCCCGGGGTCATCCTGATGCCGAGCTATGTGAACATCGGGGCCTGGGTCGGCGAGGGCACCATGGTGGACACCTGGGCCACCGTCGGGTCGTGCGCCCAGATCGGCGCCCGGGTCCACCTGGCCGGGGGCGTCGGCATCGGCGGGGTCCTCGAGCCCCCCAACGCCACCCCGGTCGTCGTCGAGGACGACGCGTTCATCGGCAGCCGCTGCATGATCACCGAGGGCGCCCGGGTGGGGGAGGGGGCGGTGCTCGGCGCCGGCACCATCCTGAACCCGTCCATCCCCGTCGTCGACGCCGACACCGGGGTGGAGCTCAGCCGCGGCGTCGTCCCGGCCTGGTCGGTGGCGGTCACCGCCTCCCGCCGTCGCGAGTACCCCGGCGGCGAGTTCTTCCTCCCCTGCGTCCTCGTCATCAAGCGGTTGAGCGAAGGGGAGCGGCACGACAAGGCCCACCTCAACGACGTCCTCCGCCAGCACGGCGTGTCCGCCTGATCCGATGCCCCCTGATCCGGTGGCCGGCCTGGTCGGCGCCGCCGACCTGCTGGCCCTGACCACCGAGCTGGTCGGCATCCCTTCGGTCAGCCACCACGAGGCCGCCCTGGCCGACCTGGTCGCCGGCCGGCTGTCCGCCTGCGACTGGTTGACCGTCGACCGGGTCGGCGACAACGTGGTCGGCCGAACCCAGCTGGGACGGCCGCAGCGGGTGGTCGTCGCCGGTCACCTCGACACCGTCCCGCCGAACGACAACGACCGCCCCCGACTCGACGGCGACGTCCTGTGGGGGGTCGGGTCCGCCGACATGAAGGGCGGCCTGGCCGTCATGCTGGACCTGGCCACCACCATCGTCGACCCGTCCGTCGACGTCACTTGGTGCTTCTACGCCTGCGAGGAGGTCCGCCGGGACGAGAGCGGCCTGGCCCAGCTGTGGGACGCCCGGCCCGACCTGCTCGTCGCCGACGCCGCCGTCCTCGGCGAGCCCACCGACGGGTTGGTGGAGGCCGGCTGCCAGGGCACCATGCGGGCCGTCATTCACCTCGGCGGCGTCCGCGCCCACACCGCCCGGCCGTTCACCGGCAACAACGCCATCCACCGCCTCGTCCCGGTGCTCGAACGGATCACCAGCTGGGAGGGCCGGTCGGTCGTCCTCGACGGCTGTGAGTACGTCGAACAGCTCCAAGCGGTGGCCGTCGACGGCGGCGTCGCCGGCAACGTCGTCCCCGACCACGCCGCCGTCACCGTCAACTACCGCTACGCCCCCGACCGCGACCGCGCCGCCGCCCGAGGGTTCATCACCGCCCTCCTCGACGGCCTCCTCGACGACCGCCTCGGCGACCGGTGGGAGGTGGTCGACCAGGCCGACGGCGCCCCGCCGGCCCTCACCCACCCCTTGCTCGCCGCCCTCGTCCACCGGACCGGGCAGCCGCCGAAGGCCAAGGTCGGGTGGACCGACGTCGCCTCCTTCTGGGCCCACGGCGTACCGGCGGCCAACTTCGGTTCCGGCGACCCGTTGCTGGCCCACCACCCCGACGAGCGGGTCACCCGTGACTCCCTCGAACGGACCCGCGCCGTGTTGGCTGCGGTCCTCACCCAACCGGTCTGAGCCGCCCGCCCGCCAACGGTCGGCGAGCCGGCCGGGGCAGGCCCCACCGACACGAACCGATGGGAACGGGTGTGCCGGTGAAGCCTGCCCCGGTTCCCGCCGCCGTTCCCCGGTAGGCGGTCATCCGGTGCCGGTCCCCCCGACGGATGTCGATTTCCGGAATTTCCGCACCTCGGCGATCGGGCGTTGACATGTGACCAAATGGTCACGTATTATGTCGGGGTGGACGAGGTGTTCAAGGCGCTGGCCGATCCCACCCGGCGCAGCTTGCTGGACGAGCTGTTCCGCCACGACGGCCAGACCCTGAGCGAGCTGGAGGACCGCTTCGAGATGACCCGGTTCGGGGTCATGAAGCACCTGAAGCAGCTCGAGGAGGCGGGGCTGGTGGTGACCCGGAAGCGGGGCCGGCAGAAGCTCCACTTCTTGAACCCCGTCCCCATCCGGCTCGTCCACGACCGGTGGGTGAGCAAGTACGCCGAGCCGTGGGTGGCCACGCTCGGTGACCTCAAGCACAGATTGGAGCAACCGATGGAGAAGGTGTTCGAGATCTACATCAAGACCACTCCGGATCGCCTCTGGGAGGCCATCGTCGACCCGCAGATCCGGGCCAAGTACAACTTCGGGGCCGAGGTCCGGTCGGACTGGGCGGTCGGCTCGTCGGTCGAGATGGGCAACTTCTCGGCCGGGGTCCTCCTGGGGGAGGGCCGGGTCCTGGAGGTGGACCCACCGCAGCGACTGGTCCACACCTTGACCGCCCTGTGGAGCGACGACGTGAAGGCCGAGGGGGAGTCCCGGGTCACCTGGACCATCCAGCCCGTCGGCGACTCGTGCTGCCTCAACGTCGTCCACGACGAGCTTCGCGACGGCGCCAACGCCGAGCTCTACGGCGGCTGGCCGATGATCCTCTCCGGCTTGAAGACCTGGCTGGAGACCGGCGAGCTGCTCACCACGCCGGGCTCGTTGATGTACACCTGAGCCGCCGTAGAGCTAAGCGGCCATATACCTAACAGCCGTCGAGTACCGGGTGACCGCCCCGGACAGGAGGCACAGCCCCTCCTGTCCGGGCAGCCCGTCGATCCGCCGGTCGATCCGAGCGGCCATCTCCCCTCCGCCCTCGCCGGCGAACAGGTGGCCGACCAGGAACGCCACCTCCGAGGCCGGCATCACCCCCGAGCCGACCGGCCGCCACAGCCGCGACAGGGCCTGCCTGGTCAGCAGCCGGGCCCGTCGGCTCGCCGCCAATCGCCGCTCGGCCTCGGAGGCGTAGAAGTCGATGTGCCGACCTTCCTGGCGCATGATCCGCTTCAGCAGCTCCGACAGCACCGGGTGCCGCTCGGTGGCGGACAGGCGGGCGTACCCGGCCTGGGTGGTCCACTCGTTTACCGCCCCCCACGTCATGTGCACCGCCACGAACGCCTCACCGGTCATCGCCGCCAAGGAGAAATGGGAGAACGCTTCCCACCGGCTCCGGGCCTGCCGCCGCGTCCGGAGCGGGCCGATCCGCGACGCCCCGGCCGGCTCCCCGTGGGCCTCCAGCACCCGACCGATGGCCTCGCCGTGCCACAGCTCCTCGAACACCCAGCACGACAGGAACGCCGTGACGTCGGGGTCCCGGTGCGCCGGGGTCAACAGCAGGTCACGGAGGTAGCAGACGGTGTGGTGCTCGACGTCGTGCATGTACCGCAGGCACCGACGGGCCTCGACCGAGAGGGGCCGGTCGGTGAACGCGCCGAAGTCGATCCCGTCCAGGTCCAGCCGGCCGGCCCGTTCCTTGTACGACTCGATCGTGGTGCGCATGGCACCGCTGTCCGTACCCGGGCCGGTGGTTGGATGACCGCAACATTTCCTGCCTTCCGGTCATCCCACCGGCCCCCGGCGACGTATAGAGAAGTGAATGCAACCGCTCAGCGCCCTCAGCGACGGCCAACTGGTGGTGGCCGTCGGGCGGTACCGGCAGGACGCGTTGGCCGAGGTCTACCGGCGGCACGGCGCCGCCGTCTACGCCCTGGCCGGCCGGGTGCTCGGCGACCCGGCCGAGGCGGAGGACGTCACCCAGGAGGTCTTCCTCCGGTTGTGGGACCAGCCCGACCGCTTCGACCCCGACCGCGGCAACCTCCGGTCGTACCTGCTGGCGCAGTCCCACAGCCGGGCCGTCGACCTCATCCGGTCCCGGTCCGCCCGATCACGGCGTGAGCAGCAGGACGCCCGGTCCACCGCCACCGCCGGCTACGACCTCGAGCGTGAGGTATGGGACCTCGCCCTGGCCGAGCAGGTCACCCGGGCGGTGGCCGGCTTGCCCGACGACGAACGCCAGGCCATCCAACTGGCGTACTTCGGCGGCCACACCTACCGGGAAGTGGCCGACCTCCTCCGCCAGCCCGAAGGCACCGTCAAGAGCCGCATCCGCCTCGGCCTCCGCCGGATGCGCCACGTCCTCGCCGACGCCGGGGCCAGGGAGCCCGAACGATGACCCCGTCCGTCTCCTCCCACCCCGACGACCTCCTCGCCGTCTACGCCCTCGACGCCGTCGACCCCGCCGAGGCCGAGGCCGTCGAACGGCACCTCCGGGACTGCCCGCGCTGCCAGGCCGAGGTCGACGGCTACCGGGACACCGCCGCCGCCCTCGGGATGGTGCCCGGGGTCACCCTCGACGACGCCCCTCCGCCGTCGCTGTGGGACCGGATCGCCGCCGGGTTGGCCGATCCGACCCCGATTGTGCCGCCCCCGGCAGTGTTGGACCCGCTCGGTCCGGCCTCGACTGGTCCGGCCCCCACGAGCCCGGCCTCAGCTGGCCCGGCCTCAGCTGGACCGGTCTCGCCGGCGTCGGTTCGCCGGCGGCGGGTCGGCTGGTGGGCGACGGCCGCCGTGGCGGTGGCCGCCACCGTGGTCGCGGTGGTGCTCGGCGTCAACCTCACCCGGGCGAACGACCAGCTCAACCGGGCCCACGAGGCCCTGTCGGCCGGTGCCGAGGCCGCCCTGCGCCAACCCGGCCACCTGGTGGTGTACCTCGACTCGCCCGCCGACACCCGGTTGGCCGAGCTGGTCCTCACCCCCGGTGGCCGTGGGTACCTGCTGTCGTCGTCCATGCCGCGGCTGGCCGGCCACGAGACGTACCAGCTGTGGGGGATCATCGACGGCCGGGCCATCTCCCTCGGCCTCATGGGCGCCGACCCCCGGTACGCCACCTTCACGGTCGCCGGGTCCACCACCCCCTCCGCCCTGGCCGTCACCGTCGAGCCGGCGGGCGGCGTCATCACCCCCACCGAGAACCCCATCGCCAGCGGTCACGTCGCCTGAGCCCCCGTCGGCTGAACGGCTGCGGTACCGTCGACCATCTCCATCAACGACGCGACCGCCCGGCAGGTGTCACAGCGGGTCACCGACCAATCGGCCATCGCCGACCTGGTGGCCCGGTTGGCCCACCTGGCCGACATGGGCGGGGACCTGCAGGAGTACCTGGACTGCTTCACCGACGACGCCGTCTGGGAGTTCCCCGGTAACCCGGCCCTCGACCTGCCACCCGGCCGCTCCGAGGGCCGCCACCAAATCGCCGCCGATCGCGTCCGCCGCCGTGACGACCGGTTCCAGGGACCCGGCACCGGCACCCGGCACCTCAACACCACCCTGGCCGTCGACGTCCGGACCGCCAACACCGCCGACGCCACTTCCTATTGGCTGTTTGTGGCCGGCGGCCCCGACGGGCCGGTGGTCCGGGCGATGGGTGCCTACCACGACACCTTCCGCCGTATCGACGGACGCTGGCGGCTCGCCCACCGTCGCATCGTCGCCGGATAGCCGCCCGGTCGACGGTGGCCCCCTCGCCGGATGGGTGGCCACGGGACGGGGTATGGAAACTGCATTGTCCGTCGTTCGCTGTTACCGTTCGGTGATGACCGACACCGCCGCCAAGCAGCCTCGACCCTTGGAGATCACCGCCGGGGCCGAGCCGATCAAGCTCGGCTCCATGCTGCTGACCGTGGTCGAGCCCCACCGGGGCCACGAAGTGGCCTACAACCGCTGGTACGAGCGCGACCACTTCTACGCCGGCTGCATGATCGGGCCGTACCAGTTCGCCGGGCGCCGGTACGTGGCCACCGCCGACCTCAAGGCCATGCGGACGCCGGACCCTTCGGCCATCACCGGCGAGCCGGCCCGGGGGTCCTATGTCTCGGTGTACTGGGTCCTCGACGGCTACCACGACACCTGGAACCGCTGGGCCGTCCGCCAGGTCCGGGCCCTCCACGCCGCCGGTCGGATGTTCGAAGCGCGTGACCACGTCCACACCTTGCTGTACCGGTACGCCTGGGAGCAGCGCCGCGACCCCGACGGGGTGCCGGTCGAGCTCGCCCTCGACCACCCGTACAAGGGATTCGTCGCCCTGTGGATCGACCGGGCCGACGACGTCTCGCCCGAGAAGCTCGAGGGCTGGCTCCGCCACCAGCACCTCCCGTCCCTCCTCCCCGGCACCGACGCCGACCTCGTCGCCGCCTTCACCCCGTTGCCCCTCCTCATCGACGCCCCCGGCGACGTCCCCCGCCAGGACTCCACCGACCGGCGCCTCCTCCTGCTCTGGTTCCTGAACGCCCACCCCAGCGCGTCGTGGGAGACCGTCATCGTCGAGCACCAGCGCCAGCTCGCCGACTCCGGCCTCGGCACGTCGGTGGCCGCCCTGCCGTTCATCCCCACCATCGTCGGCACCGACACCTACACCGACCAGCTCTGGGACTGACGCCGATCGGCCCGATCATGCTGCCGGCATCGGGGCGACTCAGGGATCCTTTAGGAAACGTCTCCCGCGGAGACGTCTCCGCGGAAACGCCCAACCTCATCGATAAGGTCACAGCCAGGAGGTGGACGATGGCAAAGAGCCAGTCGACACAGCCGACGGACGAATCGGGCTGACGATCCGCCTGCTGGCGTAGGCGACGTGACCACCGACGGTGTGGCAGTGTGCGGCATGCGCCTCGGTCTGGCCGACCATCTCGGCTGGGCGGTGGCCGTGACGGCGTCGGCCGAGCACGAGGTGGTCGACCGTCGGCGGATCACCCTGGTCGAACCCGACCTACCGGCGGCGCCGATCCACCACGTCGGCGGACCGTACGACCTCCACCGGCAAGGGGATCCCATCGACGACGGCGCCCTGGCCGAGTTGGTGGCCAAGGTGCGGGCATCGGTCGTCCGGACGGCGTCGGCCGCCCTCGACGAGCTCGCTTCGGCCGTCCCCGAGCCCATCGTGTCGATGTCCTTGCGGGCGTGGCCGACCGACTTCCCTGACGACATCGCCGTCCAGCGTCGGGTCCCCTACGAGAGCCGGGCCGACCCGGTCATGTACCGCCAGGTCCTCGCCGGCCTGGCCCACGACCGTGGTTGGGCGGTCCACTTCTACGACGCCAAGACCGTCGACGGCGCAGCCGCCCGCCTTCTCGGCGACCGTGCCGACCAGGTGCTCGACGGGCCCCGGTCGGCGTTGGGGCCACCGTGGTCGAAGGACCACCGCACGGCCCTCGCCGCCACCATCGTGGTTATCTGACGTCGCTGCCTGACGTCGCTCCTGCCCCTGTCTTGACCGGTCCCTCTCGTGGTCCGGGAGACAGGGCGTTCCCGCGGAAACGTTCCCGCGGGAACGTTTCCGTCGGGTCAGAGCCGGCGGAGGACCGTCACCACCTTGCCGAACACCGTGACGTCGTCAGGGGCGAACTCCATCGGCGACAACGTCGGGTTGGCCGGCGTCAGCACCACTTTGCCGCGTCGGCGGCTGAACGTCTTCACGGTGGCCTCGTCGTCGGGGATGCCGGCCACCACGACGTCGCCGTTCTCCGCCTCCGATTGCTGCCGCACCACCACGAAATCGCCGTCGAAGATCCCGGCGTCGATCATCGACTCGCCGCGGACCCGGAGCATGAAGATCGATCCGGTGCCGGTGAACTGCTCCGGCAGCGACATCACCTCTTCCACGTTCTCCTGGGCCAGCACCCCGGTGCCGGCGGCCACCTCACCGATCAACGGCACCTGGCGAACCGGGCCGGCCGCCATGGCCGCCTTCGACGACGGGTCGTAGCGCAGCTCCATGGCCCGCGGCTTGGTCGGGTCCCGGCGGAGGTACCCCTCTCGCTGGAGCACCGCCAGGTGGCTGTGCACCGTGGCCGACGACGCCAGCCCCACCGCCTCGCCGATCTCCCGCACCGACGGCGGGTACCCCCGCTCCCGGATGCAGTCCATGATGAAGTCCAGGATCTGTTGCCGCTTGCCGCTCAGCACCTCTGCCATGACCGTCTACGTCCCTCTGCCGAGCCCGGCGTCGATTGCGAACACCTGTTTGCAGAGGACGCTACCCCGTCGGGGTTGGTGAAGGCAAACATCTGTTCGTCGAACACTTGACACGAACACCCGTTCGTGGTCCAATACTTCACATGTCGAACAGGCGTTCGCCACAACCCACCCACCCCGTCACTACGGGCGCCGCCACCACGGGCGCCGTGGTCCGGCCGAGCAGGAAGGCACGCTGATGGCCATCGCAGCGTGGCCCGACGTGGACATGGAGGAGGTCCCTTGGCCCCGACCGGCGTTGCGGTTGGTGGCGCCGTTGGTGGACGACGGTTCGACAGGAGTCGAGGACGGGCCGGGTGACGCCGGCCACCCGGCCCTCGACTTCGTTTGGGACGCCGGGGACGGTACGGGGACGAGGGGCGACGAGGCGCTTTTCGTGCCGTCCGACCCCGACGTGCTGGCCAGCCGACGGCCCGGAGCCTCTGCCCGGGTCCGTCGGCGTCGGCTGGCCCTCGGGACGCTGGTGGTCGGGCTTCTGGTCGCCCTGGCCTTTCCGTTGAGCGCTCTCGGGGGCCGGCCGGTGCCGGCCTCCCCGTCGGCCACCGCCGGGTCGGCCGGCGGGGGAACGGCTTACGTGGTGCAGCCGGGGGACACCCTGTGGTCGATCGCCTCTCAGGCGGACGGCGGCACCGGGAACCCCCGGCCACTGGTCGAGGCGCTGGCTGCGCAACTGGGGACGACAACCGTGGTCCCGGGCCAGCGCATCGAGATTCCCTGAGCCGACAGGTCCGGTGCTGAGGGCGCCGGGTGGGGCGGTAACGTCGCTCGTGTGCGGTGTCCCTGGTGCGCAGTCGACGACGATCGGGTGGTGGACTCGCGGCTGGCCGACGAGGGAGCCGCTATTCGACGCCGGCGGGAGTGCCTGGGATGCGGCCGGCGGTTCACGACGTTCGAGCGGGTCGAAGAACAGCCGCTGTGGGTGATCAAGCGGTCTGGGCTCCGGGAGCCGTTCGATCGGTCGAAGCTGGTGGCTGGCGTCCAGGCCGCGTCGAAGAACCGCCCGGTGACCGACGAGATGGTGCAAGAGCTGGCGCAGCGGGTGGAGGAGTCCCTGCGGGGAGTATCGGCGGAACCGACCAGCCAGCAGGTGGGGGTGGCGGTGCTGGAACAGCTGAAGTCGGTCGACGACGTCGCCTACCTGCGGTTCGCCAGCGTGTACAAGGGGTTCGAAGACCTGGGGGACTTCCAGCGGGAGGTTGGCCTGCTGACGAAGACCACCGAGCCGAAGCGACGGTAAGCCGTGGCTGAGCTGGTCGCCGAGACTCCTCGGGTGGCCCTGGCCGTGTACGCCCATCCCGACGACGCCGACGTCGGCTGCGGCGGCACCCTGGCCCGGTGGGCTCGGGAGGGCTGTGCCGTCCACCTGCTGGTGTGCACCGACGGCGGCCGCGGCACCGCCGATCCGTCGGTCGACCCCGTCGACCTGGCCAAGCTCCGCGCCGGCGAGCTGGCGGAGGCCGCCGAGGTGGTGGGCCTCTCGTCGTTCCACGTCCTCGGCGGCACCGACGGGGAGCTGGACGACGGTCCGGCCTTCCGTGAGGAGCTGGTCGGCTGGATCCGCCGGCTCCGACCCGACGTCGCCCTCGGGCACGACCCGACGGCGGTGTTCTTCGGCCAGGACTACTTCAACCACCGCGACCACCGGACGGCCGGCTGGGCCCTCCTCGACGCCCTGTCCCCGGCGTCGGCGCTGCCCCATTACTTCCCCGACGCCGGCCCGGCCCATCAGGTGGCCGTCGCCTACCTGTCGGGGACCCTCGACCCCGACGTGTGGGTGGACGTGTCGTCGGCGGTCGACGTCAAGGCCGCCGCCGTCGAGTGCCACCGCAGCCAGTTCGCCGGGGGAGACGGTTGGGCCGGCCAGGCGGTTCGGCACCGGGCCGAGGAGGAGGGCCGGCGGGCCGGGGTGCCATATGCCGAAGGGTTCCGCCGGCTCCGGCTCGGTGGCTGATCGTCCGCCCACCGTCGCCGGCCTGGTGCCGGCCATCCTCCACGTCGACATGGACGCCTTCTTCGCCGCCGTCGAGGTCCTCGACGACCCCACCCTGGCCGGCAAGCCGGTCATCGTCGGCGGCAGCGGCGCCCGGGGCGTGGTGGCCTCCTGCACCTACGAGGCCCGGGCGTTCGGTGTCCACTCCGCCATGCCGTCGGTGCGCGCCAAGCAGCTGTGCCCCCACGCCATCTTCATCGACGGCCGCCACTCCCGGTACGCCGAGATGAGCCGACAACTCCGGGACGTCCTGCTGTCGGTGACCCCGTTGGTCGAGCCCATCGGCCTCGACGAGGCCTTCTTGGACGTCACCGGTGCCCGCCGCCTCCTCGGCCCTCCGGTGGCCATCGCCCACCGCATCCGCCGGCAGGTCCACCAGGAGCTGTCCCTCGACTGCTCCGTCGGCGTCGGCCGCTCGAAGATGATCGCCAAGCTGGCCTCCCGGGCCGCCAAGCCCACCGCCCACCGCGGCGGCCGCCGTCCGGGTCCCGGCGTGGTGATGGTCCCGCCGGACCAGGAGCTGTCGTTCCTCCACCCCATGCCGGTCCAGGCCCTGTGGGGGGTCGGCCCGGCCACCGCCAAGCGGCTGGCCGACCTCGGCATCCGCACCGTCGGGGACCTCGCCGCCCTCGACGACGACGTCCTCGTCCGCCGTCTCGGCCGCGCCCACGGCCTCCACCTCGCCGCCCTCGCCCGCGCTGACGACGCCGAGCCCGTCGTCCCCGACCGACCGGCCAAGTCGGTCGGCCACGAGGAGACCTTCCGGGACGACATCTACGACCCCGCCACCCTGGAGCGCCACGCCGCCCGCATGGCCGAGTCCGTCGCCGGCCACCTCCGCGGGGCCAACCTCGCCGGCCGCACCGTCACCGTCAAGGTGAAGTTCGCCGACTTCACCCTGGCCACCCGGTCCCACACCCTCCCCCTGGCCATCGACACCGGCGGCGCCATCGCCGCGGTCGCCGCCGCCCTCGTCGACGCCGTCGACCCCGGCCCCGGTGTCCGTCTCCTCGGCGTCAGCATGTCCGGCCTCCAGCCGGCGGCCGACGCCCAGCAACTCGCCTTCGACCTCGGCGGGCCGACCGCCACCGGTGACCGGGCGGCGACCGCCGGTGACCGGGCGGCGACCGCCGGCGACCAGGCCCTCCGCCGGCAGGCCGAGTGGACCGACGTCACCACCGCCGTCGACGCCATCCGGACCCGGTTCGGCCGCAGCGCCGTCGGCACCGTCGCCATGGTCGGCGACGACGGCATCGCCGTCCCCGCCCGCCGTGACGCCCCGTGGGGCCCGTCGGCCGACGACCCTGGGTGAGGCGGCCCGGTTGAGGCGGCCCGGTCAGCCCATCACGGCGGGGTCGGCACCCCACCAGTGCATCCACCGGCCGTGCGGGTGGACGTCCGCCAGCCGTCGGGCCACCGGCCGCCCGCCGTCGAACCGCACCAGCACCACCGCCGTTGCCCCCCGCACCTTCCGCCCGTCCGGTGCCGGCGGCACCGGCAGCCCGGGCACCTCGTAGGGCTGCTCGGCGAACAACCACGACGCCGGCCGGCGGGCGGCGACCTCGCCCACCACCCGCCCCAGCTCGCGCTGGCGGTCCTCGTCCAGGTAGGCGGCCACCCACGAGTGGTAGAGGCACAGGTGCGTCCCCTCCGGCACCCCCTCCACCACCGACCCCACGTCGTCGACGACGTCGCCTTCGACCACCCGGCCCCGGTCCGGCGTGGCCCGGGCCACCCCGATCGCCGCCCGCAGCCGCCGGAACCGCTCCAGGTGGTGCGGCCACTGACAGGCCAGCAACCACCGCACGGCGTCGTCGTCGTCCACGTCCACCGGACGTCGGTCCACGCCTCCCCGCCATCCCACCGGCGGGAGCGACAGGTCGGGGAGGGCCCCCTCCCGGACCTCGCAGTCCAGCACCACCGGCGACCCGGCCACCCCGGCGCGTCCGCGGTCGCCGTAGTCGTACCCGTACCGGTCGAACAACAGGTTCAGCCCGGCCGACGCCCCCAGGTCGACCAGGGCCAGCGGTTCCCTGGCGGTGGCCGCCACCGTGGCGAACGCCGGCAGCAGCACCGCGCACCGGCCGACCTCGTTGGTCTGGGTGGCCCGCGTCGTCAGCAGCGCCACCACCTCGTCGTAGTGCCGCCGGCAAAAGGCGGCGAACTCGGCGAACGGGTCCCGGCCGGCCAAGGCCGGCGGGTCGCCGGTGTGAGTGGCCGCCGACGGGTGCCGCCACGCCGACACGGTGGGGTAGTGGTCGGCCAACCGGTCCTCGGTGCCCGACAGCAGCAGGTAGTGGACGGCGGCCAGCAGCAGGTTCGGTCGCCGTTGGGCCGCCGGCGCCTCCGCCGAGAGGGCCAGCAGCGCCGGGTCGTCGGCGACCCCCTCGCAGATCCGTTGGTACAGCGCTGTGCCGTCCCGGCCGACGGCCCGGGCGAACAGCCGGTACTGATCCGACGGCGACGGAGGGTCCGACGGCGACGGAGGGTCCGACGGCGACGGCGGGTCCGACTGCGGCGGGGTGGTCGCCGGGTCGGCGGTCATCAGTAGCTGGCCGGCAGCAGCGGGCTGACGACGGTGAAGAAGAAGAACAGCACCACCAGCACCGCCACCGCGCCGGGCAGGTACACCGCCCAAGGGTGCCGGACCCGGCGGGCCACCAGCCAGACCACCACCCCCACCGCCACCGTGGCCAGCGCCAGGAGCACCGAGGCGAGCCAACGCCCGGCGCTCCCGCCGGCCCCGTTCCCGGCCAGTCCTGTGCCGGCCAACCCCGTGCCGGACTGCCCGGTGCTCCCCGAGCCTGTGCCGGCCAGCTGCTGGTGGGCCGGCGCCGTCGTCGTGGTGGTGCTCGTGCTGGCCGTCCCGCCGCCTGTCGCCGTCCCGAACAGCGTCGAGCTCGTCAGCTTGGCCTTCACCACCAGCCGCTGCGACGCGCTGTACCGCGGGTTACAGGTGGTCAGGGTCAGCTGCGGTGTCGTCGTCGCCGACAGCACCGACACGTCGTCGGGTGACACCACTGTCTGCGCGGTGGCCGTGTACACGAAGGTGCCCTGCGTCGTGGTGATCACGATCTTGGTCCCCGGGGTGACCTGGTCCAGGTCGAAGAACGGGTGGCCGTAGGTGGTGCGGTGCCCGGCCACCGACGCGTTCCCCTGCTGGCCCGGCAACGGCGTTCCCGGGTAGTGCCCCGGCCCCATCTGGAGGTCGGCGGTCCCCACGCCCTGGACCACCACCTGGTCCACGCCGATCCGAGGGATCTGGATGATCCCCACCGGCTGCCCGATCGCCGGTGTCGCCGTCGTCGGCGCCACCTGGGGCGGACCAGTCGGGAGGTCCGCCGTGGTCTTCTGGGTGGGCGTCTGGTCGGCCTTGGCCGCCGCGGCCGCCGGCAGCTCCTGGTCGATCTTCGCCCGCAGGTCGGACTGGCTGTGCGACTCCGCCAGGCCCGTCCCCCACAGCTGGTAGGCGGCGAACAGCAGGATCACCACGCCGAGCGCCAGCGCCACCCGTCCGATGATGTTCAACACCCGCCAGATCACCGGCCAGACACTACGGGAACTATCCTCCACCTCCATGGTCAGCCACCGGCTCGCCCCCGCCCTGGCCAAGGGGCGGCAGGAGCTGGTCCGCCTCGCCACCGCCCACCCTCAGTTGCGAGGTCTGATGGCCCGAGCCGGCAGCGAGCTGTCCCGAGCCGCCCGCATCGGGGAGGTCGTCGCCGAGGCCCGGGCCGCCGGAGGCGGCGACGACCTCTACGGCGGCCGGTACTTCGGCGTCGGCCGCGACCCGTCCGGCGACCGCCAGGGCCAGTCCGGCTACGCCAGCTACGACCGGCTGTCCTCGAACGCCGACATCGCCGCCTACCTGTTGTGGCGGAACTTCCGGGTCCGCCGCACCCTCGACGTCGGTTGTGCCCGCGGTTACCTGGTCGAGGCCCTCCGCGACCTCGGGGTCGACGCCCACGGCTGCGACGTCAGCGCCTACGCCGTCGAGCACGCCGCCCCAGGGGCCCTCGGGTACGTCCGCCTCGGCGACCTCTCCCGTGGCCTCCCCTACGCCGACGGCGAGTTCGAGCTCGTCACCGCCCTCGAGATCCTCGAGCACCTCCCCCCCGACGCCGTCCCGGCCGCCCTGGCCGAGCTCCGGCGGGTCTGCGGCGGCCTCCTGTACGCCACCATCCCGTCGTTCGGCCACAACGCCGCCGGACCCCACGGCCACCTCGACGGCAAGGTCCGCCCCGACCGCCTCGCCCACTACGACGGCCTCGGCGACGCCTTCACCGGCCCCGTCCCCTACGACGACCTCGCCGTCGACGCCGCCGGGCAGCCCATCGAGGGCCACCTCACCATCGCCGCCTTCGACTGGTGGACCGCCCGGTTCGCCGAGGCCGGTTTCGACCGCTGGGCCGACGTCGAGCTCCGGTTGTACGCCGACATCGCCCCGGCCGGCCTCGGCCAGTTCTGGAACCTCTACGTCTTCGCCCTCCCCGACACCCCCGTCCACCTGGCCACCCCGCGGCGTCCCGACGCCAGCCTCGCCGAGCTGGGCCTCGTCCATCCCCTCATCGAGCACGCCGCCGCCGAGGCCGCCGCCGCCGAGGACGGCTAGGCCGCTACGGGGCGACGGTGACCAGGGTGCCGATCGGGGTCATCGGCCACACCACTTCGGCGTTGGCCGGCGGCATCTCCACGCAGCCGTCGCTCTGCGGGTAGCCGTAGTGGGACCGTGTGAACCCGTGGAGGGCGTCGCCGCCGTTGAAGTAGCTCACCCACGGGATGCCGGGGTCGACGTACTTCGACCCGTCCGGGTTCGTCCCGCTCATCGTCGTCACCTTGTACCGGGCGAACACCGGGAAGGTCCCTGTGGCCGTCGCCGCCGCCGGCACCCCGGTGTTCGCCGGGGTCGAGTACACCTGGCCGCCGTTCTGGTACACCGTCGCCGACTCCGGCAGTGTCTTCGACACGTATACGTAGTCGTACGGCTGCGGGTCCGTCGCCCCGCTCGACGCCGCCTGCAGCAGGGCGTTCCACGTCGCCGGACCGGCTGTCCCTGTGGTGTCCAGGCCGTGCTGTGTCTCGAACGCCATCACCGCCCCCTTGGTGATCACGTTCGCCGACCCCGGCGTCCACAGCGACGTCAGCGCCGACGGCAGGTTCGGCCACCGCCACGACCACGTCCCCGGCTGGGGGTCCGCCTCCTGTTGCGGCGACGTCGGCTGCGACGACGGGGTGAAGCTCACCGGGAGGTACCCGAGCTCGGCCAGCATCTGCTGCAGCCGGAGCAGCGACCCGCCGGCCACCGAGAACTGCACCGACACCGTCGACCCCAGCCGCTGGCCGTCGGCCGCCAGCATCCCTGTCCGGCCACCGGGCATCGTCATGGTGTACTGCGTCCCGGGGACCAGGGGGCCGTCGGCCACGAACTGCAGCTCACTCGCCGACAGCTGCGACCAGGCCCCGTCGATCGGCGGGGAGAACACCGGCAGGGCGCTCCCCGTGGCCAGCGCGGTGGACAGGTCCACGGTGATCGTCGTCGACGACGCCACGTCGGTGGCGCCGTTCGCCGGGTTGCTGCCGACGACGTTCAGCGGGACGATCGCCGGCGGGGGCGTCGCCGCGGCCGAGCTGCCGGGGTCGTCGTGCGAGTAGAGGGCCGCGCCGGTGCCCACCACCGCTGCGGCCACCACCACGATGGCGACGGTCAACCACAAACCGGTCCGCCGCTTGGTGGCCCGACCGTGGGCCGGCTTCCTGCTCATGTACCCTCCTGGACCCGGATCGCGCACGGCATGCTAGCCGACTTGTCAACCCCTATAACGTCATTCTGGGCCACTTCTTTCGGGTCTATGCGCCTTTTGCGGCGGAAGGCCGTTCAGCCGACGGCCCAGTGGGGGCCGGGTGGGGGAGGGGCCGGTCAGCCGATGGCGTCGTTGAGCCGCTGGGCGATGGTCCCCACGGTGCGCCGATCGGTGATCTTCTGCCCGCTCTGGTCGCGGACATAGAAGGCGTCGACCACCGCTTCCCCGTGCGTGGACACCCGGGCCGACACCACGTCGAGCCGGCAGTCGAACAGGGCCAGGGTCACCCGGTGGAGGAGCCCCACCTCGTCGGCCGCCCGGATCTCCACCACCGTCGACGTCGCCGACGCCTCGTTGTCCACCCACACCCTCGGCTCCACCGGGCGGGCCGCCGACGGCCGCCTCCCGTCGGCGTAGGCCCGGGCCTTCGCCTCCAGGCGGTCCGCCAGGGCCAGCCGATCCGACAGCACCGCCTCCAGGTCTTCGCGCAGCCGGGCACCGTCCGGCCACGACCCCCGGGCCACCTCCACCGTGAACACCTCGGCGGCCACCCCGCCGTCACCGGTGACGTCGGCGCTGCGGACGTCGAGGCTGTGCAAGGCCAGGACCCCGGTCACCGAGGCCAGCAGCCCCGGGCGGTCCGGCGCGGCCACCACCAGCTCCGGCGGCTCCAACAGCACCGCCGGCCGTCCCGACGACCGCACCTCGTCCATCAGGTTCCGGTGCACCTCGCGGACCCACCCGCCGCCGGGACCCGGGCCGGCGACGTCGCCGTCGCCGTCGAAGTGCCGCCCCACCCGGTCGACCAGGTCGGCCACCAACCCGGCCTTCCACGACCCCCACGCCGACGACCCCGTCGCCAGGCTGTCCGCCTCGGTCAGCGCCCCGAGTAGCTCCACGGTGCTGCGGTCGCCGACGGCCTCGGCCACCGTCTCGATCGTCGTCGGGTCGTCCAGGTCCCGTCGGGTGGCCGTGTCCGGCAGCAACAGGTGCAGCTTCACCATCGACACCAGCGTGTCCACGTCCGCCGGCGCAAACCCCATCCGGGTCCCCACCGTCCGGACCAGGGCCATCCCCACCGTGGTGTGGTCCCCCGGGTACCCCTTCCCGATGTCGTGCAGCAGCGTCCCCACCACCAGCAGGTCCGGCCGGTCCACCCGGTCGGTCAGCGCGGCGGCGTTCGCCGCCGCCTCCAGCAGGTGCCGGTCCACGGTGAACCGGTGGTAGGCGTTCCGTTGCGGCTTGTTCCGCACCCCCGCCCATTCCGGGAGCAACCGGACCAGTAGGCCGTCGTGGTCGAGGGCCTCCAGGGCATCGACGGCCGGCCGCCCCGCCGACAGCACCCGGACCAACGCGTGGCGCGTCTCGTCCGGCCAGGGGTCGGGGGGCGCCGGCACCTTGTCGGCCAACCGGTGCAGCGCCCCCCGGGCGATCGGTAGGTTCCGCTCCGCCGCCACCGCCGCCAGCCGCAACGGCAACGACGAGTCCGTCGCCACCGCCGCCCCCGGCGTCAGCCCCACCTCGCCGGCGACCACCGCCACCCCCGGCTCCACCTCCCCGGGCTCCACCTCGCCGGGCGTCGCCCCGCCACCGGCTTCGCCGCCGTCGTCGTGACGCCCCCGGCGCCCCCGACCACGCCGGCTCTCGGGCTGCCAGAGCCGCTGTCGCCGCCACGCATCCTCGCTCACCCAGGCGATCGACCTCCCGGCTTCGGCCACCGCGCCCATCAGCGCGTCGGCGTCCGGGTAGGACAGCACCTCGGCGATGTGGTCCTGTTCTTGGAGGAGCAGCCGGTCCTGCTCCCGTCCGGCGCTCCGGTGCAGCTCCACCCGCACCTCGGTCAGCAGCTGCGCCGCCGGGGCCAACGAGTCCAGGTCGACGTAGTCGGCCAGCAGCGGGGCACAGAGGACCACCGCCCGCAACACGTTCACGTCCCGCAGCCCGCCGTGGCTGTCCTTCAGGTCGGGCTCCAACAAGAACGCGAGGTCCCCGTGGGTCCCCCGCCGCTCCTCCATTTGCTGGGCCAGCGCCGGCAGCCAGGTGGCCCCGAGCCGCGACCCCCACAGGTCCCGGGCCTTCTCCAGCAGCGGTTCGGTCACCTTGGGCTCTCCCCACACCCGCCGACCGTCCAGCAGGCCGAGGGCCACCCGCAGGTCGGCCGCCGCCGCCTGAAGGACCTCCCCGGGCCGCCGCACGCTGTGGTCCAGGTGCACCCCCTCGTCCCACACCGGGTACCAGATGGCGTCGGCCACCCGCTTCACGTCGCGATGCCCCTCGTGGACCAGCACCACGTCGAGGTCGCTGTACGGGCACAGCTCCCCCCGGCCGTACCCGCCGACGGCCACCAGGGCCAGGCGCCGCGACCCGGCCTGGGTGGCCCGGTCGGCCACCTCCGACAGCCAGGCGTCGGCCTCGGCGGCGTAGGCGCGACAGAACGGGAGCCCGCGGAGCGTCGGCTGTTCCAGAAGGCGCTGCCGCCGCTCCCGGAGCGACACCTCGGCCATGGCTGGGCAACGTAGCATCGGGGTGCACAGCCCCCGGACGGTGGACCACCGGCCGACCGGCTGTGGTGTCCAGGTGACAGTGTCCAGGTGACCCTAGGAGGTGGCATGGCCGGCGACGTGGAGAAGCGGAGTGGCGGTGGCCTACGGGCCGTCGACGGAGTGGTGCTCATCGTCGTCGGCGTCGTCGGGGTCATCGTCGCCTTCTGGGCCCTCAGCTTTGTCGCCGGCATCCTGTGGGGCCTGATCAAGGTGGTCATCGTGGTGGCCGTCGTCCTCGGCCTCCTGTGGCTCCTGGTCGGACGCCGGCGGTAGCTGCCGGACCTACGGCCGACCCCTACGGCTCGGTCGTCCCGGGAGCCGGGTCCGGCCCCTCGGCGGTGGGCCGACGGCGCTTCCACCAACGGAGCAGCCGGCGAACCAGCTCGAGGACGCCGCTGACCACGAGGGCCAGGGCCAGCGCGGCCACCAGGCCGACCCACGGACGGTCCTTGAACGCCTCCCCGCCCAGCCGGCCGAGGAAGAAGGCGTAGCAGGCCCAGATCACCGCGGCCACGGCGGTGGCGAAGACGAACGACCGTCGGGGGTAGTCGGTGGCGCCACAGGTCAGGGTCACCGCGGTGCGGCCACCGGGGACGAACCTGCAGACCACGATGAGGCGGCCTCCGTAGCGGGCCAGGGTGGCCTCCGCCCACTGGCGGCGCTTGGCCCCCTTCTCGCCGGCGAAGAACCGACGGTTGGCCCACCCCTCGAACCGCCGCCCGATGAGGTAGCAGACGTTGTCGCCCACGAACGCCCCGACGGCGGCCATCAGCACGAGCAGGCCGAGCCGGGGATCGGTGCTGCCGGCGCTGGCGGCGCCCAGGGCGATGACCACCGACTCGCTGGGCAGCACCGGGACCACGGCGTCGAGGGCCGGCAGGCTGAACGCCAGCACGTACGACACCGGCGAGCTGGCGTGGAGGACGGTGAGGTCGAACACCTAGCCGTCACCTTCCGGCACCGGCCCCGGCCGCCGGCTGTGCCACAGGCTGGCCAGCACGGCCACCCCGAGCACCATGACGATGGCCGCCAGGCTCACCACCACCGACAGGTGGGCGACCGGTTCGATGAGCAGCTTGACCCCGATGAACGCCAGCAGCACCGCCAACCCGTACCGCAGGTACTCGAACCGGTCGGCCGCCCGGGCGAAGACGAAGTACAGCGATCGCAGGCCGAGGACGGCGAAGGCGTTCGACGTGAACACCACGAAGGCATCCTGGGTGACCCCGAAGACCGCCGGGATGGAGTCGGTGGCGAACACGATGTCGGTGGCCTCGATGGCCACCAGGGCCACCAGTAGGGGAGTGGCCCACCGCCGGCCGCCCTCCCGGACGACGAACCGGTCGCCCCGGTACCCGTCGGTGACCGGCAGCACCCGCCGCACCGCCCGCATCACCAGGCTCCGTTGCGGGTCCACCTCTTTCTGCGGCCGGATCATCCGCACCGCCGCCACCACCAGCACCGCCCCGAAGATGTAGAGCACCCAGCTGAAGTGGTCCAAGAGGGCCGCACCGGCGGCGATGAACGCCGCCCGCAGCCCCAGGGCGCCGATCACCCCGTAGTACAGCACCCGGTGCTGGTATCGGGCCGGCACCGCCAACGCCCCGAAGAGGAGGACGAAGACGAAGACGTTGTCGACGCTCAGCGCCTTCTCCAGCAGGTAGCCGGCGAAGTACTGCTGCGCCACCGCCGACCCCTGGGCCAGGCCGAGGACGATGCCGAAGACCACGCTGGCGGCGATCCACCCGCCGCTGGCCACCAGGGCCCGGGTGATCGTCGGTTCACCGGCCTTCCGGTTGGCGGCCAGGTCCACCGCCAGCAGGACCGCCAGGATGCCGACGGCGGCGAACCACGCCCACAGCGGTGGGTCCATGACGACCCCCAGCCTACGGACCGCCGGCCGGTCACGGTGGGCGGCCGTCCGCCTGAAGAGAGGGGAGGGCACCCACCGCCGCCCAAAAAAAACGAAACGAAACCGTTGCGTTTCGTATGTCGGTCCCTTATGATGTGTACGAAACAGTTTCGTACATGACCGAGACACAGCGACGGCACAGCGACCCATGACCACCACCGACACCGATCCCCAGACTTCTCCGGCACCGGCGGTGGACCCGCCGGCCCAGCGGGCTGGTCGGCCGCGGTCGGAGGAGCGGGGACAGGCCATCCTGGATGCCGCCCTGCAGCTGGTGGTGGAGGTCGGGTACGACCGCCTCAGTATGGACGCCCTGGCCGAGCGGGCCCGGGCCAGCAAGGCCACCATCTACCGGCACTGGTCCTGCAAGGCCGAGGTCGTCGCCGCGGCCATCCGTTGCCGGGCCGAGGCCCACTCGGAGGTGGCCCCGGACACCGGCAGCCTCCGGGGCGACCTGCTGGCCCTGCTGTCCCATGCCTGCGAGGCCATGGCCACCGAGGACGGCCCGCTGATGGCCGCCGTGCTGTGGGCCATGCGAACCGACGCGGAGCTGGCCGACCTGGTCCGGACGCAGATGGTGGAGGGCAAGGGGGACGTGGTCGAGGAGGTGGTCCAGCGGGCGGTGGCCCGCGGGGAGTGCCCCGACGACGTCAACGCCAAGGCGGCCGCCGAGGTTATGCCCGCCATGGTCATGTCCCGGGTGTTCGTCAGCGGGGAGCCCCTCGACGACGCGTTCTGTGCCCATCTGGTCGACGACGTGATGCTTCCGTTGCTTCGTTGACCGCCCCGCCCGGCGCCCCTGGCGCCCGGTGCTCCAGCCGTTCCGCTCGGCCGCCCGACGGCCGCCGAAGAACCTGACCGATTGACCGGCCCGATGATTTGGAAGGGCCCTGACCGTCGATACCCCTGACCGACCACGTCCCGACACCGACAACGCACGAAGACACGAGACACGAAGAAGCGAGATCCCGATGACCGACAGCACCAACGCCCTCACCGAGACCCCACCCGACACTGCCCCCGACCCGAGGCGGTGGCTGGCCTTGGCCGTCATTGCCGTGGCTCAGCTGATGGTGGTGCTCGACGCCTCCATCGTCACCATCGCCCTGCCGTCCGCCCAGAAGTCGCTGCACATCTCCGTCGACAACCGGCAGTGGGTCATCACCGCCTACACCCTGGCCTTCGGCGGCCTCCTCCTTCTCGGGGGCCGGATTGCCGACTTCATGGGGCGCAAGCGGATGTTCGTCGTCGGCCTCCTCGGGTTCGCCGCCGCCTCTGCCCTCGGTGGCGCCGCCCAGAACTCGGCCATGCTCTTCGGGGCCCGCGCCCTGCAGGGGGCCTTCGCCGCCCTCATGGCTCCGGCCGCCCTGTCACTCATCACCGTCACCTTCACCGAGCCCAAGGAGCGGGCGAAGGCGTTCGGCGTCTACGGCGGCATTGCCGGCGGTGGTGCGGCCATCGGCCTCATCGCCGGCGGCGTCCTCACCGAGTACGCCGACTGGCGGTGGTGCCTGCTGGTCAACGTGCCGGTCGCGGTCCTCACCGCCGTCCTCGCCCTCCGGTTGGTGCGTGAGAGCCGGGCCGAAGGCAACACCCGCTACGACATCCCCGGGGCCGTGGCCGCCACCTTGGGCCTGGTCTCGCTCGTCTACGGCTTCACCAGGGCCAGCACAGACGGCTGGGGATCGCCGGTCACCGTCGGCTTCCTGGTCGCCGCCGTGATCTTCCTGGCGATCTTCGTGCTCATCGAGCAACGCACCTCCCACCCGCTGTTGCCCATGCGGATCCTGACCGACCGCAACCGCGGCGGCTCGCTCCTGCTGGCGTTCCTGGCTCCGATGGCCATGTTCGGGATGTTCCTGTTCCTCACCTTCTACTTCCAGGGCACCCTGCACTACTCGGCGCTGAAGTCCGGCTTCGCCTTCCTCCCGTTCTCGGCCGGCATCATCGTGGGGGCGGCGATCGCCAGCAACGTCCTGCCCAAGGTGGGACCCCGGGTCCTCCTCGTCGGAGGGCTCGTGGCGGCGGCGGTCGGCTGCGGCCTCTTGACGCAGATCGGCGTCGACAGCAGCTTCGTCACCGCCATCCTGCCCACCGAGATCATCATGAGCATCGGCCTCGGGCTGGTCTTCGTCCCGATGTCCAGCACCGCGCTCATCGGCGTCAGCCCGCACGACGCTGGCGTCGCCAGCGCCACGCTGAACATGAACCAGCAGGTGGGAGGCTCGCTGGGCACGGCCCTGCTGAACACCATCTACGCCACCGCCGCCGCCAGCTTCCTCGTGGCCCACGGGCACAGCGTGACGGCGGTTGCCGAGTCCCAGGTCCACGGCTACACCGTTGGCTTCTGGGTCTCCACCGCCCTCTTGGCTGCCTCGGCCCTCATCGCCTTGATCATGATCCGGGCCTCCAAGGACCAGCTGGGCGACCCCGAGCTGGTCCTGGCCCACGCCGGCTGAGCGCCGGCCGGCCCATGCCTGCTGAGCAACCGGCTAGCGCCCGCTGGGCCACTGGCTAGCGGCAGCGCCGGCCGGTGCTCAGCGGGAACGGCGGAGGCGGGACAAGCGGGTGAGGGTGCCGTCGGTGGGGCTGAGCTCGCCTTCGGCCGCCAGGGCGACGACGTGGGCCCAGATCGACGCCCCGGCTCCCTGCCACAGCTGCTTCGGGACGTCGGCGTAGAGCCGGGGGACGATCTCGGCGATGGTCCGAGGGCCGTCGTCCAGCGCGTCGAGGACCTGCTGGCTCCGCTCCCGCCGGTGGGCCAGGAGGGCTTCGACCAGCGGCCAGGGTTCGGTCACCGCCGGCCCGTGGGTCGGGAGGTACCAGGTGTCGGGGCGGTCGAGGAGCCGTTCCAGGCTGGCCAGGTAGGCGGGTAGGTCGCCGGTCGGCGGGGAGATCACCGAGGTGGACCAACCCATGACGTGATCGCCGGTGAACAGCAGTCGTTCGTCGGCCAGGGCGTAGCAGAGGTGGTCGGCGATGTGCCCCGGCGTGTGCACCGCGGCGAGCGCCCAGTCGGCGCCCGTCACCACGTCGCCGTCGGCCAGCGGCACGTCCGGCTGGAAGGTCCACCGCGTGCGCTCCTCGGCGTCGTCGGGCGAGAACGTCTGGTCGACGTCGGCTTCGGGGTCGCCGAACACGAACGGCACGAGGGGTTCTGTCTGGTCGTCCGAGGGTGCGTCGCAGGGAAAGCCGTAGGTGGCGGCGCCGGTCCGGTCGGCCAGCGCGGCCACCGCGCCGACGTGGTCGGCGTGGCGGTGGGTGACGAACAGATGGGTGATCCGTTCCCCTGGGTCAAGGGCCCCCAATATGGCGTCGACATGGGCGGGATCGTCGGGACCGGCGTCGACCACGGCGACGTCACCGTGGCCGACGAGGTAGGTGCCGGTACCCAGATAGGTGAAGGCGCTGGGGTTGTGCGCCAGCACCCGCCGGACCGACGGGGACACCGTCTCGGGTTGCTCGTAGTGGGGCGTCATCTCCCGGACGTAGGGGATCACGTCCGCAGACTACGGCGGTCGGACCGGTATCGTGGCGGGGTCGACCGGAGCCGCGCCCCGGCTTCCGGCGGGGTCGGCCGGGCTAGTAGGCTCACCAGCTTGCTGGCGGCGTGGCCGAGTGGTTTAGGCAGGGGCCTGCAAAGCCTCGTACGGCGGTTCGATTCCGCCCGCCGCCTCCATTTTCCTCATGGGCCGCGTCGCGCCGGCGTTGGGGTGAGGGCGGCGACGTCCTCGGCGAACCGCTCCAGGGCGTCGAGGCTGGCGGCGGGGGAGCCGGCCCGGAGGTCGACCTGGAGGTGGCCGACCCCAGCCTCCCGGTAACGGCCGACCAGGTCGACGAGCTCGTCGGTGCCGGCCGCCGAGACGTCGTGGAGCTGGTGCTCGGGGCCGAGGGAGGCCGAGCAGCACCGGAGGAGGGCGGCCGGGTCGCGGCCGTGCCGTTCGGCGCTCTCGGCCACCCGTCGGGCGAGGCCGGCGAACCGCTCCGGGGCCATCGGGGCGGCGATCCACCCGTCGCCCAGCCGGCCCGCCCGGTCCAGGGCCCGGTCGCTGTGGCCGCCCACGAGGATGGGGATGGGGCGTTGCGACGGCCGCGGCGACGGGTCCATCGGCACCACGTCGTGGTACCGGCCGTGGAACTCGAAGGTGTCGGCCTGGGTGCCCCACAGGGCCCGGAGCAGGTCGATCTGCTCGTCCATCCTCGACCCCCGGTCGGTCCACGGCACGCCGACCGAGGACCCCTCCTCGGCCATCCAGCCGACCCCGACGCCGAAGCGGACCCGCCCGCCACTGAAGGCGTCGACGGTGGCGATCTGCCGGGCGGTGACCATGGTGTTGCGGAGCGGCAGCACGCAGACCGCCGTCCCCAGCGCCACCCGGGACGTACACGACGCCACCCAGCTGAGGGTGGCCACCATCTCGTAGTTGGGGGCCAGCACGCTGGCCACCCCGTCGGCCTCGACGGCCGCCGGGGCTGGGCCCAATGGGTACAGGCTGTCGATCCGGCGGGGCATCACCAGGTGGTCGACCCCCCACACCGCCTCGAACCCGCACCGTTCGGCCTCGGCGGCGTACCGGCGTAGGAACTCGGGATCGGCCCACCGCCCCCACTGGGGCAGTGCCACCCCGAACGTCATCGCTGCCGTCATCCCCATCCCTTCCATCGCCCCACCCCGCTCATCCCAACACCGCTCATCCCAACAGCAGCCGGCCGCCGGCGTAGTCGACGGTGATCTGGTCGAACCGGCTGAACACGTCGGACCCGAGCAGCCCTTCGACGCCATGGCTGCTCACCCCCGGTAGGCGGATGGCCACCAGGTCCTGCGGGTCCAGCCGGGTGCTGCCCACCGCCCACTGACCGCTCTTGGCGAACGACACCGCGGTGCGGCAACCGACGGTCGCCAGCGGCAGGTGGCCGCCGACGGTGGCCAGGTGGAGGTGGCGGACGGCGGCGACGGCGACGCCGGACAACGACGACCCGGTGTCCACGACCCACGAGCTCGGTGGCCGGGTGCCGAAGCGGACCGGGACGAACGCCAGCACCTGCCGGTGAGCCGACAGCACCTTCATCGGCACCTGGGCCGACGTCGGTTGCCCCTGCAGCAGCACCGGCGGGGTCGGCGTCGCCGTCGGTCCCTGCACCGCACCGGCGGCCGTCGGTGTCCCCTCGGGGCCCGGCAGGTCGAGGCGGGAGTGGTCGTAGTCCACGGTGACCGCGCCGAAGCGACTGAGGACGTCCGATCCCAGGAGGCCGTCGACGCCGAGGACCGGTGTCTTCGGCAGGTCCGCCGTGGTCACGTCCTGGGCCGCCAGGGCGACGTGGTCGATCGACCAGTTCGCCACCGCCACCGAATGGAAGGTGGTGGTGCACGACGCCCCGAACCCCTCTCCGGACTTCCCCCGGGTGGCCAGGTGCAGCGTCCGGGCCACCGGCGGGCTGATCGCCGTTCCCGACGCCCCGGTGTCGACCATGAACCGGAACGGTCCGGACCCGTCGATGCAGACGGTGACCACCGCGAAGGTGACCCGCAGGATCCTCGTCACCCGCATCGGCACCGCCGTCTTCTGACCGGCCACCACCGGGGTCACCCTGCAGGACGCCGCCGCCGTCCCGGCGTGGCCGCGGGGGTGGGTCGACGTGGCGGCGGTGGTCTGGCGGGCGGCCGCGCCGGCGGTGTTCTCGGCGGCGGACGACCACGGCACCACCAGCAGGGCGACGGCCATGCCGATGGCGACGGCGACAATGGCAGCGGCGACCACGGGGGCGGCGACCGGCAGCACCATCCCGGGGAGCCGGCCGGGCCCCGTCCGCCTCATGAGGCGTCACCGTACCCGGCCGGCCGATCCGTCGCCGATGACTCTCCGACGGCCGCGACGTCAGAAGTGGTAGGCAGATCGGTGGCCACTTCGGGCCGTCGACGTGGTGCTGAGGTCAGGAGGACGCACATGCCCGACATCACCCCCAGTCTCTGGTTCGACACCGACGGCCTGGACGCCGCCGAGTTCTACGTGTCGGTGTTCCCGAACTCCGAGGTGAAGAACGTGAGCTACTACGGCGACGCCGGGCCCGGTGGGGCCGGGGAGGTGCTGACGGTGGAGTTCGTCCTCGACGGCCAACCGTTCATCGCCATCAACGGCGGCCCCCAGTTCACATTCGACGAGGCCGTGTCGTTCACCATCTCCTGTGCCGACCAGGACGAGGTGGACTACTACTGGGACAGCCTCACCGACGGCGGCGAGGAGAGCCAGTGCGGCTGGCTGAAGGACCGGTTCGGCCTGTCCTGGCAGGTCGTCCCCCAGGGCATGGCCGAGGCGCTCGGCCACCCAGATCCGGCGAAGGCCCAACGGGCCACGCAGGCGATGTTGGGGATGCGCAAGCTCGACCTGGCCGCCATCCGGGCCGCCACCGAAGGGACAACCGCCCTTTGACCCCAACTGCACCGCCTGCGTAATGTCTTTTACCGTCGGGCGTCGACGTCCGGCTCAGGGCTGGGACCATCGGCGGTCCGGGCATCCGGAGAAAATGGGGAGGCCGCACATGGGCGAACGGTCGGTGGGGAAGACGCGCGGGCGGTTCGGCCGGGCGCTCGCGGCGACGGCGATACTGCTGACGCCGGTGGGGCTGGCCGGGGGCGGACTGGCCATGGCGGTGTCGTCCGCCGGCGCGGCACCGGTGCTGTCCGCGGCCCGGCAGGCGGCCGCGGCCGACCAGGCAGACGGCGCCGACCAGGCGGACGGGTCGGGCGCCTCGATGTCGCCGGCCCTGGCCGGTGAGGCCCGGCAGCGCCCCGACGCCTTCCTGGGCACACCCAGCTACTGGCTGGTGGGCTCCGACGGCGGCGTCTTCTCCTTCGGCAACGACGCCACATTCTACGGATCGGCCGGGGCCCTCCACCTGAACCAGCCCATCGTCGGCGCCGCGGCCACCCCCGGTGGCGGCGGCTACTGGTTGGTGGCCTCCGATGGCGGCATCTTCGCTTACGGCGACGCCCCGTTCTACGGGTCGACCGGCGGCACCCACCTCAACCAGCCCATCGTCGGGATGGCCGCCACGCCGGACGGCGGCGGGTACTGGCTGGTGGCGGCCGACGGCGGCATCTTCGCCTACGGCGACGCCACCTTCTTCGGGTCGACCGGCGGCACCCACCTCAACCAGCTCATCGTCGGGATGGCCGCCACGCCGGACGGCGGCGGGTACTGGCTGGTGGCGGCCGACGGCGGCATCTTCGCCTACGGCGACGCCACCTTCTTCGGGTCCACCGGCGGTACCCACCTCAACCAGCCCATCGTCGGCATGGCCACGACCCCCGATGGCCAGGGGTACTGGCTGGTGGCCGCCGACGGCGGCATCTTCGCCTACGGCGACGCCACCTTTTTCGGGTCGACCGGTTCGATGCATCTGAACAAGCCCATCGTCGGCATGGCGCCGTCGACGAGCGGCCCGGGGTACTGGCTGGTGGCGTCCGACGGCGGCATCTTCGCCTTCGGCGGCGCCACCTTCGAGGGGTCCACCGGGGGGATGGCCCTGAAGGCACCGATCGTGGCCATGGTGCCGGTGCCGGTGCCGTTCGACCTGGCGTCGTCGATGGCCTCCACTCCCGACGGCCAGGGGTACTGGCTGGCGACCACCTGGGGCGGCGTCCTTCCCTACGGCGACGCCGGTTACTACGGCACACTCTTCGCCACAGTCCTCCCTGACCCCATCGTCGGCATCGCCGGCACCCCGGACGGCAAGGGGTACTGGCTGGTCGGCGAGGAAGGGGAGATCTACTCGTTCGGCGACGCCCCCCACTACGCCTCCCTCGGGAAGCTGAACGCCCCGATCATCGGCGTGGCCGATCTGCCGGCCGGGGCCGGAACCGGGTTCTGGCTGGTCGGCCTCGACGGCGCGGTCTACTCCTTCGGCAGCGCCTCCTTCTACGGGTCGACCGGTTCCTTGCGCTTGAACAAGCCGATCTTCGGCATGGCGGCCACGACCGACGGCAAGGGCTATCGGCTGGTGGCCTCCGACGGCGGCATCTTCGCCTTCGGTGACGCGTCGTTCTACGGCAGCGAGGGCGGGCAGCCGATCCCGGCCGTCATCGTGGGGATCGCCGACGGAGGCGGGTCGGCCGGCTACTGGGAGGTCGACGCCGACGGCAACGTGTACCCGTTCGGCAACGTCGTCCACGCCGGATCGGCCACCCAGCTGGTGTCGGGCCTCACCGAGGGGATCGTGTCGACGCCCGACGGCGGTGGGTACTGGGTGTTCGACCTGCTCGGCAACGTGCAGGCGTTCGGCGACGCCCAGACCTACCCGTTCTCGGGCGCTACAGGCTGAACCCATGGCGTCGGTCTCGACGGCGGCCTGAACCCCGCCGCCAGGAGGTCACCCGGCGGTGATGCGGACCGGCCGGAGGCCCGGAAGCTGGAGCACGGGACGCAGCTCCCCGTCGACGGCGGCGGCCACCTCCTCGGGGGTCCACCGTTCGCGGACCAGCGTCGGCTGGACGGCGCCGGCATGGGACACCACGTTGAGGTTGCCGGCCCGGAGGGCGAACAGCTGCCCGTGGACGCCGGCGGCGGCGTCGGACAGGAGGTAGACGACCAGCCCGGTGTTGTCCTCGGGGCTCAGCCGGCCGGGGTCGCCGATGGCGGCCGGGTCGGGGACCAGGTCCCAGTCCCAGGACCGGGTCACCGCCATCGGGGAAACGGCGTTCACCCGGACCCCGCGGCCGGCCAGGTCGGCGGCCCACGACAGCGTCAGGGAGGCGGTGGCCCCCTTGCTGGCGCTGTAGGCCGCCAGCCGTGGGGCGCCGGCGAAGGCCACGGAGGCGTCGTTGACGACGGACCCCGTCCCCTGCCGGACCATGTGGCGGAGGGCGGCGATCCCGCAGTAGGCGGACCCGAGGACGTTGACCTCGACCACCCGCCGGAGCTCCGCCGGGTCCTGGTCCTCGGGGGCGGCGGCGTCGATCATGCCGTACCCGGCGTTGTTCACCAGGCCGTCGACGGTGCCGAACTCGGCCACGCACCGGGCCACCACCGCCTCGGCCGCCATCGGGTCGGCGACGTCGGCCGGATGAGCCACGGCGACGCCGTGGGCGGCCACGATGGCGTCGGCCACTTCGTGGGCCTCGTCGGCGTCGACGTCGTTCACCACCACCGACGCCCCCCGCTCGGCGGCGGCCACCGCATACGCCCGCCCGAGGCCGCGACCGGCCCCGGTCACCACCACCGCCTTACCCTCCAACGTCACCCCGCCGTCCATCGGTCCTCCCGGTTGCTCGTGCGACCATCATCCACCCCGTTGATACACCCCGATGTCAACCTCTCGGCATGTCGTCGGGACCCTGGTGGAGCGTCGGCCGGCCGGTGGGCTGGCACGACGGCGAGCTGCTCGGGTTCGACCTCGAGACCACCGGGGTCGACCGGTTCTCGGACGTGCCGGTGTCGTTCGCCCTGGTCACCGTGGTCCGGGGCCGGGTGGTGGACCGGCGGACGTCCCTGGTGGACCCCGGCCGGGACATCCCCGAGGGGGCCACCGAGATCCACGGGATCACCACCGAACGGGCCCGCCGTGAGGGGATGGCCCTGGCCGACGCCGTCGACGTGGTGGCCGGCACCCTGCTGGCCGCCAGCCGGCGAGGGGTGCCGGTGGTGGGGATGAAGCTCGACTACGACCTCACGATGATCGACACCCACTGCCGGCGGCTGGACGGCCGGGGACTGGGCGACCGGGGGTTCGGCGGGCCGGTGTTCGACGCCCTGGTGATCGACCGCCGGTTCGACCGGTACCGGAAGGGCCGGCGACGGCTGGTGGACCTGTGCGACCAGTACCAGGTGGGCCTCGGCCACGCCCACGACGCCGCCGCCGACGCCGAGGCGGCGGTCGGGGTGCTGCTGGCGCTCTGCCGGCGGTACCCGCGGCTGAGCGCCATGCAGGCCGAGAACCTCCACCTGGCCCAGGGGTGGTGGCACCGGCAGTGGGCCCGGTCGTACGACGCCTGGCGGCGGGAGCAGGAGATGACCCCGCTGGACCCCCGGGAGGAGCAGTGGCCGATCGCCCTGCCCGACCTGCCGGGGCTGCCGATGGACGTGCCGGCCTGACCGGGCCGGGTGGGAGACTGACCCGGTGAAGGCCTGGGAGGTGGTGGAGCCGGGACCGGTGGCCGGTGGACCGCTCCGGCTGGTGGACCGACCGGAGCCGGAGCCGGGCCCTGGACAGATCCGGGTGCGGGTGTCGGCCTGCGGGGTGTGCCGGACCGACCTGCACGTCGCCGAGGGGGACCTCCCGGTGCACCGGCCACAGGTGGTCCCCGGCCACGAGGTGGTGGGGGAGGTGGACGCCGTCGGCCCTGGGGCCGATCGGTTCGCCGTCGGCGACCGGGTGGGGCTGGCCTGGCTGGCGTCGACCTGCGGCGTCTGCCGGTTCTGCCGCCGCGGGGCCGAGAACCTCTGTGTGGCCGCCACGTTCACCGGCTGGGACCACGACGGCGGGTACGCCGAGGCCACGGTGGCCGACGAGCGGTTCGCCTACCGGCTCCCCGACGACCTTCCCGACGACCAGGCCGCCCCGCTGCTGTGCGCCGGCATCATCGGGTACCGGGCGCTGCGGTCCACCGGGTTGCCGCCCGGCGGCCGGCTCGGCATCTACGGGTTCGGTGGCTCCGCCCACCTCACCGCCCAGATCGCCCTGGCCGAGGGGGCCGAGCTGTACGTGGCCACCCGGTCGCCGGAGGCTCGGGCCCTGGCCGCCGACCTCGGGGCGGCGTGGGTGGGGGAGGCCGACGCCGTCCCGCCGGTGCCGCTGGACGCCGTCGTCCTGTTCGCCCCGGTCGGCCACCTGGTGCCGCCGGGGCTGGCCGCCCTCGACCGCGGCGGGGTGCTGGCGGTGGCCGGTATCCACCTGTCCGACGTCCCCACCCTGGACTACCAGCGGCACCTGTTCAACGAACGGGTGCTGAAGAGCGTGACGGCGAACACCCGGGCCGACGGGGAGGAGCTCCTCCGGCTGGCCCCGCGGCTGGGGGTCCGGGCCACCACGGTGCCGTACCCGCTGGACCGCGCCGACCAGGCCCTGGCCGACCTGGCGGCCGACCGGATCACCGGGGCGGCGGTGCTGCACCTGGCGGCTGGCCACATGGGATCTGGCCGGTGACCGCCGACCAGGTGGTGGCGGCGCTGGACCTCGTCCCGCACCCCGAAGGTGGCTGGTACCGGCAGACCTGGGCGGACGACGCCGGTACGGCCATCTACTTCCTCCTCCGCGTCGGGCACCCGTCGGCGTGGCACCGGGTGCACAGTCGGGCGGAGATCTGGCACTTCTACGCCGGCGCCCCCATCGAGCTGGAGGTCGACGGCGGCGACCGGCCCGGCGGGACCGTCGACACGGTGGTCCTCGGGGCCGACCTGGTGGCGGGGGAGCGGCCCCAGGCGGTGGTCCCGGCGGGGTGGTGGCAGCGGGCGGCGACCCTGGGGGAGTGGACGCTGGTCGGCTGCACGGTGTCGCCGCCGTTCACCTTCGACGCCTTCGAGCTGGCCGCCGTCGACGGCAGTGACCGGCGGGTGCAGTAACTAAGGTTGCGCCGTGCCGATCACCTGGAACCGGAGGCGGCCGTGACCGACTACGGCCGCGACATCTACACCGAGCCGGCCGGCAACCCCGACACCTTGGCCAACCTCGGCCCGTTGGCCCCCATGGCCGGGGTGTGGGAGGGGGTCGGGGGATCGGACCACCACCCGGTGGCCGACGGCCTCGAGGCCAACACCTTCGTCGAGCGCTACGACGCCCAGCCCATCGACCGGCAGACCAACGGACCCCAGCTGTTCTACGGCCTCCGCTACCACACCCACATCACCAAGCCCGGGGAGGCCGAGACCTTCCACGACCAGGTCGGCTACTGGCTGTGGGAGCCGGCCGCCGAGGCGGTCACCCTCACCCTCGGCATCCCCCGCGGCCAGGTCCTCCTGGCCTCCGGGCCGGCCACCGCCGAGGCCACCGAGTTCGAGCTCACCGCCACCGTCGGTTCCGAGGTCTACGGCATCCTGTCCAACCCGTTCCTCGACCGGTCCTTCCGGACGTTGAGCTACCGGATCCACGTCACCGTCAACGACGACGGCACCTGGTCCTACGAAGAGGAGGGGATGCTGCAGATCCCCGACCGTGACGACCCGTTCAGCCACGTCGACCGGAACACCCTCACCCGGGTGGCCCCGCCGGAGCTGAACCCACTGGCGGCGGAGGCGTTGCTCGCCAGCCGACCCCTGGCTTCCGGAGGGGGCAGTCCGGCCGACGAGCCCGCCGCCGACAGCCTCGGGATCGGTTCCCTCCGCACCTCGTGACCACAGACGAGTAGCGTTCGGGCCATCCTGAACGGAAGAGGGGTCAGCATGCCCACGGTCACCGTCAGCCGAACCGACGTCACCGCCGACGAGGTGGTCACCGCCCTGAAGGACACGCTAGGCCAACCTCGACGCCCGGTCGTCCGGCTGACCCAACCGGTGGGTGTCGGCGACGGTCGGCGCTTCCCCGAGTAGGGATCGTCAGCCGCCAACGGGGTCACCCATTGGGGTACAGGGCCGCCACCCCGCCGGACAAGCCGGCCAGCACGGACCGGCTGACGTCGTCGGCCAGCACCTCCGCCAACCCCGATTCGACGCCGTCGACGGCCATCCGGGCGACGTCGCCCGGGTCCACCTTGGGCGCGTCCACCGCTCTGGCCATGTCGGTGTCCATGTACCCGACGTGCAGCCCCGTCACCCGCGTCCCCTGCGGCGCCAGCTCCTGGCGGAGGGCATTGGTCAGCGACCACTCCGCCGACTTCGCCGCGCAGTACGCCCCCGACGCCGGGAAGCTCACCCACGACAGCACCGACAGGATGTTCAACACCGCACTCTCGTCGTGCCCGGCCAGCTGTGGGGCGAACGCCCGGATGACCGCCAGCGTGCCGAAGAAGTGGGTGTCCATCTCCAGGGCCACGTCCGCCAGGTCCCCGGTCAGGAGCGACGCCCCCGTCGACGACCCGGCGTTGTTCACCACGATCGACACCCCGCTGGCCATCGCCGCCGCCGCCTCCACCGACCCCGGGTCCGTCACGTCCAGCGCCACGGGGATCACCCCGTCCAGGTCCACCGACCCCGGCTGCCGGGCGCCGGCGTACACCGTCGCCCCCCGGTCCCGGAGCTCCTTCGCCAGTTGACGGCCGAGGCCACGGTTGGCCCCGGTCACCACCGCCGTCCTGCCTGCGATCTGCATGTCGTCCCCTTCGTCACTGTCCTGCCACCGGCGTGGAGGTGGGCCCGCGACCCATCTGGATTGGTAAATCCAAGTTAGCATCTGAGTACGGAAAGTCAACTCAGATGTAGGCTGGGGGCATGGCGAAGAGGACGGTGAAGGTGCCGGAGACGGCCTGCGCCATCGCCCGAAGCCTGGGGGTGTTGGGGGAGCGGTGGACGTTCCTGATCTTGCGGGACGCCCACGGCGGGCTGACCCGGTTCGCCGAGCTCAAGGACAGCCTCGGGATCGCCCCCGACGTCCTCAGCGACCGGCTGGCGACGTTGGTGGCCTACGGGGTGATGGAACGTGTGGCCTACCAGGACCCGGGGTCACGGTCGAGGTCGGCCTACGTCCTGACCCCGGCCGGCCGTGAGCTGTGGGTGGTGCTGGCGGCCTTGCAGCAGTGGGGGGACCGTCACCTGCCGTGGCCCGACGGTCCCAGCCTGCTCCGCCGGGTACGCGACACCGACGACCCGGTGCACGTCGGGTTCGTCGACGACGACGGCCGGGAGGTGGCGGCGGACGACGTCGCCATGGTCCGGACGGCGGCCTACCCGGCTGGCTGACTCAGGGGATCCCGGCGGCGTCGACCGACTCCTCGTACCGCTTCCTCGCCGCTGTCAGGCCGTCGAAGGCCCTCCGGATGTCCCGGGCCCGGTCGTCGGTCAGGTCTACGACGCCGTCGATCAACGCCGTGACCCTCGCTGTGACCTCCTTGAGGGCGGCCTTGTAGTTGCGGAGCCCGGCGGTCAGGTGTTCCTTGGTCTCGGCATCCACGGGGCCTCCCTGGCGGTGTCGTCGAAAGGTGCTCTTCCCGGACCGCTCCGGGCTCACACCTCGGCCGGGCGGCCTCCCCTGCGGGTCGCCGTCAGTGGCCGAGGAGGCGGTCGGCGTCGTCCAGGCTGGACGGGTCGCCGGGGCGCGGCGTCCACCGCCCGTCGGCGGCCAGCGGCGCCCGGCGGTCGTGGGCGGGAAGGGGCACCCAGCCCGACCGGGCGATGGACTCGGTGGTGGCCCGCCAGGCGGCCAGGTCGGAGTGGAGGCCGTTGGGGATCATCCCGCTCGGCCGGCCGGGGACCCGGTAGACGCCGGTCCAGCTCTCGTAGGCCGACATCAGGTCGCCGCAGCAGCAGACGGTTCGGCCGCCGGCGACGTCGACGACCAGTCCCTGGCTGCCGTCGGTGTGCCCGGGCAGTGGCACCACGGCCACCCCGTCGGCCAGGCCGGTCCAGCCGTCGAGGGGCCGGACCCGATCGAGGACGTCCAGCCAACCAGGCCGGTGGCCGAGCTCGAAGCTCTCGTAGAGGGTCTGCTGTTCGGGGTACGGGGCCACCGCCGTCTGCAGCTCACGGCGCTGCACCAGGATGGTGGCGTCCGGGAACAGGTCGAGGCCGTAGCAGTGGTCCCAGTGGAGGTGCGACAGCACCACCGTGCCGACGTCGGCCGGCGCCACCCCCAAGGCAGCGACGGCGTCGGCGGCCGTCCGGTACCGGTCGGCCGCCGGCTCGGGGTGGCCGGCCGCCGCGGCCCGGTCCGGCGGGGCGCACCCGGTATCGAACAGCACCAGCCGGCCGTCGGCCGGCTCGACCAGGTAGGCGTACACCGGCAGCCCGGCCGTCCGGGAGCAGTGGCCGACGCCGTACAGCCGGACGCTGTCGGGGATGTCGGCGATGTCCCCGAGGTCGAGGACGGTCAGACCCGGCGACACCGGAGGCTCATTTCCACGGCAGCCCCTACTTCCACGACCACGGCGCCGTCTGCCGGTCCGGAGCCATCTCGGCGTCGATGCCGTCGAGGACGGTGTCGTCCCAGCCGGCCGGCGGGTCCACCGGCACCGTGGTGACGGCGTCCGGGCCGGACATCACCAGCATCTCCATGTCGGCGGCGTAGCCCACCTCGTTGTGGACGAACCCCGACGGGATCTGCAGGCAGCTCCCCGGCACCAGCTTCGCCATCCGGCCGTCTTCGAGGGCGATGACCTCCCAGCCGCCGACGCAGTAGACGATCTGGATCGACAGGAGGTGGTGGTGCCAACCCGTCGACGGGTGGTCGCCCGCTTGGGCCCGGACCACCCGGACGTCGAAGTCGCCGGTCGTCGCCTCCTTGACGCCGAGGTCGCGGTAGGCGAAGAACGACCGCCACCCCTTCGATCGGAACTCGGCGTCGGCGAGGTGGGACAGGCTGGGCCGGTAGGGCATGGTGACCTCCTGGCTCAACTCGTGGCCGAAGCGGCGGCGGCGGTGAAGTCGCGGTAGCTGGCCAGCAGGATGGACTTGTCGGTGCGCCACATCACGCAGGACACCCCCCGGTCGACGAGGGCGGCGACGTCGTCGACCGACCCGGCGGTGGCGGCCACCGGGACGTCGTGGCGGCGGGAGGTGTCGACGACGGCGTCGACGGCGGCCTCCACCCGCCGGTGGCGGAGGTCGCCGGGGACGCCGAGGGAGGCGGCGAGGTCGTTGCGGCCGACCTCCACCAGGTCGACCCCGCCGGCGGCCAGCACCGATTCGAGGGCGGCCACCCCGGCGTCGGTCTCCACCTGGACGGCCACCACCTGGCGGCCGTCGGCGGCTTCGGCGGCGGCGGCGTCGAGCGGGCCGATGTCGTAGTCGGCCGCCGGGCCACCGACGGACACCCCGCGGTGGCCTCGTGGGGGATAGCGGACCCAGTCGACGCAGTCGTCGACCGGCCGGCGGTGGTCGACGTCGGGGATCATCACCCCGGCGGCCCCGAGGTCCTGGATGCGGTTGACGGTGCCGTGGTCGACGACGTGGGGGCGGACGACGGCGGCGACGCCAGCGGCGCGGGCGACCTCGCAGAAGTCGGCCACCGTCTCCCAGCCGAAGGCGGAGTGCTGGAGGTCGACGCAGACGAAGTCGACCCCGGCGGCGGCCGCCATCCGGACGATGCCGGGGGTGCGGACGTACATGATCCAGGCACCCAGCACCGGGCCGTCGCCGGGCCGGCCGAGCTTCTGGCGGAGGTCAGCCACGCCCATCCCGGCCATCGTAGCCCTGGGGCTTGTTTCGCCATCATTGAACCTTTTGGCGGGCAACCGGTTATGGGCGATCGCGGTCGGCGGCCGGCGGTCGGGCGGTCGTCGAAGGGACCGGTGTTACCATGCCGCCGGGCTCGGTTCGGCCCGGCTCGTGCTGATCGGACAGCGATCGTAGGGGGTTGACCGTGGCCGTCCTGGTGTCGAGGGTCCTGCTCGCCGTCATCTTCGGCGTGTCGGCGGTCGCCAAGCTCCGGGACCAGGCCGGCTTCAGGCGGGCCATCGTCGAGCTCGGTCTCCCGGTCGGGTGGGCCGGGCCGCTGGCGGTGATGGTGCCGGCGGCCGAGGTGGCCATTGCCGGAGCCGTGCTGGTCCCATCGTCGGCGCCGGCGGGTGCGGCCCTGGCGCTGGTCCTCCTGTCGTCGTTCACGGCCGTCGTCGTCTGGAACCTGGTGGAAGGCCGGCGGCCGAGCTGCCACTGCTTCGGCGGCCTCTCGGAGGGGGCGGTGGGTTGGCCGAGCGTGGCCCGCAACGCCCTCTTCGCCACGCTCGCCGTCTCGGTCCTGGCCGGTGGCCGACCGATCTGGGTCTTCGTCGCCCTGGCCGTGGTGTCGGCGGCCGGCTGGCTCGGCCCACCGGCCCGGCGGCGTTGGCTCGAACGGGTCGGCACGTCGGTCGACGGGTTCGCCCTGCCCGGTGCCGACGGCGCCGTGTGGACGCTCGACGACCTCGTCGGCCGGGGTCGACCGGTGGTCCTGGTGTTCAGCACCCCACAGTGCGGCGGGTGCGAGACGATGATGCCGGATGTCGCCCGGTGGCAGCAGACCGAGGACGCCCGACTCACCGTGGCGGTGGTGAGCGGGGGACCGGCCGTCGCCAGCCTGGCCAAGGCCGAGCAGCACGGCCTTCGACGCCTGCTCGTCGACGAGCAGCAGGCGGTGTTCCGATCGTTCGGGGTCACCGTGACCCCGACGGCCGTACTCGTGAACCCGGACGGGACGGTGGCGGCCGCCCCGGCCCTCGGCGCCGGGGAGATCGAGCGTCTGGTGGCGGCGACGTTGGCCGCAGGGACGTTGGCCGCGGAGATGCCGGCCACGGGGACGGTGGCGGCCATGAGCCGGGCCCCGGGGATAGGGGAGCCGGTGACCCGGCGGTTGGCCCTCCAGCGGTTCGCCAGCGGGGTGGGCGTCGTCCTGCTGGCGCCGGTGGTCGGGACCATCGTCGCCGCCTGCGGCTCGACCGCCGGCACCGGCGGGGCGACCTCCCTCAAGCGGGGCCGGCAACTCAAGGTGAAAGGCGCCTGGCTCTGCGACCAGCGGTACGCACTGTGCACCTCGGCCGCGTGCCAGCCATCGCCCACCGACCCGAGCGTGTCGATCTGTCACTGCTTCGTCCAGGACGGGTACTCGATGGCCTACGGCACGTGTGAGAGCCGGAAGCCTTCCGGAAAGCGGATGAGCTCCAGCTTCTCCACCCAGAAGCTGACGTCGAAGTCCGCCATCATGACCTGCCCGGCGTCGGTCCCCTGGGCGAACTGCCTGGACGCTCCCTGTGAGGTCGATCCGAAGGATCCCAGCCGGGCCATCTGCCAATGCCCGGTCGTCGAGACCGGCCCGTCGGTCATCTTCGGCGGCGACTGCGACACCGCGGCCTGCACGTCGGCGATCTGGTCCGGCGCCGCACCGCCCGGGCTGACCCAGTTCGGGGAGGCCTTGAAGGAGGTCGGCGGGACGGCCCATTTCCCCCGGGTCTGCAAGACCTGATTTGGTCGGCCGGGCTCGAGTACATGGGTCCGTTGTCGACCGGCTACCGGCGTCCGGTGCCCGACATCACCCATGACGACCTGCCAAGCGGACGGGCCATACTGAGGCTGTGCGGCTCGTCGGCAACCAGAACGCCGTATCCCTCGAACCCGCCCGTTACGAGTTCCGCCAGCGAGAGAGGGATCGCTGGGATGCCAACTGGGTCATGGTCGCCGGGAGTGTGGCCCCCCCAAGGGGTCGTTCCAGCGAGTGTGCCTGGCCGCATTCGAGGCCAACGACATCAGCGCTTGGCTGCGTTCGGTGGCGCGAGGTGAGGTCGATCCCGTCACGCCAGATAGCGACCGAGACCTGGCGCCGAGCCTCACGTTCACCGAACCGGACCTTGCCTTTAGTGTCGCCAAGCGCACGCAGGACGCGACGGAGATTCGGGTCCACCTCACCCGTCTGGCCTCGCCTCCGTGGGCAGAGGTCGTGCCCACCGCTACGTGGCAGTTCTTCGTCGCCCGGCCGGACCTCGGGGGCCTTAGGCAGCCGGAGGATTGGCAGCAGGGCCAGGTTCCGGTGCCCGCCTTCGATGTCCCCGATGTACGTCGGGCGCAGTCCACTGGCCCGCGGCGAGGTCCGGCCGTTACACCTCAGCTAGTCCCGACGGACCTGGATACCGTGACTCAGCTCGTCGGCCACGGAGTGCGGGCTGGCCCTGCGAGGGCTGGCGGCCGACACCGTCGCCGCCGGCTCCCCCGCGGAGGTGAAGGTGGTCCTTCACGGCCTTGGTGGAGGAGGACCGAGTGGACGGACGAGACGCCATCCATCCGATCTTCCGGGTACCGGCGCTGGGGGAACGATCGAGGGAAGGGGAGGGAGTAGGGCCGGTTCGCGCATCGTCCCTGTTGGTGGGCCTTGGTTCCCACAATACGAACCGGTCTACGCAGATCAGCGGGTCGCGGATCGAGATTTGAACCGTCGGACGCGACGGTTCGGGGCTGTTCTTAGGCCGCAACCGTGACGGCCAGCAGGTGCGGGGTGCCGAACTCCTCGGGCACAGCCTCGCCGTCAGCCTCAAGACCGGCGATGTGCACCTCGATCGCCTCGGCAGCTCTCGCCTGGCACTCTTCCAGGGTCCGCCCCCGGGTGAAGCAGCCGGGCAGGGCAGGCACGGTGACGAAGTATCCCCCGGACTCCTCCGGCTCCACCACGATCGTGTAGGTCCGCATCGGCACTAATCCTCTCACAGGGACGCTCGGAATTCGTCAGCCGTCAGGCCCGCCTGGTTCAGGATGGACCGGAGCAACGCCGGACCGAGGGTCTCGCCAGCGTGGATCGGCACCGTGACCCGGCCGCCACGTTCAGGGTGCCGAAGCTGGACGTGAGAACCCCTCTGTGCCACCGCGACCCAGCCAAGTCGCGTAGGTGCTCGAACTACCTCCCGGCCGGTGATCCGAGGCAGCGGCGGCATGGCCTGACGGTACGCGATGGTTGTGACGCCAGATCCGGCGGCAACCGCCGAACCGTCCATCGAGCCGACGTTGGTTCGCGCAGCGAAACCGGCGACCTCGCGCCGGTCCAGGTCAAGAGGTCAGTGGACCCTGGTTCCCACAATACGAACCGGGTCCCCGCCATCACCGGCCCAGCGTTCCGCATCCTGTGATCGGAGCGGCCCTACGGGGTCACGACCAATCTGGTCCAGCGTGAAGGATGAGGCCGGCCGGGCTGAGCTCGACAAACGGTGACTCCACCAGGGCTTCGATGATGGCCGCCAGGTTGCCATCGAACAGGGCGAGCAGATCACGGTTCGTGATGTTGCCGGTCGTCACCACTAGCAGGTGGCGAGGTGAGCCGTTCAGGAGGTAGCCGTCGCGGAAATCCCGGTCCTTGGCGACGACTACCCGGCCTTCGCCGTCCGCTTGTCGGGCGAGGGCTTGATCCATCGTGCGATTTCCCTCCGGAAGCTCCGAGGTGTGGACAGCATCATTTCCCTCCCCCTGGAGAAGCTGAGCAAGTCTGGCGGGAAGTTGGGCGTCGACTAGGAATTTTCATGCGGCGCCGAGCGGCACCACCCGGCGCTGACCAGCCGCCAACGCACCAAACTCCAGGACAGCCAAGAGGTCGTCACGTTCGAGGTCGGGGTGATCTTCGAGGACGTCGTCGATCGTCATGCCCGAGGCCAGGAGCTCCAGCAGGCTTTCGACCGTGTAGCGAAGTCCGCGCACCGTCGGCTGACCGTGACAGATGGCTGGGTCCGAAGTGATCCAATCCAGGCGGGACATGCCGACCAGCGTAATCCCCGCAGGGCCGGGTCCCCCGACCACCGTCTCCGCTAGTGTCCCTCGCTCGCTGTCGTCCGGTTCGCGCACCGAACCGGCGGCCTCGCGTCGAACCAGGTCAACGGGGTCAGTGGGCCGTAGAGGACTCGAACCTCTGACCCCTTGCGCGTCATGCAGCAGCCTATCCGCCAGCGGCCCTCACAACACGTCATCTACCAGGTAGAATATGCTAGGCGACGGACGGTGACGGACGATAACGGCTCTGAACTGCTCCCCCAATTGCTCCCCCGGGGTGACCCAATGCTTGCTTCGGGTGGGCGAGTGGGGGAGCAGTTTCGTTGCCGAAGATTGCTCCCCCACGGGAAAGCGAGGCGACATGGCACGGCCCCGGAAGCTCGGTTACGGCGAGGGATCGGTCTACTTCGACCAGTCCAAGGGAACTTGGCGTGGGGCCATCACGGTCGGTGGCGTCCGGCGCCGGGTGTCCGCCGACACGCGGTCCGAGGTGGTCGCCCGTCTCGATGCTCTGCGACATCGAGTGGCTGAGGGCACCCCGGTCGGCGACGACGTCCGGCTCGGGGCGTGGGTGGCCTGGTGGCAAGAGAACGTAGGCGCTGCGAAGTCGAAGGCGACGGCGGCGAACGATGCGTGGGCACTGCGCCAACTTGAACCGCTCTACGGCAAGCGCCTACGTGAACTGACGGTCGCCGAGGTCGAGCAGGAACTTCGGCGTCTGTCCACTCGGAAGGTGCCGAAGGTCCGCAAGCGCGGCGGCCACGCCGGGCCGCTCGGCAAGTCTTCTCTTGTACGGGTCCGGCGAGCACTCGGGGAGGTGCTGCACGAGGCCGAGCGACGGGAGATGGTCGCCCGCAACGTGGCGCGGCTCGCTCGGATTCCGGTGAAGGCGAAGGGGCAGGATGACCGGCGGTCGCTCACGCCCGACGAAGCCGAAGCACTCGTCGCCGCGGCGGCGGATCACCGCCTGTCCGCTCTCGTGACCGTTGGCCTGTACTGCGGGCTACGGCCGGGCGAGTTGACGGGCCTCCCGTGGGATGCCGTCGACCTTGACGAGGAGACGCTTACGATCCGGCAGTCACTCAAGCGCCATCCGGACGGCGCGCTGACCATTGGTCCCACCAAGGCGGCCAGTGACCGGGTGCTCAGGATGCCGGCCAACGTCACTAGGGCGCTCCAGGAGCACCGGCTGCGCCAGTCGAAGGGACGGCTCGCGTCGATCGCGTGGGAGGACCACGGACTCGTCTTCTGCAACGAGATCGGCCGGCCCATCGACCCGTCGAACCTCCGGCGCGAGATCGCCGGTCTGTGCCGAGCTGCCGGGATCTCGTCCGTCATCTCGCCGAACGAACTTCGTCACTCGGCGGCGTCCCTGCTCGTGGCCCGTGGGGTCCAGCTTGACGAGGTGGCTGACTTCCTGGGTCATGCCAACGTTCGAATGCTGGCTCAGACCTATCGGCACAGGATCAGGCGTGTGGTTGACCTGACGGATGCCCAGGAGCGGATGTTCACCTCCTAGGTGCCCTCGTCGGAGATGGTCAATTCCGTAGCCATCATCTCGCGACTCATGTACTTTAGAGCCGGTATCGCCTTTAGCGCAGCTTCAACGTCCTCATACCGATCGCCGATGAGCGCATGCCGCGTCGGATCAAGATGAGCGATTGAGTTCCTAATCACTGTCTTAAAATGATCGGCGACGGCATTGAACTTTCTTCCAGCGTAGGGCCGCAGTTCCTCTCGTTCCGCCGGTTGAGCCCGAATGGTTGTCACGTCATCCGGGAATCGTTCCGAGGGGCCGACGGGAGACTCGCCGCGGGCAATTGCACGCTCTGATCGGGCTTGTCTCCGATTTCGGATGCCTTCAATGATCCGAGCAAACCAGAGCGCTCGCACCATCGGGTTGAGGGCGTTACAGGCCTCACGGTAGCAAGCCAGTAGCGCTAGTTGGTCTGGACTCCCGCCAGCATCAAGTTCCAGCGAGGCAGGCTGCTGCTGTCCAAGGAAGAATCCCCTCATAAGCGCACTGCCGGTCATTCGTTCGGTGATCTGCGTTGCCACCACATCTATAGCAACGTCATTGTCATATGACCAGCGGCTCAAGAGCGGTGAAATGATATTGTGATTAAACCTTCGAGCATCATCGAATGATTCAGCTTCAACTGAATATTTTGACCCGGCAACTCGTCCGGCTGCATTCAACATTATTGTGATAGTCGCTATGGCCCCAGCGTCAGATCCAACCACTACCCTGAGTCCAGTCGCACCAGGAACGGGACTAGTTAGGAGGGAGTCGGCCGCCGCTACAAGCTCATCAATGTCATATTTGCTGATGGCGGAATTAACTCCCGGAGTGCCAAAGACGGAAACAATGTCGTAAATGCCGCTATTCCCAGAAGGAGTTGCTAGTTCGTTGCGCGGATCATCATCCGGAAATACCGGAACCATGCGAAGCTCCAGGGTCTCACTCAACGCTGGCCGCGGAATCGCTGCACCAACGGCCTCGCGCCCCATGCGAGTCTCAACCGGCGGTCTGGCGGAGGCTCCGTGGGGGACCTCGGGTGCGGCCTTTTTGGGCGTCACTCTGCCCCCGCTGGATTTTCTTCCCTTCCGCTTGCGGCTCATTAGGGACCCCCTTTCCCGTGGCAACGCTGGATGCACCCTACCGGAGTTCGCTTGCGCTTAGTCGGCTCGGTGCATGGTTGCCGAGCCGGATCAGGGAGGCCTTGCGCAACGGCGGCGCGGCGAGGAGGCGCCAGAGGATGCCCATAGCGCCGAAGGTGCCAGCTAGATCGCTAAATATTGGGCTATTGGCATAAGCCATACTTCTGGCTTATGTACGATATGTATAACGGATCAAGTTACGACACTTGACGGATCGCATTGTGGCTGTCATCGTCAGGAGTACTCGGGGAGCCAAGGCTTCGGAGGTGCACTCATGACCGGACAACGCCCTGTTCCCAGGATGAGGACGACCCCAGAGACCGCCGGTTCGATGATCGGGTGTTCCGGCAAAACGCTCCGTCGAAGATTCAAAGATGACCCGTCGTCCGTGCCGTACATGTACAACGCTGGCAAGCGGGTGTGGGTGTCCACGCCGAAGCTCCATGCGGCGCTTCATGGGACAGACCTGCCCTGGTACGAGTGTCCGGGGTGCTGGCTGCTGGGACCGGAACCACGGTCGGAGGTCGTCCAGTGGCCGCCGGCTCCTACATCTTGATCTCCCGGCCGGTCGCAGTAGCCCATTCCTCGACAGCCTCGCGAGACCAGATTCGGCCGGCGCTGATGACGACTTCTGGCTCGGGAAACGACTCGTCGGTCCGCACGATCTCGTCGACTCGCTGTCGAGATACGCCGAACATCTTGGCGATTTCCGTCAGGCCAACCAGGTGGTGGGTCATGCTGGGATCGTACCCCTTGACAATTATCAGGGGCAAGCGCACACTGACCGCCAACCACACAGAAGGCCCCGGCGGGTGCGGGAACACCCCCGGGGCCATGGCCACTACCTCGGGAGGTAGCGACGTGCAGGACAGTAATCGGCGCTCAACAGACGAGCTGGCAGAGCTGCGGGAGCAGGTCACCGAGCTACAAGACCAGGTGGACGCCCTCCGACGGCGGTTGGCCGACGGCATGTCGGGCACCATCCGTGCCGGGGGGATCGAGATCACCGACCACCGGGGCACGGTGCGGCTGGTGATCGGCTGCGTGGACAAGTGCTCGACACCGGCCGACCAGGACGAGGCCGACAACCGGTTCGGTATCCACATGAACAACGGCCGGGGCCTTCCGGCGTCTTGGTGGACGTCGGATGACGACGCAGCCAACCTGACGTTCAGTCATAGGGGCAACACCGTGCTCAACATCGACCCCCGGTGGGGCGTCATGCGATGGACAGACTTCGGAAGTTCGAGGATCACCGCCGATGACGGAGGCGAGTGATGGCTGTCACAGTGTCTGTCGCCACCGACGAGCTGCGGACCATCGTGGACGTGAAGTCCCTCGACGGCGCCTACACGGCCACGCTCAGCCTCACGGACGAGCCGGCCGATGGCTTGGCGTGCATCTGCTGCGGGTGCCGGGGCGGCCGGATGGTGCCGGTCGGTTGGTGCATCCGTCCGGCCGAGGTACGCCGCCGGTTGCGAGTCTCTGACGATGCCGTGGTGTGCCAGGTGTTCAGCCACGTCGAGTGCCCAGAGGGGGCCGGGAGGTGAAGCCGGAGACACCCGATCTTGCCCAGCGTTGGGGCGAGAACATGCGCCAGCGCCGGGAAGAACTCGGCCTGTCCGTCCGGGACGTCGCCGACGCGGCGTGTGTGTCGTGGGTCTGGGTCGACGAATGCGAGGAGGGCACGAGGACACCCGGCTACTACGCCCGACGCAGCATCGTGCAAGCGCTCGGAAGCTACGAAGTGGACATCTTCCCCGAGCCCGACGTGCCGACAGAGCCGGAGCCGGTGGCCGGCCGGCGACTGGTCGACGACCTGATCGCCGAACTGCGGGCCGGTGCCAGGCGTGCAGAGATGGCGGAATGACGTGGCTGGGGGCGACGATCCTGGGGCACCCATGCGGTCGAGCCGGGCACCAGAAGCTGCGCTCGGTCGTCCCGGGTGCTGGCATCGCAGCGTCGGCCACGAGCGGCCGAGTGAGGCGGACGACCGCCCCCTCCCCTGATGCGTGAGGGAGAGGGGGCGGTCGCCGCCCGGAGCCGACGGCCTGGGGAACCCTCCGAGGAGGGGAATGGCCGCCGCATCGCATCGTTGCAGGGAGTGCACTTGATAGCAATAGTCATCTTGCAAAAACAGGATTTTCTCAGTCGAGACCGTCGCCGATATCGAACTGGGCCATCCCCTCGATGAGCGTTGCCGGTTCGACGCCGAGCGCCCGGCCGAACCGCAGGATGGTGCGCAGGCCCACGTTCCGCTCGCCGCGCTCGACGGACCCGACGTAGGTCCGGTGCAGGCCCATGAGGTGGGCCAGGTCTTCCTGACTGAGCTTCGCCTTCTCTCTGCGAGCACGCACCCGGGCGCCGAACTCGACGGCGGCAGGGTAGAGCTGCCCGCGACCGCTTGCCACGGGTGGGACGGTGTCGGTTTCGGGCCGCTACCTCAACAGACCATTGTTAGAGTCAAGCCGTCCACCAGGAAAGATGACGCGTCTAGGTCACATGTCCGAAGCCGCCGCAAAGACATCGGGACAGGGTACGTGACGCCACGGGCACGACCCGGCCCCTCCGTCTAGAACGGCCAGGCAGCCGACCGCCAGCTCGGCCGTGTGGTCAGCTCGCCTCGGCCGGCCGGTAGTTCGGCCAGAACGACCGAGCGGCTTGCCGGGCTAGGGCCTGGACCAGCTCCGGACGGTCGGCCACCACCTGGACGGTCACCGCCAGGCCCGGTCCGGCCCGGCTAAACCCGAGGAGGTTCGACCGGGGACTGCGAGCGACCGCCGCCAGGAACCGCGAGTGGTCGTCGTAGCGCCGGTCAGGGTACCGCAGGGTGACTTCGTAGGTAGCCACGGCTCCACTTTGCCAAGGCGAACACGTGTTCGCAACCAGTCCTGGTCACCAGGCGGCGCCCAACCGCTACCCCCGGCAATCAGCCGCGGTGAAGGTGATGGACGTCATCGAGTCCGGCACGGCAGCCAAGGGCGTGGGTAACCGGGAGTCGGTTCCAAGGTAGAGGCCGAGGAGTTGTACCCATGCCATCACTCGCCAGGCGCCTTGATGCTGGATGAATTGGTACGTCAATGAGCCGTCGTTGCTTGTCGGGTTCAGTCGGTTACCGACGATCAAGCACCCGTTCCGTCGTTCGCCAAGGACTGCTGCTCGAACATGGTCGAATCGAGACTCAAGCATGGCCGGACCATGGTCGATCCAGGCGCATTCGAGGGCCATCTTGAGGATCGACCGGGACAGCTCAGATGCATACCGAGGCGTTAGTCGTCGTCCTCCGCTCCCGTTCCATTCAAGCTTGATTTGACCATTCGGCAGCCGATCAACTTCCCGAAGGATTTCCTTTCCCGGTCGAGCAGTGAACACCAGGCCCGGCTGGCCGCCGCGCGTTGGGGCGCGATATTCAATCGTCCCCTCACTGAAGCGAAACGTTGGCACCTTGCCGGCCTTCGATGGGACGCCAAGCATGGTTCGCCGTATTCCGAGCGGGCTGAACTCACAGAGAGAACCATCCAATTTCGAGAGGGTGGTGTTGTTGCAACGGTCGCACACGACGCCGGGCGGTAGGACGAGTTCCTGATTTCCGATGGACTCGGGAAAGACGTGTTCGCGAGACGTGAAGCCGCCATCGCTCCGACGACAAAAGAGGCAGCCTCTCGTAGCGGCAGTCCGGCGCAGTCGGTCGTCGGCTCGTTGCTGGGCCTCTCGATCCGATCTTCGTTCGCTGATTGCCCGTGACCGCTTACCCACATCTCGAACAGTAAACCGGAGGTGTGTCATTGAGGCTGGACCCACTCCACCGACGGGGTCGAGGGTCAACGCTGGTTGCGCGCCATGACCGGATCGTCCCATCACCGGGCCAGCGGGAGATCATCATTAACCGTCGTCCAGGGAATTTGCGAAGTGAACGTTGGTTCTGCTAGCATTCTCGATGCATCCGTAGCTCAGCGGCAGAGCGAGCCCACTGATGGAGCGCTTGGAAAGTCCAGGAACTCGATCTATGGGCTAGGTCAGGGGTTCGATTCCCCTCGGATGTACCAATCTCGGGTCGGTGGGCCAGCTGGCGCTCTCGTGCGGCTGCGGTGCTTGGGCCGGGCTCACTGCATGATTATGCAATCCGAAACATGAAAACCCGTACAGGATGGAAGCCGCTATACTGGGCGGGATTCCAAAAGTCCTGGTCAGGGGGTATCCCCCCTCCCCTTAGTGCGCTGACCTGCGCAAACGCACGTTCTCGCAGTTCACCCCGCATTCAGGGACTGCATAGGTATGCACCCCGCCGGGTGGCCGGCGTGTCAGCGCAGACGACTAGAGCAGGCCAGGGTGCCGGCGCGGTGGCCGGCGTTCCTTCGGCTATGCCGCTCGTCCCTCACGACTGGACTCGCGGCGGTGGCACGGACCGGCGGGTTCTCTGGTCGGTTCGGGCCGAGAGGAAGCCCGGCACCCGAGGGGCACGGCGATTATGCCGCCCGCTTGTCCTCGGGCAGGCCGACCAGATGGCGGACCCGATTGACGGCCGACCCGATCTGATTGTCGAGGGTGGCAAGCTGCCGCTGTAGGTCTACGAGCGGTTCACTGGCGTCCTGGTGCGCCTTAATGGCGTCGAACCAAGCCCGCTCGGCGTCGACCGTGCGCCGCTGCTGAACATCGACGGCGTCTCGCCAAGCCTGCCGAGCGGCGCTCCGCGTCTCCCTTTCACCGTGGGGAACTTGCTCGTATCGCTTCTCTAGTGTCGTCGCCACTTGCCAACCCTCGGCTCGGGTGTTCGCATGGACGTCATGCAGGCGGCCGATCTCCTCGGCCCGGTCACCTGCCGCGGCCTCCATCGGTGCGGCCTCGGCGACGAGGCCAGCGCGCCAATCACGCAGCCGGACCAGGTGCTCGACGGCGACCCGGAGCGGAAGCTGGGCAACCTCCTCGGCCTGTGCAACCACCTTCTTGACGTTGCCGCTTTCGACGGCGTCGACCACTTCGCGTTCGTGATCAGCTCGGGCGGCGACCAGGGCCGCCTGATAAGCGTTCGATTCTTCGATAGTCATCTGCGAGATTCCTTTCGTGGGATGGGGTGTCGTGATGCGGCGGTCGGCCATCTGGCGCCGACCACCGCATCTGCCCGACGGCCTAGAACGTTGCCGTCGATCGCACGGCCGTCAGTATCCTGGGCAGCAGGCTCAGCGCCTGTCGGAGTGCGTTGCCGGCGTACCGAGCCGTCACGGCGGCCAGCGCCTGTCGTGGTGCCGAGTAGGCCCAGTCGCCGCGTGCGTCCAGCACCTGTCCCAGCCGTTCCTGCATCCCGACCATGTCGCCATCGGGGAACCTGGCGGTGAAGTACTGGGCCAGCCATGGGCTGCACACCAACCAGGCCGTGACGGCGTCCTGTTGTTCAAGGGCGTTGCGCAGCAGGTCGACAGCGCGGCGCTGGGCGTCGGCTTCGCCGAGCGGGTCCAACGACATCTTGACGTCCGACTTGGCATCGGCCACCGCCGTCGGGTCAGCATCCATCGGCTTCGGTGGGATCGACGCGTCACGCAGCGTGGCCTCGATGCCGTCGAGGGTGGTTTGCACCTCGTTGGACAGATCGAAGACCTGGATGCCCAATGCCTCCATGACGACGTCGATCTTCTGATTCTTGCCCATCGTCGTGAGCTGCGGGTTGTCGACGATGTTCCGGATTTGCACGGTCGGGTTCTCGACACCGGAGCGATCGAACAGATCAAGGATGCCGGCAAAGTTGTCCCGTACGCTGTTCCATGCGACACGCGCGGTCTTGATCGGCCGTGTCTGGCCGTTCGCCAGCGCCTGGTCGATGGCGGCGATGGCATCCGGGCCGAGCTGCCGGAACGTTTGAGCCAGCGGCGAGGTTCGGTTCTGCAAGGTGATGGTCACTTCGTTCCTTTCGTGGGGTGGGTAGTGGCGCCCGTGACGGTCACGGGCACTGCTGCGGTGCTGTGTGCCGAGTTCATCGGGTTCGGACCTGCGGCCGGTTCCGGCGCTGAGGTCGTACGGGTGGACCGACCTTTACTCGGTGTGAGTGGCTACGGCCACGGGCCGAGCTGCCCCGCCGTCGCTTCGGCTTGGTGCTGTTGTCGTTCATGCTCCTCCTTGCGCCGTCGGCGCCTTGTTGGACTTGAGCCGCTGTAAGCCGCGGTAGCTCCCATCAACTAGGCCGATGGTCCCGACGTACCCCGGTCTCATTTGCGGCTGGGAGAAAGGATTCTGGACGGCAATCGTTGAATCTGACCTTCGACCGCGTAGCCCATTTGTCGGCCTCGGATCGCTGGGTGAGAGAATCGAGCAGATGCTTCGACTGGCTTGAAGCATCTGCTTCGTGAAGCTTCAAGAGTTCGCATCGGTGCTCGTTGTCGGCACTTTCTGGCGATTCGGCGAAAGCGGATCGCAATAGGTTTCCCTGTTCCCTGTTCCCTGTTCCCTGTTCCAGCACTTTTTTGCACCGAGACTCGTGCAAGAAAGTGCGCCCAGGTGGATAGGGCCTTTTGTGATTATCCACAGGTCGACTGGCGAAGACGTCAAAAACGGACGCCGGCGACCCCTTGTCGTCGCCTGCACGACGACGCTTGCAAGAAAGTGCAAAGGATGGGGGCGGTGCGAACTATTCCGCGGCCGCCGCCTCCTGTCTTGACGGGTATCGAGCCTCGCCGCGCCGATACGACTTCGACTGGTGATCGCTCCACTCGACGACCTCGTAGTACCGCTCCCCGTCGACCACGTAGGTGATGATGTGCTCGCGTCCCAGCTCGTCCAGGTGTGCAGCGACATCGTCGGCACTCACGTCGTCGTCGAGCGCCCAAAGTGACCCCTTGAGCAGCCGCGCATCGGCGAGGCCTCGGCCGTGGTCGTCGGCCTCGCACCACAGACCGATGAACGTCAACCGGGCATCGCGGGAACATCGGGCGAGCGATCGTGACCGGAAGAACTCCGGTTTGATCGTACGAATCCGGGCCATCAGGGGCCGGTGGCCCGGATTCGGTAGCGCCCCTCACCCTCGTCGGCGAGCAGGGGACCGTGTCTATCGCCCCGGTCCGTCGTTAGCTCGGCGATCAGCTCGCCGATGTTGTCTGGCTCGTCGGCCACCCTGCGCAGTTGGGATGCCGTCAAGGCGCCGTTGGACCGCTTCGCCATGCAGAGCCCGCGCACGTACAGCAGCTCAGCCATGGGCGACAGCTCCGCAATGGCTTCGTCCTCCCAGTAGTAGACGTCCAGCCGGACGTGAGGTTGCGGTGGCTTCATTAGCTTCCTCTCTGCATCGCAGGCATGGTCACCTGGCGCTCGCAGACGCCGTCGTACCGTTTGTGCCGACGGCCTCGACGCGGTACGTGTAGTCCACGCCCGACGCCGGCAGGTAGTCGGTGAAGTCGGCACCCGGGGTCCACAGGGTCGCCAGTCGGATCTCCTCCTCGGCGGCCGACGACCGGTAGATGTTCATGTAGCTCGTTGTCGCGCCTGTTGGGTTGGCGATCGAGTCGTAGATTGTTGCCATCTGCGCTGGCGTCACGACGAAGTTGAAGGCGTACGCCTGGGCGATGACGCCTTTGAAGCGGGCGGTCGTTGTTACGGTCGCCAAGCTACCGATCAGCTCTATCGATGCCCACCCGCTGCTCGTTCCCACCTCGGCCAATGTGGTTCCGGGAACCAAGTCGAGAAACGTCCGCATCTTCGATCCGTCCCACGAAATGAGGATGAAATGCCATCCCGTCGTTGGGACTGCACTGCCCTGGAGGGTCTTCTGAACCCCTGTGACCGACATCGACATGAAGACATGTCCGTTGTTAACGGATATGTAACTGCGGGAGTTGTCCCCAATGACTATTTCGTGACCAGTGCTCCACGAGGCGCCAAGGTGATTGACCCATGTGCCAACCGAAAATACCGACCCGAGGCTCAATGCCCCGGTGGTCAAGATATAGCCGGTTGACCCGTCGAACAGCGCCCCGGTGTCCGCTGGATTGCCGGAGATGGGACCGGACTGCCCGAAGGTAACGCCTCCGTGAACGGTACCGGTATGGCCATGGGCAGATGAATCGGCTACCGACGTGGCGCCGGATGGCTCGTTGAGCTTCCACCATCCACGGGGTCCGAGCTTGCGAATGATCTGGTCGTGGGAGAGGACGATGTCGTGCTTTACCGTGATGGCGCCGAGGGCGTCCAGCACTGTCACTCGCACCAGCGACGGCGTGACGGGGGACGTGTAGCTAATGTCGACCGTGACGTCAGCCCATGTCGACCAGATGCCGGCAATCTTGATCCGCACCTGGACATGCTCGGTGCGGTCATTCGTTGTGAATGTCAGCAACGCGCTTCGGGCCGTAGCTGTCGTGATCTGCCCGCTGTCGTAGTAGACGGTTGTTGGGTCGGCCGTCCCTGTGACGTCGGCCACCCGGCGCACCTGGTAGACGCCCTGTGTCGGGTACGACCACGTAACGGATTCCTGCTGGCCTACCGTTGTGCCATTGCTCGGTGTGGTGATCGTCGGTGCCGTCGGGTGTGTGATGACGGTAAAGAACGTCGAGGTGGAGTACGGCCCAGCGGCGCCAAGGGCGTCGTACGTTCGGACCTGCAGCTCGTAGTCGCCAGTCGCGAACGTGCCGGCGGACGCGTCCCAAAAGTTGTTCGGGGTGTTGCTGCTTGCCGTGGTCCACGCTGTCGTTGTGGCGACCCGGTACCGAAGATCGAACTTGGCTTGCGAGTCTCCCGCATCGGGGTCGGAGAACGTCCAGGCGAACCGGTTCGTGACCGTCTTGTCGATAGAGCTGCCCGTGGCCGGCTTGGTGATCAGCGGGGCCTGCGGGGCTGAGTTTGGCCGCAGGATGACCGAGAAGGATGCGGCCGCACCTGTAGGACCGGTCGACGTCTTAGCGCCGGTCGAGCCGGCCAAGGCAAACGCCTCGTCGGCCAGGCGATATGATGGGAGCTGCGCATTGCTAGACGACCGGGACGTCATGCCACTCGGTATGGAGACTGTGCCAGAGTGGAGCCCCACGTAGGCCATCCACGTCACCAGGGTGCTGGCTGCTGGGGCCGTTAATGACGGCGCCGTGAGGCCGGACGCCCTTGTGTACCCGATAGAGGCAACGCCACTATATTCGGCCAGGAGCAGACTAACCCAGAGGGTATTCCCGGCAGCAGTTACGGTCGCCGACTTCCACCCGATATCGCCCACTTTTCGGGTGCGCGAATACAGGGCAAGGAAACGACCTGTCACGATTATGCTGGTGTGGAACGTCCACCCCGCAGGCATTGTTATAGATGCCGAACCGTTTGCAGCAACGAAGGCTAGGACGGTGTCACCCACCCCGACTGTCGCTGCAAGACTGACGGTTACTGTTCTTGGGCTCTCCTTGAATGCGCTCTGTACATAGCTCACGCTATTGCCTCCCAGTTATGCATCATGTCGGCCGGCGGCGTGTCGAGAAATGCTCTTCTCCGTGAACGTGAACGTGATGTCCGCGTGGCCGTCGTACTGGCGGCCGATGGTCAAGTTCGCGCACAAGCCGGCGAACTTCCGGCCGCTGTCCTCCCGGTACCACAGGATCTCGCCGTTCCACGTCTCCAGCGTCGACTGATCGGCCGCCGTGACGGCGGTAGCCGCCACCGTGACCGCACGCTGACATGCTCCCGTGGTGACTAGGTGACCGCTGGCGTCAAGCGCCGTCCCGCTGAAGACGACCGATTGCGACGGGTCCGACGCCAGGTTGGGCCGCACCCCTTTGAGGGTGACTGGTATCACTGTGCTAGCTCGTTCCTTCAAGTGTCCGGCGCCGTCATGGTGATGACTCGGCGGACCAGTGGCGGTGGACGTCGAGGGCACGGAGGGTGCGTGCGGCTCTGTTCATGGGGTGCTCCTGTTGGTTGGGCAGCAGGGAGGCCCAGGACCGGAAGGAAGTCCCGGGAGCGACAAAGGCCCGATCAACGCCGGGGCCTTGTTTTGATGGGTGGCTGGGGTGCAGCGGATGGGCGCGGCGAAGCGACCCATTGGGCTGTCGCCCGGTCACTCGCCACGGCCGCGAGGCAGCCCTACCGCTGATTGTCGTGCCGGGGTCTACCCGGCGGTGTCAGCCGGTGACTTCGGCTAAGGCCCAGGGCGTCACGCCCTGCTTTGCTCTGCTGGCTCGCCGCTCTTGTGCGCGCTGAGCCCGACGTAGGTCCGTCGCCTTGATGGGATCGGTGTCTCGCCAGTCTCCACCGGCAGATGGCCGCTGGCCGTCGATGATGCGGAACGCTCGGCTCAGTGCTCGTTCGGCTCTGGCAGCGGCGTTGGCGGCGTCACGTAGAGCCCTGGCGCCAACTCGGAGCTGGTCACGTACGTCGCTTCGACCGACCACCAGGGCGGCGGGATCGACAGGGCCTCGGCCGTCTGCGTGGGTCCCGGCGTGATAGCCGGACGTGTGCAGCCATGCGTAAAGGTCTGCGGCCCGCTTGGTGAACCGCACTACGTTGTCCGCCTCCCGTTGAATGTCGGCGACGGGGGGAATGCCTCCTGCCACTAGGCCGGCACGCCCAGGAACTCAGCGATGGCCTGCCGAGGAATGAGGCGACGCTTGCCGAGGCGGATGGTCGGGATTGTGCCGTTCTCCATCAGCTTTCGCGTGGTGGTGACGCTGGAGTTAATCAGGAAGGCCCCCTCCTGTATGGTGAGAGCCAACCGCTCAGGAGCGGGTGGCTGGGGAATGTGGTCGGTCCGGACACGCCGTCGCGTTGCCGGACGCGCTGAGTTAGACATGCAGTCTCCTTGCGTGAGGGCGTGGTCCGACCCCGATTGAGGCAGACGCACTGCCTCCGCTCGGCGTGACGGCCCACGGTCCAATTGTCGACGGGGGAGGGTGCGAGCCGAACCGGGCGGGAGTTACATGTACTCACCGTGTCGGGGCCTACAACTGCCCTGTCACTTCACCTTATCCGCCACGATTCGGCTCCGGGGGAGGCATAGGCGTGAGTCTCCATCAGGGCACTGCGGGGTTCGCCAAGAGGACTAGTTTGCTCCCCCAACCGCTCCCCTGGTCAGGAATCTGCAGTCTATCAGAAGTCTCATAGGCTTCTGACCTCGTCCTTTGTGGTGGGCCGTAGAGGACTCGAACCTCTGACCCCTTGCGCGTCATGCAAGTGCGCTACCAGCTGCGCCAACGGCCCCAGAGAGGTAACGCTAGCACCCGACGCCCATCCTCCCCAGCCTGGCTGGCCTGCCCGCTTCGCCGACCGACCGGCCGCCGCCCCGACTCGACCGGCCACCTGGCCGTAAGTTCGCCACCGGAGACCACGAAGCCACCGGGCGACCCGGGCGGCACGTCAGGCGGGGGAGGGGACCCATGGTCAACCACCAGCCCGTCGACGCCTCCCCGGACAGAATCCCACCTACAGGCCGCCGGTCCGCCGTCCCCGAGGAGGGTCACCCGTCGTCGGTCGGCTGGTGGACCAGGAGGACAGGAAGGGTGGAGTGGGCCACCACGGCCGAGGCGACACTGCCCGACAGGTGACCGAGCAGGCCGGAATGGCGGTGGGAGCCGATGACGATGACGCCGGCCCGGTGGTCCTCGGCGGCCTCGACGATCCCCTTCCAGCTGGGCGACGCCTCGACGGTCGCCGCTTCGGCCCGGAAGCCCACCCGCTCGGCGAGTGACGCACCGTGGGCCGCGGTGTCCTCCGCCGCCCGGTGGACCTCGGCGGCGTTGCCGGCGTCGAAGTGCCGGTCGGTGACCGGCGAGAAGCACACGTCGGCGGGCTGCCAGACGCAGACCACCACCGCAGCCCGTCCTGGCGCCAGCTGCCTTCCCCCGATCTCGATCGCCCGCCCCGCCAGCTCCGACCCGTCGTAGGCGAAGAGGATCGGTCCGTCCGCGCCGTCACCGCGGTCCGTGCGGCCACCGGCCGGAGCCCCGGCGGTAGCGGGTGATGCGCCGGTCACGTCAGCCATCTCGATCGGCTCCCTCTTCCACCCGGCCGGCCATGGCCCTCTCTCTCACCCGGCCTACCACGACCGGTTCTTCCACCAGGCCCACGGCGACCGGTTTCCGGCGGAGCCTTTCGAATAGCGGTGGCGAGTACCACGCCGGTTCGACGCCCCCCAGGAACGTGTCGAGGTCGGGGGTCTCAGGGCGGGCCCCGCTGACCACGTAGATGGCCACGCCGACCAGGGCGCCGCCGAGGGCTATCGCCATCCCGATCGACAGGGCGGTGGCCGTGCCGGCGGCGAGGCCGCCGGAGGCGTTGGCGGCGAAGTAGACGAAGATCGGGGCCACGAGAAAGGCCGCCACGGCCCGGAGCAGCTCGACGATGGCGAGCACCCGCTGCAGGTTGCCGGCCGACAGGGAGAAGCCGGCCACGAAGAGGGCGGGGGCCACCGTCGCGCCGAGGCCGATCCCGGTCAGGCCCGACCCCACCAGCGTCAGGGCCTGGCTCGACGGGACCTCGATCCGGAAGACGAGGATGCCGACGGCGAGGGCGATCATCCCGACGAGCGGCAGGAAATGGAGGGCCCGCTTTGTGACCACCCGTCCCAGGGCGACCGCGGTGATCACCGCGCCACCCAGCTCCGGCAGGTACAGCAGGCCGATGTGCAGCGGGCTGTACCGACCGACCAGGACGTCGGCGGTCAGCGCCGTCGCCGACACCGACGCCGCCGCGGCGAACAGGGCCACGGCGATCCCCGCCACCGGGATCGAGCTGGTCAGCATCGACCGGATGGTCAGCAGCGGCCGCTTCGCCCGGTACTGGTAGACGACCAGGATCACGATCAGGGCCAGCCCTCCGACGAGGGGGATGATCGTCTGGGGGTCCGAGAAGCTGTGGCTCGTCAGCTCCGAGACGCCGTAGAACGCCGCCACACAGCCCACCGCCGCCAGGGCGATCGCCTTGACGTCCTTCGGCGAGTCGAGGTTGGCCGGCGGCGAGTCCTCGAACGTGAGGACCGACAGGACCAGCGCCACGGCCGCCACGGCGGCGACGATCCAGAACAGTGGCCGCCAGCCGTTCGCCGAGGCCTGCAGGCCCCCGATGAACGGGCCCAGAGCGACGGCGCCGAAGATGCACATGTTCATGATCACCAGCGTGGTCCGGAGCTTGTCCTTGGGGAACCCGATGGCCAGCGGCGGCACGGCGGCGATCAGGAGCAGGCTGGTGCAGAGCCCCTGGAGGACGTGGCCGACGATGAACATCGTCGCGTCCACCGCCGAGGCGGCCAACACCGACCCGACCACCAATAGGACGGCGTAGCTCAGCATCATCCGGCGCTGCGGGAGGTGCTGGGCGAACTGCACCGCCAGCACCGTCCCGACGGCATAGGCGGCGTTCCCCAGGCCGGAACCCAGGCTCAGCGTCTGGAGGCTGGTGTGCAGGTCCTTGGCGATGATCGGCGTCAGCGGGCCGAGGGCGGCCGACAACGCCAGGTAGGGGACCAGGGCGAACATCACCATCGACGCCACTGCGCCGTACCGGCCGGCCAGGGGGCCCTGGCGCATCAGCCGGCCCCGCCCGCTGCCGGTCGGCGGCCACCGCGGCCAACCGACGCCGTCCCGGCAGCCGGCGGGGCGGGCGCCGGGCCCTGGTGGACCGGTGGACAAGAGCGGTGCATCGGCCTCCTCGTGGCGTCGGACTGACGGAGGGGCCCTGTAGGGAGAATCGCCTCGTCATCACGGTTTCTACCAATAAACGGACAGCTTTGTCCAGTTGTCACCCACCGTTAACCTGGGATGTTGATAACCATGCGGCCCTTGTGGATAAGTTCATCCGGTTGTAACATCAGGTGGCGAAGGGATGCGCCGCGGAAGCGATGCGCCGTGAAGGGGTGGGGATGGTGGTGACTGGCAGCCGGCTCCGGAGTGACGCGGCGCGCAACCGGGAGGCCATCGTCGACGCCGCCCGAGAGCTGTTCTCGGACTCCCCCGACTTCTCGATGTGCGAGGTCGCCCGGCGGGCCGGCGTCGGCCAGGCGACCCTCTACCGCAACTTCCCCGACCGCCGGGCCCTGGCCGCCGAGGTCCTCGTCGGGCAGCTCGAGCGGCTCACCCGGTGCGCCGACGACTGCACCGGCGATCCCGACGCCTTCTTCGTCCTGCTCCGGGTGCTCGTCGAGGGGGTCATCGACCTCTACGCCCTGGCCGAGCTGGCCCAGGCCGACACCTGCGTCGGCACCGAGCTCGAACTGCACCGCCAGCGCATCGCCGAACTGATGCGCGGCCCGCTGGCCGAGGCGAAGGCGACCGGCCGGCTACGCCGCGACGCGTCGCTCGACGACGTCTTCCTCGTCCTCCTGATGGCCAAGGGGGCCATGGCCAGAGCGCAGGGGGCCGCCGCCCGGGCCGCGGCGGCCTGCCGCGCCCTCAGCCTGGCGCTCGACGGGCTCGTTCCGCCCGGCGCCCGGGACTGACCGGTTACTCCGGCGCCGGTGACCCCGAAGGCGTGCCGGCCGGAGGGGGTGGGGGAGGGGGAGGTGGGGCTGCCGGCGGCGGCCCAGGAGGCACCGACCCAGTCCCTACAGGGGGAATCGGTGCCGGACCAGGCGGTACCGGACGGGGGGCCACCGCCGGACCCGCCCCCGGCATCGCCGTCCCGGCCGGTCCCGCCGGCGCCCACGGGGTGGGCTCCCGCCAGAACCGCAGTCCCGGCGCCACCAGGTCGCGGTGGGTCCACAGGATGACCAGGGCGACGGCGACGACGTAGGCCGCCACGATCAGCATCTCGCCGGCCACCGACCGGCTGATCCCGAACCCGAACACCCCCGGACCGGCGAGGACGAAGACGAGGTAGACGGCGGCGATCGACGACACC
>Ga0134126_10000248_pt1 | contig 69660 bp, 43 predicted proteins | sample KB31752_FD_96881 | JGI IMG/M metagenome (GOLD analysis project Ga0134126, IMG submission 96881) | Terrestrial soil microbial communities with excess Nitrogen fertilizer from Kellogg Biological Station, Michigan, USA - KB3-175-2 | ecosystem: Environmental > Terrestrial > Soil > Unclassified ...
GCGGTCCGCCCCCGGGGATCGAAGCGGCGCGGGCCCGGCAGGGCTGGGGTCCCAGGGACCCAGCTCTGCCGAGCGTAAAGCGGGTCGCGGGGCGAAGCCCCGCGGGGTCCCGCGCCAGTCAATAATGGATCGGCCCCGGCCTGCGCGTGCTGCTGGGCGTGCTGGCCGGCATCGGCTTGATTGCCTGGGGCCAGCAGGCTTGGCGGCGGAAGTACCAGCCTAGCGCCTATGCCCTGGCGGCGGTCGGGAACGGCGCCATTCTGCTCTCGTTTTGGGCCTCCTTCGCCCTCTATCATCTGCTGCCAAGCGGCGTCGCCTTCGCCGGCATGGCCATGCTTGTGGTTTGGGACGGCTTCGACTGCTGGCAGAAAGACTCGCCCCTGCTCGCCGCCTACGCCTTGGCCGCGGGATTTCTGGTGCCGCTGCTGCTGTCGAGCGGCGCCAACCACGAAATTCAACTCTTCTCCTATCTGCTGCTCCTCGATGCCGCCGTCGCGCTGCTGGCCGCGGCCAAAGCATGGGCCTGGCCGCTGCCGGTATCGGCATTTCTCACGCTCATCTACGGCGTCGCTTGGGCCGGCGCGTATTGGGATCCGGCGCTCGGGCTGCTGACGTGCGCCTTCATTTTCGCCTTCACCCTCTTGTTCCTCCTGGCCGCGCGGCACTCCGCCGCCGTGCAGCGGAGCGACGACACCCTCGGCCAAGCCGTGCAGCTCACCGCCGTGGCCCTGCCGGTCCTGACCGAGTTCGCCGCATTCATCCTCACCCAGGCCGCCCTCCGTCCCTTCGATGGCACCCGCGGCCCCGCTTGGCCGGCGTTCCTCCTGGCCGGCATCGCGGGCGGGTTCTTCTGGTTCCGCGATTCTGGCGATCGCCCTCCGATCACCCTCTACCGGCACGCGCAAGCCGTGGCCGCCTTGGCGCTCGCCACCGCCGCCATCGGCCTCGCCCTGCACGGCCATGCGCTCTCGATGGCTTGGCTCATCGAAGCCTTGGGTCTCTTGGGCTTGGCTGCGCAGCGCCCTTCCGCAACCGCGCTGCGCGGCTTCGGCTTGGCCTGCGCGCTGCTCGGGGTCGCGCGTACCGTGGCCTTCAACCCGTACCGCGGCGCCACCGTGGTCGCCAACCCGCGCTTCGCGACCTACCTGGCTGCAATCATCGTCTGCGGGCTGGTGGCGTACCTCGCGCGGCGCTGCGCGGCCAGTGCTGGCGACGAGTTCGAGGTCGCCCCGCTCATTCGCTGGCGCCCGCTGGCGCTGGGCATGGGCTTGACGGCCAGCGTCCTGTTGTGGCTGGCCGTGATGCTCGAGATCACCACCTGGTGGTGGGGCGCAGCCCTGCCCGGGCAACTCCGGATTTACCAGGTCGAAGCTTTCCGCCAGGGCAGCCAGTTCAGCTATTCGATCTGGACCATGCTCTTCGGCGCCGGCCTCATCCTCACCGGCTTCTGGCGCCGCCTGCCAACCCTGCGCTGGGAAGGGCTGGTGGCGCTGGCGCTGGCCATCGGCAAGGTTTTCGTCTGGGATACCGCCGACTTGAGCCAAGGCTACCGCATCGCCTGCTTCCTCGGCCTCGGCGCGTTGCTGCTGGGAATCAGTTTCGTCTACCAGCGCGACTGGCTCAACCTCCGCCGCACCGAGAGCGGAGACTGAGCCGTGCGCCGCTGGTCCGTGACGATTGCGCGCGACCCTGCTTTAATCTAGCTGGGGCGAGATCGCCGCCGGCAGTCAGCGGCGCGGCTGCAAGCTCGCCGCTGCGGACGGGCTCATCGCCGCCACCGCGCTGCAGCACGGGCTGTCATTTCTGCAGCACGGGCTGCATTTCTGCAGCACGGGCTGCATTTGATGACGCGCAACGTGGCCGATTTCAAGGCCGCGGGCGTGCCGCTCGTGAACCCCTGGGGGGCGTGGGCCCCAGGTGCCGCGCCCTTTTCGCCGCTCGCCCCCGTGAACCGCCCTCAGTGCGTGGTGAAGTAGAAGTATTGTCCGTTCGTCAGCGAGTTCCCCTGCTGGTCGTACAGCGCCACGCCGTAATTCACGTAGACGATGTACTGGGTGCCGGCGGCCAGCGTTGCCGTCGGCGAGATCACTGCCGTCGTGCCATTGTTCGTCAGCCCGACCGTGACCGGCACGGCGGTGTTCCCGATCACTGCGAATGCTCGGACGCCGCCTCCGGGCACGACCGAGGCCTGCTCGACCGGGCCGGAGAAGTTGATCGTGATCGGTTGCGTGCCGTCCACCCCCGTCACCCCCGGGTTGGCGAACGCCGTCAAGCCGGCGTTGCCGCCGCCGAACAGCGCCACCTGCACCCCGGTGATGCTGGTCTGGCTCCCGATCTGCGGGCCCGCGCTGGTGGTGAACGAGAAGCTCTGCGTCAGCACCGTGTTGGTGCCGCTGAGATCGGTCACCCCCGCGATCCCGACCTGGTAGGTGGTGTTCCCGGCCAGCAGCGCCGCCGGCGTGATCCGCACCACCGTGCCGTCGAAGATCAGCGAAGCCGTCACCGGCACGGCTGAGCCCGCTGGCGCGGTCGGCGTCAGCGTGATCTGGCCCAGCGACTGGTTGTCCACCTGCTCGTTGAAGCCGATGTCAATCGCGGCGTTGGTCGGCACATTGGTTGCGCCCGCGAGGGGGGTCGTGTACGCCACCAGCGGAGTCCCGGACGGCGTGCTGGCGACGGTGTAGACGGCGCAACTCTGTCCGCCCTGGTTGTAGGCCAGGTCGTAGACGTTGGGCGAGCAGACGCTGTATTGGGTGCCGGCGGTGAGCGTCGGCGCCAAGGTGATGGTTTGGCCATCGGAGCTGAGCGTCAGGTTGGCCGGAATGTAGCTGTTGGTGCCGTAGTCATACACCAAATTCGCAATCTGCGGATTGCTGGTGATGTAGGGTGCCAGCGGCTCGTTGTAGCGGAAGGTGAACGCTGTGTTGGTCGGGATGGTGTTCTGCACGTTCGGCTGCGGGTTGATCTGCACCGCCGCCGGATTGGTGAAGTCCGGGCCCGAGCCGGTCTGGAAGCTGATGTCCTTCTCGGGAAGGACGTTCCCGGAGTAGTCCACGATCGAGCCGCCCACCGAAATCTTGACCGTGATGGTGGCGTTGTCCGGGAACGGCAGATACGGATAGATCACGAAGCTGGTCTGCGTGTTTTGGTTGTAGAGCGTGCCGAAGTTCATGGTGAACGGCACCGGGTTGCCGTTGGCCAGCACGCTGATGCTTTGATTGTTGATGGTCTGGGTTGCGACCAGTTCGTTGAGGATGATCGCCGGGTTGGCGTTGTCGCCGATGCCGGTCGCGCCATCCGGCGGACCGGTGGTCTGCACCGCCGGCAGCGTGGCGTTGCTGCTGGTGTTCGTGCTGTAGGCGCTGTGGAACTGGGTCGTGCTCGAACCCACCACCGGCAGGCCGTCCAGGTTGGTTAGGCCCGGCGTGAGATAGATGTAGTAGGTCGAGTTGGCCTGCATCGGGCCCGGGTTCAGCACCAGGATGTTGGGCTGCGGCTGCGTGACCGCGACCGCCAAATGTCCGCCGCTGTTGTTCAGCAGCACGTAGAAGTTGCTGGGGTTCACGGTAGCCGGCGCGATCGGCTGGTCGAACGTCACCACCACCACCCCGTTGACCGGCTCCCCGCCGCCGCCGGTGATGGCGGTGACCGTGGGGCCGATCACGCTCGGATCCGAGGCCGCGCCGGTCGTGGTGAACGACCCGCCGAAGCTGCTGATGGCGTTCCCTTGCGTGTCGCTGACCGCGCTGCTGGCGAAGATTTGCACGAACGCACCCGCCGGATACGGGTGGGTCGGGGTGAACACGATCGTTTGGCCCTCGCTCGTCGCCGGCGCCGTGCCCACCGCCAGCGAGCCGGGCACCGCCACCCCGTTGGCCAGCACCACCACCGATTGGCTGGTCACCGACGAGGGCAGGATCGGCAAGCTGGCATAGAGCGTGATGGGGCTCGTCAGCGGGATGCCGCTGGCCCCGTTCGACGGCCGCATCTGCACCACGCTGGCGTTGCCGGTGAACGGCTTGGCCACCGTGGTGAAGGTGCTGCTGAACGCCGCCGCCATCGGCGTGCCGTTCAGGTCTTGCACGCCCACGCCCGCCGACACCGTGATCGTCGCCCCGTAAGGCAAGGTCGCGTTCAGGAACACGCTGCGGCGATCGTTCGAGTACGTGACCGATGCGCCCAAATTGCTCTCGCCGTTGTAAAGCGCGAAGTTGGTGGCGTTGATCGTGCTCACACTCAGCGCTTCGTTGAAGTGAAGCGTGACCGTGGCGGTGGGTCCCACGTTCGCCGTGCCGTCCGCCGGCGTGACGTTCTTCACTTGCGGCTTGATCACAAGGTTGGTGGGGCCGGTGGTGAAGTCCGCGTTGTAGAGCTGGCTGAACTGGTTCTCGGCCAGATCATACAGCGGCGCGTTCCAGCCCACGAACGCCGCTAGATGCGTGTTCGCCGGCATGGCGCCGATCGGGGTGAAGGTGAGCTGGGTGTTGTCCGGGCTGACCGTGATGCCGCCCGAGATCACCACGTTGCAATTGTTGTACAGGCAGACCATGAACGAGCGCCCGGTGACCGAATTCAGGTCCACCGGCCGGCTCAGCGTCACCGTGATCGGCGAGGTTACCGACACGCCGGTCGTGCCTTGCGCTGGCGAGGTCAGGCTGATCGTCGGCGCGCCGCTGAAGGCCAGGCTGCCCGTGGTGAAGCTCTCCGAGCCTCCGCCCAGCGGGTTGCCGTCAATGTCGTTGAACGCGCCGTTGCCCGCCGTCAAGGTGTACAGCGTATTGGGGGCGAGCGGCGCCGTCGGCGTGAAGGTGCTGGTGAAGCCATCCGCCGAGAGCGTCCATGCGCCTGGAATTGACGGCGAGAACTGGATCAAGGATAGATTCAGCGAGGTCGCATCCACCGGCACGTTCCACACGAATGCGATGGCCGCGTTCAAGGGCACGCCCGTCGCGCCGTTCACCGGCGTCTGCGAGAAATTGTTGAGCACGCCGGTGACGTCGCCAGGGCCGGTGGTGAAATTTCGGCAGCTGTCCGGGGCTTGGTTGCCGACGAAATCGTAGACCGCGCCTGGGCAGAAGGTGTAGTTGGTGCCGGGGTTGAGCCGGCCCAGCGTGCCCAGCACGTTGGTGTAGCTGGCGTAGCTGTAGGTCAATGTGGTCAGGTCCGGCGACCAGGTCACGTTCAACGGCACGTAGCGCCCGGCATTGTTGTCGTACAGATACCAGTTGGTGGACGACACCGGATCCATGGGCTCGCCGTAGACCACGCGCAAGACCACGTTGGTGCCGACGCCCAGGCTGGCCCCGTTCGGCGGCGTCATCGCCACGATCGAGGGCGAATCGGTGTCAATGCTGGCGCCGGTGGTGAAGTCGGCGGTGACCGTCGCCGGCAGGAAGGTTCCCGCCGCGGGCGCGCCCGTGCCCTGTTCCGAGACCGTGCCCAGCAAGCGCACGCCGTCGTACTGGCTGTCGCTCGAGGTCATGGTGATCGAGAGCGTGTTCGTGCCTGTCTGCAGCAAGCCGCTCGAGCCGGTCACGACCACGTTCTGGAACGCGCCGTAGGTGCCATTGCCGGAGGCGATGGGCACCCCGTTCAGCAGCAGAATGCCGTTGTCGTCAATGCTCCAGTTGACGTTGAGCACCGCGCTCGTCGGGTTGGCCAGGTTGAAGGTGGTCGAGAAGGTGTACTGCGCCGGCGGCTGCGCCACCGTGTCCTGCACCCCGATCCACTGCGAGTTGGCATCGTCGGCGAACCAGCCCGAGTAGCGGCTGGCTGGGCTGAGCACCTTGGCGGCTGCGCCCGTGCCGTTGGGGCCGGTGACGATCCAGTTGCTGTCGCTGGCGCCATTGGCCAGCGGCACCCCGGGCGCGGATTCGCCTGTGGCCAGGTTGGCGATCAGCGTGAGCGGCTGGCTGGCCGCGGCCGCATCCACCAAGCCGCTGACGCCGCCGTTGACCGTGATCTGGTACGGCAGGTTTGCCTTCAGCATCGAGACCGGTGCGATGGTGACCAGCGTGTCGGCGCCCGAGAAGCTCAGGTTGATCGGCACCGGATTGCCGCCCTGGGTGAGGGTGATGTTGGCGGCGGCCGAAGGCTCGGAAATGGGATGGTTGAACTGCACCGTCGGCCGGACGTTGGTGTCCACCGCGGCCGAGGTGTCGGGCGGAATGATGCTGACCACCGCAAGCGGCGCGACCGGCAGCAGCGCCGTCGTGAACGAAGCCGTGAAGCAGCCGTTCATGCGGTTGCCGGTGAGGTCGTAGACGCTGCAGGTCTGGATGTAGTACGGGCGGTTGGCCGCCAGCGGCCCCAGCGGCGCCACCGTGACCACGGTGCCGTCGGGCGTGTAGCTCTGCACCGCCGGAATGAGGTTGCCGAACTGGGCGTCGTGCAGATAGATGGTGCTGCCGTACTGGAAGCTGCGCGTGTCCATCGGCTCGTTGAAGGTGAGCGTGAACACCGAGCCCACCGGCACGTTCGAGGCATTGTTCGCCACCGACGAGGCCACCACCTGCGGCTGGCTGAAGTTTGGCCCGGTCGCGGTGGTGAAGCTGATCGTGGACGCGGTCACCGGCTGTCCGCTCGGATCCGAAATGCCGCCGGTCACGCCGATGGCGATGGTGGTCCCAGGGCCGGCCGGCAGCGGCGCTTGCGGGGTCAGGACCAACTGGTTGGGCCCGTCCACCCCGAAGCCGATGTTGCCGTCCCCGTTGGTGTAGCTGAAGGTGTAGGGAACGGGATTGCCGTTGGCGGTCAGCGTCAACGTGCTCGCATCCACCGATAGCGGCTCGATCGGCCCGGTGAAGACCACCCGCAGCAGCGCGTTGGTGCCGATGTTCGAGCTGCCGTTGGTGGGCTCCGCGCTGGCCACGCGCACCCCGCCCGCGCTCGCGGTGACGGTGCTGGTGCAGAAGTCGAACGCGATCTGCGAGCTCGAACCCGCATAGGGCTGGCCCGTGGTGTTGGTCAGGCCGCCGGTGAGGTAGGCGTAGAAGCAGGTGTTGGCGGCGAACGGAGCATTCGGCGTGAAGCGCAGCAGCTTGCCGCCGTTGAGCGGCGTGATGCTGCCGGCCACGTTCTGGCTCGGAGTGTTGTTCGCCCAGATGTAGAAGTTCGCGCTGGTCGCGGTCGCAGCCAGGATGGGCTGGTTGAAGCGCACGTCCACCACGGTGTTGACGGGCTGCCCGCCGCTGGTTGGCGTCACGCCCGCCAGCAGCGGCGGCGCATTGGCGGTGGACGCGGCCACGGTGAAGCCCGCCGAATATGCGCCCAGCGCATTGCCGGCCGGGTCGGTGATGCCGCTCGTCAAGAAGGCCGTCACTGCCGCGCCCGGCGTGAAGGTGTTGCCTGCCGGAGTGAGCACGATCACCTGGTTGTTGCTGCTGAGCGTGACCGAGCCGTCAATCAGCACGCCGTTCTGCGCAACGTAGAGGGTTCCCGAACTGCTGGCGCTTCCCACCACCACCGAAGCCGGGTTCAGCGGGCCGGAAATGAAGAAGGTCAGCGGGTTGGTGGCCGCCACATTGGTCGCGCCCGAACCCGGACGGAAGCCGGTGACGCAGAGGTTGCAGCCGATGTTGACCTCTTCGGTCGGTCCCGTGGTCACCGGCCGCGGCAGGGTCGTGAAGCTGGAGGTGACCTGCGCCGGCAAATGGTTGCTGGCCAGATCCGTGACTCCCGGAGTCACCACCACGGTGTAGGTGGTGCCGTAGCTGAGGTTGGGCGTGAAGGTGTAGGAGGTCAGATCGCGCGACAGCGCGCCGCTGTTGCCGGTGATCAGGTTCGTGCCCTGATAGATGGCGATATTGTTCCCGCCGAACGAGCTCGGGTTCATTGGCTCGGAGAACAGGATGGTGATCGGGTTGTAGGGCCCAAGGCCGGTCGAACCGTCGGTCGGCGTGATTGAGAGCACCGACGGCGCGGTCGTGTCGGTGGCCGCGGCGATGGTGAAGCAGATCTCAGGATTGTTGAACGGGTTTCCGGCCGAGTCCAGCAACGGCGGACTGTTGTTCACGTAGGCGCAAATCTGGTGGCCGCCCTCGAATGCCTGCGACGCGGTGAAGGTGATCGTCTTGCCGTCGGCGCTGATGGCATAGGCGCCCGGCAGGCCGTGCGCCGTGCCGGTGCCGCCGATGCTGTTGTCCCACACCGGCAGCGAGCCATTGTTCACGCTCGACGGATCCACCGGATTCGAGAGCGTGTAGACCACGTTCGCGGTCGGCGAGACATTGGACGCGCCGTTGGCCGGAACGATCGAGGCCGTGTCCGGCGTGTTGATCACTTGCGCCGTGGTGCCGGTCGAGAAGTTCCACTGGAACGGCGTCATCAGGTTGCCGTCCATGTCCTTCAGGCCCGCGACCAGCGCCGTGTACGAAGTGTTGGCCGCCAGCAGCGAGCCCGCGAAGGTGACCGTCTGGTTGTCGGCGCCGAGCTGCACCGCCGGCAGCACGCCGCCTTGGGCTTGGTTGGTCAGCGAAATGTCGTCGAGATAGAAGTAGCCGGGGTTGTTGAAGCCGGTGAAGCTGAGCGTGTCGGTCCCGGTGGCGGTGACGGTGAAGGTATACGGCGTCCACCCGAAGGCGCTGGAGATGGACGGGCCGATCGCCAGCACCGGCGTGCCGTTCCACAGGGCCTGGAACTGCACCGGGCTGCCCGTTCCGTTCTCCATCAAATAGAACGTCAGCGTGTAGCTGCCGGGTGTGTCCGTGATGGTTTGGCTGATGGTGCCCGCCGGCGAGTCGTTGCAGAAGCAGAAAATGTAGCTTCCGCTGTGGATCGGGCTGGTCGCCACCCGGGCGCTGGTGTTGCCCGTCTGCGTCCAGTTGGCCAAGGTGCCGGTCTCGAAGCCGCAGTTCGCCACCAGGTTGCCGGTGACGGCAGCGCAGTTCAGCGCCTGCACCGGGGCTGGGCTCAGCGTCAGGCTCGAGCCCGCCAGGCTGTTCCAGTCGGTGTTCTTGCTCATCTGCACTTGCAGCAACGGGTTGAGCGGAGCGCTGGTGCTGCCCGCCAGCGGCACTTCCTGCACCACCGTGGGCGCGCTGCTGTCAGCCACGGTGGCGCTCTCGGTCTGGAAGTAGTCGTAGCCGCTGAAGTGGTTGCCATCGCGGTCGTAGCCGTTCACCTGCCAGTAGTAGTCCGTGCCCGGATCCAGCAAGCTGGGCAGGGTGAGCGTGACCGTGCGGTCGTTGTTGCTGAAGCTGACGGCCGAGCCGGGGATGGTCCAGCCCGTGCCTTGGTTGTAGACGTAGAAGGTGCCCGGCGTGATGCTGAGCGGGTTGACCGGCGTGCTCACCGTGAACGAAACCGTGGGGTTGAGCCCGGTCTGCTCGCTGCTGCGCGGCGTCCAGGTGATGAAGCGCAGCGTGGCCGTGTTCGGACCCGCCGCCGTGGTGAAATCAATCGCCCCCGGGTTGGCCAGGGCCGCATCCGTCCAATCCGTGATGCCGTTGGTGTAGGTGGCGACGTAGGCGGTGTTGGCCGCGAACGCCGTGGCCGGGGTGAAGGTGACCTGCGTGAAGCTGGTGTTGTAGCTGATCGTGCCCGCAATCGGGTTTCCGGCCTGGGTGACGAAGAAGTCGGCCGCGGTGACCGAGGCCGGGTTGATCGGCTCGTTGAAGCCCAGCGTCACCGCGGCATTGGTTCCGACCGCGGTGTCGCCGCTCAGGATGTTCGAGAACGTGAACAGCGGCCCGCCCAGCGCCGGCCCGAAGCCGGTGTTGAAGGCGTAGTAGTTGTAGGGCAGGTTCTGCGGTGTGCCGCCCTGGCTGGTGATCGGGCCGTTGTAGCCCGGTGCCGTGTAATTGTTGAGGCCGCCGTCAATGCAAATCAGGTAGCCGTTGCCGACCTTCAAATTGCTGCCCGGCGTCAAGGTGACGATCCGGCCGCTGGCGTCGGTCGAGACCGAGCCCGGCACGATCGCATTCGCGTTTGGACTGCAATTGAAGCCGCCGATGCTCTGGTCGAACAGAATCACGTTGCCGCTGTTCGCGTTCTGAATTGGCTCGTTCAGCTCGAACGTGAAGCTGGTGTTGGTGGGCACGCCGGTTGCGCCGTACGGCGGCGCGGCCGTCATGATCTGCGGCACCACCGGGCTCGAGGCCTGGATGGTGAAGCCGTTGGTCACCGTCAGCGTGCCGTCCGTCGGATCGCTGATGCTGACGTTGTACGCCCCCAGTGTCGCCCCCGCAGCGATGGCCAGGCTGGCGGTGGCGCTGGTCGGGCTGTTGACCGAGATCGGGCCGGCGGTGCCGGCAGGCGCGCCGCCCACGGAAACGAACGGCCCGAAATTGGCCGTGGTCTGGCCGCCCTGGAAATTGGTGAACGCGCCGTTGATGGTGACCGTCTGGTTCGAGTTCTGCACCCCGACGTTCAGGGCGATGCTCTGGATCGTCGCCACGCCCGGCAGCACCTGGAAGGCGTTGCCCAGGGTCGCAATTTCCGCTCCGGTCGTGACCGTGACGGTGTAGCCCCCCTGCAGCGTGCCGTTCGCCACCGCCACCGTGGCCGTGAGCTGGCTCGGGCTGTTGAATTGGATCGCGCTGGCGCTCACGCCGCTGCCGCTGAAGCCCACCACCGAGCTGGCGCTGAAGTGGGTGAAGGCATTGCCGTTGATGATGACCTGCTGGCTCGACCCCTGGGTGCCGGTGTTGGGCGAGAGCCCGGCCACCGCTGCCACGCCAGGCGCGACCGTGAACAGGCCCGTGCCGCTGGCCGAGCCGTCGGTCGGGTCGAACACCGTCACCGAATGCGCCACCAAGGCGGCGGCATTGGACACGGTCATGGTGATGACGGCCTGATTGGCCGTGGCCCCCGGCTGCACACCGACGAAGTTCACGTCATTCGGCGTGAACGCCGCGCCAGTGATGCCGGAATCCAGGTGCGTGAACAAGCCGTTCACCGTCAACTGCAGCGTGGTGCCCTGGTGCACGGTGGTCGGGTTGGCCGACGTCAGCACCGGCAGGCCCGGCAGAACCGAGAACCCGTTGGCAAGCACGGCAACCTCGCCGCCGGTGGTCACGCTGACGTTGTTGGTCTCGACCGGTGCGAACGGCGAGATGTTCACCGTCACCGTCAGGGAGCCGTCGCCGTTGAGCACTTCGTTGGTGATGCTCACGCCGTTGCCCAGATTGACCAAGGAATTGGCGGCAAAATGCGTGAAGCCGTTGCCCGCGATCGTGACCTGCAATCCGTTCTGGTTCTGATGCCCGCTGTTGGGCAGCACGCTGGCAATCGCCGCCGGACCCGGGTTGATGGTGAAGCTTACCCCCGCAGCCACTTCGTTGCTGCCGCCGCCCAGCGCGGTGGTGGCCGTGACCGGATACGTGCCCGGCACCGCCAGCGGCGAGATCTGCAGCTGCACCGAAGCCAGCGTGCCGGAATCAATGCTCGACGGGCCCTGGTTCGAGCTCAGCGACCAGGATTCGATCTCGACCGTCTCGCTGTTGACGGCATCGTTCGAGGCGGTCAGGCCGATGTAGGCATCGGTGTTGTCGAGCAGCGCCAAGGCCAGCGCGTTGTCGGTGTAGGGGGTGGCGTTGTCGATCTGGACGGTGTAGGCGCCGCCGGCCGTGGCCGAGATCGTCACCGTATGCAGCGCGCCGTCGGCCAGGTTGATGCCTTGCGAGGCCAGCGAAGCATTCGAGGTCTGCTTGCAGGCGGGCGCGACTTGCAGCGCGATGCTTGCGCCGCAGTCGTAGATGTCGCTCGCGCCGCCGCTGGTGGTGGGCAGCGAAATCGCCAAGCCCGCGTACTGCGGGTTGGGGCTGAGCGCACCCACCCCCAGCCCGGTGCCGTTCACCGGCGGGAAGGGAGCCAGGTTGCCCGGCGTCTCGACCACGAAGGCCAAGCCGTCGCCGGTCTGCGCCCCGTTGCCGATCACCTTGAAGGTGAAGGTGGTCGAGAAGCCGCCCTGCACGTTGACCACGCCCGCGTACCAGAGCGCGCCGCTGGTGTTGGTCTGGCCATCCTTGGTGAGATCTTCGGCGGTGAAGTTCTGGTTGGGCTGGCTGCTGCCGGCGATCGCCAGGCTGCCCAGCGCGCTGTTGTTGATCGAGGGGAAGTTGAAGCTGATCGCCGGGGGCGCGCTCAGCGTGGTGGCTTGGATGTACGGTCCGAAATTGAAGACCGTGCTCGGGCCGAAGTGCGTGAACAGGCCGCTGACCTGCGCCGCGAGTGATTGCCCTTGCACGCCCGCGTTCGGAATCACCTGCGTCAAGATCGGCGTGGCCGCGATGATCTGCAGGCCCAGTTGTCCCGTGATGCTCGCCGACTCGCCCTGCGTCGCCAGGGTGACCGTGTTGAATTGCGGGTTGGCCAGCGCGCCAACCGTGATGTTGACATCAGCATCGGTGCCGTCGGTCACGGTGATGGTGTTGACCGAGACGCCTTGGCCGAAGTTGGCCGTGGTCACCCCCTGCGCCCAGTGCGTGTCTTGGCCGGTGACGTGGAGGGTCAGCGTCTGGCCTTGCAGCGCGCTGGCCGGGTTCAAGTTGGTGATGACCGCCGGGCCCGGCTGGACGCACAACGCGTTCGGGTAGCCCAGCACCTGGCTGTTGGTAACGACCTGGAGGCCGTAGCAGCCGGGGAACGTCAGCGGGTTGGCCGTGACATGCACCGTCAGCGCGGTGCCGCTGGTGACTTGGGGCACATCGGCGATGAAGCCCGGGCCCAGCGTGACCATGGTCTGGCCCTGCTGCCAGTTGGTGACTTGGCCCAGGATGGTCAGCGGCTCGTCCTGCTGCTGCTTGATCGAGTTCGGCGCCGACGAAAGCACGATCGGCGTGCCCGGCTGCACCACGAACCCGTTCACCAGCGTCGCGATTTCACCCCCGGTGGTGGCGGTGAGCGAGGTGGCCCCCACCGAAGCCAGCGGCGGAATCGCCAAGTTCATCGTCGCGGTCGTCGCGCTCGTGACCTGCGCGCCGCTGACCGTGATGCCGTCGCCGAAGGTGAATACGGTGCTGCTGTCCCAATGCGTGTTCTGCCCCGCTACTGCGACCGGCAAGGCCGTGGCACCTTGCAGCCCCGCGTTCGGTGCCACCGAGACCAAGGTGGCCAAGCTGGGCGTGACCTCGAAGAATCCGCCGTGGTCCACCTCGGCGCCCGTGGTCGCCGTCACGGCGCGGCCGCCAAGTTGGGCCAGCTGATCCACCGCCACCGTGACCTGGGCCACGTCCGGCGTGATGACGTTCGTGCCCGTGACATTGACCCCGGAGCCGAAGCTGAACACCGTCGTGTTGTCCCACGAGGTGTACTCGCCCAGCACGTTCACCGTGATCGAACCGCCCTGGAATTGGCTGTTCGGGTTCACGATGCTGATGACCGGAGTGGCGATCACCACGCTGAAGGTGGTGCTCTCGGTCTCGTTGTTGACCGGCGTGGTCAGGGTCACCGTCCGCGGCCCGGCCGTGGCTGCCGGATCAATGGTGATGTTCGCGATGGCGCTGGTGGGCGAGGTCACCGAGAAGGTGTTCACCGTGACGCCCGCGCCGAAGCTGATGCTCGAGCCGATGCTCGGGTTCGGGTTCGGATCCCAATGCGTGAAGTAGCCGCCCAGCGAGACGTTGAAGGTCTGGCCCGGCAAGCCGGAGTTCGGATCCATGTACCAGATCTGCGGCGTCGGCGGCGCCGCCGGATTGATCACCTGGAAGCTCGATGTCAGCACCTGGGTGAAGTTGTTGAAGGTGTTGATCACCTTCACCGGGGCGAAGGCCACCGGCGCGTTGGCGTCCACATTGACCACCGCGGTCAGGTCGGTGTCGTTGTTGACGATCAACTGGGTCACGCTCACGCCGCTGCCCAGCGCCGCGCCGAAGTCCACCGAGGTCGTGCCCTGCGTCCACGCCGTCAGCAAGCCGTGGATCTCCACCGCCAGAGAGGTCGAGCCGCGCACGCCGAAGCCGGGGTTGAGGTACGAGATCGAGGGAATGCCGCCGGTGATCACCACCGAGTTGGCATTGCTCAGGACTTCGCCGGCCGAGACCATCGACACGCTGCGCGGACCCAGTCCGGCCGTCGGGGACACGGTGATGTAGGCCGTGGCCTGCGTCGGGCTGTTGATGATGACGCCGTTGACGGTGATGTCGCCGCCCTCGCCGCCGATCGAGAAGCGCGTCAGGCCCTGCTGCCAATGCGTGTTGGTGCCCAGGACTTGGATCGGCAATTGGCGCTGCCCTTGGTTGGCGCTGGCCGGCGCCACGTTGCTGATGATCGCCGGACCCGGGGTGACCGAGAAGATCGAGTTGTTGGTGACCTGCTCGCTGTGGTCGGGCGTGTCCACGATCACCGTGCGCCCGCCCACGAAAGCCAGCGGATCCACGCTCAACGTGCACGTCAGGCTGCTGGCCGTGGCCGGGGTGCAATTCGACGCGGTGACGCCCAGCCCGAAGCTGATGGTGGTGCTCGCATCCCAATGCGTGAATTGGCCGAGAATGGTGGCGTTGGCGACCGTCTGGCCTTGCTGGATCGTCGCCGGCGAAACCTGGTTCAAGGTCGCCGTCGCCGGAATCACCTGGAACGCCTGCTGCAGCGAGGCCCGCTCGCCCAGCGTGGTCATGGTCACCGGATGGAAGCCGACCGTAGCGTTGGTCGGAACCGCCAGGTCCACCGTCGCCGTCGTGGGCGAGGTGACGTTGACGTTGGCCGCGTTGATGGCGCCGTCGAACGAAGCCACGGTGACGCCCTGCGCCCAATGGGTGTCCAGGCCGCTGATCTCCACCGTCGTGGTCTCCCCTTGCGGCGCATTGGCCGGCGGCGGGTTGCCGTTGCTGACCACGTTCAGCACCGTGGCCGCGCCCGGAGCAATGCACAGCGCGTCCGGCAAGCTGACTTGCTCGTTGACCGCGCCCTGGATGGTGGTCAGGTTCAGCGTCGCGCATCCCGGCGGAATCGTCGGGAATGCCAGCGGATCAATGGTGACGTTGACGATGCCGGTCGAGGAATCGAACGCGGTGAACGAGTTCACCGTGATGCCCGCCCCGTTGGGGGTGAAGGTCGGCACCGTGACCCCGGTCTGCCAGTGCGTCGCCTGGCCCAGCACTTGCACGTTGAACGTCGTCGCCTGCAAGCCGAAGCCTGGATTCGAGCTGAGGATCTTGGGCGAAAGCTCCTCGACATCCATCGCCTGCTGCAGCATCGCCTGCTCCCCGCCCGTGGTCATGGTCAATGGGCGGAAGCCCAGCCCGGCGCCGGTCAGTATCGTCACCACCGCGTTCGCCGTGGTCGGGGATGTGATCGTCAGCGCATCCACGACCACTTGGCCGTCGTAGCCGAATTGCGCGTTGGTGCCGCCCTGCAGCCAGTGCGTGCCGACGCCGGTGATGGCGATGTTCAGCGTCTGGCCCGTGCCCGCCAGCGCGTACTCCTGGCCCGCGGGCGTAAGCGCATCCGTCGAGGACACCACCGACGTGTCGCCTAGTTGCACGCTGAACCCGCTGCCGCTGTCCGCCTCTTCGCCGGTCAGCATGACCACGCTCTGGGCCCCGCTGGGCGCCGTCGCTGAAATGCTGATGCTGGCCGTGGCGGTGGTCGGGCTGGTGATGGTCAGGTTGTTGATGACGATGTCGGCGCCCAGGATGAGCTCGGTCTGGCCCTGCACCCAGTTCGTGTTGGCGCCCGTGACCGTGACGTTCAGCGTCTGGCCCTGGATGCCGGTGTTGGGCGTGACGTTGGTGACCACCGGCGCCGCCGGCCCGTCCACGCGGAAGCCGGCTTGCAGCTCCTCCGTCAGCGTGTTGGTGATGGTGTTGACGAACACGCCGCGCCAGCCCAGTTGGGCGTTGGCGTCGAGGGTCAGGGTGGCGGTGAAGTCGGTCGCGCTGTTGACCACCAGGTTGCTGACCCCGATGTTCGGGCCCACGTCGAGCGTGGTGACGCCGCTCTGGAAGTGGGTGCCCACGCCCACGATCTCGACATTCACCACCGAGGCCGGCGGCGCATGGTTCGGCGTCATCGAGTACAGGTACGCCGGGTTGGTGTAGATCGCGAACTCGCTGGTGACGATCTCGCTGCCGCCGCCCGTCAGCGGCGTGGTCAGCGTGATCGTGCGGAAGGTGTTGAGATCAATGGGGTTGGTCAGCGGCGCCGTCGAGGTCACCGTCAGCAGCGCGGTCGCGCTCGAGGGGCTGGTGATGGTGAAGTTCGACAGGTTCACGCCCTGGTTGCTGATCGCCACCGTGGTCTGGTTGGCGCTCGCGCAGGAAGGCGTCGAGCTCGGGCTGCACCAATGCGTGAACTGCCCGGTGAACGACACCGGCACCAGCGCGCCCGGCGTGCTGTTCGCCGGCGACATCTGCATGGTCGCGGTCTGGCCGTAGACCGTGACCGTGGTGTTCAGAATCTGGCCGCCGGTCGAGATCTGCAGATCGTGGCCGCCGATGCTGGCGTTGGCCGGAACCGTGATGTTCAGCGTCAGCGACGTCGGGCTGTTGACCGTGATCTTGTCCACCGAGAACAGCACCTCGGGCACCGTCGCATCCACCGCGTTGGTCTCGCCCTGCACCCAGTTGGTGTTGCTGCCCACCACCTGCAGCACTTGGGAGAAGCCCTGCGGGAAGGTGCTGGGCGTCACCAATGCGATATGGGCGGACGAGGGCGAGACGTTGAAATTGAACGGGAAATCGCTGCCGCCCGAGGTCAGGATCACCTGCCGCCCGCCGGTGCCGGCTGTCTGCGAAACGCTGATGTTGGCCGTGATGCTGGTCGTGCTGTTGACGATCAGGTTGTTGACGGTGATGTCGCTGCCGCCGAAGCTGAGCGTGACCTGGCCGGTCTGGAAGTTGGTGTACTGGCCGGTGATGTTCAGGTTGAGCGTGTCGCCCTGCGCCGCGCTCGAGGGTTGCACGTTGGTCAGAATTGCGGTCGCGCCGCTCACCGTGAAGGCGTTGTTGAGCGACTCGGTCTCCCCGCCGGTGGTGACCGTGGCGGTGTAGTTGTTCCCGGGCGTGGCCGTGCTGGTCACCGCCAGATCCACCTGGAATTGCGTGGGCGAAAGCACGTTGATGGCCCCCACACTGATCCCGCCGCCGAAACTGAGCTGGGTTGCGCCTTGCAGGAAATGGGTGTTCCCGCCCGTCACCAGCACGCCGGTCAGCACCCCGCCCTGGGCGGCAGCATTCGGGCTGACGCTGAGCAAGGTGGCCGCGCTCGCGCCCACGCTGAAGCCATTGATCGCTTGGGCGTACTGGCCGCCGGTGACCACCGTCACCGTGCGCAAGCCGGCATACGTGGTCGGGCTGATGGTGATGTTGGCGCTGGCGTCGGTGGCATCCGAGACCGTGAACGTGTTCACCGTGACGCCGGGGCCGAAATTGGCGTAGCTGACACCGCTCTGGAAGTTGGTGAAGCTGCCGGTGAGCGCCACATCCAGCGTCTGCCCCAGCCCTCCGCCATTCGGGTTCACCAAACTCAGGTCCGCCGCGTTCAGGCTCGAAACCACGAACAGCAAGCTTCCGCTGGCCGACTCGGTGCCGGTGGTGACCGTCGCCCCCCACGAGCCGACCGTGGCGTTGCTCGAAATGTTGAGCGTGCCATCCAGCTCGTTGCTGTTGGGCGCCGTGATGCCGCTGACGCTGAGCGCGGTGGAATCGCCGTTGTTGGGCGCCGTGAAGCTGATGGTCGAGGTGCTGCCGAAGTGGGTGAAGCCGTTGCTCACGAACTTCACCGGAATCGAAGTTCCGAGCGTTCCCGCCCCCGGATAGGCGCCGATCAGCGTCGGCGGCGGGTTGATGGTGAAGCTGGCAGCCGTCGTGGTCGAGAAGCTCGGGCTGGTGGCCGCCTTGCTCGCGACCGTGATCGTGCACAGCAAGGGCGAATTCGAGGTGAGCGAGCTGGGAACCGTGAAGATGATCGTGCGCAGCGTCGCCGGCGTGGCGTTGGAAGGAACCAGAGCCGAGGCTGCCACCGTGACCGGGGAGCCGTTGCCCGAGGGTGGCGTGATCGTCACCAGCAAGTTCCCGCTGGCGATGTTCCCGGCGGGAAAGCCCTTCCCCTTCAGTTGGACCACCGCGCCCGCGGCCGCCGCGGCCGGTGTGGGCGTGGGGTTCAGCACCACCTGCCCGACCAGCGCCGAACCCGCCAATGCGAACGCTGCCAGCGTCCGCGCCACCAACTTGCTCGGAAACATCATGCGATCCCCCTCTAGCTCGCACCCCCCCGGCACATGGCCGGGGTCTTGCGTTCGAATTTCCCTAGGGCTCTTGCCTAGCCCAACGCTTGCGCGCAACTCCCAGCAGCCCCAGGCCGCCCAGTGCCAAGGCCCAGGTCCCAGGCTCCGGCACCGTGTTCCCGCCGCCGTTGTTGTTCGTGCCCGCCAGATCGGTCACCAAATCCGCCGTGTCAAAAACGCAATCGCCCTGGCAATCAGCCGAGGGATTCAAGGTGGCCGCGAAGCTGCCGGTTGAAAGGTAAAGGCTGCTGTCGGTCAGGCTGAAATTGACCGGCGTGAAATTCCCCGTCACCGTGGCCGATACCACCAGCACGTTGCCGCCCAACTGCTCTTCCAACCCCGGCACCAGCCATTGGTAATTCGGATCGCCGCAGCCCGCATCCACCCCGAAGGTGCCGCAGTTGGCCGAAGCGCTCGGCGAAAACAAGCTCGAGTCGGCATTCGGCACGTTGATGGTTAGCGGCGTCTGCGGCGTGCCGCTGACGTCGTAATTGACCACCAACTGCACGTTCGTGAAGGTCAGCTCGTCCGAGGCCGGATAGCACCCGGTCCCCGGGCCGGTGACCGGGCCGGTGCAACTGGCGCCGGCGCCGGTGAGGTTGTTGATGCCGAAGCCCGGAAAGCCCACGTCTCCGGCCGAGTAGATGTAGTTGAACGTCCCGATGGCAATCGGGCTGGCTTGGAGGCGGGGGGAAGCCGCCAAGCCGCCCAGCACCGCCAGGGTGCAAGCCAATTTGGCGAATCGGTGGGTCATAGGGTCTCCAGGGCGAAGCAAACGGATCCGGAACGCAATACGTCCTCGGCGGGACCCAGTGCAATTTGCCTGCCAGAGGAGGTGCGCCAGCGTCGCCCGGAGAAATCCGCGCAGGAGAACCGGGGTCAGATCGTGTCAGGTCCTGACATCGCTACTGCTGCGCAGGCGCATGCACACTCCTGGAAAACAATTTGCCTCCCAGGCGAGACCTATATTAAGGAAGGACGGGCGAGGCCAGGCGCAGGGGTCGCGCCCTTGGCACCGTGGGCCAAGTCGGCGCGCTAACGCTGCGAAACTCCTAAGGCGCAAACGCATGCGCCTGCGCCCCCGGCAAGCAACCAGGCGCGGCCCCGACAGGGTTGGGGTCGCCGGGTGTGAGCGTCGCAGCGAGCACGCCCTGTCGAGCGTTAAGCGGGTCGCGGGGCGCAGCCCCGCGGGGCCCCGCGCCAGTCAACGTCAGTGCCCGGCGAGGCGGTTCATGCGCGCGGCGAGGGCCGCGCGCTGGCGGGCGTATTCGTCTTCGCCGATGTTGCGGGTGTGGCGGCGGACCTCGAGCAGGAAAAGGTCGTCCTTCAGCCGCGCCAGTTCGGTGGCGGGGACGCTGGGCAGCAAGCTCTCCGCCGGCGGCAGCGCCAAGGTCGTTCCCGCCGGCAATCCCGGGGTCGCGTCAGCCGCCAGCGAGACCGCCGCCACGGCGATGGGCATGGGCTTGGCTTCCGACTTCGCCAGCAGCAGGCCGAAGCCCGCCGCCGCCGCCAACCCCAAGAAGGCCAGAATCGTCCAGCGGTTGCGCTCGAGCAGCGTCGGCGCCGGCACCGCGGCCGCGGCCGCCGCAGCCGGGGCGGCGGCATTCGCGCTGCTGTCAGCCGAGGTCGCGTTGGCCGCCGACGACGGCGCAGCGCCCGAGGTCGCTTCCGCCGGGCCCGGCATGGGCGCATCGCCGGACACCTGGAATTGCATGCTGGGCGCAGCCGCCGCCGTGCCGTAGACCTTGTATCCGTCCTGTTCGCCCACCTGGCTGAAGCCGCTTCCGCTGAAGCTCATCGGCGAGGGCACGTAGACCTCGAAGTGCGCGGGCGCAATCACCGGCGTTTCGCTGAGCGCCGCCTTCAGCGCCGCGTAGGGCACCCGGTAGGAGACTTGGATCTGGGTTTCCCCCGGACGCAGCGGCGAATCCACGGCGTAGATGTCGTGCTCGGCGGTCGGCACCGCCTGCCGCGACAGCGGCATCTCCCCCGGCGCGACCACGCGCACCATGTCCACGGTCGCGCCCGCCGGCACGCGGAAACGGAACAGGCCTGCGCTGCCGGCTTTGCCGGACGCCCCGCTCAGCGTGCGCGGCGGCTGCAGTCCGTTCTCGATGCGGTATTCGTTCACCACCGCCAACTGGCCGGCATCGGGCTGCAGCACCATGATCTCGGCGTCGACGTTGACCAGCTTGGGATCGTGGGCGGCGTCGTATACCTGCACGTTGGTTTCGCTCTGCCCCGGCGTGACCTTGGCGAAGTACGAGACGCCTTGCCAGTCGGCCTGCACCATGAACGGCCCGCCCGAGGTCTGGCTGAAGCGGTAATGGCCGGCGATGTCAGTCGTGGTGGTCGCCACCTTGGGCATGGTGCCGGTGAGCTGCACCAAGGCGACTTGCGTGCTCGGCAGCGGCGCGCCGTTGGTCAAATCCAGCACCGTGCCGGCAACGTTCTGCGGCCCTTGGGCGCCAAGCCCGATCGCCGCCGCCAGCAGAACGGCCCAGCGCACCCGCATCATGCTTCGTGCTCCAATGCCGCCACCACGCGGCCCGCCTCGGCCTCCAGCATCGCACGCGTGCGTTCGTAGTCGGCTTCGCTCAATTTTCCCGCCAAGTGCTCAAAATGCAGATCCTTCAGGTTCTCGTACACCGCCGACTTGCGCTCGTTCAGCGCCTGCCGGCGCACTTCGCCGGCGCTGGCTTCGGCCGGGGCCGGCGCGGCCGTGAACACCCAATAGAAGATGGCCACCGCCAGCGTGCCGCAGGCGGCCGCAGTCAGCAGCATCAGCCTCTCCACTCCCTCTCGAGTTCATCGGCGATTTCGCGCCGAACTGTAGCCTGGGCGCCCGCATCGCCGCCCGGCGCCGCGTCCGCCCTCGCCGGCTGCCGCCAGCGCCGCACGAACCACAGCACCAGCGCCATGCCCAATCCCAACGCCACCCAAGGCATGATCCAAGCCAGCAGGTTGAAGCCGCTCCGGGTGGGGTTGGCCAGCACCTGGGTGCCGTACTCCTGCACGAACGACTGCAGCACCAAGGCATCCGAATCCGTCGAAGCCGCGCGCTGCACGATCTCGGCCCGCAGTTGCGTCACGATCGGGCAGCCGACGTGGTTGCACACGATCGCCCCTTGGGTGCAGCCGCAGGGGCAGATGAGCTGCTCGCCGATCGCGCGCGCCCGCCCGCCCAGCTGCTGCCCCCCCAGCCCGGCCACCAACGCCAGCAGCAGGAGCACCAACGTTTTCTTCCCCCTGCTAGCGCGCAAGTGCGACCTCCTCGGGCGAACCTGGCGCCGGCGCGGCCGCCGGCAGCGGGCGCGCCGTCGGCTTGCGGCTCGGCAGCAGCGCGATCAACGTCCCGAAAACTACCACCAGCGTGCCCACCCAGATCCACAGGATGAGCGGGTTCAGATAGGCATGCAGGATCGGCTGCTGCGACGTCGGGTCGTCGCCGGCGTAGACCAGGTACAGATCTTCGAGCGGGCGCGAGCGGATCGCCACCATGGACTGCGCCTGGTTCGAGGCTTTGTAGAAGCGCCGCGATGGATACATCGTGGCCACGTACCGGCCATCCCGCTCGACCTGGATGATTTCGGCTTCGCTGGAGAAATTCGGGTTGTCGTCCTGGGTGTAGCTCTGCGACGTCAGCGTGTACGGGCCAATCCGCATCGAGGCGGCGTAGGGCATGGGCGCCTCGACATCCTGGTTGAATGCCGATCCGGTGATCCCGATCGCCATCAAGATGATGCCGACATGGATGATGTAGCCGCCGTACCGCCGGGTGTTGCGCAGCGTCAAATGCACCACCGCCGCCGGCAGCGAACGCCCGTGCCGCGCCACCACCCGCGCGCCGCGGACGAATTCCATGGCGATGGTCGCCAGCACGAACCCGCACAGCCCGAACGAGACCAGCGCATACGGATCGCGCATCCCCAGCGCCATCAGCCCGCCCGACACCGCCGCCCCCAGCAGCGCCGGCCACAGGAAATTGCGCCGCAGGCTGCCGAGCGAGGTGCGCCGCCAGGCCAGCAGCGGCCCCACGCCGGTCAGGAACAGCAGGAACAGGAACAGGGGAATATTGATGCGGTCGAAAAACTCGCGGCCCACGCTGATTTTCGCCCCCTGCACCGCCTCCGAAATCACCGGAAACAGCGTCCCCCAGAGGATCGCGAAGCAGCACACCAGCAAAATGAAGTTGTTGAACAGGAAGCCGCTCTCGCGCGACGCCGTGCTCTCCAGCTGGTTCTCGCTGCGCAGCGCGTCGCGGTTCTTGAAGAACACGAACAGGCAAATCGCCGTCATCCCCACCAGGAATGCCACGAACCAGTTCCCAATCGAGGACTGCGCGAAGGCATGCACCGAGCTGACAATGCCGCTGCGCGTCAGGAAGGTGCCGAACACCGTCAGCAGGAAGGTGCCGAACACCAGCCCCACGTTCCAGACCTTCATCATCCCGCGCTTCTCTTGCATCATCACCGAGTGCAGGAACGCGGTGCCGGTGAGCCACGGCAGGAAGGCCGCGTTCTCGACTGGATCCCAGGCCCAATATCCGCCCCAGCCCAGCACCTTGTAGGCCCAATAGCCGCCGAGCACGATGCCCACCGTCAGAAAGCCCCAGGCGATCATCGTCCACTGCCGCGTGACTTGAATCCAGCGGTCGCCCGGCATCTTGCGGATCAGCGCCGCCAACGCGAACGCGAATGGGATGCTGAAGCCGATGTACCCCAAATAGAGGATGGGCGGATGAATGTCCATCTGGGTGTACTGCAAAAGCGGGTTCAGTCCGCTGCCGTCAACCGGCGTGCCCACCGGAATGGTCGCGAACGGCGAGGCCACGAAATTGTTCAGCAGCAGGAAAAACCCCTGGATGCCGCTCAAGATGATGGCCACCAGCGGCCGCAGCTGCGGGTGGCGCTTGCCGCTGGTCAGCAGCGCGATGAAGCCGTAGCCCGAAAGCAGCAGGCTCCAGAACAGCAGCGAGCCCTCTTGCCCCGACCACAGCACCGCGAACTTGTAATAGAACGGCAGCGCCCGGTTGCTGTGTTCGGCAATGTACGCGACGCTGAAGTCGTTGTGGAAGATCAGCCCCAGCAGGCAGACCGTCGCCGCCGCCACCGCCGGGAACACCATCAAGCTCGCCCGCTCGGCGCTGGCCGCCATGCGCCCGCGCCCGGTGAACACCGCCACCAAGCCCGCCACCACGCCGTAGCTGGCCAGCACCAGCGCGAGCAGCAGGGCAAATGCGCCAAAAATCTGCATCGAAGGTCTGCCGGGCTCCGCGCCCGACCCTCTATTTTAACGTACGCAGCGGCTAGCGCGCATCGGCCGTCATGGACGCGCGGCCGCCGGTGACCTTCGAGAAGTACGCCATCCAGTGGGTGCGGATGGCCTCGACCGCCTGCACCAGCGCCGCCGACGGCTTGCGCCCATGCTCGACCACCATCACCATGCCGGTATTGAACTGCCGCTGCGAGTGCATCACGTCCGGCACCCGCGGCCCCTCGGCGGCGATCACTTCTTGAATCGTCACCGGCGTGCGGTCGGCTTTGACGATGGCATGGCCTTGCGCATCCCGCCCCGCCGGGGCGAGATTCGAAAGAACGAAGAAGTCCGGAACTTCCTGGGGTGAGATCAGGCCCATGAGGTAGAGGTCGAGGTAGGAGTACCCGGTGGGCGGGACGTAGTAGTCGTCATCGAGCTGGGTGAAGGTGCCGTCGTGGTTGTCTTGCCAAACGCCTCCGCCCATGGCCGAGGCCTCGGTGGGTCGCAAGTAAGGGAACGGCACCCGCGCCTGCAGGCCGCGCGCCCAGTGCGTCGGCCCCAGCGGAATCAGCTTGTCGCCGACCTTAGCCGACACGAACGCCGACCAGCGATGCCCCATTTCGTGGCCGATCTGCGACATCGCGTACAGGTAATCCGGCGGCGCGCCGTTGGGCGCGATTTCGGCGAACTCGTCCTTGTAGGCCATGACGTCGCGACGGTCCGGATTCTCCACCCCCGGCGGCGGATCCGGCTGCATCTGGTTGGCGCCCGCGAACACCGGCTGGATGAAGCCCCACTGGAATCGTCCCGGCGAGCAGTAGCTGGCCAGCCCGCGCTGCGGTGCGCCAATGCCGGTCACGGCGATCCCGTTGGACGTGCCGAGCGGCCCGTTGCTGGGCGTGCCCGCCTCCTGGTTGTCCACCCGGAAATCGGAGTAGTACGCCAGCATGTCGAATTTGTCGCCCAGCGTGGGAATAATGCTGCAGGCCAGGTCGCGCGCGCTGGGCAGCTTGAGGTAATGGAACGCCTCGTAGACCGCCGCGTACGGCCCGCCGCCGGCCGCAAGCTTCGAGAAGTCCACCGCTTGCGCCGCCGCCCCCTTGGGGTAGACGCCCACGATGGCGTCGCGGGCCGCGACCTGGTTGTAGGAGAACTCGATGCTCCCATCCTGGCGCAAGATCGCCTGGAAACGATTGACGGTGGGCGTCCAGGTGAAGTCCTGGATGCCGCCCACCGGTTCGGTCAAATCCCAAGTGACCACCACGCGATCGCTCAACTGCTTGACATAGCGCGGACCCGACATGCGCGGCTTGAGGAAGACGCAAAGCGCCGCCTGCGTCTCGCCGATGCTCGGCGCCGCCTGCTGCAGTTGGGCGAAGCGGGCCAAGGCGACGCCGCCCGCGCGGCCGCCGAACCCGCCCGGCGGCGCGCCGCGCCCGCCGCGGCCGCGCCCGGCGTCGGCTTCGCCGAAGCGCAGCGAACCGGTGGCACCGACCGAGACCGCGCTCCATGGCTGGCCAGAGAATGGAAAGGCGAAGTGCTCGATCTTCACCTCGGCCGTGGTCGAGCGCTCGCCGAAGTCGGCATCCCAGTCGAGCGGCTGGTTCGCCACCCGGTACCCCGCGCCTTCCGGCGTGAAGCGCAGCGTGCGGTGGTCGAGATCGAAGAGGTTGGCTTGACCCAGCGCGCCCTGGTCAAGCGTGAGAACGATGAGATGGCCCTGGAGGGTGGCTTTGCCGATCGCATGGCCTTGCGGCGGCGCGCCGCGCTGCCCCGCCAGAGGCAGCGCGGCCAGCCCGAGGACCGCGGCGGCAATGCGGCGCCGCATCAGAAATTCAGCGCCGCGCGCATCAGGATGGTGCGCGTGCCCGCGGCCGAACTCACCTGCCCGAACGAGTTGGAGGTTACGCTGGTGCTGCCCAAGTTGAAATAGGGATGGTTCAGGAAGTTGATCGCCTCCATGCGAACGGCCAGGTTGATGCGCTCGCTGAATGGAATCGTCTTGTTCAGGCTCATGTTGAGGCCGAAGCTGGTAGTGTTGCGCAAATAGACCAGTTGGCTGAACGCGCCCGCGGTCGAGGCCGGGGCGTAGAACGAGGGGTTGGATGCGCCGCTCGCCTGCTGCACCGCCGCCACGTTGCTGATCAGGTTCCCGCTGACGCTCTTGCTCCGATTGGGAATTGTGCTGAGATCGGCCTGCAATTGCAGCGGCGTGAAGCCGCCCGCGAAGACCACGCCCGATTGCGAAAGGCTGTTGAACGTGTCGCGCCCGCTGTTCAGCAGCACGGGCGTGCCGGTGGCGATCTGCTCGGTGCCGCCCAGCGTCCAATCGCCGACAATGCGGTCCACCCAGCCATTGTCCACATCAACCCATTTCCCCTTGCCGACGGGCAGATCGTAGGTCCAGAAGGAGTTCCAGGCGAAGCGCTGGTCAAAGCCGCTGGGCCCGTAGTTCAGCCGCGCATTGCGGTAGGTGAACCACGTATAGTCGGCGGTTTGTCCGCTGACGTTGTTCTCGTCCCCGAGCGAATGGCTCCAGGTGAAATTCGCGGTGTAGCTCAGGCCATGGCTCAGCGCCTTCCGCAGCGCAATTTGCAGCCCGTTGTAGTTGTTGTCGCCATTGTCGTCCTGGTAGTCGAGGCCGGTGGCGAACGGGTTCGGCGTCCAGAAGTTGATCGGGTAGGTGCTGGCGCCGGTGAAGCCCGCTCCCGCGCACGGACCGAAATTCGTGCCCACAAGGCGGCAGTAGTAGCCGGGACTGGTGCTCGATGTCGAGGACAGCGTGCGCGCCATCGTGCCCGCCGTGCCCTGCTGCAATTCGGTGACGAACGTGCTGTTGGCGTAGCCGGAGCTGGCCGACAGCGCCGCCTGCGCGCCGTTGGCTCCGAAGGAAGCGTCGAAGATCGGCAGGGCGGCTTGGCCGGGCAGGCCCCAATTGGCAAACGTGTTGGCCGTCTGGCTCTTCGCGCTCACGCCTGCATTCGCCTGCGCCGTCTTGCAGGCCGCCGCATTCGCTTGGCAGATGCTCAGGTTGCTCTGCGCCTGTTGGAACTGCGGCAGGAACCCGTTCTCGAAAATATTGACTTCGTTCAGGTTCTGGAAATGCCACATGTGCGTGCTCTTGTTGCCGATGTAGGCGATCTCCAGCACCGCCTTGCCCGGCAGTTCGCGTTGCACGCTCAGGTTCCAGCTCTGGGTATAGGGCGTGCGCAGATTGGGGTTGACCAAGCCCAGGAACTGGCCGCCATTCAAGGCAAAACTCGATTCGGGGAAGGGGAATCCAAACGCGGTCGGAAACTTGGACAGCGGCGGCGCCGGCGAGCTGAGGTTCAGCCCGCCCAGCGCGAAGCCCGGGCTGCCCGGCGTCGAGCTGATGGATTGGCTTGCGCCCACGTTGGTCGAAACCACGTTCGAAATCGCATTCATGCCTTCGTTGTAAAAATTCACCGCGTAGCCGCCGCGAAGCACGAGTTGGTTCGCTCCCGATAGCCAGCCCAGCAAGCCGTTCTTGGCCGAGGGATTCCACGCGAAGCCCGCATTGGGAGCCGGCGTGCGGTAGTCCGGGCGGTACGGGGCCGAGACGGAAGTGTAAAACGGGTTGGGGTTGCCGTTGAGCGCGCCCGGCTGGAACAGCGCCGTGGACGGCCCGAAGAACCCTTCCGTGCCGGGCTCGCCGTCAATGCCGTTGGTGCTGCGGATGGGGCCATCGAATTCCCAGTGCAGCCCGTAATTCAGGGTGAGATTCGACGTCGTGCGGAAGGCGTCCTGCGCATACAGGTTCCCGGTGGTGAAGGCCCAGCGCTGGGTCTCGGGCTGGAACTCGGCGTATTGGTGGGTGTTTTCATCCACGTTCACGTCGCCGCTGATCGAGCTCACCCGTCCCGTCAATAGCGCGTACAAACCTTCGGCGTTGCTGAGATCGCCGTTCTGGGTGTTGATGCTGGGCAACGCCGCTTGCAGCGCGCCCGTGACCGGATCCCCGCCGGCGATGCCGATGCTGTAGTCCGGCACCCCCGCCGATCCAAACGAGGTCTCCCAGAAGCTGGTGTGCTTCCAGAGGCCGCCGAAGGTGAGCGTGTGCCGTCCCCGCGTCCAGGTCACATCGTCGCGAAGCTGGTACACCGGATTGTTGCGGATGAAGGGCAGCACGTTGGGAATGGTCGCCGAGATCAGCGGCAGCGTCAGGATGCGGTCGCCGTACGGCGACCATTGATGCGGCTGCGCGCCGTGGGAGAAAAACTCGCCGTTGCTCTGGATTCCGAGCGAGGTGCTGTTGAGCAGCGTCGGGCTGAGCACCCAGTTCACCGTGTTGGTGGCCACGTAGGTGGTGATCTTGTACCCGTTGCTGAAGGCGTATTGATCCAGGCCGGGATACGGCGGCGCGCTGCCCGCGATGTTCTCGTAGCGGAGATTCCATGTGCCGGACCATGAAACAGTCGGTGAAATCTGGTAGTCGAGTCGCACCGTGGGGAAATACTGGTTGGTGTCGTTGCTCTGCTGCCATTCCATCGTCTGCCAATACGGCTGGCCGGTGATGGGCAGGAATCCCGACGCCGCCTTCTGCGAGCCATTGATGGTGGAGAAGATTCCCGCCACCGTCCCGTCCACCGTGCTGGTGAACCCGGCATTGCCCGCCGCCTGCAGCAGGTTGACCGTGCGCGTGGCGCCGTCGGTGCCGACGTAGGTGAAGTTGCCCGCCTGCGAATCGGGCGTCAGCACCGTCGTCGTCAGCGTCCCCGAGCCCGGTTGCGGCTGCGCTTCCAGATAGGCGTAGAAGAACAGCTTCTTGCTCCAGGTGCTGGAAAACGGAATCAGCGGGCCGCCGATGCCGAAGCTCACGTTGTTCTGGCGCGAGCGCGGCCGCGGCTGGTTGCGCATGTTGTTGAAATACGAATTCGCGTTCAGCCACTCGTTCGACATCTGTTCATTCAAGCTGCCATGGAATTGGTCGGTGCCCCGCTTGGTGGTGAAACGAATGCTCATGTTGCCCGTGCCGATGCCCGCCCCTTCGCCCGTGGTCGACACCGTCGCCTCGTCGGTCGCGCCGATGCGCTCGGGCGCGAAGGTGAAAAAGCTGGTGCCGCCGCTCTTGAATCGCTCGGAATTGTTGTCCATGCCGTCCAGCGTGATCGACATCGAGGCGTTCGGAAGGTTGTCGAAGGTGATGTTGCGCCCGCCCGCCGATTGCGATCCCGCCATCAAGGCGGTGAAATTCAGCGTGTCCAGGCTGCTGTAGGGCAAGTCCTGGATGTCCTTGTTGGTGATCGTCGTGCCGATTTCATTGGTCGAGGTTTGCAGCTGCGCTGGGGCCGAGGTCACCTCCACCGTCTGGCTGGTCGCGCCCAGCTTCAGGCTCACCGGCAGATCGGTGATGCGGCCCGCATCCACCTCGACCGAGGCGAACATCGCATTCTGAAATCCTTCGTGGGTCACCGTGACCGAATAATTCCCGGCGGTCAGGTTCGAGAAGGCGAAGGCCCCGTCCGCGCCCGCCGCGGTGGACCTCTCCAGCGCCGTGTCCAAGTCCTTGATGATGACCTTGGCCGCCGGAATCACCGCCCCGCTGGGATCCCGCACCACCCCGTGCAGGCCGGTGGCCGTGAGTTGAGCCAGACCCAAGGCAGTGAGGGGAACAAGCACACAGATGACAAGCGCGACCGAGTGCAGCAGACCCGCAAGCATGCGACGCATGGGCAGACACCTCCGAAAGGTATCGGACACGATATGGTATACAACATCCAACCCTGCAATGCAAATCCCCGCCGCCCCCCCCCACCCCGCCCCGCGCCTAGCGGCTCGGCCCCGCCCCGGCGAGATGCTGCCCGAAGAACGCGTCCACCCGCCGCCAGGCGTCCTCCAGCACGAAGCCCCGGTCGAAATAGTGGAATTCGCCCGGGTACATCATGAAGCTCACCCAGCTTCCCTTCCCCGCCTTGAGCACCGCGTCCAGCAGCAGCGTCGTCTCCCAGAAGGGCACGTTCACATCCGCGGTCCCGGCCAGCACCAGCAACGGCCGCTGCAGCTCATCCATGTGGGTGCTGGTGGCGCGGCTGGCGTAGAGCTCGGGGTTCTCGCTCGGCGTGCCCATGCGCTCGGCCATCCAGCCCGAGTGGTACGGATCCTGGTAGTACATCGCCGGATCCACCAGCCCGGCCACGTCCACCGCGCAGGCGAACAGCCTGGGCTCGCGGGTGATGGCGGTGAGGGTGAAGTAGCCGCCGTAGCTCAAGCCCCAAACCCCGATCCGCGCCGGGTCCACGTAAGGCAGCGACTTTAAATAGGTCGCGGCCAAGCGCGCATCGCTCGCATCCTGCCCACCCACGTCATGCCACACCGCCTGCCGCCAGGCGCTGCCATAGCCGATCGAGCCGCGGTAGTCGGGCGCGATCACCACGTACCCTTCCTGCAACATGTGCTGATGGAAGGCGTAGTACACCGCTTCGTTGCGGTCGGTGTGCCAGCCGTCGTAGTTCTGGTTCACCCCGTCGGGGTGGATCCAGACGATCGCCGCGTGCTTCCGGCTGCGGTCCAGATGCGGCGGCAGGAACAGCCACGCCGGCACCGGCTGGCCGTCCGCCGCCGGATAGTGGATGAGTCGCGGCGCCACGAAATCATGCGCCATCGCCGCCGGCATCGAATGCGTGAGCCGCGTCGGCGCGCCGCCCGCCGCGCCAACGACATAGATATCCCCGGAATTCTGCGCATCCGCGTGCTGGTAGGCGATGCGGGTGTCATCGGGCGACCACACCGCGCCAATGTTGGTGCCGCTGCCCGCGGTCAGCCACGTCACGCTCGCCCGCCCCGGATCCCCGTTCAGCGCCACCACCCCGATCTGGCGATCGCCCGGCCGCTCGGCGGTGTTGGCGTCGAAGGCGATGCGCGTGCTGTCGTGCGACCAGGCCGCCCGCCACGCCGCGCCCGCAAAATGCGTCACCGCCACCGCCGCAGCCCCGTCGGCGGGCATCACGTACAGTTGGTCCCATCCCGAGGCATCGCTGCCAAACAAGATCCATTTATGGTCGGGCGAGACCTGCGGCGCGGCGTCGCGTCCGTTCATGCTGAAGAACTTGGCCTCGCGGTCGGTATGCACCGCCCGCGGCGGCCCGCCGCCGGCGTCCAGCAGATAGATCGTCCGGGTCTTGGCATCCTCGGCCACCTGGCTGGCGACCAGCGTCGTGCCGCTCACCCAGCGCGCCCCACCCACCCCGCCGGGGGGTTCTTGGATCGCCACCTCGGGCCCTCCCGCCACCGGCACCGCATACAGCTTGCCCGCCGTCCGCTCGCTGATGCGGAATTCGAGCTTGTTGCCGATCTCCGGGAAGCTGGTGTCGTGGGCCACGGTCTCGCCCCCGCGGCTCGCCAGCCGCAGCTTGCCGTCCGGCGAAAGCTGCCCGCCCCCGCGTCCGCCGCGCCCCAAGCCGCCGCCCCCGCGCCCGCTCTCGGCCACCAGCTCCGGCTCCCCCGGTTGCGTTGCGCTCACCTCGTACCGCCGCGTCACCCCGGCCGCATCCCAGTTGAACGTCACTTTTTGCCCGTCCGCCGTCCACTGCCACCCGGACGGGTACTCGATGGCCACGATCTCCGGGATGGTTAGCTTTTGCCCCGCCACCGGCAGCGCCAGCAGCGCCGCGCCCAGCATGCACAGAATATTCCGCATGCAGGCGAGTTTAGCTGAGTTAGAGTGAAAAAGAATGAGCAGAAATCTCGTGCTCTTCGCCTTGGCCTCGGCGCTCGGCGCCGCCCTTCCCGCCCGCGCCCAAGTCGTGGACACCCTCCCCGACCGCCCCCTCTGCTCCAGCGGCCGCGTCATGCTGCCGCAGCTCGCCCTCCCCGGCGGCAGCCGCATGATCGTCCGCACCCATCCCGGCGACCCGCACCAATGCGACGCCGTGATCTTGTCTCCGCTGAATGCGGTGGTCTACACCTTCACCGACCACAGCATCTCGCTCAATGCCGCCACCGGCACCGGCATCACTGACGACCGCGCGCCGGCGGCGGTGCTGACCGGATTCTCCGGCGGCAACCGCTGCTGCTCGTCGGCGGCGATCGTGGCCCTGGGCGCGCGTCCCGCCCTCCTCTGGCATTTCGACGCCGATGCCGAGAGTGATCCTCCCGTTCCAGCCAACACCATCGCGATTGAAGACGAATCCTTCTTCCGCGATCTCCCGCGCAAGCGCATCGCCATCCTGGTCGCCGACAATCTTGCCGCCGATGCCGGCCTTCCGCCCGCCTACGAGGCCTACGTGCTCACGGCCTTCGAGCTCGCCGGAGGCGGCTTCGCCGACGTGAGCCGCGATCTTATCCCCTACGCCGCCAATGCTGCTGAAGCCCGCGGCCGGCTCGATCCCAAGGCGCTCGCGGCCTTCCTCCTCGCCGACCCTCGCCGCGACGCCTGCGACACCCGCGTCCCGCCCGCCGCCTGCGCGCCCCCTGGGCCCGGCCGCACCGACGATTATTGGACCGCCAAGCAGACCATCCTCTACATCCTTCTCGACGATCTGCACAGCGGCAACCTCGGCCAATTCAACCACGACCTTGCCGCACTCTGGCCTGCCGCCGACCGCGCCCGCATGCAGGCCCTGCTGCTGCACGACGACTGCCACCAGAACCCGCGCGCTTGGTTCCACCTCCCGGATCCTCCCGAATGCGCACCTCTGCCATGAAATCGCTGCCTGCTCTCGTGGCGCTGCTGGCCTTCGCCCCCGGCGGCACCGCCGCCGCGCAAACGCTGGCGCCGCTTCCCCGCACCCAGCTGTGCTGGCAGGGCAAGGTGGACGTGCCGCGCCTCGCGCTCCCGGGCGGCTACAGCTTGGCCGTCGCCAAGGATCCAAAAAACCCGGCCTGCGATGTGGACGTGCAGGCCCCGGATGGAACCACCGCGGCCACCTGGGGCGATGCCGAAGTCTTCCTGAGCGCCGCCACGGGCGCCGGCGTCACCGACGACGGCACGTCGGCGGTGGTCCTCATCGGCGAATCCGGCGGCATGCACTGCTGCGAATCCTCGGCCATCATCCGCCTCGGCCCCCGGCCCAAGCGCCTGTGGACCTTCGACATCTGGGCGGGCATGGGCGGCGAGCCGCCCCCAGCCGACATGGTCACCCTCGAATCCGAGGATTTCAGCCGCGATCCCAAGACCGGACGCGTGGCCATCATCATCGAGGATGGGGACATCGCCGCGACCGAACTCCCGCGCGGCTATTGGGTCTCCGTCCCCATGGCTTTCGAGATCGCGGGCCCCGCCTTCGCCGACGTCAGCCGCGATCGCATTTCCTTCCGCACCCTCGCCCGCCAAGCCCGCGCCCAGCTTCAGCCCGCCGGTCTGGCCGAGTTCATGGCCGCCAACCCGGCCCTGGACGCCTGCTATCGCCAATTCCCGCCCGACGGGTGCCCCGCCGCGCTCCCCAGCCGCAGCGATGCCTATTGGAACGCCAAAGTCGGCGTGTTCACCGTCATTCTTGACGATCTGCACAGCGGCGATCTGAGCTTGGCCAAGAGCGATCTCGCGGCCTATTGGCCCGCCGCCGACCGCGCCCGCATGCAGGCGCTGCTGCTGCAGGATTATTGCCATCAGAACCCCCGCGTCGGGTTCCATCTTCCCGCTCCCCCGGAATGCGCCGGTGTGCCATGAATCATCCCCAGGGCCGCTCCGCGTTGTGCCTCTCCGGCGGCGGCATCCGCTCTGCCACCTTTTGCCTCGGCGTCCTGCAAGGCTTGGCCGCGCAGGGCGTGCTTGGCGCCTTCGATCTGCTCTCGACCGTCTCCGGCGGCGGCTACATTGGCAGTTGGCTCACCGCCTGGATCCATCGCCGCGGCCTGAACGAAGTCGAGGCGCAGCTCGCCTCGGGCGAGTCCAAGCCGCTGGCGCATCTGCGCGCCTACAACAGCTATCTCTCCCCGCGCCGCGGCGCCTTCTCCGCCGACACCTGGACCCTCGCCGCCACCGTCACCCGCAACGTCGCCCTCAACTGGCTGGTCTTCATGCCGCTCTTGCTGGCGGCGCTCATGCTGCCGCGGCTGGTCTATTCGCTCAGCCTCGCCGTGCTCGGCCCCGACCTCTGGATCGCCGGCCTCGCCGGCGCGCTGTACGCCTTCGCGCTTTGGCGCCTGCTGCGCTTCATTCCTTCCCTGGGTGGCATGAACGCCTGCGCCACCGCCTTCGCATTGCAAGTCCTGCTGCCGCTCGCCGCCGCCGCCGCCGCGGCGGCTTGCTATGCACCGCCCCATCCGGCCTTCTGGACGCTGGTGGGCTGGGCGGGGAGCGCAGGCGTCCTGCCGGCCTTGTTCTCCGGCGCGCTCCGCCGCCACGGGCTTCTGCTCCTGCTTGCGTTGCCCCTCTTCGCCGTGAGCACCGGATCGTCGCTGTGGCTGCTTGAAACCCGCGTCCTGCCCGCATGGGCTTGGCCCGCCTATTTCACCCTCGCCGTGCCGTTGCTGGTGCTCGGCTTCTGCCTCGCCGGCACGCTGTTCACCGGCTTCTTCAGCCATCCGCTGCGCACCCTCGACCGCGAATGGATGGCTCGCGCCGGAGCGGTCCTGCTGCGCTTCTGCGTGCTCTGGATCATCGCCTTTGCGCTGGTCCTGCTCGCCCCCGCCTGGCTGGTCGCGCTCACCGCCTGGGGCGCGGCCGCCGCCGCCGGAGTCGCCGGCGTCAGCGGATGGCTCAACGCCTGGGCCGGCTTCCGCGGCTTCGCGGCGTCGTTCTCGGCTGCGGGATCATCCAAGATCAGCCGCGTCTGGCTGCTGCAGGCGGTGGCCCTCGTCTTTGTTCTGCTGCTCGCCGCCGGGCTGGCCCTGGCCACCGACGCCGCCCTCTGCGCCGCCGGCTGGGTCGCCGCCGCCCCCACCGCCCACCCCACCGTCCTGTTGTTCACGCCCGCCTGGCTCGCGCTGGCGGCCTGCCTTGGGCTGGCCGGCTTCGGCCTGCTGATGTCGCGCTTCATCAATGTCAACAAATTCTCGCTTTCCGGCATGTACCGCGATCGCCTGATCCGCGCCTATCTGGGCGCCTCGAACGCCGAACCCGACCTCAACTGCTTCACCGGCCTCTCCTCCAGTGACGACCTTCCCTTGCATGAAATCTCGGCCGCGCAGCGCCCCGCGCCCGTGCTCAACTGCACGCTCAATGTCGTCAGCGGCGAGCGCCTCGCCTGGCAGCAACGCAAGGCCGAGCTCTTCACCGCCACCCCCGAGCTATGCGGCACGCCCGGCCTCGGCTACCGCGTTTCGGCGCAGTACGGCGGCCGCGGCGGCATCACGCTGGGCACCGCGGTGGCGATTTCAGGCGCCGCCGTCAGCCCCGAGATGGGCTACCACTCCTCGCCCTTGGCGGGCTTCATCATGACCCTCTTCAACGTCCGCCTCGGCGCCTGGCTCGGCAACCCCGGCCCCGCCGGCGACCGCTACCAGGCCTGGACCCACGCCGGCCCCCACATCGCCGCCGCCTGGATGCTGCGCGAGGCGCTCGGCCTGGCCGACGACCGCAGCCCCTTCGTCTACCTCTCCGACGGCGGCCACTTCGAGAACCTCGGCCTCTATTCGATGGTCCAGCGCGGCTGTCGCCTCATCCTCGCCGTGGACTCCGGCTGCGACCCCGGCTTCACCTTCGAGGATCTCGGCAACGCCCTGCGCAAGATCCGCATTGACCTGGGCGTTCCTATCACCTTCGCCCAGGGCGACGAGGTGGAGACCATGATCGCCCGCCAGCAGCGCTGCGCCGTGGCCACCATCGCCTACTCCCACCGCCAGCCCGGCGCGCCCGATGGCGTGCTGCTCTATCTCAAGCCCATGTTCCTGGGTGACGAATCGCCGGACGTGGCCAGCTACCACGCTGCCCACTCCGACTTTCCCCATCAATCCACCGCCAACCAATGGTTCGACGAGTCGCAGACCGAAAGCTACCGCATGCTCGGCCTCGCCACCCTCGATGCCGCCTTCGCCCGCCCCGGCGTCGCCGACCTATTCCGAGCCCGCCTCGGGGCCTCGGCCTAGCGGCACCGACGGGCGGGCATCCAGGTGCCGCGCTCGGACCGCCGGCGTCCCGCCCGCCTAGTTCTCCGGCGCGGGCTTGCCCTCCGGCGTCACGCGCACCTCGGTGCGCTTGCCGTTGGATTTGCGCACCACGGCCTCGTAGGCGACCAATTTCCCGTCTTGGCTCACCGCCTCGACCGACACCGTCTTGCCCGCCTTGTCGAAGGCCGCCCGCGCCGGTGCCGGAACTTCGGCGATCGCGACTGCGTCCTCGGCCTCGAGCACTTTGCCGCTGGCGTCCATGGTCAAATCGCGGTGCTTGCCGTTCACCGTCAGCTCGGCTTCATACTCGAGTTTGCCGTTCTCGCGGTCGGTGACCAGATTGCGCACCGTCGCCCCTTGCGCGATCTGCTCCTTGACCGTCGCCTGCACCGGCCCGGGCAAGCTGGCCATCTTCACCGCGTGCTCCTGCGCCGCGCCTGCCACCACCAGCAGCGCCGAAATCCCTGCAACAATCACCGTTTTCTGAACCGTAAGCATGTGAAATCTCCTCCTGCTGCTTACCTTATGGCTGGGCCGCTGAAGCCAACCTGAACGTCCCGTCATCGCTCCTGCTGCCGAAGCCGCTGCTCGAAACTCTGCTGGCCGTCGCGGATGAGGCGCTGATAGCCGCTCGGGTCAATCCAAACCGATGCATCGGTCGCGCCGCCGCGCGCCAGCTTGGCTTGCATGCCGAAGTAGGCGCCGTGCGCGCCCAAGAAAATGTCGCAGGGCAGCGCCTCGAGCCTGGCAAACGTGCGCTCGAAGTCTTCGGCAATGCCGGGGTACGAGGCCGGATGCCCGGCTGTCGCCGCCAACCGATAGCTGTCGAGCGGCGCGAACCCGCCCACGATCACCGCCTGGAGCATTCGGCCCTTCTCGCCCTTCACCCGCATCGTCCACGTGGTGCAGCCGCGGGTGTGGCCGGCGGTCTTGTGGGCGGTGAGCGTCACCCCTCCCAAGCCCACGGTTTCGCCATCATGCAGCACCCGGCTCACGTGCGCCGGGGGAAACGTTCCAACCTGACCGAAATCGTCGCGTCCGCCGGATTCCATCGCCGACACGTCCCCGTCCATCACCATCAGCTGCGCGCCCGTCTCGCGCATAATTTCGGCATTGCCCGCCGAGTGGTCATAGTGCGCCTGGCTGTTGAGCAGAATCTTGATGTCGCGCCAGCGAAAACCCAGCCCCTCGACGCTCGCCCGAATCTGCGGCGGCGATGAAGCCAGATTGCCGTTGATCAGGATCTCCCCCTGCGGCGTGGCCACCAGGTATGAGGCCAGATCCTGGCTCCCCACGTAGTACAGGTCCCCCGCGATCCGGAACGGCTTCTGCGGTGCCGTCATCGCCACCGTCACCTGGCCGCTGATCCCGGTGCCGGCGAGCGCCGCCCCGACCAAAATCCATCTCCGAATCATTCGCATAACGGTCAACGGTGAACGCCTACCCCCGCTTCCCGCTCACCCGCGTCTTCAGCAGGATCGGCGTCCCCTCGAAGCCGAACGCCTTGCGGATTTGGTTCTCCAGAAACCGCTTGTACGAAAAATGCAGCGGCCGCCCGCGGTCCACAAACAGCACGAACTGCGGCGGCGCCACTCCCACCTGCGACAAATAATAAATCCGCACCCGCTGCCCGGCCGGCACCGGCGCGCGCGAGAAATCCACGCTGGCCAGGAAGCGGTTCATGGCCGCGGTCGCCACCCGTTTGCGCCGTTCGCGCGCCACCCGCGCGATCACCCCGTACAGGTTCTCGATCCCGCTGCCCTCGCGCGCCGAAAGGAACACCATGGGCGCGAACGCCAGGAATTTCAGCCGCTCCCGCGCCCGCTGCTCGAACTCGGTCTTGCTGCGCCCCAGTTCCGGCGCGCGATCCCATTTGTTCACGACGATCACGCACGAACGGTTGGCCTCGACCGCGTAGCCGGCGATGGTGGCGTCCAGCGCCAGCACCCCCCCCTCGGCCGCCTCCGACCCGTCGAGCACGATCAGCGCCACGTCGGCCTCCTCCAGATGCTTGCGCGCCATCACCACGCTCAGCTTCTCGGCCATCAGCCTGGTCGCGCCTTTGCGCCGGATTCCGGCCGTGTCCACGAACCGGTACCGCCCCTTGCCGCGCGCCACGATCGCATCCACCGCGTCCCGCGTCGTGCCCGCGACTTCGGAGACGATGGATCGCTCCTCGCCCGTGAGCTGGTTTAGCAGCGTGCTCTTGCCGACGTTCGGGCGGCCGACGATGGCGATGCGCGTCTCCAAGCTCTGCGGCGGCGCTTGCGGCGCTGCCGCGCTTTCGCCCGCCCCCGGCTGCTCGCCCGGCGCCCGCGACGCAATCGCTTGCAGAAGCTCCTCGATGCCGGTGCCGTGCTCGGCGCTGACCGGATGCAGCGGATCCAAGCCCAGCTCGTGGAATGGCCCCAACTCGGCTGCCTGCCGCTCCGACTCGATCTTGTTCACCACCAGCAGCGTGGGCTTGCCGCTGCGCCGCAGCATCCGCGCCAACTCGATGTCGGGCGCGGCCGGTTGGCTGCGTCCATCCACCACCAGCAGCACCGCGGCGGCCTTCGCCAGTGCGGTCTGCGCCTGCCGGAAGATCGCCGCCGGAATCTCGGCCTCGTCCCCGGGCACCATGCCTCCGGTGTCGGTGAGCGCGAAGGGCCGGCCGCCATACTCGAAGCTGCCGTGGATGCGGTCGCGCGTGATGCCGGGCTCGTCGCCCACGATCGCCCGCCGCGTCCGCGTCAGGCGGTTGAAGAGCGTGGACTTGCCCACGTTCGGCCGCCCCACGATCACAATCGAGGGCGAAGGGTTCTGCGGCTCCGGCACGTTCTATGATAGCCGCCGGCCGCCTTCAGCGATCCGTGCCGGTGCCCGCCGGCGTCCCCGCCGGTCTTGCGAAATATCCCTTGCGGGTGCGCGCGGTCACGCCCTTCTCCAGCACCCTCACCTCGACCGCATGGAACTCGCCGTTGCCGTTGCCCACGATGTCGTTGGGGTTGTACGTCACCACGTACTGGTGCCGCAGGTCGTTGAGGATCGCCTGAAACGCCGTGCCCAGATCGCGCGCCTCCATCGGGAAGTAGCTGCGTCCGCCCGTCTGCTCGGCGTAGAGCTGCAGCACCTTGTCGTTCTCCGGGTCCAGGCCGGTGGGCTCGGTGCCGATGGTGTAGACCACCGCTCCCGCATCTTCGGCGGCTTCCAGCGCCTCGTCGCGGCTGTAGCGGCTCTGGTCGTCGGCCCCGTCGCTGATGATGACGATCACGTTGCGCACCTCGCCCGGCGCCGAACTCGGCCCGAAGTCATTGTGCGCGGTGGCGTAGACCGCGTCGTACAGCGCCGTGCCCCCCGACGGCCGCATGCTGTCGATCGCCCGCGCCAGCAGCTCGTAGTTGTCGGTGAAGCGCTGCGCCAAATGGGTCGAGGTGTCGAAGCCCACCACCATGGCCTGGTCGCGCCCCTCCACCAGCACCGATTGCAGGAAATCGGTCGCCGCCCGCTGCTCGAACTCCCAGCGCGTCGAGATGCTGTTGCTGATGTCGAGCAGCAGCGCGATGCGCAGCGGCAGATTCCCCTCGGCGTCGAACTTGGTGATCTTCTGCAGTTGGTTGTTGTCGTAGACCTGGATCTGCGACTGGTTCAGCCCGGGAACGAAGTGGTGGTGCTTGTCCAGCGCCAGGAACACCAGCGGCACCGTGTTCACGGTCTTGACGAAGCTCGGCCCTTGCGGCGCCGGCTTGGCCGGGGGCTTGGCCTGCTGCGGCGGCGGAGCCGTTTGCTGCGCGGCCAAACCGACCGTTGCGACGAGCATTCCGACTCCCAACGCACGCCATAGCCTCATAGGCACCTTGCCCTGATTATATCGTCAGCTCGGCTTCGCTGCGGCGCGCACACGGCGGAGCAGCTCCGCCATCGGCTCCGGCAGCGGGGCCGAAAAGCGCAGCGCCTCGCCCGTGCGCGGGTGCGCCAGCGCCAGCTCCGCCGCGTGCAGCATGATCCGCGGCGGCTGCACCCCCGCCAGCAACCCCGGCCCCGCCAGCGTCCCGGCCGCGCCGTACAGCCGGTCCCCGACCACCGGGTGCCCCAGCGCCGCCAAATGCACCCGAATCTGGTGCGTCCGCCCGGTGTGGATGCGCACCGCCAGCCAGGAATACGAACACGCCGCCCGCTGCGCCGCCGGCGTCCCTGGCGGCGCGGGCAGCCGCTCCAGCACGCGGTAGCTGCTGTGCGCGGCGCGGCTGTGCGCCTCCGGCCTTCGCGTGGTCATGCGCTTGCGGTGCTGCAGATCGCGGCCGATGGCCAGCGTGATCTCGCCCTCCTCGGCGGCCAGCAGCCCGTGCGCCAGCGCCAGGTAGCGCTTCTCGACCTGCCGAGCCTGGAATTGCTTCACCAGCTTCCGGTGCGCCGCATCGTTGCGCGCCACCACCATCACCCCGCTGGTCGAGCGGTCCAGCCGGTGCACGATGCCCGGCCGCAGCTCGCCGCCCAGGCTCGACAGCGCCCCGTAGCGGTGCAGCAGCGCGTTGGCCAGCGTCCCCGAGGTCTGCCCCGCCCCCGGATGCACCAGCAGCCCGGCAGGCTTGTCCAGCGCCGCCATATCCTCATCTTCATAGAGGACGTCGAGCGCCATCGGCTCGGCCGCCAGCTTCGCCGGCCCCAGCGCCGGCAGCTCCGCCTGCGCCACCCGCACCCGGTCGCCCGCCGCCAACGCATGGCTGGCGCGCCGGCAGGCGGCGCCATTCACTTCAATGCCGCCGCCGCGGATCAAGCCCTGCAGTTGCGTGCGGCTCCAGGCCGGAAGCTGCTGGGCGAGAAAGCGGTCGAGCCGGGGCGCGCCCTCGGCCACCGCCAGTTCGAGAGCGTCCATCTAGGCCGCGGCCTGCGCCGTGCGCTGCCGCGCGCGCGCGATCCAGATGCCGATGGCGAGCGCGATCATGCCAAGACTGGTGAGTTGGGCATCCGTCATGGTGCCGTGGAACAGCATCGCCTGCGGCTCGTAGGCGCGCAGGAAATCCACCAGGAACCGCACCACGCCGTAGCTCAGCAGGTAGACCGCCGTCAGTTGCCCCTCGAACTCCCGCCGCCGCGCCAGCCACCACAGGCCCAGGAAAATGCACCCCTCCGCCGCCGCTTCCATCAGCTGCGTCGGATACAGCGGAACATTGATCGGCACCCCCGTGGTGGCATTCGCATACGCGCTGTGGAACGTCACCGCCCAGAAGCCATGCGCCGCCTTGCCGTAGCAGCAGCCCGCCGAAAAGCACCCCAGCCGGCCCAGCCCGTGCCCGATCGCCAGCCCCGGAACCACCGCATCGCCCACCGCCAGCCAGCGAAGGTGCTGCTTGCGCACGTAGAGCGTCAGCACCACCAGCGCGCCAATCACGCCGCCATAGAAGATCCCGGCTGACTGCAGGAAATACCAGCTGAACAGGGAGCCGGGATCATGCCAGTACGCCCGCCAATCCTGCAGCACCAGGAACAGCTTCGCCCCCACGATCGCCGCCAGCGCCAAATACACCGCAAGGTTGAAGATGCGCTCCGGGTCGAGGCCGAAGATCCGCGCGAAATGCCGCGCCACGTAGATGCCGAGCAGAAAGCCGCTCGCCACCAGCAACCCGTAGGTATGCAGCGTGAACGCACCCCAATTCAAAAGGACGGGAAACATGGCTGTGAACTACCGACTGCCAACGTCAACTGTCAACCGTGGTCGGCGCGGCCGCCGCCACCCCCTCCGGCCGCTCATGCACGATCTCCCACACCAGCAGCGCCGCCCCCGCCACAATCGAGCTGTCCGCCAGATTGAAGACCGGCCAGCTGTGCGAGCCTGCATAGAAGAGCAGGAAATCCACCACCTTGCCGTGCAGCACCCGGTCGAACAAGTTGCCGCACGCCCCGCCCACGATCAAGGCCATGGCATAGCCGGTGCGCGCGCTCGGCTTGCTCCGCCACAGCAGCGCCAGCACCACCACCAGCGCCAGGCTCGAGGCCGCGATCAGCACATCGCGGAACAGCGGCGGCGCGTATTGGAAAAGTCCGAAGGCCACCCCCGGATTTTCGGCGTGCACAATGCGGAACAGCCCTGGAATCACCGCGTGCGAAAAATCATCGGGCAGCTTGTCCACCAGCCCCTTGCTCACTTGGTCGGCGGCGAACACGCCCACCCCCACCAGCAGGTGCCGCCATTGCAGCCCCGCGCTCATTGCGCCACCGCCAGGCCCATGTCCGCCACCACCGGCGCGCAGCGTTCGCACAGCGTCGGGTACCCGGCCAGCGTGCCCACCGCGGTCGAGAAATTCCAGCAGCGCTCGCATTTCTTGCCTTCCGCCTGCGCCACCACCACCTGCCGTGCCGCCTCCGCCCCCGGCGCCGGCGCGGCCACGCTCACCTGCACCTGCGACACCAGGAACAGCGCCGGCAGTTGCGCCGCCTCGGCCTGCAGCACCGTCGCCTCGGCCTCGGTGGCGAGCAGCGTCACCCGCGCCTCCAGCCCCGCGCCCACCAGCTTCCGCGTCCGCGCCGACTCCAGCGCCTTCAGCACCTCGCCCCGCCAGGCCAGCAGCAGCCTCCAGCGTTCCTCGAGCTCGGGCGTGGCCGGCGCCAGCCCCGCGCCGGCTTCGGAAAACACCTGCGCATGCACCGATACCCGCCGGTCCGCCGAGGCCGGCAGCAGTCCCGCCTCCGCCATCGTCCGCCACACCTCTTCGCAGGTGAACGGCAGCAGCGGCGCGAACAGCCGCACCAAGGCGTCCAGCAGCCGCCATAGCGCCGTCTGCGCGCTGCGCCGCTCGATGCCGCGCGGCGCCGAGGTATACAGGCGATCCTTCAGCACATCGAAATAAAAGGCGCTCAGCTCCACCGTGCAGAAGTCGGCCAGCCCGCGATAGGCGCGGTGAAAGGCATACGCGTTGTACTCGTCCTTGGCCGCCCGCGCGACCTGGTCGGCTTGCCGCAGCACGTAGGCATCCAGGCGGGTGAGCGCATCCATCGGCACCGCGTCCCGCCCCGGCACGAAGCCGTGCAGGTTGCCCAGCATGAAGCGGAAGGTGTTGCGCAGCTTGCGGTACGCCTCCGCCAGCCGCTTCAGCAATTCGGGCGACAGGCTGATCTCTTCCCGGTAGTCGCTGCTCGCCACCCACAGCCGCAGCACCTCGGCCCCGTAATCGCGCGTGATCTCGTCCGGCTCGATGGCGTTGCCCAGCGACTTGTGCATGGTGTGCCCCTGGGCGTCAATCACCCAGCCATGCGTCAGCGTCTCGCGGTACGGCGCGCGCCCGCGCGTGCCCACCGCCACCAGCAGCGAGCTCTGGAACCACCCCCGGTACTGGTCGCCGCCTTCAAGGTACAAATCCGCCGGAAACGGCAGCCCGCCCTCGCCGTCGGTCAGCACCGCCGCCTGGCTGCAGCCCGACTCGAACCACACGTCCACGATGTCGTGCTCCTGCGCGAACCCGCCGCCCCCGCACGTCCCGCATTTCGCGCCCGGCGCGACGAAGCTCTCCGCCGGCTCCTGGAACCAGGCGTTCGAGCCGCGCGCGGCAAACGCCGCCACGATGCGGGCGTCCGTCGCCGCGTCCCGCAGATAGGCGTGGCACTGCGTGCAGGCCAGCACCGGAATCGGCACCCCCCACACCCGCTGCCGTGAAATGCACCAGTCCGGCCGCCCCGCCACCATCTGCCGGATGCGCTCCTCGCCCCACTCCGGAATCCAGCGCACGCTCGAAATCGCCTTCAGCGCCTGCGCCCGCAGCGACCCGCCGCCCTCGGTGGCCGCTGCCGCGGCGACCCGGTCCAGGCCGATGAACCACTGCTCCGTGGCCCGGAAAATGACGGGGTGGCGGCAGCGCCAGCAATGCGGATACGAGTGCGTCAGCGGCGCTTCCGCCAGCAGCGCCCCCCGGGCCCGCAAATGCGCCGTGATGGCCGCGTTGGCCGCGAACACCTGCTGGCCCGTGAAGGGCGCCGTCTCCTCGCCGAAGAACCGCCCGCTCGCGTCCACCGGACACAGAACCGGCAGCTTGTATTTCTCCCCGGTGGCGAAGTCCTCCGCCCCGTGGCCGGGCGCGGTATGCACGATGCCGCTGCCTTGGTCGGTGGTGATGTAGTCGGCCAGCACCGCCGGAATGCTGCGCTCCAGCCAAGGATGCCGGAACCGCACCCCCTCCAGCGCCCGCCCCGGGAACCGGGCCACGATTTCCGCCTCGCTCCAGCCCGCCCCGATCGCATCCGACGTCGCCGCCAGCCTCGCCGCCGCCACCACATAGACCGACCCGCGGCTGCGCACCCCCACGTACTCGAGGTCCGGATGAAAGGCCAGCGCCACGCTCGCCGGCAGCGTCCACGGCGTCGTCGTCCACACCGCTGCATGCAACTCCCCGCCCTCCAGCCCTGGCGGCAGCGCGCCCCTCTCGTACGCGTACCGCACCCACACCGTCGGGCTCTCGTGGTTCTTGTACTCGATCTCCGCCTCGGCCAGCGCCGTGCGGTCGTGGATGCACCAATACACCGCCCGCAGCCCCTTGTAGGCGTAGCCCTGCCGGATGAAGCTCAGGATCTGCTCGGCGATCGCCGCCTCGTAATTCGGGTTCAGCGTGAGATACGGATGCTCCCAATCCCCGAACACCCCGAGCCGCTCGAACCCTTGCCGCTGCAGGTCCACATACTTGCGCGCATACGCTTCGCAGCGCTTTCGGATCTCGAGTGCCGGCAGCGTGGCCTTCGCTGGCCCCAGCTCCTGATCCACTTTGATCTCGATCGGCAAGCCGTGGCAATCCCACCCCGGAATGTAGGGGCTGTCGAATCCCGCCATGGACTTCGACTTGACGATGAAGTCCTTCACCACCTTGTTGAGCGCGGTTCCCAAGTGGATCGCCCCGTTCGCGTATGGCGGCCCATCGTGCAGCAAAAACCGCGGACGCCCCCGCCGTGCCGCCCGGATCTGGCCGTAGACATCGGTTTTCTGCCAGTGCTCGAGCCATTTCGGCTCGCTCGCAGGCAGGTTGGCCTTCATCGGGAACGGCGTGGCCGGCAGTTGCAACGTGCTCTTGTAGGGCGATTCAGCCACGTTTTTTATTATAGCGGCTCAATATTTGCGCAACCTTTGGCCCCGCGGCATAGTCGAAAAACTAAGAAGTAGCGGTATGCCCTCCGCCTTTCCTGATTTCCGTCCGCCGCTGGATCATCAGCCACTCTGGAAGCAGTTGGCCCGCGAACTGCGCGAGCGCTTCCGCCCGGAGCCCGAGCCCGAACTCCACCTCGAATCCAAACCCATTCCGGTCAAGGACATCTGGAGCCACGAGCGCCAGACCGGCAAGCGTTTGGGCTCGATCGCCGTCCATGCCTTGGTGGTCGGCATCCTCCTCCTGCCCTTCTGGAAACCGGTGCGCATGGCCGTCCACCACACCGAGGTCACCTTGATTCCCACCCTGCTCGCCCCCGGCCCCTCGCTTCCCAAGATGAAGCACCTCGCCGGCGGCGGCGCGCCCCCGGTGCACAAACTCCTGCCTCCGAAGCTGATGCCGGTCAACGCCACCCCCCAGCCCGTCGTTCCCCCGCTCAAGCTCCTGCCCGCCACCGCCATCGCCAATGTCCCCATTCCGTCCTTCGGCGACCCCGGACGCCTCGTCGGCCCACCCGGCAACAACGCCGGCAGTACCGGCGCCGGGCCCGGCGGACCCGGCGATGATCCCAATGGCGGAGGCAACTGCGTCAGCGGCACCTGCTCCATCGGCGGCGATGTCTCCGAACCCGTGCTCGTCTACGATCCCGATCCCGAGTACTCCGACGCCGCCCGCAAGGCCAAGTACCAGGGCACCGTCGTGGTCGCGGTCCTCATCGGCGCCGATGGTCACGTCTACGATCCCCGCGTCGTCCAGCCGCTCGGCCTCGGTCTCGACCAAAAGGCCCTCGATGCCGTCAAGCTCTGGCGCTTCGAGCCCGCCAAAAAGCACGGCCAGCCCGTCCGCGTCGCCGCCAACATCGAGGTCAACTTCCGGCTGTATTAAGCCAAAACATCCTGCCGCCTCGGTCTTCGCGCGCAACCACCTCCAGCCCGGCCTTCGCCGCCGCCGCCCGCAGCTCCCGCTCGCGATGGCACCGCGTCGTCAGCCGCACGCCCGCCCCATCCCATCGCGCCTCGTTCCATCCCATCCGCGATCTCCGGTCGTACCCGGCCCGCACGCGGCACTGCATCCCGCCCCGGCTGCGCACGTATTCGCCTCGCCAATGCGCGCGATACGCCCCATCGCTGAATAGATCGAACCCAAACCATCCCCCCGGTCGCAGCGCCGCCTGCACGCAGCCAAACACCCTTCGCAGCTCGTTCAACGAGGTCGCGTGCGGCAGGCTGTTGTAGCAGCACAGCACCGCATCCACCCGCCGGTCCAGCGCCCAGGCATCGAAGGCCGTGCGAAAAAAGCGCGCGCCCGGCGCCCGCAGCCGCGCGATCTCCAGCATGCGGGCCGAACCATCCAGCCCGGTGACCCGAAATCCCCGCTCGGCCAGCCGCGCCGCCATCTCCCCCGTGCCGCAGCACAAATCCACCACCCGCGCGCCCGGCGCCAGGCGCGGAATCAAGCAGCCCTGGATCCAGCCCCAGGTCTCCTCCGCAGCATCCGGCCCGAAGATCCGGTCATAAATCTCCGCGAATTCATCGTACCCGCGCTCCACAACTCCCTGTCCCCGCAGCCCCTGTTCACTGATCGCCGCCCACCGTTTTCGCCAGCCCCTCCGGCGACCACGTCTGCACGATCGCTTGCGCCAGCTTGCCAATCAGGATTTCGGCCTGGTTCTCCGGCGTCCACGACTGGTCGGGGTTGCCGTAGGTGAAGATAGAGATGATCACCGGCCCGCGCCGGGTGTATACCAGCGCCACGTCATTGCGCACATCGTCCAGCGAACCGATCTTGTCGGCGATCGGCGGGAGCCCGTCGCTGGCATCGGCGGTCGAAAGATACCTCGGCAGCATCGCTCGGTATTGCTGGCTTCGCATGATGCGAATCATCTCGCTGCAAAGCGCGCGCTCGCCCAGGTCGCAGCGATAAATGCTTTCCAGCACCGCGGCCATCTCGGCGGCCGTCGTCTTCCCCAGCCCGAACTGCTTCTGGTCCTCGGGCATGGAGCCCGTCGCCGGCTTGAAGACCTTCTTATAGAAATAGGTGTTCTTCAGCCCCATCTGCGCGATCATGGCGTTGGTCGGCGCCAGCCCGACCGCGTCAATCACCATGTTGGTGGCGGTGTTGTCGCTCAGCGTCATCATCAGCGCGATCGTGTCGCGCAGGCTGAGCCGCAAGCCGGGCGTCAGGATTTGCAAAATGCCGCTGCCCGGCACTTGATTCGCGGCCGTGAGCTCCAGCGGCTGCGTCAGCGACAATTTCCCGGCGTGGACCTGCTCGAATGCCTCGAGCATCAGCGTCATCTTGATCACCGACGCCGTCGCCACCGCACGCTCCGCGTCCACCGCAACCGTCGCCCCGCTGGTCAGGTTCTTGGCGTACAGCGCGACATGACCGGGGTACGCCGCCGCCATGGCCGCGACCTGCTGCTGCAGCGTCTGGCCAAACCCGCCCGCTGCCAGCAGCACCGCCGCTGCCCCCAGGCCCAACCGCGGGCCGAGGCGCCGCACCGCCACTGCCCCGCGGGTGCCGCCGGCGCTTGGAACGCGCTTGCATCCACCGGACCGTTCAGCGTGATGGCGCTGATCTTCCGCTCCCACGTGGCCTCGTGCGTGCTCCACTGCTCGTCAAACGGCAGCTTCACCCCGTTCACCTCGCGGTAATCGGAGTAGTCCACCTGCAGCGGCAGCGATCCCAGATAGGTCGGCGTGCTGGTGATCACCCGCAACAGCAAGCCCGTGTCCGCGTCAAAGTAGTACCGCGCCGCGCCCGCGCTCGTGCGCGCGATCATCACGTACGCCGTCCGGTCCCCGACCGGCTGCTTGCCGAATACCCGCGCACCCTCCGCCTTCAACCCGGCGGCAGGATACAACTGCGCGTCCAGTTGCATCTGCCCGATGGCATCGCTCGCCACCTCGCGCCCCGCGCTCCAGAACTGGGCGCCGTCGAACCCCGACTTGGCCGTGCCCCGCGTCAGCGCCAGTTTGCCGTCGGCGCGCACCATCGTCTCCGGCGTGCTCCGCCCCCGCGCCACCCGCTCCGCGCTCACGCTCTCGCTGTGGATGCCGCCCAGCGCGCTCGCCCCCCCCAGCGCCGCCACGTATTTGTCCAGGATCGCCTGCGCCGTCGGCACATCCGCCGCCGGGCCGCGCCCGCCATTCGCCTGCGCGCCTGCTGGCCCGCCCGGCGCTCCGCCCCGTCCCTCCGGCCCGCCTCCACCCGGCGCCCCGCCCCGCCCCGCCGCCTCGCTCCCCGCCGGCATGTCCGCCGCGATCGTCAGCGCGCTCGTCGGCCGCGAATGGCCTTGGTGGCAGGTGTAGCAGTTCACTTGGTTCCTGCCGTTGAAGCTCGTCTGGTTGATCGAATACACCATCTCGATCATCTTCCGCGCCGTCGCCTTCTCCGGCTTGGTGTCGGCGCTGAACGGCTGGGCGTGGCAGAAGTTGCATCCCACCCCCAGCGAGCTGGCGATGAAGCTCATCGTCGGCCGCAGCTCGTTGGCCGGCTTGCCTTTGAAGACCTGGATGTTCTGGAACTCCTGCTCGGCGGTCTTCTCCGCCGGCGTCGCCTGCGCGAGCAATGCAGCCGGCAGTGCGAGTGCGGCGACAAGAATCAGGACAGGGCGAAGGCTGGCATGGCGCATGGCTTCAAAGTACCTCAGTTGGGCTGCTTGCGGCGCGCTTTTATGAGCACGTCGATGTTGTCGGGCCGGTCATTCCAGAAATCCAGCCGGATGCGCCCGTCGGGCAATTCCCGCACCGTCGCCGGAATCGAGCTGTCCGTCAGGTACCAGCCCGCCGGCAGCACCACCGCGTTCCGCGGCCGCCCGAAGCTGCGGTCAAACACCAGCTCGCCGTTCTCCAGCCGGTAGCTCGCCGGGGCGGTATAGGTCTCGCTGATGCGCAGCCGCACCGAGGTTCCCTTCGCCACCGGCGGGAACGGGATCACCACCACCGGCGTGCTGGCCCCCACGCTCTCGCCCGGGTTGATCTTCGCCGCCGCCAGTTGCGCCCCGGTCATGACCTGCGCATTCAGCTTCTCGCCCGTGTCCAAAACGTACGCCGACGGCGACGACACCGTGCTGCCCTCGCGCACCACGTTGTAGTAGGCGTGCGCGCCCGGCTGCGCCTCGGTGTAGTCGTGGTACAGGCTGAACGCATGCGACTCCGGCGCTTCCAGGAAGTAGACGATGTCCCGGTCCTGGTGCGCCCGCTCGCTCAGCCGCGCCCGTTCGGTCGGCCCCTGCCGCGCCGGCGCCTCCCAGCTCCGTTCTCCCGTCAGCGCCGCCGGCCGCGCCGCGTCGCCTGTGGGCGCATCCGCCCGCGCGTGCAGGATCAGCGGCGCTTCGCCCGAGCCCGCATGCATGAAGCTGATCGCCACCCGCCCATCCGGCTGCGCCAGCACCTGCGACGGCACGTTGCAGCCCGTCAATTCATACCCCGGCGGCAGCACCACTTCGTTGCGCTGGATCCCCAGCGGACGGTTGAAGATGATCCCCTTGGGATCGCGCGGATCGCGCAGGTAGCTCTTCTCGTCCTTGTACGTCTTCACGATGATGATCCGCCCCTGCCCCTCCTCCGGCACCGGCCGCGCCAGCGTGACCTTGATGTAGTCCATGCTGTCGCTGGCCCGCGCCATCATCGGGTCTTGCCGCGCCGCCGCTCCCGTCACCACCTCGAACGGCAGCGGCTTGCCGCTCATGGCGTCGTACACCGCCTCGTCGCTCGCCGTGCTGCCCGCACGGATCGGGTTGTAGTAATGCGTCGCCCCCGCCGTGGTGGCGGTGATCTCGTAATAAATCTTGAAGCTCGCCGTCTCCGGCCCCAGCAACTCGTACCGCGTATACGCATCCGCCTCCGTCTGCCGCGGTGCCGCCGCCTGCGCCGCCAGCCCCGCGGCCAGCATGCCAACCCCAAACCAGACACCTAGGCTCTTCATGCCGAAGTCCCCTTCTCTTCTCCCAAATACCGCGCCAGCGCGCTCGCATCCAGGTTCCCGCCGCTGACGATCACCCCGATCTTGCGGTGCCGCTTCGGCAGCGCCCCGAACAGCACCGCCGCCACCCCCGCCGCCCCCGATGGCTCGACCACGATCTTCATCCGCAGCAGCATCAGCTTGAGCGCCGCGATCAACTGCCCATCGCTCACGGTCACCACCCCCGCCAGGTGCTCGCGCATGATGGCGAATGTCAGTTCGCCCGGCTGCACCGTCCGCAATCCGTCCGCGATCGTGGGGTTGTCGGCGATCGGCGTGATCGCCCCGCGCTCCAGCGAGAGCTTCACATCCGCTGCCGTCGCTGGCTCGACGCCGTAGATCTCCACCTCCGGCCGCACCCCGTGCGCCGCCAAAGCCGAACCCGAAATCAGCCCCCCGCCCCCCACCGGCACCACCAGCGCCTCCAAGCCCTCGACCGTTTCCATCAATTCCAGCGCCGCCGTGCCTGCGCCCGCAATGATGCGCGCATCGTCGAACGGCGGCACCAGCACCCGCTTCTCGCGCGCCACCAGTTCGGCCGCGAAGGCCTCCCGGTTCACCGTCGCCCGGTCGTACAGGTGCACTTCCCCGCCGAAGGCCCGCACCGCATCCAACTTCGCCTGGGGCGCATCGTGCGGCATCACCAGCGCCGCGCTCACTCCCATGTCGCGCGCCGCCAGCGCCACCGCTTGGGCGTGGTTGCCGCTCGAAAACGCCAGCACGCCCTGCCGCCTTTCGGCCTCCGTCAACTGCAGCAGGCAGTTGGTCGCGCCCCGGAACTTGAACGCGCCTGCGCGCTGGAAGTTCTCGCACTTCAGGAAAATCTCAATTTGGCCGCCGGCATCCGCGCGTTCATTCAGGGACCGCGAACGCAAGACAGGCGTGGCCGCGATGCGCCCGGCAATGCGCTCTCGGGCTGCGCGAACCTCATCTAAGCGGGGGAGTTGAGCCACCATCCAGCCACGATTGTAGAGCCATCCGCCCAACCCGCGCCAATGCCGCTGGCGTCGCCCCCCGCCCGCGCCGAGCTGCTGACCTCCTGGCGCCAGTTCCTCGCCACCCGCGCCGCCTGGTGCCAGCTCGCTGGCCACGACCCCGACGGCGCGCTCCTCAGCCACGATTGGGCCGCCCAATCCTGGAAATGCTCGGCCGAAATCCGCGCCGGCGAGCAGCCGCTCATCCTTCTCCTAAGCGACGCCGACCGCCGCCCCCTCGCCATTCTCCCCCTGCGCCACAACCGCCGCACCCGCCGCCTTTGCTTTCTCGAAGAAGTCCGCGCCCAGCGCCTCGATCTGCTGGCCGCCCCGGGCCGCGCCGCCGAGATTTGGCCTTTCGCCCTCGCCGAACTCCGCCGCCGCGGCGGCTGGGACCGACTCGACCTCCAGTCGCTGCGCCCCGAAAGCGCCGCCGCCGTGCTCGCCGCCTGCCGCTCCCTCCGCCTCGCCGTCCGCGAGCGCGGCCGCGTCCGCCAACGCCGCCTCGACCTCGACCGCCCTTGGTCCGCCATCGAAGCCGGCTTCAGCCCCTACCTTCGCGCCAATTTCCGCCGCCGCCTGAAGCGCCTCGAGGCCCGCGGCGCGCTGCGCCTCGAAACCCTCCACCACCCCGGCCATCTCCAGCCCGGCCTCAGCGCCTGCTTCGCCCTCGAACAGCAAGGCTGGAAAGGCGCCGGCGCCACCGCCATCTTGAATCGCCCCCTGCAGGAGCGCTTTTACCGCCAGCTCGCCTATCGTCTCGCCGCCCGCGGCGAGCTCCGCCTGTTCTGCCTCTGCCTCGGCCAGGAGCTGGTCGCCTTCGAGTACTGCGTCTTCGACCGCCGCTCCCGCCGCCTCAGCTCGCTCAAGATCGCCTACAACGAAGCCTTCCGCACCGCCTCGCCCGGCACCGTGCTGCGCTGGCTCCTCCTGCGCGAATCCATCGGCCACTTCTCCAGCTACGAGTTCCTCGGCGACGACGCCTCCTGGAAGGCCGATTGGACCCCCGCCCTCACCGAACTCCGCCATCTGCGCATCTACAATCGCACCCTCGGCGGCCTCGCCTGGCGCGCCCGCTCCCGCGCCTACGCCGCCTGGGCCGCCCTGTCGCTACGCCTTCGCCAACAGCGGTGAACCCGGCGGGATGGCTCGCACCGTCATCCGCCCGTGTTGCGCGTGCACCAGGTTCGCATCCGCCCAGCCGACCATGCGCAGCATCGCCGCCAATCCCGAAATCGTCGGATACCAGTAGTTCGTCGGATCGTTGTCGTGCCCGTGCTTGAACTCCCATATCGGATGGGTCAGCGCGTCCTTGTGCAGCGAGATGGCCGTCTCGATCAGGCACGCCTCCCGCGTCACCGGCAGCAGCCGCTGCAACGCTTCCACCGGATTGGTCAGGTGGTAGAGCACGCCGAAGAAAAATACGTAGTCGAATTTCCCGTGCACCGCCGGGTCCAGTTCGTACACGCCCGCCGGCACGAACTCGGCCTTCGATTGCAGCACGCTGTGCGCGAAATCGTAGCCTTTCCTGGCGCCCCAGTTGCCCCCGCGCTCGAAGGGCACATCCATCGCCGTCACCCGGGCCCCTCGCCGTTCGGCCTCGAACGTGAAGAGTCCGTCCCAAGCCCCCAAGTCCAGCACCGTCTTCCCGTGCAAATCCGCCGGTATGCCGAACCGCTCCGTCGCCTCCGCCGCGGTGTGCGGACACTCGCCCGGCGTCATCACCCCGGGCTCGAGTTGAATCCGGTGGAACCACCGGATCGCCTTCATTTCTTGCAGTTGTTCTGGGCTCACGCCCCCAGCATGGCCGCGCCTTCCCTCTCCGCCAAGTGCCAACCCGGATTCCCAGCCCCCCTATTCCCCGCTGGCCCCCCGCCCCCGCAGAAACTCCTCATCCGCCGCCGCCTGCTCCCGCCGCGTCTGCTCGCGCAGCTCGGCCGCTCGGCGCTGGCTCTCCAGCGTGTCCAGCGTCTTGCGCTCCCGCGTGCGCTCGAACAGCGCCCGGCGTTGCGCCGCCTGCGCCACCCGCGCCGCCTCGACGTCGGCCTCCATGCGCGCCTCGCGCGCCGCCGCCGCCCGATGCAGCCAGTCGGCCCCGTGCAGTTCCGCGCCGCTCAGTTGCCCTTCCATCTCGGCCCGCACCTGGTCGCGCTGCTGCTGGCTCGCCGCTTGCGCCGCCGACAGTCCCGCCTGCGCCGCGTGCAGCCGCCCCGACGCCATCGCCAGCTTCATCTCTTCCTGGCGCTCGAGGCTGCGCCGCAGCCGCAGGAGTCGTCGCAGCGAGGGATGGAACGCCATCGTCTACACCTTCAACGCCATCAACTGCTCGACCGCATCGCCGAATTGAATCCGCTCGCCTGCGCCCTGCCGCAGGTAGCCGTGGATCGCCGGCAGCGCCGCCAGCGCCTCGTCCAAGAGCGGATCCGCTCCCGCCTGGTACGCCCCCACCCGCACCAAATCCTCCGAACGGTGATACGCCGATAGCAATTGCCGCACCCGCGCCGCCCGCTGCCGGTGCTCCGGCGTGGTCACCGACGGCATCAGCCGGCTAAGGCTGTCGAGCACGTTGATCGCCGGATAATGCCCCTGCGCCCCCAATTGCCGGTCCAGGATGATGTGCCCGTCCAGCAGCGACCGCACCGCGTCCACCAGCGGATCCTGCTGGTCGTCCCCCTCCATCAGCACCGTGTAGAACGCCGTGATGCTGCCGTCGCGGAACTGCCCCGCCCGCTCCACCAGCCGCGCCAGCAAGCCAAACACCGAGGGCGTGTATCCCTTCGCCGTCGGCGGCTCGCCCGCCGCCAGCCCGATCTCGCGCTGCGCCATGGCGAAGCGCGTCAGCGAATCCACCACCAGCAGCACCTGCTTGCCGCGGCCGGAGAAATACTCCGCAATCGCCGTCGCCGCCAGCGCCGCCCGGATGCGCAGCAGCGGCGATTGGTCCGAGGTCGAGACCACCACCACCGCCCGCCGCATGCCTTCTTCCCCCAGCGCGTCGTGCAGGAACTCGCGCACCTCGCGTCCGCGCTCGCCCACCAGCGCCAGCACCGTCAGGTCGGCCATGGTGTTGCGCGTCATCATGCCGATCAGCGTGCTCTTGCCCACGCCGCTGCCGCCGAAGATGCCCAGCCGCTGCCCGCGGCCGCAGCTCAGCAGCCCGTCCAGCGCGCGGATCCCCGAGCCCAGCGGCGCGCGGATCAGCACCCGGTCCATCGGCGATGGCGGGTCGGCGTCGTACGCCCCCGCCGCCTCGGTCAGAATCTCGCCGCCGTCATCGAACGCCACCCCGCTGCCGTCCACCACCCGCCCGATCAGCGCTTCGCCAACCCGGATCGCCGGCTTCCGCCCCCAGGTCACGATCCGGTCGCCGAAGCGAATCCCTTGCGGCGCGCGCAGCGGCATGCTCAGCACCGTCGCGCCCCGGAATCCGACCACTTGCCCCTCCGCGCTCGAGCCGTCCGCCCCGATCACCGCGCACACCTCGCCCACCGAGCACGGCGGCCCGTCCGATTCCACGATCTGCCCCACCGACTTGATCACCCGCCCGCTCCAGCGCCAGCTCGGCACCTGCTCCAGGCACTGGAAGAACGGCGCGAGCACCGGCGCTTCCCCCGGCGACGGGCGGGCCGCCTCGGTCATGCCCCCGCCGCCGCCGCCTTGGCCTTGGGCGCGGCTTCGGCAATCGCCGCCCGCCGGTTCAGCAGATCCATGAATCCCTGCTCGACCTCCCGCAGTTGCGCGTCCAGGCTCAAGTCCGTGGTCCCGGTCGAGGTCTCGATCCGGCACCCCACCGGCTCCAGCGACGGATCCGACCGCAGCTTCGCCTGGCAATGCAGCCCCGGATTCGAGCGCCGCATCTCCTCCAGCATCTCTTCCCACTGCGCCATCTTCGAGATCGGCACGAAGACTTCAACCTCCGTCCCCGCCGCCAGTTGATCCAGCGCCACCCGCACCGCGCCCGACAGCAATAGCGGATCCATCTGCGCCTCGCGCTGCATCAGCTTGCGCGCGATGCCCAGCGCCAGTTGCACCACCTCGCGCTCCAGTTGCTGGAAATACCGCGCCCGCTCCGCTCCGAAGCGCTCCAGCGCCTCCGCCACCGCGGCATGTTCCATCGCCACCCGCCGCTCGAGATCGGCGCCCAGCCCCTGCTCCAGCGCCAGCCGCGCCTCGCGCCGCGCCCGCTCCTCGCGCGCCAGCGCTTCGCTCTCGGTCAGCGTGGGCGCGGGCGCGGCGTCGTCCAGCGCCTCGATCCCGGCGCCGCCGCGGTCGCGGTAGATGAACGACTCCACGCTGCGCCCGTGGCCGCTGGATGCCTCAGACAATGAACTCCTCATTGTGGTCCGCCTTCAGGATCATCTTGCCTTCTTGCTCCAGCCGCCGCGCCAGCGTCACCGCCTCTTGCTGCGCGCCCAGCACGTCCCGCGCCCGCACCGGCCCCAGCGCCTCCATGTCTTCCTTCAGCATGTCCGCCGCCCGGCTCGACATCGCTTGCATCACGTGCGCCCGCAAATCCGCCGGCGCGCCTTTCAGCGCCAGCGCCAGCGTGCGCTTGTCCATCGCGCTCAGCCATTCCCGCAGGCTGGGCTCCGGCACCGCCACCATGTCCTCGAACGTGAACATCAAGTCGCGGATGCTCAGCGCCAGGCTCGGGTCCGATTGTTCGATCGTCTCCAGCACCGTCTTGCTCGTCGTCAGCTCCGTCCGGTTCAGGATGTCGGCCACCGCCTTCACCCCCGCATACGCCCGCCGCCCCTTCTCCCCCAGGTTCTCGAATTTGCGGTGCAGCACCATCGAGATCTTCTCCGCCATCTCCGGCGAGAACTGCCGCATCTCCGCCAGCCGCTTCACCGCCTCCCCGCTCACGTTCTCCGGCAGCAGCGTCAGCAGGTTGCTCGCCGCCCGCACCCCCAGGTGCGCCAGGATCACCGCCACCGTCTGCGGCGATTCATCCTGCAGGAACTTCGCCAGTTGCGGCGGATCGGCCTGCTGCAGCGAATCCAGGTTGCCGGCGCGCGCCTCCTGCGCCTCCATCACCTGGCTGAGCAGCATCTTCGCGTCCTTCTCGCCGAACGCCTGCACCAGCAGGTTGGTGGCGTACTCGGTGCCGCCCTGCGCCAGGTACGTGTGCGTCATCAGCAGCTGGTGGTACTCCTCCAGCACGGTGTGCGCCTCCGCCGGCGCCACGAACGACAGGTCGCTGATCTCCTCCGTCAGCCGCTGCACCTCCGGCCGCGGCAGGCTGCGGTACACCGACGACGCCGCATCGTCCCCCAGCAGCACCATCAGCACCGCCGCCTTGCGCACCCCAGGATGGGGCTGCGTCGCTAGATTGGTCATTGCAGTTCCTCGCGCCGCTTGTTCATCCAGCCTTGCACCAGCCGGCTGGCGATCGCCGGCTCGCGCTTAACCCGCTCCGCCACCCGCTGCTTCAGCATCAGCACCTGCTGCACCTCGGGCGGCGCCACTTCCGGGTCCGCCTCCAGCAGCTCGGTCATGTTCAAGACCTCGTGCGCCACCTCCGGCGGCGCCGAGGCCGCCGTCGTCGCCAGCGCTTCGCTCGCCGCCAGTTGCTGCTGCGCCGCCGCTCGCCGCGCCGCTGCCGGCAGCCGCCGGCGGCTGCCGCTCTTCATGAAGAAGAAGCCGCACAGCAGCATCGCGCAGAAGCCCAGCGCCGCGTATTGCCACCAGCTCGGCAGCTTCTCCTCCCAGCTCCGCGGGCTGGCCGGCGTCGGTTCAGCGGCCGGCGATGCCCCCGTCGGCGTGGTCAGGAACGGCAGGTTCGTCACCGTCAGCACGTCCCCCCGCGCCGCGTTCAATCCAATCGCCGCCGCCGCCAGGCTCTCGTACTGCTGCATCTCCTGCGGCGTGCGCGCCTGGCGCGTGGTCACCATCTTGCCCGCTTGCATCAAGGTCTGGGTGGCGTCGTCCACCAGCACCGCCGCCGTCATCCGCTGCAGCGTCCCCGCCGGCCGGATCACATGGTTGAACGTCCGGCTCACCGCGTACGTCTCCGAATCGTTCTGCTGCCCGTTGCCGCCGCTCAAGCCCAGTTGCGCCTTGAAGTTCGTCCCCGGCGCTTGCGCCGCTGGCAGGTTCGAGGTCGTCCCCGGCACCCCCGCCGCCGCCTCGCTCGCCCCCCCGCTCGAGCTGCGCTGCGAGCTCGTCACCACCGATCCGTTCGGATCGTAGGTCTCTTGCGTGTCGTCCGCCGAGGTCGGGTCGTAGGCCACGTCCACGCTCGCCCGCACGTGCTGCGCCCCCACCACCGGCGCCAGCGTGGCCACGATCTTCGCCGCCAAGTCGGCCTCGATCTTCGTCTGCGCCTGCCCCTCGCCCCCCAGCGCCAGCTCCCCGTTCGCGTCCATCACGCTCACGTTCCGCGGCGTCAGGTGGTCCACCGCGCTCGCCACCAAGTGCTGGATCGCGCCCACCATGTCCGGATCCAGCCGCCCCGAGCCCAGCGTCAGCAGCACCGCCGCCTTCGCCTCCCGCTCCTCCGCCGTGAACAGCGAATCGTGCGCCAGGGTGATATGCACCCGCGCTCCCTGCACCCCGTGGATGGTCTCGATCGTCCGCTCCAGCTCCCCCTCCAGCGCCCGCTGGTAGTTCACCTGCTCGGCGAAGTCGCTCCCGCTCCAGTTCGTCTTGTCGAAGATCTCGAATCCGAGCTGCCCGCTGTGCGGCAGTCCCCGCGCCGCCATCTGCAGCCGCGCCTTGTCCAGTTCGTTCGCCGGCACGCTGATCGAGGTGTTGTCCGCCGATACCGTGTACGGCACCCCGATCACCCCCAGCTGCGTCGCCACCTGCTGCGCATCCGCCGGATCCAGCCCCGAGTACAGCACCGCCCCCGGCGCCGGGCTCATGAAGTGCAGGAACAGCGCCATCCCCGCCACCACCGCCAGCGCCCCTCCTCCCAGCATCCAGCGCTGCTTCGGCGTCATCCCGTTCAGGAATGTCCCCGCCTGCGCCTTCGCCTGTCGCAGCGACTGCATCGTGTTCACCGGATTCAATGTCAAACTCATGGCGATTCGCTAGACCCTGACTCAACGCTAAAAGGACATGTGCGAAATATCTTGGTACGCCTCCACCGCCTTGTTCCGCAGCTGCAGCATCAGCCCGAAGGCCAAGTCCGCCTTCTCCACCGCGATCATGCTGGCGTGCACGTCCTGGCTGTTCCCCTGCACCAGCGCCTGCACCTGGCTGTTGGCGTTGCCCTGCAACTGCTGCATCTGGTCAATCGCCCCCGAAAGCTCCTGCGCGAAACTCCCTCCCCCTTGCGGCGTGGAGGCCGCATTCGAAGATGGCGTGAAGCTGTCCAGCGGCGATATCGGGGGAAGCGTAACGGGAATCATCGGTCATGCCCTCATAGCAGAATGCTGACGACTGACTACTGATTACTGACTACTGATTACTGACTACTGCCCTCTTCAACTCAGCAGCGTCAGCGACTGCTGGATCATGCTCTTCGTCGCCTGCGCCGCCGAGATGTTGAGCTGGTAGCTCCGCACCGCCTCCATCAAGTCGGTCATCTCCTGCGCCGGGTTCACGTTCGGGTAGCTCACGTACCCCTCGGCGTCGGCGTTCACGTTCCCCGGCTCGTACCGCCGCACCAGCGGCGAACTGTCGGTCACCACCCCTTCCACCGCCACGCCTTCGCCGATATTGGCGGCGGCGCCGGGCGTCGCTCCCCCCGCCGCCGCCAGCGTCTGCGCGAACGGCATCGCCTGCGAGCCGAACACCACCTCTTGCCGCCGGTAGACCTTGGCCGGGTTCGCTCCCGCGCTCTCGGCGTTGGCCAGGTTGCTGGTGACCACCTCCGCCCGCTGCCGCTCGGCCAGCAGCGCCGAGCCGCTGATGTCCAGCACTCCGAATAGGTTCATGTCGTGCTGCCTCCGCTGCCGCCGTTGATCGCCATGTTCAGGCGGTGAAACTCCTCCCGCAGCAAGCTGATCCCGGTCGAGTACTGCAGTTGCGTCTGCGCCATCAGCAGCGACTCCCGGTCCAGGTTGACGTTGTTGCCGTCCGGCCGCGCCAGCAGCCCGGTCACCGCATGCTGCGCCCCCGCCGGATCCAGTCCGCTCTCGGCATCGTTCAAAGCCTGAGAAAAATCTAAATCTTGGGTCTGGTACCCGGGCGTGTCAATGTTCGCCATGTTCGAGGCGATCAGCGTCTGGCGGCGCGCTGCCACATCGAGATAGCTCTCCAGCCCGGTCATCATCTGTGCATTGAACAAATTCATGGCAGCCTCGATCCTGGGCGCTACCGCGCGCGCGCAGCATCCTGCACGTTGCTCTCAGCACGGCAAGGGCCAATCCCCCGCGTCACCATCCACGCCTCCAGCGCCGGAAAGTGCGCCGTCCGCAGCGTCGCCGCCCCCCCGCCCAGAATGTAGGCGCGCTCGACCGCGTGCTGCAGCTCGCGCACGTTCCCCGGCCACGGATACCGCTCCAGCAGGTCCGCCGTCTCCTGCGCCAGCCGCGGCGGGCTCGCCGGCACCCCGTGCTGCTGCGCCAGGAAGTGCCGCGCCAGCGGCACAATGTCCGCCGGCCGCTCGCGCAGCGCCTGCAGCTCGATCGGAAATACCGCCAAGCGGTAGTACAGGTCGCGCCGGAACGCTCCCGACTCCACCTTCGCCGCCAAGTCCACGTTGGTGGCCGCGATCACCCGCACATCCACCTTCTGCGGCTCGTTGCTGCCCAGGCGCTGCACTTCGCCTTCTTGCAGGAAGCGCAGCAGCTTGGCCTTCAGCCCCAGCGGCAGCTCCCCGATCTCGTCCAGGAACAGCGTCCCGCCGTGCGCCGCCTGGATCCGCCCCGCCCGCGTCTGCACCGCGCCCGTGAACGCCCCCCGCACGTAGCCGAACAGCTCCGACTCCAGCAGCGCCTCCGGGATCGCCGCGCAGTTCACCACCGCGAACGGCTTCTTCGCCCGCTCGCTGGCCGCGTGCACCGCCTGCGCGATCATCTCTTTGCCCGTGCCCGTCTCGCCCAGCAGCAGCACCGTCGTCCGCCGCGGCGCCACCAGCCGCACCAGCCCCGAGACATCCCCCAGGTGCGCGCTCCGCCCCACCAGCCCCGGCAGCATCTCGATCGCCGCCGCCCGCGCCGGTTCCGGCTCGCGCTCCATTTCCATCACCGGCGCCATCACCGGCGCCGCCGCCCGCGCCTCGCGCATCGCCGCCGCGCGCCCCCGCCGCCGCCCCGGCATCGGCGCCCGCAGCGCTTGCAGGAACTCGCGGAAATCCATCGGCCCCGCCTGCACCGGCACTTGCGCCCCGATCATCGAGTCGAACATCGCCACTTCCAGTTGCGGATACTGCGCCGCCAGCATCCCCACCAGCTCCTCCGCATCCAAGTCCGGAAGCTGGCGGTCGAGCACCACCCCCGCGCACGGGGCCAGCTCCAGCTTCAGCAGCGCATCCGCGCCGCCATGCGCTTCAATGCCGCCGCGGCGCGCCGCCGCCAGGCATTCCAGCACCGTCTTGCGGAAACCCGCATCGCCGCTGGCGACCAGCACGGCAGCGTCAGCCAGGGGGGAAATCGCGGGCGAAGTCGAGGTGGCAATCATCGTGGTCAAGTGGCTCTCCTGTGGATTCCGTGTGGGCAACCTTGTGCAAATAATGTGTAGATCGTAGGGTGTCTTCCTTAGAAGTCCGTTAAGCGCAGATTAAATTTTTCTCGATCTCCGCTTTTTTCCTCACGTCCCCTGCCTCGCTGCCGATACGGCGCTGCACGCCAAGGACCGCCCCGTTACTCTCCTGATTCCCCATCCCCACTCCGGGCCCCCGGCCGTGTCGGCGCCGAAAGCTGGGACAAGACCCTCTCCATTCCGTGGCCCCGGCCGTGTCGGCGCCGAAAGCTGGGACCGCGGGCGTCCCGCCCGCACTCCCTCCGCGCCACCTCAATCCGTCCGTCCAAGACCCTTTCCCATTCCGTCCCCTGCCTCGCTGCCGACACGGCGCTGCACGCCAACCATCCCCATTCCGGGGCCCGGCAGTGTCGGTGCCGAAAGCTGGGACCGCGGGCGTCCCGCCCGCACTCCCTCCGCTCCACCTCAATCCATCCGTCCAAGACCCTTTCCCATCAACCATTCCCCGTCCTCCATCCCCCCAAGTGGTCCCCCGCGTGCATATCCCCGCTCGGAGCACCAGGAAATCCGCGCCCTATGCCGCTCGAATGCATCACCGCCGCTGCCTATCGCGTCCGCGCCCGCTACCCCCACAGCCCCTCGTTGCTCCTCCGCACCGACGAACGCGACCTCGACCGCCTGCCGCCCGCCCTTCGCCGCGCCTGCGACCAGCTCTGGCTCGGCGCACCCGCCGCGGCCCTTGACCACGAGCCCGCCCTCGACGCCCTCCCCACCCTCGTCCTTAGAAAAGGAGAGCGCCTCCTCGCCGGCTCCGAGATCGAAGTGCGCGCCGCCTTCCACCACCCTGGCCGCCGCTTTTTCCTCCCGCTTCATTTCCGCGGCGCCAACGATCTCGATCTCATCGCCCTTGAGCCCCGCGCCTTCAGCCCGACGGCCGCCGGCGCACCCCGCCAAGACGGCCTCGATCCCCACCTGCGCCTGCTCGCCGCCCCCGACCCCGCGCCCCCCGACCTCGCCGCCACCCAACACGCCGAGCCCTGGATGGCGCTCGCCGCCTGCCTCCGCCTCGAAACCGCGGCTCCCGGCGCCGGCCTGGCCCCCCTGGCCGACTTCGCCCGCCGCCTCAGCCTCCACCCCCTCATCCACGCGCTCGCGCTCCGCAACTTGGCCGTCATCCTCATGCGAAATTGCGCTTGGAACGACGCCGAAGAGTTGGTGGCCGTCGCCGCCAGGCAATTCCCCGCATGCCGCGAGCTCGATTTCCTCGGCGCCCGCGTCGCCATCGCCCGCAACCACCTCGGCGCCGCCGTCGCCCGCCTCAAGCGCGCCGTTCGGCCTGCCGAACCCGGCGAACCGGTCCACCTCGGCAGCGGCGGTGAATCCGGCTACCGCGCCCACGCCCTGCTCGCGCAACTCGCCGAAGAGGCCGGAAGCCAGAACATCGCGCTCCATCATTACCTCACCGGCGTCCGCCACCGCCCCGCCTTCCCTCCCTCGGTCGCCGGCGTCCTCCGCCAGCGCGTGCCGCGCTCGCTGCTGGCCGCCGTCGAGCTCGAGCTCAGCGCCCTCGGCCGCCGCGAACCGCAGTACCAGTCCGCCATCGCCGATTTCTTCCTTCTCCATCGCGCCTTTCCCGCCGTCGAGCGCCTGCTCGAAACCTGGCCCCTGGATGCCAGCGCGCAGCATCAGCTCGCCGCCCGCCTCGCCGCCCTCGCCCCGCTCTACCGCTCCACCCCGCGCCCGGCCGGCGCGCGCGCCGGCATTGTGCTCGAGGGTCCGCTGCTCATGCACTCCAGCGTCGCCCAGATCAATCGCCACCTCGCCGCGGCGCTGCAGGCCGATCCCCAACTCGAAATCGCCCTCGATCCCACCCTGCCCGCTGAAAAGCCCCAGGCCGCCTTTCCCTTCCCCCAGGGCTGGGCCGCCCACTTCCGCCACCTCCCCGCCCGCCTCGATCTCACCCTCCGCCATGGCTGGCCCCCGAACTTCGCTCCGCCGCCAGCCGGCAAGCTCGCCCACATCCTCCCCTGGGAGTTCGGCTCGATACCCCGCCGGTGGGTGCGCGAACTCGCTGCCGTGGACGAACTCTGGGTTCCCTCCGAATTCGTCCGCCAAGTCCTCGTCCGCGCCGGCGTCCCCGCCCCGCGCCTCGCCGTCATTCCCAATGCCGTCGATCTCGATCTCTTCCGCCCCGACGGTGATCGCTTCCGCCCCGCCGCCGCCCGCTCCACATCCTTCCTCTTCGTCGGCGGCGCCATCCGCCGCAAGGGCCTCGACCTCTTGCTCCGCGCCTGGCGTCAGGCCTTCACCGCCAGCGACGATGTCAGCCTCACCATCAAGTCCCTCGGCGGCAAGAGCTTCTACCGCCACCTCCACCTCGGCGACGACATCGCCGCTCTCGCCGGCGATCCCGCTGCCGCCCCCGTCATCCATCTCGAAGAGGAAATCAGCGAGCTCCAAATGCCCGCCCTGTACCGCGGCGCCGACGTCCTGGCCCTGCCCTATCGCGGCGAAGGCTTCGGCCTGCCCCTGGCCGAGGCCTTGGCCGTCGGCAAGCCCGTCATCGCCACCGCCCTCGGCCCCGCCCCAGAATTCTGCCCCCCCGACGCCAGTTGGTTCGTCCCGGCCCAAGAGCTCGAAGTCCCCGCCCCCCTCCGCCTGCCCCTGCCCCTCACCGGCCCCATGACCTGGTTCGAGCCCTCGGTCGCCGATCTCGCCGCCGCCCTCCGCGCCGCCGCCGATCCCGCTCGGCGCGCCCTCAAAGCTGCCGCCGCCCTCGCCGCCCGCGACCGCCTCGGCTGGCCCGAGGTCGCCCGCCTCTACCGCACCCGCATCGCCCAACTGCTCGGCCTTTAGCGACCTCCGCCATGAAGAACCCCCAACGCAAAGCCGCCTTCGTCCTAGCCGCCACCGACCACGGCACCCTGATCGTCAACCGCTTGGACTACCACCTCCTCCCCGGCCGCGCCAGCGACGACGCTGGGATCGGCATTGGCTACAACCTGCTCGAAAAATCCCAGTGCGATCCCGACGAAGTCGCCGTCGAGCTCGCCCTCCTCGATCTGGCCAGAATCTTCCGCGGCGCCGGCGTCGTCGCCGTGGATTGCGGCGCCAACATCGGCGGCCACGCCGTCGAATGGGCCCGCGCCATGTCCGGCTGGGGCGCGGTCCACGCCTTCGAAGCCCAGGAGCGCCTCTTCTACGCCCTCTGCGGCAACCTCGCCCTGAACAACTGCTTCAACGCCCAAGCCCGCCACGCCGCCGTCGGCGCCCAGCCCGGCACCCTGCGCGTCCCCGTTCCCGACTACCTCCGCCCCGGCAGCTTCGGCAGCCTCGAATTGCGCCAACGCTGCGACACCGAGTTCATCGGCCAGGACATCGATTACTCCGACGCCGCCACCCGCGAAATCCCCATGCTGAGCCTCGATTCCCTCCCCTGGTCCCGCCTCGACCTCATCAAGATCGATGTCGAAGGCATGGAGCTCGAGGTCCTCGAAGGCGCCCGCCACTCCATTACCCGTTGGCGCCCCATGCTGGTCCTCGAGGCCCTCAAGGGCGAAAAAGAAAAGCTCCGCCCCTGGCTCGAATCGCTCGGCTACAAGGTCTGGGCCATGGGCGCCAATTACGTCGCCGTCCACGCCTCCGACCCCGCCGCCGCCCACGTCAAACCCGAAGCCCAGGTCGCCTGACCGCCAATCGCCCCCGCCCCCTGCCTTGCCTGCATTGCCCGCAGTGCCTGCCGTGCCTGCAGTGCCTGCGTTACCTACCGTGCCTGCCGTCCCTGCGTTGCCTGCAGTGCCTGCGTGCCTGCAGGGCCCCCAGCTGGGACCGCGGGCGTCCCGCCCGCACCCCCTCCGCGCCACCTCGCCCTCCTCCGTCCAGCCCCGGCACCTGGATGCTCGCCATCGCCAAACCCACCGGCGGCGTACTCGTCACCTTCGACCACGCCAGCGCCTGCCTTGCCTGCATTGCCGGCGTTGCCTGCGTTGCCTGCAGTGCCGGCGTTGCCTGCAGTGCCGGCAGTGTCGGCAGTGCCCGGCAGCTGGGACCGCGGGCGTCCCGCCCGCACCCCCTCCGCGCCACCTCGCCCTCCTCCGTCCAGCCCCGGCACCACGCCAGCGTTCGGCGTGCTCGTCACCTTCGACCACGCCAGTGCCGCCGGTTCCGGGAGTGTCGGCAGTGTCGGCAGTGCCGGCAGTGCCGGCAGCGCCGCCAGTGTCGGCAGTGCCCGGCAGCTGGGACCGCGGGCGTCCCGCCCGCACCCCCTCCGCGCCACCTCGCCCTTTTCCGTCCAGCCCCGGCACCTGGATGCTCGCCATCGCCAAACCCTCCGGCGGCGTACTTGTCACCTTCGACCACGCCAGTGCCTGCCTTGCCTGCATTGCCGGCGTTGCCTGCAGTGCCTGCAGTGCCTGCGTTGCCTGCCTTGCCTGCCTTGCCTGCGTTGCCTGCGTTGCCTGCCGTGCCTGCATTGCCTGCCGTGCCTGCTGTGCCTATCTCAAAATTAATGCGACCATCCGCGTTCGCCCGAGTCTAAACTGACCGAGAGTACTTGTACGTGCGCCTTTGCGTAGTCGTGTGTGTGCCAAACGGAGGTGTGTAATGCGCTTTTTGAAAGTGTGCGGTGGAGTGTGTGCGTTGGCGGTCTTCTTCCTCGCCGTCCTCGGCGTCTCCCAAGCGGTCACCGCCCGGCTCAGCGGCACCATCACCGACGCCAGCCACGCCACCGTGCCCGGCACGGCCGTCAAGGTCGTCAATCCCGCCACCGGCCAGAGCTTCAACGCCAGCACCGACGCCCAGGGCTTCTGGACCATCCCCGGCGTCCCCCCCGGCACCTACACCGTCACCGCCACCCACGCCGGCTTCAAGGCCCAAACCGTCGCCAACGTCACGGTTGATGCCGCCGTCCCCGCCACCGTCAACATGAGCCTGGCCGTCGGCCAGACCAACGAGACCGTCGAGGTCACCAGCGGCGCCGAGGTCGTCCAGACCGACTCCGCCGCCGTCAGCTCCACCATCGAAGGCCAGCAGATCCACGATCTGCCCTTCACCAGCCGCAACGCCACCGAGCTCATCGCCACCCAGCCCGGCACCCAGACCGGCGACGCCGTCCGCCAATCCTTGGTCAACGGCCTGCCCCAATCCGCCGTCAACATCACCCTCGATGGCGTCAACATCCAAGACAACGACCTCAAAAGCACCGACGGCATCTTCAACACCATCATGCCCCGCAGCGATGCCGTCGAAGAGGTCACCGTCTCCTCCGCCGCCGGCAGCGCCGACAGCCTCGGCGAAGGCGCGGTGCAGATCAAGTTCGTCACCCGCCAAGGCACCAACCAGTGGCACGGCGATCTCTACGAGCAGAACCGCAACCGCGCCTTCGAATCCAACTACTACTTCAACAGCGTCAACGGCCTGCCCCGCGACCAGTTGAACCTCAACGAGTTCGGCGGCCGCATCGGCGGCCCCATCCTCAAGAACAAGCTCTTCGTCTTCTTCGCCATGGAGGCCTTCCGCCTCCCCCAAACCTTCCTCGTCCAGAACCAGCAGTGGCTCGAGCCCGCCGCCCAAACCGGCATCTTCACCTACAAGGACGCCTCCGGCAACGTCCAGACCGTCAACCTCTACACCTTGGCCGCCAACGCCAACGCCACCTTGCCCGCCGGCACCCGCGCCTTCCCCACCGCCGAAGATCCCTCCGTCGCCGCCACGTACGCCCAGGTCCAGAAGCTCACCAGCGCCGCCGGCGGCTTGATCAGCCGCGTCGGCACCAATAACGACTTCAACCGCGGCCTCTTCAGCTCCCTCGCCCCCGCCGTCAACAACCGCAACTTCCCCACCGGGCGCATGGACTGGAACATCAACTCCAAGAACCATTTCGACTTCATCGCCAACTACCAAACCAACGCCCGCACCCCCGATGCCCTCAACGGCACCGTCGCCATCCTTCCCGGCACCGGCACCGTCCTCGGCAGCCCCGACCTCGCCAGCCAGCTCGGCGACAGCTTCAGCTACACCGGCGCCTGGCGCATCGTCCTCTCCCCCAACATCACCAACGAGGCCAGCATGGGCTTCGTCGGCGGCACCACCTGGTTCGACAGCGGCATCTCCCGCGCCGACTTCAATCAGTGGCACGGCGTCATCCCCAGCTTCGGCTTCACCACCAATCCCTACCGCGCCACCTTCGCCGGCCTCTCCAACCGCAACTCCCCGGTCAAGAACTTCCTTGACACCATGACCTGGGTGCGCGGCAACCACGTCATGACCTTCGGCGGCAGCTTCACCCAGGTCAACCTGTTCCAAAGCGCCCAGGGCTCCCAGACCATGCCCACCATCACCTTCGGGCAGGCCACCGGCGATCCCGACAACACCGGCGCCACCAGCATGTTCACCTCCACCACGCTGCCCGGCAGCAGCACCCAGCAGCGCGCCGACGCCGCCAACCTGTACGCCGCCCTCACCGGCCGCGTCTCCGCCGTCACCAGCTCCGCCTCCCTCGGCGAAGCCACCGGCACCTACGGCCCCAACCTCACCATCACCCGCGATCAGCAGCGCGAGTTCTCCTTCTTCGGGCAGGACGCCTGGCGCGTGACCCCGAACTTCACCTTCAACTACGGCCTGCGCTGGGAAAAGCAGTTGCCCTTCACCGCCAAGACCGGCTTCTACACCGCCCCCGGCCTCGCCGGCCTCTTCGGCGTCTCCGGCATCGGCAACCTCTTCAAGCCCGGCACCCTCACCGGCGCCGTCCCGGTCTTCAATGCCGTGAATCCCTCCCAAGGCGCATACAAGAGCTACAACCTCGGCTTTGATCCCACCATCGGCTTCGCCTACCAGTTGGGCAGCCGCTCCGGCCTACTCGGCCAGATCCTCGGCAACAATGCCGTCGTCCGCGGCGGCTACGCCATCTCCAGCATCCGCGAGGGCATGAACGCCTACGCCGGCGTCGTCGGCCGCAACCCCGGCACCAACCTCTCCACCTCCGCCGATCCCGTCAACACCCCCAGCGTCTTCACCGCCGGCAGCGTCCAGTTCAGCGATCCCAGCTACCCCTCCCAAGTCCCCACCAGCCTCGACGCCAACTACCCCAAGCCCATCAACCCCTTCCCCGTCACCTCCACCAACTCCCTCAATGACTTCGATCCCAACTTGAAGATGGAGTACGTCCAGAGCTGGAACTTCGGCCTCGAGCGCGCCCTCGGCGCCAACACCGTGGTCGAGGTACGCTACACCGGCAACCACGGCACCGACCTCTGGCGCACCCTCAACCTCAACGAGGTCAACATCTTCGAGAACCAGTTCTTGAACGAATTCAAGAACGCCCAGAGCAACCTCGCCATCGCCCGCCAAAGCACCCCCACCAGCAACAAGTTCGGCAACCAGGGCCTCGCCGGCCAGGTTGACGTCCCCATCTACGCCGCTGCCTTCGGCGCCTCCGAGGCCGCCCTCAACGACCAGACCACCGCCAACCAGTTGGTCGATAACGCCGCCGGCGCGGCCGCCAACGCCATCGCCACCAACTCCAAGCGCATGGCCAACCTCGTCGCCGCCGGCAAGCCCGCCAACTTCTTCGTCGTCAACCCCACCACCAACAGCTCCTCCAACCTGGTCACCAACGGCGGCGACAGCACCTACAACGCCCTGCAGATCGAAATGCGCCACCGCCTCACCCATGGCCTGCAGTTGCAAGGCAGCTACGCCTACGCCAAGTCGCTCACCAACACCGGCAACAACGACTTCACCCTCCGCGACCTTGACATGGACAAGGGCCCCTCCGGCTCCGACATCCGCCACGGCTTCAAGGTCAACTGGATCTACGACCTCCCCTTTGGCCAGAAGCACCTCTGGGGCGGCTGGCAGTTCACCGGCGTCGGCCGCCTGCAAAGCGGCACCCCCGAGGAGATCGCCAGCGGCGGCAACTTCGAAACCTTCAACCAGAACGACGCCGGCGCCGTGCTCCACAACATCAGCCAATCCGGCTTGCAGAGCATGATGCACATCACCAAAATGGGCGACGGCTCGGTCTTCTACCTGCCCCAGACCTTCGTCAACAACTCCCTCGCCGCCTTCCAGCTCGCCCCCGGCGGCGTCACCTTCGATCCCACCCAGCCCTACATCGGCCCCCCCACCACCCCCGGCGCCCTCGGCGACCGCATCTACATCTGGGGTCCGTGGCTCTCCAAATGGGACGTCGGCCTAGCGAAGATCACCCCCATCCACGAGACCATGACCCTCGAGCTCCGCGCCCAGGCCCTCAACGTCTTCAACACCATCAACTTCCTGCTCCCCACCCAGGGCAGCACCACCATGAGCGGCACCTTCGGGCAGACCACCAACGCCTTCCGCGATTTCAGCAACACCAACGACCCCGGCGCCCGCACCGTCGAGTTCGTCATCAAGCTGAATTTCTAATTCGCGCTGAGCGCACTGGCCCGGTCCACCACCAGCACCGGGATCGGGCCGGTCCGCCGCTCCAGCCGCAGCCCCAACTGCTCCCGGATGGCCGTGTACAACCCGGCGTCGTTCTGGCTCGCCGCCGCCGCTGCGGGCGCGTTCATCCCTTCCGCCGCCGTCAGCCCGTGCGCCTCCGGCTGCCATTTCAAGTGGATGTCGTAGCGCCCCGTCAGCCCGGTCCGATCCTCGATCTGCATGTGCTCGAGCTCGGCCAGCAAATCCACCAGCTCGCTCAGCCCCACGTTGTTCCCCTGCACCTCGCTGCGGTTGCGCACATCGAGGCCGCCGCACGGGCTGGTTGTGCCCGGCGGCGCGCAATTGGGCTGCGCCGTGGGGACCAGCTTCGCCCCCCCGGAGTCCACGCTCAGCACCAGCTCGCTGCCCGGCTGCTGCGCCAAATGCGCCGCCACCCCGAAGCGCTCGGCCAGCAGCGTCCGCAGCCGCAGCCGCATCTCGGCCGCGGTTTCCGGCCCCGCCGATTCCGCCGTCACATCGTAATGCTCCCGCGTCAGCGCCGCAGTCTGGGAAACGACCTGGAAATCGTGCAGGTGGTACGCCTCGCCCAGCAGTTGCCGCAGCGTCACGTTCACCGCCCGCAGCTTCCCCCCCGGCAGCACCTGCAGGCTGTACCCCCGCGTCGCCCCCCCATGCAGCTTGATCGAAGCCGCATCGAACCTCGGCTCTTGCGCCATCCCTGCAATCAAGAGCATCCCGATCAAGAAAGTTGTCCGCATGCAGCCTCCTGTGCGCGCCTCTCGCTTCGTTTCGACGCATCGCCCGGCACCGCGTGAGCCGCACCGGCGTGGCAGTGCCGGCAGTGCCGCCAGTGCCCGCCAGCTGGGACCGCGGGCGTCCCGCCCGCACCCCCTCCATGCCACCTCGCCCTCCTCCGTCCAGCCCCGGCGCCTGGATGCTCGCCATCGCCAAACCCACCGGCGGCGTGTTCGTCACCTTCGACCACGCCAGTGCCGGCAGTGCCGGCAGTGTCGGCAGTGCCGCCGGTGCCGGCAGTGCCCTGCAGCTGGGACCGCGGGCGTCCCGCCCGCACCCCCTCCGCGCCACCTCGCCCTCCTCCGTCCAGCCCCGGCGCCTGGATGCTCGCCATCGCCAAACCCACCGGCGGCGTGTTCGTCACCTTCGA
>Ga0134126_10000249_pt1 | contig 69576 bp, 64 predicted proteins | sample KB31752_FD_96881 | JGI IMG/M metagenome (GOLD analysis project Ga0134126, IMG submission 96881) | Terrestrial soil microbial communities with excess Nitrogen fertilizer from Kellogg Biological Station, Michigan, USA - KB3-175-2 | ecosystem: Environmental > Terrestrial > Soil > Unclassified ...
ACGCGCGAGTTCCCGGTCGAGCGCTGGCACCGCGACGCCAAGATCTACGACATCTTCGAGGGCACGGCCGAGATCCAGCAGCTGGTGATCTCGCGTGCGATCTCGGGGATGCACATCAAGTAGCGCCTCAGATCTGCTCGACCTCGGGCGCGTCCGAGCGCAGCAGCGGCGGGTCGTCGCGGGCGGACGGCGCGACCGCTGAGAGCTCGGCCCTGATCCAGGGCCGCTTGACCGCGACCCACGTCGCCGCGAGCGCGAGCAGCGCCCCGCACAGGATCCAGCCGAGCGTGGTCGCGTCGACGCCGACGTACTTCAGGCCCGAGGCGGCGATCACGAACGTGATCACGGGCCGGATGTAGCGGTCCGGCGCGGTGGAGGAGAACAGCGAGCCGATGAACACGGCCGGCACGCTGCCGAGGATCAGCGATGTCGTCACCCCGAATTCGACGTGGCCAAAGGCGAGCGCCCCGAGCGCGGCCGCCGTGGTCAGCGGCACGGCCTGCGTGAGGTCGGTGCCGACCAGCTGCTTGGCGCCGATCATCGGGTAAAGGAACAGCAGCATGATGATCATCAGCGAGCCGGAGCCCACCGAGGTCATGCCGACGACGACGCCGCCGACCATGCCGATCGCGACGGTGCGCAGCGGGCGCGGCGTCACGTCGTGCACCGCGGCGGTGCGGTCTTGGCCGGACCGCCGGTCGAGCGCGTAGCGCAGCACCATCGCGCCGGCGCCGACGAGCAGCGCGATGCCGAGCGCGAGCTCGATGTTCTTCTGCGCCGTCTTGGCGTCGCCCAGCAGATGCAGCAGGTAGGCGCCTAGGAACGCCATCGGCACCGCGCCGAGCACCATCCAGCCCACGAGGCGCAGGTTGACCGTGCGCTGGCGCAGGTGCACCACTGCGCCGATCGGCCGCATCAGCACCGCCGCCACGAGGTCGCTCGAGATCGCCGACGACGGCCGCACGCCGAACAGCAGGATCAGCATCGGCGTCATCAGCGCGCCGCCGCCCGCGCCGGTCATGCCGACGAGGAAGCCGATCACCGCGCTCCCCAGGACGATGTATGGGTCGACGTGCATCGCTCAGGTCCCCTCCGGTGCGGGAGCGTACCGGCTCGCCGGCCAAGCTCGTGAGACCTCGGTACTCCGGCGTGGGCGAGGGGCACGGCTGGGCCGGGCTCGCGCCCGGCCCAGCCGTGAGGGGACGCCCGGCGGGACGGTCCGGGCTGGGGCCGAGGAGCCTTCAGGCGCCTCGGCAGCGCCCGTTCGCGCGGGTCGACGCTGAGACGACGCCGGCCAGGACACCGGTATGCGGCGGGACATGCACGGTGGCCGAAGGCGCGAGAACGGACATTGTTCAGTAACTATATCGACAAACCAAACAACAGGTCAAGGGCCGGGCTCAGATCCGCGGCGCGACGGCCGGGTCGGGTCGGCCCGTGGGTCAGAGCCTCGCCGCGGTCGATGCCTCTGGAGCGCCGCGGAGCTCATCGGAGCGCTGCGGCCCGACCTTGCCGCGCTCGCGCGCCGCGCTACCAGGCCTGCTGCGCGTGGCAGTGTGGGCAGGCCACGGTCGTCGAGACCGGCGCGAGGAAGATCAGCCCGCACTGACAGGCGTAGGAGGCCTTGTCGGTCGGTCCTCCCGCGTCGCGAACCCGCTGCGCGGCACTGTCGACCGCGCGCGCGGTGGCGGCGGGCCTGGCCGGCATCGGCGACGGGGTGCCAGGGCGCGACGTCTCCGAGGCTGCGCCTGGGGTCGCGCGGTGGTGCCGGTCGGCGCGTGTGCGGCGTCGTTCGCGCAGGGTGTGGGGGAGGCCTGCCCTCATGGCTCTGTTAGAGAAGACCCTTCCCACAGCGAAAGGTTTCGCCCTGCATCGGCGATTTCCTCGCGGGCAGGCGCGCTCGGGTCGCTTCGGGCCGGGCTCTGCTGCGGCACGGCGGCAAAATCGGTCTGGAATACTGGGTGGCGATGAACCCCGCGCGGAAGCGAACGGTGCGCTTGGTCGTGGCGCTGTCGGCGGCCGTCGTGCTGGCCAGCGCGCTGATCTACACGAGCTTCAGCGCGGCCAGCCCGGCGCTGACGCCGAGCCAGCTGCTGCGCGAGGCACAGCCCGGGCGCAGCTACCAGCTCACAGGCAAGGTGGCGGCGGGCACGGTCCACCACGTCGGCGAAGGGCTCGACTTCAGCGTGGCCGATCGTGCGGGCGGGGCGGCGATCCCGGTGGCGTATACCGGCACCGTGCCCGACCCGTTTCGCGAAGGACGTGAGGTGATCGTGACGGTGCGCAAGCAGGACGGGCGCTATGTGGGCGAACGCGATTCGCTGATCACGAAGTGCCCGTCCAAGTACAAGACCGCTCCGGCGGTCGAGAAGCAGAACTACTAGGTGGCCGAGCTCGGTCGCATCTGCCTGCTCCTGGCGCTGATCGTCTGCGTCTACGGCATCGGCGTCTCGCTCTACGGCGCGCGCACCGGCCGCCTGGAGTTCTCGGACTCCGGACGCCGCGCTGTGTACGCGCTTGCGATCGTCCTCACCGTCGCCTTCGCCGTGCTCGAGCTCGCCTTCCTGCGCAACGACTTCGCCTTCAACACGGTCGCCGACACTTCGAGCCGCACGACGCCGACGTTCTACCGAGCGGCCGCCGTGTGGTCCTCGCAGGAAGGCTCGCTGCTGTTGTGGGCATGGCTGCTCTCGCTGTGGTCGAGCCTCGCGCTGTTCCTGGTGCGTCGCCGGCTGCGCGACGTGTCCGCGTACGCGACCGCGATCCTGCTCGGCCTCGGCGGCTTCTTCATCGCGCTGATGATCTTCTACGCCTCGCCGTTTCAGACGACGACGCCGAAGCCGGCGGAAGGGGTGGGGCTGGACCCGCTGCTGCGCTTCCCGACGATGATGATCCACCCGCCGATGCTCTACTCGGGCTACACGCTGTGCACGATCCCGCTCGCCTTCGCCGCCGGCGCCCTGCTCGCGCGGCGCGTCGACGCGGACTGGATCCGGGCGACGCGGCGGTTCGCGATGGCCGCGTGGTTGTTCCTCGGCATCGGCATCCTGCTCGGCGCCCGCTGGTCCTACTCCGAGCTCGGCTGGGGTGGCTACTGGGGTTGGGACGCGGTAGAGAACGCCTCGCTGATGCCGTGGCTGACCGGCACGGCCTTCCTGCACTCACTGATGATCCAGGAGAAGCGCGGCATGTTGAAGGTGTGGAACGTGTCGCTCGTGCTGGCCACGGGCACGCTCGCGATCATGGGCACGTTCCTCGTCCGCAGCGGCATCCTCAACTCGATCCACGCCTTCGGCGGCGCCACGCTCGGCGTCCCGTTCGTGGTGCTGATCGGGGTGCTGATCGCCGGCTCGATCTACCTCGTCGTATCGCGTCGCGAGATGCTCCGCTCCGAGCATCGCCTGGACTCGCTGCTCTCGCGCGAGTCGATCTTCCTGGCCAACAACCTCGTGCTCGTCGCGCTCTGCTTCGTGATCTTCTGGGGCACGTACTTCCCGCTGATCTCGGAGGCCTTCACGGGCAACGAAGCGTCGGTCGGCCCGCCGTGGTTCGACCGCTACACGGTGCCGTTGGCGCTGATGTTGGTGCTGCTCAGCGGGATCGGGCCGGTGATCGCGTGGCGCCGTGCGACGCTTGCCAACGCGCGTCGGAACTTCGTCGTGCCGCTCGCGTGCGGCGCGCTGACGGCGCTCGGGCTGCTCGCGGCCGGCGTGACGCAGAAGCCGCTGGCGCTCGCGATGTTCTGCTGCGCCGCGTTCGTGTTCGGCAGCGTCGGCCAAGAGTTCGTCCGCGGCGCCCGCGCGCGCCGCGCGATGGCCGGGGGAGCGCCGCCCGCGGCGCTGCTCGGGCTCGTGCGCCGCAACCGCCGGCGTTACGGTGGCTACGTCGTTCACGTCGGGATCGCCGTGCTTTTCGTCGGGGTCGCTGCCTCCTCGTCCTTCCAGCACGCGGTCGAGCAGCGTCTCACGCCCGGTTCCTCGGCGCGCGTGGGCGCCTACACGGTGCGCTACGTCAGGCCGACGGCGGCGATCACGCCGAAGAACGACACCGCCCACACGGGCTCGACCCTCGACGTCGGCGCCGTGCTCGACGTCAGCAAGGGAGGGCGGCACGTGGCGACGCTGCGCCCGAGCCAGGGCTTCTACGACTCCGGCGAACCGGCACAGGGGACGGTCGGTCACCTGATCGGCGGCCAGGCGGTCAGCCACATCAGCATGAACGGTGGCCTGACACGAGACGTGTGGACGGCGATCGCGCCCGACATCTCGACGCCCGCTCTGCAAAGGATCGTGTCGGTCGGCAACCGCACGCTGCCCGCCGACGAGGCGGGCGTGGCGATCGGCGTCCTGGCGCGCGAATACCTGAAGAACCCACCGCCCGCGCAGTTCCACTTCATCGTCTCGCCGCTGGTCATGTGGATCTGGATCGGCGGCCTGATCGTCTTCGGCGGCGGCCTGATCGCGATCTGGCCGACGCCGAGCGCGGTGCGCCGTCGCGTCGCCCTGCGTTCGCGCGCCCGGGCCTCGCACGGCCTGGCGCGCGCCTGAGCCGCGGATGGCTTGCACCGACATGGCCGGCGCGAGCGCGAGGCGCTGAATGGAGCTGCTCGCCGTGCTGCTCGCCTGCGTGCTGGTGGCGGTCGTGCTCGCGATCGTCGGCGCGCCGCTGCGCGCCGCCAGGGATCGGGAAATGGCCGGCGAGGACGTGGACAGCGACACCGACCCGGAGCACCAGGCCGCCTATGTGCGGGCCGAGCTCGAGGCGGCGCGCGAGGCGAAGTACCTCGAGATCCGCGATGCCGAGCTCGACCTGCGCACGGGCAAGCTCTCGCGCGCGGACTACGAGGCGGTCGACGGCGTGCTGCGTGCGGAAGCGCTCGAGCTGCTGAACCGGCTGCAGGCGCTCGATAGCGGCGAAGGCGCCGAGGGCGGCGGCGATCGCGGCGAGGGCGCAGGCGGGGCTGCGATGCCGGGTCGCCCCCAGCCCGCGCGCGAGCGGCTATCTAACCCTGAAGTTGAGGATTAGGGCCTGGCCTAGGCCCAGGGCCGCTTGAGCAGCACGATCGCGTTCACGAGGAACAGGACCGCGAAGAAGATCGTCCAACGGTTGAGGTTGCGCTCGACCATCGAGCCGCCGCCGAGCGGCCCGGTCCCGCTGCCGACGCCGAACGCCCCGGACAGGCCGGAGTCCTTGCCCGAGTGCATCAGCACCAGGAACACGACGATCACCGAGATGATCACCTGAAGCACCGAGAGGATCGTTTCCATGTGGCCAGCCTATCGAGTCGATGCGTCCACGGGCAAGGCAGCTGTCGGGCGTGGCTCGTCTAGCCCCTGTATCTGTACGAGGACCGAACGGCGCGCGAAGCCGCGATCTCGGGTCGGCACAGCGCGCAGGATCGGCGCGAGAGTCGGCGAATGGCCCTTGGGCGAGCGCTTGCCGGGGTTTCCTTATCTGTCAGCTCGGGTAGGCTAGGAACGGGCAGCCGGGGAGGTGGCGTGAGCGCTGGGAGCACAACGGATTGTGGACGCGATTACGAATCCTTTACCCCTTGGTGCTTGCCTGCCGATATGAATCCCGGTGGGCGTACCCCGCGTTTGTGGGCTACTTGCGCCGACCACGACCATGGGACGACCACGAGATGACGAAGATCGGCGCATGACAGCCCCTTCGGGAGTACGGAGGCGGCTGCTGCGCGCGCTGATCTCGGCCATCGCCGGCGGCGGGCTGACGGCTGCGGGCCTCGGACCCGTGGCGGGCGGCGCGCTGGCGGCAGAAAACTGGACGGGAAGCGAATCCGAAGGCGCCGCCACGACCCCGGTCGAAACGACGGCCACGGAAACCCCAACGACGACGGCCACGACGCCCACGACGACCTCGACGCCGACCGCGACCACGCCGGCGCCGACGACGTCGAGCACCACGACCGCCGCGCCCGCCCCGGCACCCGCCGCCGAAACCGAAGTCAAAGCGCCGTCGCGCCGGGCGGCGAAAGGGCCCGCGGTCGTTCTGCAGCGCCGGCAGAAAGCGACGGGGTCGAAACCGAGCAGCTCGACCACGCCGACGCGGGCGAAGGCGCCCGGCTCGGCGCCGGCGCCTGCCAACAACAACGTCGCCGTCCCGCCACAGGTGATCGCCGCGCAGGAGGAAGCGCTCGCGGCCGAACTCGCAGGCTCGGCAGCATCGGCCCAGGCCCTGGGCTTCTACCGGATTCCGCTTTTCCTGCTCCCGATCTACCAGGCCGCCTCGGTCCAGTACGGCGTGCCGTGGCAGATCCTCGCGGCGATCAACGAGATCGAGACCAACTACGGCACCGACCTCTCGGTCTCGACCGCAGGCGCCGTCGGCTGGATGCAGTTCATGCCGTCCACGTGGATCCAGTACGGCGTCGACGCGCTCAACGCGGGTTACGCGGACCCCTACAACCCCGTCGACGCGATCTTCGCGGCCGCCCGCTACCTCCGCGCGGCCGGCGCGGCGACCGACCTGCACGCCGCGATCCTCGCCTACAACCACTCCGAGGAATACGTCAACTCGGTGCTGCTGCGCGCCAAGCTGATCTCGACCTATCCGAAGAACGTGATCGCGACGCTCACGGGGCTGACCGACGGACGCCTGCCGGTGTCGGGCAAGCAGGTCGCGTGGGGCTCGCTATCGACCGCCGCGAGCCCATCGGCCGTCGCCTCGGGCTCGAGCGCGACGGCCGGAGCCACGGCGAGCTCGAGCCAAGCCACCAAGCTCTCGGCGCCGACGGGGGCAAGCGCGGGCACGCCGGGCTCCTCGGCGGCGCCCTCGCCCACGGCCGCTGCGGCGGCCAGTGCCGGCGAGGCGGCCAGGCACCCGCCGGCGCTGCAGCTGGTCGACCTGATGAGCGCGCGCAACGCCTCGGTCGTGGCCGCGCAGGACGGTCGCGTCGTCAAGCTCGGCAGCTCCAAGGCGCTGGGCAAGTACCTGATCCTGCGTGACGTCTACGGAGACGTCTTCACCTACGCCGGCCTCGGCAGCATCGCGTCTCACTATCCAAAGCCGAAGGCGCCCAAATCTCCCACGCTCGGCTCGAGCGCGGCTGCGTCCGGCCTGCCGGCCGTCGCCGAAGCGGGCGAACCGAAGCCGAAGCAACCGGCCACGGCCGGGCACCACCCGCCGGTGACGCTGAAGGTCGCGCGCCGCGCGCAGAAGGCCGGCGCCGGCGCGAGCGGCGGCGCCGCGAGCGCGTCCTCCGCTTCGAGCGCGGCCGAACCGCGCGTGCCGAAGACGGGCAAGGTGCGGCTGTTCGCGCACCCGGGCAACCCGGACGCGATCGCCTCTGCCGCAAAGCGCAAGCGCTCGAGCTCCAACAGCGCTGGCCGCCTGCTCGAGCTGCGGGCCGGATCGATCGTCTCCAAGGGGACGGTGCTGGGTCGCGTGCGCACCCCGACCGGCGCCCACGCCGGTCACCTGCGCTTCGCGATCCGCCCGGGCGGCGATCAGAGCACGGTCGACCCGCGCCCGATCCTGCGCAACTGGTCTCAGCTGAACGCGGCGCTGCACCCGCAGGGCGCCTCGGGGGAGAACGACCTGCTCGGCGCCACCGCCAGCGGTGTGTTCCTGATGTCGAAGGCCGAACTCGAGCGAACGGTGCTCTCGGACCCGGGCATCAGCATCTATGAATGCGGCCGTCAGGACATCGCCTCGGGGGCGATCGACAAGCGCGTGCTCGCCGTGCTCGCGTTCCTGTCGCGCACCGGGCTCAAGCCGACCGTCAGCGCCCTGCGCTGTGGCCACAGCGAGATGACCGTCTCGGGCTACGTCTCAGAGCACTACACCGGCGACGCGGTCGACATCTCGGCGATCAACGGCATCCCGATCGCCGGACACCAGGGCGCGGGCACGATCACCGACCTGACCATCCGCACGTTGCTGACCCTCCAGGGCGAATTCGTTCCTCATCAGATCATCAGCCTGATGCAGTACCCGGGCGCCGCCAACACGCTGGCGATGCCCGAACACTGGAACCACATCCACGTCGGCTTCCGCCCGACCGCCGCAGAGGCCGCCCTCGGCGGCCAGGCGGCGAGCGCGGCCAGGGCGGGCAAGGCGACGCCGTCGCCCGTGATCGTTCCCTCCGCGCTGAGCACGACCCAGTGGAACCAGCTCGTGACGCGCATCGGCGCGCTGCCGGCGCCGAAGGTCGCCACCAAGCGCAGCTCGGCGGCGATCAAGGACCCGAAGGCCGCCGGCGCCTCGAGCAAGCAGCCGTAGGCAGCGCAGAAAGGCGCCGGGGGCGTCTGCGATGATCAGCGCGATGGCTTGCTACGGCGGCATCGATCTGGGCGGGACGAAGATCCAGACGGTGGTCGTCGACGAGGACCGCAAGGCGCTTGGCTCTGCGCGCAGGCCCACGCCCACGAGCGGGGGACCGCCGGACGTGGCGGCCGAGATGGAGCGCGCCCTGCGCGACGCAGCGAGCGACGCCGGAATCGAGGCGGCGAGCATCGCCGGCGTCGGGGTCGGCTCGCCCGGGACGATCGAGGACGGCACGGTGACCAGCGCGCGCAACCTGCCCGACTGGGAAGGGAGCTTCCCGCTCGCGTCCACGCTCGAAGCGGCGCTCGGATGCCCGGTCAGCCTGGGCAACGACGTGCAGGTCGCCACCGACGCCGAGTTCAAGCTCGGCGCGGGCAAGCCCTACGACTCGCTGCTGGGTGTGTTCTGGGGAACCGGGGTCGGCGGCGGAATCGTGCTCGATGGCAAGCCCTGGGATGGCCGCGGCGCGGCAGGCGAGGTCGGGCACATCGTCGTCGAGATCGACGGCGCCCGCTGCACGTGCGGGCGCCGTGGGTGTATGGAGGCCTACGCCGGGCGCGCCTCGATGGAAGCGCACGTGGCAAAGCTCGTGGAGAAGGGACGCAAGACCGAGCTGTTCAAGCTGATGAAGGAGCGCAAGCGCGAGCGGCTCACGAGCGGGGTCTGGGCGCGGGCGCTCGAGCACGGGGACGAGCTCGCGACGCACGTGGTCGAGCGGGCTCTGCGCGCGCTCGGTGCCGGCGTGGCGTCGGCCTGCAACGTGCTCGACGTCGAAGGCGTGATCATCGGCGGCGGGCTCGGTGTGCGCCTCGGCGAGCCCTATGCCGAACGGATCGCCGACGCGATGCAGCCCCACCTGTTCGCCGACTTTCGCCCGCCCGCCGTGCACGTCGCCACGCTCGGCGATCTCGGCGGCGCGATCGGCGCGACGCTGCTGCTCGAGCAGGATCGCGTCGCGGCTGCCGCCTCCTGACCGGGGCGGTTCTCCTCCTAAAAGCCGCCGATCGTGATCACGACGAGCCCCAGCGAGAGCGTTGAGGTGACCGCGACGGTCACCCCGGCGGCGCCGTCGAGCAGCCCACGGCTGCGGCGCTCGCCCATCACGTTGTAGGAGCGCGCCAGGCGCCAGATGAAGAACAGGTTGATCGGCAGCAGCAGCCCGTTGACGACCTGCACGCCGACGAGCAGCGAGATCACCGGTACCCCGGGGATCATCGCGACGAACGCGCTGAGCAGGATCATCCCGGTGATGATGTTCACGAACACCGGCGCCTCCTCGCGCCTGCGTCCGACGCCCTTCTCGTAGCCGAGCGACTCGGAGACCACATAAGAGGTGGCTATCGGCAGGATCGCGGCGGCGAGCAGGCTCGCGCCGAGCAGGCCGATGCCGAACAGCGCCTCGGCGTACCGGCCGGCGAACGGGTGCAGCGCGCGCGCCGCATCGGCCGCCGAGGAGATGTCGTGGATGCCGTGCGTGAACAGCGTCGCGCCGGTGGCGATGATGATGAAAGCGGCGATCAGGTTGGCGAACACGGCGCCGGCGACCGCCTCGCGTTCCTCACGTGGCAGCTCCTCCTCGCGCACGCCGCGCTCGACCACGGCCGACTGCAGGTAGAGCTGCATGTAGGGCGTGATCGTCGTGCCCGCAAGTGCGATCAGCAGCACGATGAAGGCGGAGCCCGAGTGCAGGTGGGGGACGACGATCGCCTTGCCCACCTCGCCCCAGTCCGGGTGCGCGAGGATCGCGGCCACCGGGTAGGCGAAGAAGGGAATCGTGAACCAGATGAAGATGCGCTCCGCCGAGCGATAGGAGCCGCGAACGATGATCAGCCAGATGCCGACCGCCGCTATCGGCACGGAGATCTGCACGGGCACGCCCGTCAGCCCCACGGCCGCTCCGATGCCGACGAAGTCCGAGATGCAGATGCCGACGTTCGCGACGAGGACGGCGGCGGTGGCGAAGACCGACCAGCGGATCCCGTACTCCTCGCGCACGAGCTCGGCCAGCCCCTTGCCCGTGACCACGCCCATCCGCGCAGCGAGCCGCTGCACGATTGCGAGCGAGATCGTGATCAGGACCATCGTCCACAGCAGCGTGTAGCCGTACTTGGCGCCGACCGAGGAGTACGTCGCGATGCCGCCGGCGTCGTTGCCGGCGTTGGCCGCAATCAGGCCCGGCCCGAGCAGGCCGAGCATGGCGAACAGGCGCGCGCGTCTACCGCTGAGCCGGGCAGGCAGACGCGGTCGGCCAAGCGTGGCCGACCGGATACGGCGCATGACGGGCGGTACTCGGACCGCCATCGAACTGTCCGCCTGGGACGCTCATCCGGGGCAGTCTATTCAGTCGCCGCAGGCCAGCCCGAATGAACGCTGTCAGTCCTCGCCGAGCAGGCCAAAGCGCCTGCGCCAGCCGCGCGGGAGCATCGCCTCGAGCACGTCGTCGACCGTCACCACGCCGACCATCCCGGTCTCGTCGGCGACGGGAATCGAGGTCAGGTTGTAATCGGCCATCTGCCGCGCCACCTCCTCGAAGGGGGAGTCCGGCGAGAGGCAGGGGGTCTCGTGCTTGACGACCGCGTCCAGGCGCTGGCCGGGCTCGGCGCGCAGGAGGGCCGCGACGGGGACGCTGCCTTCGAGCGAGCCGTCGGCCGAGCTGACGAAGACGAGCGTGAGCAGCTCGGGGGCGATCCGGCTGGCGCGAACGGCCGCGAGCGCGTCGGCGGCCGAGGTCGAGCCGCGCAGCAGGATGAAGTCCGGGCTCATCAGACCGCCGGCCTCGTCGGGCTCGTAGCCGAGCAGCGCGCGCACCTTCACGCGCTGGCTCACGGGCAGCAGCGCGAGCACCGGCTCGCGTCGCTCTTCATCGAGCTCGCCGAGGATGTCGGCCGCGTCGTCCGGCGCCATCCGCGAGAGGATCTCGGCCACCTGATCGTCGGGGCGATCCTCGAGGAACTCCTGCTGGTGGTGGTCGTCGAGCTCCTCGAACACGTCGGCCTCGAGCTCGCGGTCGTCGTCGCCGACGGCCTGGATGATCTCCTCGCCCTCGCGTCGCGACGCCGCCTCGACGAGGTCGGCGATCTGGGCGGGGTGCAGCTTTGCCAGCTTCGGGTGGGGCACGCGCAGGCGCACCGTCGGCACGTGCCCGACGAACGGCTCGACGCCCGCCCAGTCGAGGAACTCGCCCGTGGCGATGTGCGCGCCGAGCCCCTTCGGCAGCAGCCGGCGCAGCCCACCGCGTGGCCCGGTGTCGACGCCGACCACGCGCCAGGAGCCGGCGACGAGAGCGAGCTCGATCTCATTGGCACGCACCAGCCGCGCGCCCTCGACGTTGATCAGCTGGCGGTCGAGCAGGTCGCGCTTCAGCAGCACCTCCTCCGGGCGGCGCTCGAAGCGGCGCAGATCGAGCTTCGCCTTGCGCAGGACGACGCCGTCCGGGCCGATGTCGGAGACGCGATCGACGCCCACGTAGGAGGTGCGTCCTGCGACCGTGACCAGGACGCCCGTGATCGGCGGGTAGCCGACCCCGCCGAGGCGGACGATCAGGTCGGCGACCTTGCCCAGCCGCTCTCCGTCGGCGTCGCGCAGCGGACTGCCCACGATCGTGGAGAGATGGAGGATCGGCGGCGCCTGCACCGTCGTCGCGTTCATCGAGCTCATGCTAGGCGCCATCGTACGCCCGGCGGGCGGCGGGAATCTATCGTGGGCGGGCGATGCTTCCGTTCTGGCTCTCGATCGGCCTGCTGTCCGCGGTGCAGGGTGGGATCGTCGCGCTGGCGCGGGCTCCGCACACGCCGGCGCTCGCGCGGCTGCGCGGCCGGCGCTGGGCCGTGATCCCCCCGCTGTCGGTGCTCGGCTTCGTGCTCGTGGCCGCGCTGGCCGAACGTGCAAGCGCGCAGGGGCTGACATACCTCGCGCTCGGCGCCGTGCCGGTGCTCGCTGCCGTGGCGCTCGGCTGGCTGATGCCGGGCGCGCGTCCCGCGCTGGCGCTGCTCGCGCTGCCGCTGTTCGCGCTCGCCTGGGCGGACGCGAGCGCGCTCCCCGGCGAGGCAGCCGCGCTCGCGCTCTCGGCCTTCAGCTGTGTGGCTCTCGGCGTGCTGCTCGCCGTCGTCACGCCGCCGCGCTGGCTCGCCGCCGGGATCGTCGCGATGGCGCTCGTGGACGCGGCGCTCGTGATCGCCGATCTGCTGCAACGCCCCAACCGCGCTCTCAACGCCGCGCACCCGGCCGCGGGGCTGCCGCGGCTCCAGCGCGAGCTGCTCGGCTCGGCTGTTATGGGCTACGGCGATCTGTTCATCGCCGGCGCGCTCGGTGGGCTGCTGGCGCTGGCGGCGGGCACGCGTGTGCAGTCGCGCTCGGCGCTGCTCGCGGTCACGCTCGCGCTCTGCTTCGACCTGCTGTTCTTCGCCGTCGACGAGCTGCCGGCAACCGTGCCGGTGGCGCTCACGCTGATCGTCGTGCTGGCCGCGCGCCGGCGGAGATCCGCGCGCTCCGAGCCAGCTCGAGCGCCTGCAGCGTCTGCGGCGCGCTCTCCTCGTCGGCAGGCGGCCGGCGCTCGCCATCCTCCGGCGCCCGATCGCCCGCCGCGACCGACGCCGCCGCGGCCAGCTGGGCCGTGACGGCGCGCGCCGCCGTCTCGACGGCCGGCGGGCTCGTGACCTCTCGGTCCGACGCCGCGCCCGCCTCCTCGATCCGCCGCACCTGCGGCACGACGCGCGCGTCGAAGGAGCCGACGGCCTCGTTGTAGGCGGCCACGGCCGAGTCGAGCTGGCGCCCGACCTTGCCGAGCGGCTCGACGAAGCGGCCGAGGCGACGGTGCAGCTCGCGCGCCGACTCGGCGATCTCGCGCGCCGACTCGGCGATGCGCTCTTCGCGCCAGCCGTAGTGCGCGGCCCAGAGCAGCCCGATCAGCGTCGTCGGCGTGGCGATCAGGATCTGCTGCTGCACGCCGAACTCGATCAGCGCCGGGTCGCCCTCGAGCGCGGCCTGGTAGATGCCGTCGGAGGGGACGAACATCACGACGAACTCGGGCGTCGCCTCGAGCTGGCCGTGGTAGCCCTTGGCGGCGAGCTTGGCTATGTGGCTGCGCGTCTGCTTGGCGTGGCGCGCCACCTGCAGCTCGCGTGCGTCCTCGTCGGTCGCCTCCAGCGCCGCCAAGTAGGCGTCGAGTGGCACCTTGGCGTCGACCACGATCAGCTTGCCGCCGGGCAGCCGCACGAGCATGTCAGGGCGCAGCGCTCCCGCTTCGCCGTCGATCGTGCGCTGCTCGAAGAAATCGCAGTGGGCGAGCATGCCGGCCATCTCGACGGCGTTGCGCAGCTGGATCTCGCCCCAGGACCCGCGCGTGGAGGGCCGCTTCAGCGCCGACACGAGGTTGCCCGTCTCCTGGCGCAGCGTGCCGACGCCATCGCCGAGCGTGCGCACCATCTGCGCGAGCTCGCCGTGCGCCTCGCGGCGCTCGCGCTCCAGGCGCCCGATCTCACCCTCCATCCGCCCGAGCTTCTCCTGCACGGGCGCCATCAGCCCCTTGATCTGCTCGGCACGGCGGGCCAGCTCGCCGCTGGCGCGCTCCTGCTCTGCGCGGCGCTGCTCCTCCAGGCGCCGCGCGAGCGAGTCTCCGGTCTGGGCGAGCACGTCGATCGAGATCGACTTCAGCTCGTCGCGCAGGCGTTCGCGGTTGCGGCGCAGCAGCAGGGCGGCGCCGGCGGCGCCGAGCAGGGCTCCGAGGATCAGGATCGCGATGCTCATGCGGCCCACCAGCTTTCCACCGGCGTCGGACGGCGCCGCCGGCGACTCAGGGGCCGGGATTGCGCGCTCTGTGCCGGGCTTTGCTTGCGATAAACCCCGCTTGACACCTGGACCGACCGTGGTTATCCTTCGCCGACGCTCGCTGGCTATGCCTGTGGGCATGTTTCAGAGGGACAATTCCAATGAGGGGGCTGCGCTCGTACCGGATTCGTGCCGGCGGGCCCCGTACGAGGAGGATGTGAGATATGCAAGCCATGAATGGCTCTGCAGGATCGATCCGTCGTAGAGGACTGATCGGTTGCTGCCTCGCACTCGCGCTGGCAGCCTCGGCGCTGGTGGTGGCACCGACGGCAGGTGCTGCCGTGACGCACGAAACCAAGACCTACCTGGCCCTCGGCGACTCGCTCGCCTTCGGCTACACGGCGGTCAAACACACCGAAAACGCCCCCAACGACTCGCCGGCGTACTTCGAGGAAGGCTACGCCGACTTCTTCGCGAAGAAGGCGCGGATGAACAAAGAAGTCGACAACAAGGGCCTCGTCCTGGTGAACGACGGCTGCCCCGGCGAGACGACCGACTCGTTCGAGGGTGAAGGTGTGAACATCGGCCTGGGCACCAACTGCAACTACCAGGCGCTGTACGCAACGTTCGGACCCGGCACTGCCGGTGGTCCGCTGCACAACCCGTACCCGGGTAAATCGCAGAAGGCCAACATGCTGCTGAACCTCAAAGGCGGCGCGCCGGCCCACCCGATCGCAGCGGTGACGCTGAACATCGGCGCCAACGACGAGCTCGCGGGCGTGAGCAAATGCAAGGCCGAAGTCAAAAAAGAATACGAAGAAACCTACATCGAAAAAGGTCCGGAAGGCGCTGTTGCGAAACAGCCCAAAGGTGGCGAAGAAGTCGAATACCACCTGACCCCGACCGAAGTCGAAGGCGCGATCGGTTCGTGCGTCGGGTTCGTGGCGGTGACGCAGACGTTCCCGCACATCCAGGCGCGTTTGAAACAGATCCTCAACGAAATCTACGAAACCGGCAAATACACCGGTAAAGTTGGCGTCCTCGGCAACTACAACCCGTTCACGTTCATCCTCAGCGGCAGCGACGCGTTGCAGAAACTCCTCAACGAACGTCTCGCCGAAACGATCAACAAAGAAGGGGAAAGCTACTCGGGCAAAGTTGTTCTCGCGAACCCGTTCGTAGCGTTCAACGGCGAATTCGAAGGCGCCAAATCAGAGAAAGCCAAAATCTGTAAATACACCGAAATGTGCAACCCGGCGGCCCAGGCAGAAACAGCAGCAGCTGCCGCAGCCACTCAGAAAAAAGAAGAAGAAGCTGGCAAGTTCATCTTCTTCCCGCACAACCCTGAAGAAGGCGACATCCACCCGACCAAACTGGGCGCCGAAAAGCTCGGCAAGATCCTCTACGAAGCTCTCCCCATCTAAAGCGATTGGGTAGGGCCTCCTAGAGAGGTCAGATGGATCACGGGGCGCCTGGCTAACCGGCCAGGCGCCCCGTCTGCTTAAGCACCTCGGCGGCCTGTCCGAGCACGCCGAGCATCGCCGGCGCGGCCGGCACCAGCCGCGCGCCCGGGGGCGTGGCGGCGATCACCTGGCGCACGGGCGGCGCGGGGGAGAGGGCGCGGATCACGATGTCCTCGCGCACGACCGACAGCGCGAGCTCGGGTATCAGCGCGACGCCGACGCCGGCGGCGACGAGCCCCTGCACGGTCTGGTAGTCATCGCTCTCGAAGGAGACGGTCGGCTCGAAGCCGGCGCCGTGGCAGCAGCGCACGACGTGTCGCGCGCAGGGGCTGGCGCTCGAGGTCTGCACCCAGGCCTCGCCGCCGAGCTCGGACAGGCGCAGCTTGGCCTTCGCGGCCAGGCGGTGCTCGCGCGGCAGCGCGAGGTACATCGGGTCATCCACCAGCGGCACGCGCGCCAGGTCCTCGCCCAGCGGCTCCTCGCCCTCGAACTCGAACAGCAACGCCAGGTCGAGCTCGCCGGCGCGCAGTCGCGGCACGATCTCCTCCGGCTCGCCCTCGGCCAGAGTCAGCTCGACATCGGGGTAGGCGGCGCGGAAGTTGGCGATCGCGACCGGCATCAGCGTCGAGCCTGCCGTCGGGAAGGACGCCATCCGCAGCCGACCGCCGCGCAGGCCGGCGATCGCCGACAGGGCCGCCTCGGCCGTGTCGAGCCGCGCCAGGATCCCTTCGGCGTGTCCGACGAGCGTCTGCCCCGCGGCCGTCAGGCTGACGCCGCGCGGGTGGCGCTCGAGCAGCGCCATGCCCGTTTCGGCCTCGAGCGCTGCGATCTGCTGCGAGACGGCCGACTGCGTGTAGGAGAGGGCCTCGGCGGCGCTCGACAGCGAGCCGCGATATGCGACCTCCCTGAGCACCTTCAAACGAGCGACGTTGAGCATAAGTTCATCTTATATTAAATATAAAAAAGATCACTGGAGCTGATGGCAGGAACGTGCCAGGATGACCGAGAAGCAGGAGATCGAGAAGAGCTTTCCGGCCGGCTACCGAACGCCGGTCCTCAAGACACAGAGGAGTCAGCATGTCCACAAAGATCATCGTTTCCTACGACGGCACCGCGAACGAGGACGACGCGATCGCGCTCGGCCGCATCTTCGCCAAGGCCGGGGGCGAGGTGGCGCTCGCCTACGTGCGCCACTCCCAGGAGCCGGACCTCAACCGCGAGAAGCTCGCCCAGAGCGAGGCGGCGGAGCTGCTCGCGCGCGGCGCGCAGCTGTTCGGCGAGGCCGGCATCGCACGCCACGTCGTGACCGACCGCTCGACCCCCGAGGGCCTGCGCGCCCTGGCCGAGCGTGAGGGCGCGCACGTGGTCGTGTTCTGCTCGGACTCGCACACCGCCCACGGCCACGTGTCGGTCGGCAACTCGGCCCAGCAACTGCTCGAAGGCGGCCCGGTCGGGGTCGCGATCGCGCCGGTCGGTCTCGCCGACGACCCCCAGGCGAGCGTGCGGTCGGTCGTCGCGATCGGCGACGCCGACGGCGGCGCTCGCGCGACGGCCGAGTCGCTCGCGGCCGCGCTCGGCGCGAACGTCGCGCCGGTCGCCAACGAGGACGCGGGCCTGCTCGTCGTCGACTCCCGTCCCGAGGCCGGCCAGGGCCGCGTGTCGGTGAGCTCTTCGGCCTCGCACCTGATCGAGATCGCGACGAGCCCGGTGCTCGTGCTGCCGCGCGGCGCGGCGCTGAGCTTCGGCCGCCAGACGGTCGCCGCCTAGCGTCCGGCGGAGCCCTTACGCGGCGGACGGCGCTCTCAGCGTGGGCTGCGAGCGCCGTCCGCCTTTCGCTTTCTCAGGTAGACGAACAGGCCCTGCGCGACATCGAGCAGGCCGCCGAGCAGGTGACCGACGGGGCCGGTCCAGAGCCAGGTCTCCAGGCGCCCGCGCGGGCGTCCATTGCCGCGAGCCTTCACGCGGCAGCACGGTATCGTGGCAGCAGTGAGCGCCGCGCTGAAGACGACCGTCGCCGAGTTGGGAGACTCGCGCGTGCGCGTGGGCGTGGAGGTGGCACCCGGCGAGGTCCAGCAGCGGCTCGAGAGCAAGGCCAGGCAGCTCGGACGTGAGCTGAAGCTCCCCGGCTTCCGCCGCGGAAAGGTGCCGGCCCCACTCGTTATCCAGCGCGTTGGGCGCGACGCGGTGCTCGACCAGGCGATCCGCGACTCGCTCTCGGGCTGGTACGTGCAGGCGATCGCCGAGGCCGGCGTCGTGCCCGTGGGCGACCCCAAGCTCGATCTCGCCGAGCTTCCCGGCGAGGGGCAGGCGCTCGAGTTCTCGATCGAGGTCGGCGTGGTGCCGACGGCCGAGCTGGGCGGCTACGCCGGGCTCGAGGTCCCGCGACGCGAGCCATCCGTGGCTGAGGAGCAGGTCGAGGCAGAGGTGCAGGCGCTGCGCGAGCGCCTGGCCAAGCTCGAGACCGCCGAGCGCCCGGCGACGCAGGGCGACTTCGTCGTGATCGACTACCTCGGCTCGCTGCGGCTGAGCGACGACGACGGCGAGCGCCTGGAGCCGTTCGAGGGCGGTGAGGGGCGCGACCAGCTGGTCGAGCTGGGCGGCGGCAACCTGATCCCCGGGTTCGAGGAGGCGCTCCTCGGCGCCGCCGCCGGCGAGCAGCGCGAGGTGGCGCTGACCTTCCCGGGCGACTATTCGGCGGAGCAGCTCGCCGGGAGGGATGCCTCCTTCGCGGTGACGGTGAAGGAGGTCAAGGTCAAGGAGCTTCCCCCGCTCGACGACGACCTCGCGATCGACGCAGGCTTCGACGACCTGCAGGAGCTGCGCGAGGACATCCGCGCGCGGCTGCTCGAGAACGACGAGGCCAGGGCCGAGGCCGAGTTCCGCCAGGCCGCGCTCGACGCCGCCGTGGCCGCCGCCGAGATGCCGCTGACGCCGGAGCTGGTCAGAGCGCGCGCACAGGAGATGTGGGAGCGCGTGCTGCATTCGCTCGCGCACAGCAACATCTCGCGCGAGGCCTATCTGCAGATCTCAGGGCGCGAGGAACCGGAGATCCTGGCCGAGATGGAGTCCGACGCCGAGGCGGCCCTGCGCCGCGAGGCGGTGCTCACGGCGATCGTCGCGGCCGAGCAGATCGAGCCGACCGAGCAGCAGCTGCTCGAGGCGATCGCGCCGAGCGCCGAGCGCGAGGGCGTGCCGGCCGAGCAGCTGCTCGAGCAGCTCCGCGAGCGGGGCCGCGAGGACGAGCTGCGCGAGGAAGTGGCGGCCCGGCTGGCGGTCGAGCTGATCGCCGAGCGCGCCGTCGCGATCTCACCCGAGCAGGCGCGCGCGCGTGAGCAGCTGTGGACACCAGCAACGGGCGTCCAGCCCGACGACGCGGCGGCTGGTGCCGCCGGTGCCGGCGGCTCGGGCGCGGGCGCCGCGGGCAAGCTGTGGACCCCAACCGAGCGGAGCGCGGCCAGCTAGCCTCTGTTGGAGGAATCCGGCCGGCGAAGCGAAACCAAAGCGAGGACTATGAGCCCACTTGTTCCAATGGTCGTCGAGCAGACCTCGCGCGGAGAGCGTGCGTTCGACATCTACAGCCGGCTGCTCAACGAGCGGATCATCTTCCTCGGCACGCCCGTCGACGACCAGATCGCCAACCTGATCGTGGCCCAGCTGCTGCACCTGGAGTCGGAGGACCCCGAGAAGGACATCTCGATCTACATAAATTCACCGGGCGGGTCGGTCTACGCGGGCCTCGCGATCTACGACACGATGCAGTTCGTCAAGCCCGACGTGCAGACGATCTGCGTGGGCATCGCGATGTCGATGGGCGCGCTGCTGCTGGCCGGCGGGGCGGAGGGCAAGCGCATGGCGCTGCCGAACGCAAAGATCCTGATCCACCAGGTCTCGTCGAGCTTCGAAGGCCAGGCGACCGACATCGAGATCCACGCGAAAGAGATCATCGACGTGCGCAAACGGCTCGACGAGATCATCGCCAAGCACACGAGCAAGGACCTCGCGGCAGTGAGCAAAGACACCGAGCGCGACTACTTCATGTCCTCCGAGGAGGCCAAGGAGTACGGCATTATCGACAGAGTGATCTCCGAGCACTGAACGGCTGCCGCTGAGCGGCGCGAGGCTTTGTCCTCGGTCGCTCGCGTGCGAAGCACGCCACGCTCCCTGCGTCCGCGCCTCGCTTGCCCAGCGACAGCCGTTCCTGATACGAGAGAACGGACAAGACCATGGCAAGACCCACAGACTCCAACGAGCAGCTCCTCTGCAGCTTCTGCGGCAAGTCCCAGCGCCAGGTCAAGAAGCTGATCGCCGGGCCCGGCGTCTACATCTGCGACGAGTGCATCGATCTCTGCAACGAGATCATCGACGAGGAGCTCTCGGCGCCGCCGGCGTTCGACCTCGAGAACCTGCCCAAGCCGCGCGAAATCTACGAGGTGCTGGACGAGTACGTGGTCGGTCAGGACCCGTCCAAGCGCACGCTGTCGGTGGCCGTCTACAACCACTACAAGCGCGTGCAGATGATGATGTCCGGCGAGACCGACATCGAGCTGCAGAAGTCGAACATCCTGCTGCTCGGCCCGACCGGCTGTGGCAAGACGCTGCTTGCGCAGACGCTCGCGCGGATCCTCAACGTGCCGTTCGCGATCGCCGACGCCACGGCCCTGACCGAGGCGGGCTACGTCGGCGAGGACGTCGAGAACATCCTGCTCAAGCTGATCCAGGCGGCCGACTACGACGTCAAGAAGGCGGAGACCGGGATCATCTACATCGACGAGGTCGACAAGGTCGCGCGCAAGGCCGACAACCCGTCGATCACACGCGACGTCTCGGGCGAGGGGGTGCAGCAGGCGCTCCTGAAGATCCTCGAGGGCACGCAGGCGTCGGTGCCACCGCAGGGCGGGCGCAAGCACCCGCACCAGGAGTTCCTCACGATCGACACGACCAACGTGCTGTTCATCTGCGGGGGCGCCTTCGCCAACCTGGACAAGGTGATCGAGCGGCGCATCGGCCACAAGGGCGTCGGCTTCGCGGCCGCCATCGAGCCCAGGGCGGAGCGCGACACGGGCGAGGTCTTCGAGCACTGCCTGCCCGAGGATCTGATCGAGTACGGCCTGATCCCCGAGTTCATCGGGCGCCTGCCGGTGATGTCGGCCGTGCACCAGCTCACACGCGAGGATCTCGTTTCGATCTTGGTCGAGCCGCGCAACGCGCTCGTCAAGCAGTTCCAGCGCTTCTTCTCCTTCGACGGCATCGAGCTCGTCTTCTCCGAGGACTCGCTGACGGCGATCGCCGACCGGGGGCTCGCACGCGAGACCGGCGCCCGTGGCCTGCGCTCGATCATCGAGGAGATCCTGCTCGAGGTGCAGTTCGAGCTGCCGTCCCGACGCGACGTGAAGAAGTGCGTGGTCACCAAGGAGACGGTCGAGAAGGGGCTCACGCCGACGCTGGTCACCGAAGCGGCGCCGGACGAGGCCAGCGAGGACTCCCGGCGCGAGCAGTCCGCCTGAGCGACCGAGCGTCGCCTACCGCTAGTATCGCGCTGTGGCCAAGCGAAGCGAATCCAAGTCGCTCGTCAAGAGCACCGTCGGCGCGGTGCCGTGGCTGACGTTGGCGCGCGTGGCGATGATCGTCAGTCGGCGCTGGAACGCGCTCTCGGCCAAGGAGCGCGCGCGTCTGGCACAGCTCGTGACCGAATCGCGCGGGCGCGTGAGCAACCTCAGCCTCAAACAGCGCGCCGAGCTGCGCAAGCTTGCGCGCAAGCTCGACCTGAAGGGCATGGGGCGCGAGCTGTGGCCGCTGTTTCGCCCCGGTCGCGGGCGGCGCCGGCGCAGGCACCGCTAGGCGTCGGCTCCCGGCATACCGGACAGCACGAGTGCACCGATCGCAGCAGACATGACCACCGGCGAGGATCTCGACAAGCTCTCCACGCGCGAGCTGCACGACCGCGCCGTACGCCGCGCCGAGCGCCACCTCGACGTCAAATTCTTCTGGGACCTGCTCAAGCTGATCCCGGCCGCGGAGGCGGCGAGCGGCGACGAGGGCGAGGCCGAGTACGACATCCAGTCCTCCAAAGGGTTGATCTCGGACGTGCTGCACAGCGGCGACGGCAAGCTCGGCGAGGCGCTGCGCCCGGTGTTCATCGACTACCTGCGCAAGCATCCCGACGCGTAGGGGGCGGCGCCCGAGCGCGGTGGCCGCGGCAGGCATGACACCCACACAGCGCCCCGAGATGCAGCGGCCCCCTGCGTGGGGCGAGCGCGAGGCCGAAGCGCACCTGCGCTCGCTCGAGCTGTTCGGCATGCGCTTCGGCTTGGAGCGGATGCGCCGGCTGATGACGGCGCTCGGCTCGCCGCAGCGGCGCTACGACTGCATCCACGTGCTGGGCACGAACGGAAAGACCTCGACGACCCGGATGATCGCTGCGATCCTCGAGCGCCACGGCCTGCGCACGGCCGCATACACCTCACCCCATCTCGTCTCCTACCGCGAGCGCCTACAGGTATGCGAGCAGGACATCAGCGGGGAGGAGTTCGGCCGCGCGATCGCCCACGCCGCATGGGCGGCACGGCGCGTCAACCGCACGCTCGCCGAGGACGACCACGTGACGCAATTCGAACTGCTCACCGCGGGCGCGCTGTGGCAGATCGCCGAGCGGGGCGCGCAGGTCGCGGTGATCGAGGCGGGCCTCGGCGGACGCTATGACGCCACCTCGGTGATCGATGCCCGGCTGACCGTGTTGACGAACGTCGGCCTCGAGCACACGCGCTGGCTCGGGCCGACCGTGCGGGACATAGCCGAGGAGAAGCTCGCCGTGCTCGCGCCGGGAGCGACGCTCGCGCTCGGCGCCGGCCTGGCCCCGGAGGCGCTCGCCGTGGCCGAGCGCGTGGCGAGGAAGCGCGGCGCGCGCATCGTCGTCGCCGGCAGCGGGGCCGGTGCCGGGGCCGACGAGCCGGCCCTGGGCGCGACGGGCGCCTTTCAGCAGCGCAACTTCGCGCTCGCGCGCCTGGCGGCGGAGCGATACCTGCACGACGCGGGCGTCGAGCTCGATGAGCATGCGGTGCGCGAGGCGGCGGCGGCCACCGATGTCCGCGGGCGCGCGCAGGTCGTTGCGAGCGATCCTCTGACCGTGCTCGACGGAGCGCACAATCCCGACGCGGCGCGCGCCCTGGTCGAGGCGCTGCCGGCGCTGGTCGGCGAGCGCCCGCTGGCGCTCGTGCTCGGCGTGCTCGAGGACAAGGACGCCGTCGGCATGCTCGCGACGCTGCTGGCGCTGTGCGAGCGCGCCTGGTTCACGGCGCCGCCGAGCGCGCGCGCCCTTTCGCCGGCCGCACTTCAGTCGCTCGCGCGCCAGCTCGGCTTCGAGCGCTCGGCGTGCGAGCCCCGACCCGCGCTGGCGCTCGCGGCCGCGCAGCGGTGGGCGGGCGAGCATGGGGGGGCGGTGCTCGCGACGGGGTCGGTGTACCTCGTCGGCGAGCTGCTCGGCGGGCTCGCGGACGCGGTCCCGGCGCAGGACTCAGCCGCCGGGCGGCGAAGGGCTGTGCTGTGAACGACGACGGTCCTTCCGTGCTGACGATGATCGGCGCGGTGGCGCTGATCGTGGCGCTCGTGATCCTCGTGTTCTTCGCGGCCGGTTACGGATTCGGTCGCCTCTTTCTCTAAACTCGGCCCGCCGATGCTCACCCTCGCATACTTCGGAATCGAAAGCAGCGGCCTCAACCTGGTCGTCGACCTGCTGATCCTGTTCATCGTCGTCCTGTACCTGTCGCTCATCTACTGGACGTACGCGGACTCACGGCGGCGCATCGCCGACCCGATGCTCGTGGCCTGCGCCACGGCGGCCTCGCTGTTCCCCTTTGTGGGGACGATCGTCTACATGATCCTGCGCCCCCCGGAGTACCTCGAGGACGTGCGCGAGCGCGAGCTCGAGGTGCAGGCGGCCGAGGCGCGGCTGCACGAGTTCGACCACTCGCTCTGCCCGCACTGCGACTACCGCGTCGAGCGCGACTTCATCCGCTGCCCGAGCTGCCTGCGCAAGCTCAAGGATCGCTGCGTGAACTGCTCGCGCCCGCTCGACCAGGCCTGGACGATCTGCCCCTACTGCGAGACCGAGGTTGCTCCGGCCGCGCCGCCGCGGCGCACACGCAGGCGGCGCACTCAGGCGTCGATCGACGCCGAACGGGCCGAGACGGCGCTCGAGGCCCCGGCGGAGCTCGTCGCCGAACGACCCGAGACCGCTCGCGCGAAAGCGGCACGTGAACGGCGCGAACGCGAAGCTGCGGGCGCCGGCGAGGACGCGATCGAGCCGCTGCCCGAGTCACAGGAGACGCAGGCCACGCCCGTCGTGACCGCCGAGCCGGCCCGACCGGCGCGGGCCGCGCGAGCGCCGCGCTCGAGCGGCCGCTCGAGCCCCAGCACCTAGGCGCCGCTGAGCTGCACGCCGCGGCTCCCCCAGAACGCAATCCAATAAAGGAAACCAATGGACCGAACGCTGATCCTCGTAAAGCCCGACGCCTTCGCCCGCGGCCTCAGCGGCGAGATCATCGCCCGCTTCGAGCGCAAGGGACTGAAGATCGCGGCGCTGCGCAGCATGACCGTCGAGCGCGAGCTCGCCGAGCGCCACTACGCCGAGCACGCCGAGCGCCCGTTCTTCGGCGAGCTCGTCGACTTCATCACCTCAGGGCCGATCGTGGCGATGGTGCTGGAGGGCCCGGAGGCGGTCAAAGCCGCGCGCCAGGTGATCGGCGCGACCAATCCGCTCGAGGCGGCCCCGGGTTCGATCCGCGGCGACCTCGCGATCGAGACCGGCCAGAACATGGTGCACGGGTCGGACTCGCCCGAGTCGGCGGCGCGCGAGTCCGAGCTGTTCTTCGGCGCGCTGTAGCGCTCGGCGGCCGCCGTGGCGCTTCAGCTGGTGCTCGCGTCGGGCTCTCCCCAGCGCCGGCGCCTGCTGGAACGGCTCGGCGTGCCGTTCACGGTCAGGGTCTCGGGCGCGAGCGAGCTCGAGCAGGGCCGTGACCCGGCCGCGCTGGCGGTCGAGAACGCGCTGCGCAAGGCGCGTGCGGCGCTGCGGCCCGGCACGCACGAGGCCGTGCTCGGCTGCGACACGATCGTGGTCTTGGACGGCACGATCTACGGCAAGCCGCCCGACGCGGCGGCGGCGCGCAGGACGCTGGCCGCGCTGGGAGGGCGCACGCACGAAGTCATCAGCGGCGTTGCGCTGCTGATATCCGGCGAGCCCGCGGGGCCCGCGAACGTGATCGAGCGCACCGGCGTGGCGCGGACCCGCGTCACCTTCCGTCCGATCGAGGGTGAGCTGCTCGAGCGCTACGTGGCGACCGAGGAGTGGCGCGATCGCTCGGGCGGCTACGCGATCCAGGGAGCGGGCTCCGAGCTCGCGCTGGCGCTGGACGGGGAAGAGGAGAACGTGGTCGGGCTGCCCCTGAGCACGGTGCGGGAGCTCGCCCCGGAGCTGTTCGGGCGCTGACACCGAATCGGCGCGTTTCCCCTGCAAAAGCCCTGGCGACCCTATCGGCCGCCAAATCGCGTTCGCTAGACTGCGCCACCGGGCACGCGGGACGCCCGCCGGCTGAGAGGCGCGACAGCGCCTCTCGGGAAACGGCGCGCGAGATCTGAAATCCGCGGTCACCCGGCCTTCTCCATCAATGGGAATCTTCAGCTATCTGACGGGATTCGGTGGCCGTGACATGGCCGTCGACCTGGGAACCGCGAACACGCTCGTGTACGTGCGCGGCCGCGGCATCGTGCTCTCCGAGCCCAGCGTGGTGGCGATCGACTCGCGCACCGGCGAAGTGCACGCTGTCGGCATCGAGGCCAAGCGCATGCTCGGCCGGACGCCGGGCACGATCCAGGCGATTCGCCCGCTCAAGGACGGGGTGATCGCCGACTTCGACGTGACCGAGGAGATGCTGCGGCACTTCATCCAGAAGGTGCATCAGAACCGCTGGGCGCACCCGCGGGTGGTCGTCTGCGTGCCCTCGGGCGTGACGGGCGTGGAGAAGCGCGCGGTCGAGGAGGCGTGCCTGTCGGCGGGTGCCCGCACGGCTTACCTGATCGAGGAGCCGATGGCGGCGGCGATCGGCGCGGGTCTGCCCGTCGGCGAGCCGACCGGCTCGATGGTCGTCGACATCGGCGGTGGCACCTCCGAGGTCGCCGTGATCTCGCTCGGCGGGATCGTCGTCTCGCAGTCGATCCGCGTCGGCGGGGACGAGATGGACGAGGCGATCATCAACTACGCAAAGCGCGAGTACAAGCTGCTTATCGGTCAGCAGACGGCCGAGGAGCTGAAGCTCGAGATCGGCTCGGCCTGCCCCATGTCCGAGGAGCTTCAGGCGGAGATCCGCGGCCGCGACATGGTCGCCGGGCTGCCCAAGACGGTCGTGCTGACCAGCGAGGAGATCCGCCAAGCGCTGGAAGAGCCGCTCAACCAGATCCTCGACGCGGTCAAGGAGACGCTCGACCGAACCCCGCCCGAGTTGGCCTCGGACATCATGGATCGCGGCATCATGCTGGCCGGCGGGGGCTCGCTGCTGCAGGGCCTCGACGAGCGCCTGCGCGAAGAGACGCAGATGCCGGCGCATCTCGCCGAATCGCCGCTGACGTGTGTCGCCGTGGGCTCCGGCCGCTCGCTCGAGGAGTTCGAGGCGATCCATCGCTCGAATCGCAACTCGCGCAACCGCCAGCGCCGCAGGTGATCGGCGCTCTGAGCCGGAGCCGGCGCGTGCCCGTCCGGGGGTGCGCAGCCACCAGCTGTGACCGGCGCGTGGGGCCGGGGGTACTCTTCCCGTGAACGCTTCGGAAGGTCGCCATTCGTGTATGACAAGACGGTGCGGCGTCGGCGCGCAGTGCTCGTGCTGCTCGTCGTGCTCTCCCTGATACTGCTGACCGCATACTTCGGCGAGTCCTCGAGCGGCGGCCTGCACTCGGTGCAGCGCGGCTTCTTGACCGTCGTCTCGCCGATCCAGAACGGCGCCAACAAGGCGCTCAAGCCCGTGCGCGACATGATCGGCTGGTTCGGCGACACGCTGCACGCCAAAGGCCAGCGCGACGAACTGCGCAAGCAGGTCGATCGCCTGCGCCGCGAAGTGATCGCCAACGCAGCCGAAAAACACTCCTACCGCGAACTGCTCACGCTGTTCCGGCTCGACAACCAGCTGAGCATCAACGATTACCGGCCCGTGACCGCGACCGTCGTGGCCAAGTCGCCCAACATCTGGTACTCGACCGTCACGATCGACAAGGGCGAATCCTCGGGCGTCCACGTCAACGACCCGGTGATCAACGGCGAAGGGCTCGTCGGCAAGGTCGCGCAGGTCGCCTCCGACGGGGCGCAGGTGACGCTGATCACCGACAGCTCGGTCGGGGTGTCGGCGCGAATCGGCACGTCGGGCGCGACCGGCATAGTCCAGCCGAAGGTGGGCGACCCCGACGACCTGCTGCTCCAGTACCTGCCCGCCAACACCCGGGCCGAGCGCGGCGAATACGTCGTCACGTCCGGCACCGTCTCGAGCCCGGACGACTCGCTGTACCCGCCCGGGATCCCGATCGGGCAGGTGACCTCGATCAACGAAGAAAGCGCATATCGCTCGGTCAACGTGCACCCGCTCGCCAACCTGCACAACCTCGACGTCGTGCAGGTGCTGACCGCGGCGAGCGGCTCACTGCCGGCGAACATCGGCCGCGTCACCGCCAGCCTGCCGCCCGGCCAGCTCGGCGGCGGCGCCGGTGAACAGCTCGCGTCGACCGGGGGTGGCTGATGAACGTGAGCGCTTCACCCGGCCTCTTGGGGCGCATCGCGGCGCTCGCCGTCCTGCTCGTGTTCTTCCAGATCGGGGTCGTCTCGGAGGTGCCGGTGTTCGGGGTCAGCGCCGACATCTCGCCGCTGCTGGTCGCCTTCGTGGGATTGCTCTGCGGCTCGACGCTCGGCGCGGTGACAGGCTTCAGCGTGGGCCTGCTGGTGGACCTGGCGCTCGTGCAGACGCTCGGCGTCACCTCGCTCACGCTGACCGTCGTCGGCTACTTCGCCGGGCGCCTGCGCGAGGCGCGCGATCCGCAGGCCGCACTGACCCCGCTGCTCGTGGGAGCGGCCGGCACGGCCGCTGCGATGGTGATCTACTCGATCGTGCAGTTCCTGCTCGGCGTAGACGCCCCCGTCAGCCTCGAGCTGGTGCGCCAGATCGTACTCGGCGTGGTCGTCAACACGATCATCGCGCTGCCGGTTTGGGCGCTCGTGCGTCGCTGTCTGATCGGCGGGCTGCCCGACGACCCGCGCCGCCGCCGCAGGCGCGCTTACACGACCGGCGGCCTGAGCCCGTTGTCGAGGTCATGACGCAGCGAGCGATCTCACAGTGAGCGCGATCGAGCCCGGAGTAGGGGCGAGGGATCCGCGCATCCCCGTCTCGCCGCAGCTGGCGCTGCGCGTGGCGATCCTCGGCGGCCTCGCGATCGCGATGTTCGCGATCATCTTCTTCCGCCTGTGGTTCCTGCAGGTGCTCTCGGGCGAACAGTACGTGCAGCAGGCCAACGCCAACCGCGCGCGCGACCTGCCGATCGCCGCGCCGCGAGGGGAAATCCTCGATCGCGAAGGCCAGCCCCTCGTCGCGAGCCGAACGACCAACGCCGTGCAGATCGTGCCCTCGGCGCTGCCGCCCGCGGGTCGCGCGCGGATCGTGCTGTACTGGCGCCTCGGCCGCCTGCTCGGGCTCAGCGGCGCGCGCATCCAGGCGCTCGTGATCAAGGGCCGCACGGCGTTGCCGTATGCGCCCGTGACGATCAAGACCGACGCCGGGCGCGGCGCGCTGACGGTGCTGGCAGAGCGCCAGAGCGAATTCCCGGGCGTCACCCAGCAACCGGTCTCGATCCGCGCTTACCCCTACGGCGAGATGGCGGCGCAGGTGCTCGGCTACGTCGGCCAGGTCTCCGAAAAGGAGCTGACGATGCGCGCCTTCGACGGCGTCAAACAGGGCACGGTCGTCGGCCAGGAAGGGCTCGAGTACTACTACGACCGCTACCTGCGCGGCAATCCAGGCGTCGAGCGCGTGGAGGTCAACGCCGCCGGATACCCGGTGCCCAGCAAACTGGCCCCGACGCAGCCGAAGGCCGGCTACAGCCTCAAGGTGACGCTCGACAAGAGCCTGCAGCTGGAGGGTGAAAAAGCGCTGCTGGAGGGGATCGAAAACGCTCGCGCCGGCGGCAAACCGGCCGACGCCGGCGCCTTCGTCGCGCTCGACCCGCGCAGCGGGCAGGTGCTTGCGATCGGCTCCTCGCCGACGTTCGACCCCAACAAGTTCGCCAAACCGCTGACGAAGAGCGAATACGCGGCGCTCGAGGGCAAATCGAACACGAGCTCAGGCGAAGAATCGCCGGCGCCGCTGACCGATCGCGCCGTCAACGGGACCTATCCGACCGGCTCGACGTTCAAGCCGATCACGGCGATGGGCACGCTCGAAGCGGGCGTGATCAACCCGAGCGAGGGACTCGGCGCGGGCCAGTGCATCCACGTCTCGACCCAGCAGTTCTGCAACGCCGGCAAGGCCGACTACGGCCCCGTCGGGCTCGTGGAAGCGCTGAAGGTCTCCTCGGACACGTACTTCTTCGAAGCCGGTGAGCTCGCCAACAGCCACGGCAACGTGATCCAGCGCGAGGCGCACCGGCTCGGCATCGGCCAGCAGACCGGGATCGACCTGCCGAGCGAGATCACAGGCCTCGTGCCCGACCGGGCCTGGCGCGCCAAGGTCGCCAAGGAGGAGCTCGCATGCGAGCGGCGCAGGCACGTCTCGAGCTGCGGGATATCCGACGGGCGCCCGTGGAGCGTCGGCGACAACATGCACCTGGCCGTCGGCCAGGGCGACCTGTTGACCTCGCCGCTGCAGATGGCGGTCGCCTACTCGACCCTGGCCAACGCCTTCACGCATGGCGGCGACGGCTGGGTCGTGCGCCCGCATCTGGGCGTCGAGATCGACGGGCCGCAGGGACGCCTCGTGCAGGCGCTGAGCTTCCCGGCGGAGCGTCGCGTGCACCTCAACGACAGCTACGTCAACGACGTGATGCAGGGCATCCACGAGGCCGCGAGCCAGCCGGGGGGAACCTCGGCCGACGTCTGGGCCGGGTGGAACCAGTCCGAACACCCGGTCTACGGCAAGACGGGCACGGCCGAACACCTGGGCAAGGAAGACCAGTCCTGGTACATGTGCTACATCGCCGACCCCAAGCGCCCGATCGTGCTCGCGGTCACCGTCGAGGAGGGCGGCTTCGGCGCGGAAACGGCGGCGCCGATCGCGCGCCTGCTGGCGGCGCAGTGGTTCGGCAAGGAAAAGAAGTTCGTCGCCGGGAGCTCGCACACGTTTTGAGACCGGTCAGCCCGATCACCGCGCCCGAGCAGCCGATCGCGCCGCCCGTCACGGGCCCGCGCACGTTGCGGCTGCCGCTCGATCCACTGCTGACGCTCGCGGTCGTCGGGCTCGGGATCTTCTCGATCGTCACGCTCGACGCAGCGACGAAAAACCTCATCCCGAGCCAGCCGAGCTACTACGTCGATCGCCAGACGACGTACCTGATCGTCGGCGTAGTGCTGATGCTCCTGCTCTCGCGCCTGGACTACGCGCGGCTGCGGCCCCTCAAATACGGCATCTACGGGCTCTTGATCTTCACGATCCTGGGTGTGCTCGCGCTCGGGCACAACGCGCGAGGCTCCCAGCGCGCGATCAACCTGCCGTTCTTCTCCTTCCAGGCCTCCGAGCTCGGCAAGGTGCTGCTCACGTTGGCGCTGGCCGGGCTGATCGTGGACCGCGCGCGGCGTCTGCGCGAACGCCAGACGACGGCGCTGGTGATGCTCGCCGCCCTGGTCCCGGCGATGTTCGTGATCGCCCAACCCGATCTCGGCTCGGGACTGGTCTACGTCGTGATCGCGTTTACGTTGCTGTTCATCGCGGGGGTCTCCTGGAGGCACCTGGCGGGGCTGGTCGCGCTCGGCCTGGTCGCGCTCACGTTCGTGCTCGTCGCGGCGCCGGCGGCCGGCGTGCACGTGCTCAAGCCCTACCAGGTGCAGCGCCTGACGGCCTTCCTGCACCCCTCGACGAACCCGCAGAAGGAAGGCTACCAACAGGAGGAGTCCAAGATCGCGATCGGTTCCGGCCAGAAGACCGGCCGTGGCCCGAACGCCTCGCAGAGCAAACTCGGCTACGTGCCCGAGAACCACACCGACTTCGTGTTCGCGGCGGTCGGCGAGCAGTACGGGTTCCTCGGCGCGGGGCTCGTGCTCGCGCTCTATGGCCTGTTGATCTGGCGCGCGCTGCGCATCCTCGTGATGTCCAAGGACCTGTTCGGCACGCTCGTCGCGGCCGGCATAGCGGCTATGCTCATGTTTCAGGTCTTTGTCAACGTGGGAATGACGATCGGGATCATGCCCATCACCGGCGTTACGCTGCCGCTCATGAGCTATGGCGGCTCGTCGGTGATCACGACGTTGTTGGCGATGGGCCTGCTGCAATCGATTTACATCCAGGCGCGCGCCTCGCAAGCACTGAAGGGCCGCGTACTGCGCTAATTGACACCAATGAACGCCCCGCAAGTCTCGCCAGACCGTCAGCCCCCCGGATGCGCCTCCCGCGCTGCCCGGATGGGCGAGAACGACGTCGCGACGGTGCGGCCGGCCACTGGTGTCCCCACGAAGGCGGGGGTCTCGATCCCGCCGCTGCGAGCTGCGCACGGCGCGTGCTCCGACGCGGCAGGTCTCGCCCCGCCCAATACCGAAAGAGTTCACATTGAAAAAGCAAGTTCTTGTCAGCGTCGACCGCGCGGAGACGCGCGTCGCGCTTCTGGAGGCGAGCGGAACGCCCGCCGCCTCGCGCTCCTCGGCCTCCTCCCGCAGGGCGGGGGCTTCGAAGGCGGCGGCCTCACGCAAACGCGGTGGAGGTCCGCAGGCCGGCTATCGCATCGCTGAGCTCTACATAGAGCGCCGCGGCGGTCGTTCGATCGTCGGCAACATCTACAAGGGCAAGGTCGACAACGTCCTGCCCGGCCTCGAGGCGGCGTTCGTAGACATCGGCCTCGAGAAGAACGGATTCCTGCACGTCGACGAGATCGTGCTCCCGGGCGTGGAGGCGCCCAAGCGCGGGCGCGGCAGCGGCGGCGGGCGCAAGATCTCCGACCTGCTGAAACCAGGACAGGAGATCGTGGTGCAGGTCGTCAAGGACCCGCTCAAGACCAAGGGCGCGCGCCTGTCGATGGAGCTGACGATCGCGGGCCGCTACATGGTCTACGCCCCGACCGGCGAGGGGGTCGGCGTCTCACGCCGGCTCGAGGACAAGGAGCGCGAACGCCTGCGCCGCCAGACCTCGAAACTGGAGATCGGCGGGGGCGGCGTGATCGTGCGCACGGCCGCGCACGGCGCCAAGCGCGAGGATTTCGAACGCGAGCTGAAGTACCTGCACAAGCTGCACGAGGTGCTGGTCAAGCGCGTCGAGAACACGACCGCCCCGGATCTGGTCTTTCAAGAGGCCGACCTGTCCGTGCGCGTCGTGCGTGACATCTTCTCTGCGCACTTCGAGCGCGCGATCGTAGACGACGAGCAGCAGTACCACCGTCTGGTCTCGTTCTTCACCCGCACGGCCCCCGAGCTCGTCGAGCGCGTCGAGCTGTGGCAGCAGGAGCAGCCGCTGTTCGAGGCCTACGGCGTCGACAAGGCGATCGAAGGCTTGCTCTCGCGCCGCGTCGATCTGCCGAGCGGGGGCTACCTGATCATCGATTACGCCGAGGCGCTGACCGTGATCGACGTCAACTCGGGCTCGTTCATCGGCCGCGGCAAGGGCGCGGGCCTGGAGGACACGATCACGAAGACCAACCTCGAGGCCGCCGAGGAGGTCGTCAACCAGCTGCGCCTGCGCGACATCGGCGGGATCATCGTGATCGACTTCATCGACATGGCCCGCGCGCGCAATCGCGATGCGGTGATGAAGGTGCTGCGCAAGACGCTCGACGAGGACCGCACGAAGACCTTCACGGCCGAGATCTCCAAGCTCGGGCTTGTCGAGATGACGCGCCAGAACGTCACCGAGGGGGTGCGCGAGATCATGAGCCGCCCCTGTCCCACCTGCGACGGCGAGGGCGTGATCCGCTCGGAGGAGACGATCGCGATCGACTTCGAGCGCAAGCTGCGCGACGTGGCGAGCGAGAACGCCGACGTCGAAGCGTTCCTCGTGCAGATCAACCCTCGCGTCACGGCCGAGTTCACGGGCCACGGCTCGCGCGTGCTGCACGCGCTCGAGGCGCAGACGGGCAAGTCGTTCCTGTTCGAGGGCTCCGAAGGGCTCGCGCTCGACCACTTCGCGATCACCTTCCAGGGCACACGCGAGGAGGTCGAGGAGCGCGCGCTGCCGTTCCGCCCGGGCGATGAGGTGCTCGTCGAGATCGTCGAGCCGCACATGTACGACGAGGAAGACGCCGTCGCCAAAATCGACGGCTACATCATCTCGATCGCGGGCGCGGCCGAGCATGTCGGCTCCAAGCGGATGGTGCGCATCGATCAGGTCGGCCGTACGGCGGCGAGCGCGCTGCTGCTGGATGAGTCCGGCGAGGTGATGACGCCGCAGCCGCGCTCCACGGGCGGCCGCGGTGGCCGGGGGGCCCGCCGCCCGGCGGGCGGCGGCGAAGGCGGCCGCGCAGGCGAGCGGGCACGTTCGCGCGCGCGGGCGCGGCGCGCGCCGGCCGACAGCGAGGACGCCGAGGCCCGGCGCGAAGCGGGGCTGCACGACACGCCCACGAGCGTCGACTCCGAGCCTGAGCAGGTGCCCGCGACGAACGGCGACGCGGGCGCGGGGAAGGCCGCTGCCGAGGCCGAGGGCAAGTCGCAGGGCGAGGGCTCGGGCGATGGCCTACAATCGAAACCTCGGCGTCGTGGCCGCAGGGGCGGGCGACGCCGTTCCGCTGCCAAGGCGCCTGCGACGCCGGAGTGACACCCGGTTTCCGCCGCCCCACGGTGGCGGCCGTACCGTCCCCTCGCACCGCACCACAGAAACCGAGACCGAGACAGACATGTACGCGATCGTGAAGACCGGCGGCAAGCAGTACCGCGTAGAGCGGGGCCAGAAGCTGCTGATCGAGCGCCTGGCGGCCGCGGAGGGCGCCGACGTGAAGCTCGAGCCGATCCTGTACCGCTCGGAGGAGGCTGTGTTCGACAAGGCCGGGCTGGAGAGGGTGCAGGTGACGGCGAAGGTGCTCGCGCACGTACGCGGCGAGAAGCTGCGCGTGTTCAAGTTCAAGCCCAAGCGCGGCTACAAGCGCCGCACGGGCCACCGCCAGGACCTGACGCAGATCGAGGTCACCGACATCAGCCACGGCAAAGCCAAAGCGGCGGCCGGCGGAGCAGCCGGGCAGGCCTCGCCGGCGACCGCGCCAGGCGAGAGACCGGCCAAAGCCGCGGCCGACAAGCCCGCCGCGAAACGCAAACCGGGCACGGGCAAAGCGGCGAGCACCAAACCGGCGGCCAAAGCGAAAACGGCTCCCAAAGCGAAACCGGCTCCCAAACCGAAACCGGCGGGCGGCCAGAAACCGTCGAAAGCGAAAGCGCCGGCTCCGAAAGCGAAGGAGGAGTCCTCGGATGGCTCATAAGAAGGGGCTCGGATCGAGCCGCAACGGGCGCGACTCCAACGCGCAGCGCCTCGGCGTGAAGACATTCGCCGGCCAGACGGTCACCGGCGGGGAGATCATCGTGCGCCAGCGCGGCACCCGCTTCAGGCCGGGCCCGGGCGTGGGCATCGGTAAGGACGACACGCTGTACGCGCGCGAGGCGGGCACCGTGCAGTTCACGACGGGCCGCCGCGGCCGTACGGTCAGCGTTCAGCCCGAGTCGGCCACCTAGCTCGAGCGCCGCGCGATGAGCCCGCGAGCCTCGCAGAGGTATGAGCGCCTGCGAGGGCGCGGCGCTCGAACCGGCCGACGCCGATGCGCCGGCCGCCCCTAAGCCTCCTGCGCGGTCGGCCGGATCAGGATCTCGTTGACGTCGACATGGGGTGGCTGCGCGAGCGCGTACATCACGGCGCGCGCGATGTCGTCGTCGTGCAGCGCGTTCTGAGGGCGGTTCTCGAAGAAGGGCGTGTCGACCATGCCCGGCTCGATCAAGGTGACACGAACGCCGCTGCCGCTGAGGTCCTGTCGGGCGGCCTCGCCCATCGCCGTGACGGCGTGCTTGGTGCAGGAGTAGAAGGACCCGGGCAGGGCTCGGCGCCCGGCCACGCTCGAGGTCAGCAGCAGATGCCCGCGCGCCTGCATCAACGCCGGGATCGTCGCGCGCAGCGTCAGCGCGGCACCGTAGACGTTCGTGAGCACCATCTCGCGCCAATGCTCGGGAGTGTCGGCGAGAAAGCCGCGCGGGCCGCCGAAGCCGGCATTGGCGAAGACCGCGTCGATCTGTCCGAAGGCGCCCAGCGCGGCCTCGGCGAGCGCCTGCTGCTGCTCCCACTCGGTCACGTCGCATCTGACGGCGATCGCGCGCTCCTCGCCCCCTAGCTCGGCGGCGAGGTCGGCGAGGCGCTCCTGCGAGCGCGCGGCGAGCACGAGCCGCCACCCGGCGGCGGCGGCGTGGCGGGCGGTGGCGGCGCCGATGCCGGTCGACGCGCCGGTGATGACCAGGACGTTGTCGGTGGGGGTGGCGGGGTAGCTGCTCATCGCGGTCGTGGCTCCTTTGCTCGTGTGCTGGCGGCCCCCATCTAGCCACATCCGCGCGCCGATGCCAGGATCGAGGCCGCACGATCGGCGGGGGGAGGCCCCGCACGGGAGCCGAGCCAGGGCCGATCGCCGACCGGTGACTGTCACGATGGATGGCGAGATGCTGCACGATCGCGCCAAGATCCACGTTCAGGCCGGGGCGGGCGGTAATGGCTGCGCGAGCTTCCGCCGGGAAGCGCACGTACCGCGCGGCGGCCCGGACGGCGGCGACGGCGGTCATGGCGGCGCGGTCGTGCTCGTCTGCGACGACTCGCTGCGCGACCTGCAGAGCTTTCGACGCAACACCCACTACCGCGGCGGCCGCGGCGGGCACGGCGGGGGCTCGCAGCGCCACGGCGCCGACGGCGCGACGTTGACGATCGGCGTTCCGCCGGGGACGGAGGCGTTCGCGCCGGCGGACGAGGGGGGCGATCTGGCCGGCCGGCGCTGGGAGCTGCTCGCGGCAGGCCAGCGCGTGACGGTTGCGCGCGGTGGCTCGGGCGGAAAGGGCAACAAGCGCTTTGCAACGGCGACGCGCCAGGCGCCGCGGTTCGCCGAGCGCGGGCTGCCGGGCGAGGAGGGGTGGCTCGAGCTGCGGCTGAAGCTGCTCGCCGACGTCGGGCTCGTTGGCCTGCCCAATGCCGGCAAGTCCTCGCTGCTGTCGCGGCTGACCCGCGCGGCGCCGAAGGTGGCCGACTACCCCTTCACGACGCTCTCACCGGTGCTGGGGGTGCTCGAAGCCGACGAACGCCAGCTCGTGCTGGCCGACATCCCGGGGCTGATCGAGGGCGCCAGCGAGGGTGCCGGCCTCGGGCACGACTTCCTCGCCCACGTCGAGCGCACGAGGCTGCTCGTGCACGTGCTCGACCTGGCGCCCGAGCTGTCGGCGGGGGAGGGAGCAAATCCAAGCGTCAACCACGCCACGATCGAGCGCGAGCTGGCGGCCCACGATCCGCGCCTGGCTGAGCTGCCGCGCGTGCTGGCGTTGTCCAAGTGCGATCTGCTTTCCGAGGAGGATGTGCGCAAGGCGGTCGCGGTTTGGCGCGAGCGGCTCGGCGCGGGCGTGCCCGTGATCGCGACCTCGAGCGCGACCGGCGCGGGTCTGAAGGAGCTCTCGAGCGAGCTGCTGCGAGCGGTCGAGCCGGCGCCGGTCGGCGAGGGTGCGTCCATCGGCGCGGGCGAAGCGCGCGGCGACGGCGCGATCGGCCTCCGCCCGGAGGGCGCGCGGGCCGACGGAGACGCCGGCCAGCCCGGCGCGGCGAGCGGCGCCGGGGAACAACTGGCCGAGCACATGGTGTTCCGTCCGGCAGGGCGCTCGGGCTTTCACGTCGAGCGACTCGGCCCGGGCTCGTTCGCGGTGCGCGGCGCCGGGATCGAGCGACTGCTGGCCCGCTACGACGTGGACAACGAGGACGCGATGGCCTACTTCGAGAGCAGGCTGCGGAGGATCGGCGTGCTGAAGGAGCTCGAGGCTCACGGGTTCAGGCCGGGCGATGAGATCGAGATCGCCGGCGAGGTGTTCGAGCTCGATCCGCAGGCGCCGTCTTGAGGCGAGCCGACGGCAAATAAGCTCCAGGCATGAGGCGGATCGTGGTCAAGCTGGGCTCGAGCGTCGTGGCGGACGCCGCAGGCGAGCCTCGTGCCGAGGTCCTGCGCAATGTCTGCGAGGCGCTTGCCGAGCTGCACGCGCAGGGCGAGGAGGCGATCGTCGTCACCAGCGGCGCGATCGCGCGCGGCGTGCGCCTGATGGGCCTGAACCAGCGCCCTAGCTCGATCAAGGAGCTGCAGGCGGCGAGCGCTGTGGGACAGGGCAAGCTCTACCGCATCTACGACGAGCTGCTGCGCGAGCACGGCGTCACGAGCGCGCAGGTGCTGTTGACGTTCTTCGACATGAGCGCGCGCACGCACTACCTGAACGCGCGCCAGACCCTGACGACGCTGCTCGAGTGGCGCGTGCTGCCGGTCATAAACGAGAACGACACGACCGCGACAGACGAGATCTCATTCGGCGACAACGACTTCCTGGCCGCGCAGGTGGCGGTGCTCGTGGCCGCCGACGAGTTGATTCTGCTGACCGACATCGACGGCCTCTACACTGCTGACCCGCGCCTCTATCCGGACGCCAAGATCGTGCGCGAGGTGAGCGACTTCACCGGGCTGCAGGAGCTCGAGATCGGCCACACGACCTCGCCGCTGGGATCGGGGGGAATGCGCTCGAAGGTCGTCGCCGCCGACATGGCGACGGCGGCGGGGATCGAGACGACGATCTGCAACGGCCTGCGCCCGCAGGCGCTGCGGGCGGTGCTCGCGGGAGAGCGCGAGGGCACGCGCTTCGCCGCGCGCGAGGCGCGCTACAGCTCGTTCAAGCTGTGGCTGAAGTACGCCAAGCCATCGCGCGGCACGCTCCTGATCGACGCCGGCGCGGCGCGCGCGGTGCGCGAGGGGGCGGCGAGCCTGCTGCCGGTGGGCGTGGTCGAGGTGATCGGCGAGTTCGAGGCGGGCGACGCCGTCGACATCGCCGAGGCCGACGGCCAGGACCCGCAGCAGGGCCACACGCTCGGCAAGGGGATCTGCAACTACTCCGCACAGGAGCTGCGCCAGGTTCAGGGGATGAAGTCGGGGCGCGCGCGGGAGGTGATGCCGCGCGCCAGCGAGGAGGCCGTGCACCGCGACTACCTCGTGGTGGACTGAGGGTCGTACCCTTTATGGCCATGGCTACCGCCGTCTCATCGGTGCCGGAGATCTGCCGGGCGGCCAAGCGCGCCTCGCGTGAGCTCGCGCGCTTGGACACCTCGGCGAGGGATGGTGCGCTCGAGGCGATCGCGCACGCGCTGGAAGACCGCGCCGAGGTGATCCTGGCTGCCAACGAGCGCGACATGGAGGCTGGGCGCGAGCACGAGCTCGGGGAGGCGCTGCTAGACCGCCTGCGCCTCGATGAGCACCGCCTGGCGCAGATCGCGCAGGCGGTGCGGCAGATTGTCGGTCTGGCCGACCCCGTCGGAGAGGTGATCGAGGGGCGGCGGCTGGCCAACGGGCTCGACGTTCGCAAGGTCCGCGTGCCGCTCGGCGTGGTCGCGGTCGTCTACGAGGCGCGACCGAACGTGACGATCGACGCCACGGCGCTGTGCCTGAAGTCGGGCAACGCGATCGTCCTGCGCGGCTCCTCCTCGGCCGAGCACTCCAACGCGGCGCTCGCGCAGATCGCGGGCGAGGCGACCGTCGCGGCCGGACTGCCGGAGGGCTGTGTGAGCCTCGTCGCCGGCGGCGGCCGCGAGGAGCTGGCCGAGCTGGCGAGACAGAGCGACAGCGTCGACTTGATCATCCCCCGCGGCGGTGAGGGGCTCAAGCAGGCGCTGCAGGCAGTGGCGACGGTCCCGGTCATATACGCGGCGTCGGGCAACTGCCACGTCTATGTCGACGCGACGGCCGATCTGGAGCAGGCCGAGGCGATCGTGCTGAACGCCAAGACGCAGCGGCCGGGCGTGTGCAACGCGGCCGAGACGCTGCTCGTGCACGGCGACGTGGCGCCCCGCTTCGTGCCGCGGATCGTGCGCGCCCTGGGCGCGGCCGGCGTGGTCGTGCGCGGCGACGAGCGCGTGCTCGAGCTGGCCGAGCACGAGAGCGAGCTGGCGCGCCCGGATGGCACAGGGTCGCGACTCCAGGACGAAGCGTCGCTCTCGGACTCTGCGCTCGTGCAGGCGGCGAGCGAGGATGACTGGGAGACGGAGTACCTCGCGCTCACGCTCGCGATCGGCGTGGTCGACTCGGTCGAGCAGGCGATCGCACACATCTCTCGCTACGGCAGCGGTCACTCGGAGGCGATCGTCACGCGCGACACGGGCGCCGCGCGCGCGTTCCAGCTCGGCGTGGACGCGGCCTGCGTATACGTGAACGCCTCGACCCGCTTCACCGACGGCGGCGAGTTCGGGATGGGCGCCGAGATCGGCAACTCGACCCAGAAGCTGCATGCGCGCGGCCCGATCGGCCTTCGCGAGCTGTGCACGTTCAAGTACCTGGTGGAGGGCGACGGACACGTCCGCACGTGACCGCTCGCCAGCCCCCGGGGAACTGGCGGCCGAGCCCCGGCACTCGCTCGGTGTGCTCGGAGGCACGTTCAACCCGCCGACGCTCGGCCACCTCGCGATCGCCAAGCACGCGCGCGAGCAGCTCGGGCTCGAGCGCGTCGCGCTCGTGCCTGCCCGCAGGCCGCCGCACAAGCGGGTCGCCGACGATCCCGGCCCGCAGCGCCGGCTCGAGATGTGCCGGCTGCTCGTGCGCGGCGCCGAGGGAGTGTGCGTTTGCACGGTCGAGACCGAACGCGACGGGCCGTCCTATACCGTGGATACCTTGAGAGAACTGCATGCCCGCCATCCCGAGACCGAGCTGACGTTGATCGCCGGGGCGGACGTCGCGAGCACGCTGCCGAGCTGGCGCGAACCGCGCGCGCTGCTCGAGCTGGCCACGCTCGCCGTCGCGGCGCGGGCGGGGAGCGACCGACGCGAGGTGCTGGACACGGTCTCCTCGCTCGGCGGCTCCGGGCGCGTGCGCTTCCTCGACGCGCCGCCGATCGATGTCTCCTCCTCGCGTGCGCGCGAGCGCGCGGCCGCGGGCGAGCCGATCGAGCGGCTCGTGGGGGGCGACGTGGCGGACTACGTGGCCGAGCACGCCCTGTACGGGGCCGGCGCGCGGGCGGGCCGATGATGGCCGGCGGCGAGCCCGTGCCCGGCGGCGAGCGTCACGCGCGTGCGGGTGCTCAAACGGATGCGCACGCGGCGCCGATGCAGCCGCAGCGACTGCTCGCCGAGATCGCCCGGCTGGCGGCGGACAAGAAGGCGATCGAGATCGTGGAGCTCGACCTGCGCGGCGTGCTCGGCTATACGGACTTCTTCCTCGTCTGCTCGGGCAACACGGCGCGTCAGACGAAAGCGATCCACGACGGCATCCTCGAGGGGCTGAAGCGAGCGCGCTCGACGCTGCCGCGTCGCGTCGAGGGCGCCGCCCGGGGCGACTGGATCCTGATGGACTACCTCGACGTCGTCGTTCACATCTTCACGCCGCAGGCGCGCGAGTACTACCGCCTCGAGCAGCTCTGGGGCGAGGCGCCCTCGCGCGTCGCCGACGCGTGAGCGCCTCCCGCTCGAGCGAAGCCCCGCGTGTGAGCGCGGTCATGCGCGAAGACGAGCGGGTGACGCCGCTCGAGCTCTTCTTCGACCTCGTGTTCGTGCTCGCGCTGACGCAGTGCACGACGCTGATCGTTCACACGCCGACGTGGGGAGGCATGCTCAAGGGCCTGCTCGTGCTGGGCGTGCTGTGGTGGTCCTGGGTCGGCTATGCGTGGCTGACGAGCGTGCTCGATCCCGAGGAGGGGGCCGTGCGCTTGGCGATCTTCGCAGCGATGGCGGCATTTCTGGTGGCGGCCATCTGCGTGCCGCACGCGTTCGGCTCGGAGGCGCTGCTTTTCGCGTGCGCGTATGCCGTGGTGCGCACCGCCCACATCGTGCTGTTCATGCTGGCCAGTCGCGAGGACGCGACGCTGCGCAAGTCGGTGCTTGGCCTGGCTGTGAGCACGGCGATCGGCGCGGGACTGTTGTTCGTCGCGGCGGCGGCCTCGGGCGACCTGCGCGTGGCGATCTGGGGGCTGGCGCTCCTGCTCGACATGGGCGGGCCGTTCGTGTTCGGTCAGGAGGGGTGGAAACTCGTGCCTGGGCACTTCGCCGAGCGCCACGGCCTGATCCTGATCATCGCGTTGGGCGAGTCGATCGTGGCGATCGGGCTGGGCGCGAAGGCGCCGCTCGAGTTCGGCGTCGTGCTCGCCTGCGTGCTCGGGCTGATCGTCGCGGCCGCGCTGTGGTGGGCCTACTTCGACGTCGTCGCGATCGTCGCTGCGAGGCGCTTGGCGAAAGCGAGGCCGGGCCACGAGCAAAACGGGATCGCGCGCGACTCCTACTCCTACCTGCACTTCCCGATGATCGCCGGGATCGCGCTGATCGCGGTGGGCATGAAGCTGACGCTGCTCGACGTCGACGCGTCGTTGACGATCGTTGCGGCGACGGCGCTGCTCGGCGGCGCGGCGCTGTACCTGCTCGCCCACGTCGCGTTTCGCCTGCGCAACATCCACACGCTGAACTGGCGGCGGCTGCTTTGCGCGGCCGTGCTGATCGCGCTGCTGCCGGCCGCCGTCTCGCTGCCGGCGCTCGCCACGGTCGGCATCCTTGCCGCGCTCCTGTCCACGCTGATCGCCTATGAGGCGATCCGCTACGCGGGCGTTCGCGATCGCGTGCGCCACCAGCTCGCACGCGAACCGATCGCCGAGTAGGGCCTTGCGGACACGGGCGCTGAGCCGGCCGGCCGAGGCCCTCGGCCGCGCTTCTTGGATCGGGGCGGTGTTCTAGGGACAGGGGGAAACGAGAGAGGCAATGACACCGCGGCCAGTCGGCCTGAGCGCTACCCGACGGAACGCTGACTCGACGAGCGTCATCCAACTTCTACAAGGAGCGTTCACATGTCGCGCAGAGCATCCACGCTGGCCGTGCTTGGCCTGGCCGTCCCGTCGTTGACGGCGGGCGCGCTGATGGCGGCGCTGCTGCCGGCCGTCGCCGCGGCGACGCCGGTGGTCACGTTCAAAGCGCGCGCGATCCCGATTCCGGGGTTTCGCGGGACGGGCAACCTTCTCGGCGCGGGCGCCGCGCTGCAGGTGCAGTACACGATCAAAGGCACCGAATACGGTGGCTTCCCGCCGCCGCTCGTCGGGGTCAACTTCTACACGCCGGCGGGCACCCGGATAAACACGCGCGGCTTTGCGGTGTGCCGGCCCGCTGCGCTGGCCAACAGGGGTCCGGCGGCGTGTCCGCGCAGATCCCGGGTGACGCTGTCGGGGAGGGCGCTGGGCGTCGTCAGCTTCGGCTCCGAACGGGTGCAGGAGCGGGCGTCGATCAGCGCATTCTTCGCGCCGGGCGGATCGCTGCAGTTCTACACGGCCGGCAGCTCGCCGGTGTCGCTTGAATTCATCTCGCCCAGCCACGTGACGCGCGCGCGGGCGCCGTATGCGCAGAGGTTCGTGACGAAGGTGCCGCTGATCGCAACCGTGCCGGGAGCGCCCGACGCCTCGGCGCTCTCGATCGAAGTGAAGATCGGCGCGGCCTTCAGGAAGGGCAAGCGGGTGACCTACTACGGGCGCGTGCCCAGGCACTGCCCGAAGGGCGGCTTCCCGCTGAAGTCGGAACTGCTGTTCGCCGGTCTCGGTGGGCTCGCCCCACAGACGGTGACGCTCAAGTACAGGGCCCCGTGTCCGCGCGCGCGCCGCGGCGCGCACTCGAGTCGCAGGCACGGGCACCGCATCTCACGGCGGTGACGCCGCGGCCATGACGCCGCCACGGTTTCCTCAGGCCGGCGCAGGCACGGCCGTCGCGGGCGCCCGCTCGGGCGCTCGCGCGACGGAGCGCTGGGTGAGGATCACGCGGCTGCCGCGCGAGGGGCTGAAGGCGATGCCGCGCCGGCGGGTGACCTCGGGCTCGGGCGATGCCGCGCGCAGCTCGTGGCGTTCGAGCGCGGCGCGTAGCACGAGCTTCATCTCGAGCAGCGCGAAGCTTGCGCCGATGCAGCGGCGGCGACCGCCGCCGAACGGGATCCACGTGTAGGTGCCCGGCGACTGCTCGAGGAAGCGCTCGGGACGGAATGCGTATGGGTCTGGGTAGATGGCTGGGTCGTGGTGGACCAGGTAGGCGCTGGCGAACAGCACGACGCCGGGCTCGTAGTGGACGCCTCCGATCTCGACCGGCTGCTTGACCAGGCGCGGCTCGGCATTGGGCAGCACCGGCCGGCGGCGCAGGATCTCGTTGATCGTGGCAGTGAGGTAAGCCTCGTCGGCGCCATCGTCGAGCTCGGCGTGCAGCTTGGTCTGAACCGCCGGCTCGCGCGCGATCCGCTCGAACGCCCAGGCGAGCTGCGATGCGGTCGTCTCGTGGCCCGCAACGAGCGCGGTCACGAGCTCGTCACGCAGCTCGGCCGGCGTCATCGGCTGACCGTCCTCGTCGCGCGCGCCGAGCAGCAGCGAGAGCACGTCCTCGCCGTCGCCGTCTTCGCCGCGGCGCTCCTCGATCAGGCCGAAGATGAGCTCGTCCGCGCGTGCGCTGATGCGTTCCATCCGTCCCACCGGGCCGCGTCCTTTCAGCAGGCGCTGGGCGGGCGGGAGCAGCGAGAGCGGGCTCTCGCCGAAGGCGAGGACGTCCGTCAGCAGGTCGCGCAGCTCGTCGAGCTCGGCGCCGCGCTCGAGACCGAACACAGCGCGCAGGATGATCTCGAGCGTGAGCCGCTGAACGTGGGGGTGCAGCGCGACCGGCTGCTCCAGCGGCCAGGACGCGACCTCGCGCTCGGCCAGCTCTGACATCAGTCCGGACAGACGCTGCATCTTCTCGCCGTGGAAGGCCGGCAGCAGCAGTTTCCGCTGACGCATGTGCGGGCCCTCGTCGAGCAGGATCACCGAGTTTGGGCCGACCACGGGTTCGAGGATCCGCGCCCCCTCGCCCGGGTGCAGCACCTCCGGAGGCGCCTGGAAGATCTGCTTGATCTCCTCTGGGTCGGAGATCAGCACGAACGGCGACTGGCCGAGCAGTCGGATCGTGAAGCGACCGCCGTAGCGGGCGCGGCAGCGCTCGGCGAAGGCGGTGGGGCGACTCCACCACCCGATCGTCTGCAGCGCACTCGGCATGCGCGGTCCGGGGGGCAGTTGGCTGGGCATGGCAGCTCCTGGCAAGGACACGTTTCTGAGCGTCTTAGTCTACGCGCTCGCCTGCCGTGGGTCGTGTCCGACGCCTCCTCTCAGCGGGCTCGTGTGCCCAAGCGCCGCTTGATGGCGCTCATGCCCGGTCGCGCCAGCGATCGGCCCACGCGCCGAGCGGCTTGAGCGCGTCGAGCAGCGCTCGTCCTTCGCCCGTGAGCCGATAGCCCTGCCCGTGCTCCTGCTCGACGACGCCGGCTCGCCGCAGCTCGCGCAGGCGCTGGTTGAGCACGCTCGACGACATGTCGCCGCAGTGCTCCTGCAGCTGGCGGAACGTGAGCGGCTGGCCGCGCAGCTCCCACAGCACGCGCAGCGCCCAGCGGCGCCCGAGCAGGTCGAACAGCGCCATGATCGGCCTGCCGCTGCGCGATCCGCGCACCGGCGCCCCGGGACGCGGTGAACGCCGCTCGCCGGCGGCCGGGTCGAGGTCGGAACGAGGGGCTCCTCCGCCGCTTGGCTGCTGCGAAAACAGAAGCTATGCTCCTTGCTTTGATTATCGAAGCGAAAGGATAGCGATGACCCAGCGGATAGAGCCGCTTCAGCCGCCGTATGAGCCGCAGATGGCCGAGATGCTCGCCAAGTGGATGCCGCCCGGCAGCGACGTGGAGCCGCTGCGGCTGTTCCGCACGCTGGCGCGGCACGACTGGCTCTTCTCGCGCATGCGACCGCTGGGCGCCGGGATTCTCGGCCACCCGCGCCTGGACCCGCGCGAACGCGAGCTGCTGATCCTGCGCACGTGCGCGCGCGCCGGCGCCGAGTACGAGTGGGGCGTGCACGTCGTCGCGTTCGCCCGTCCGCTTGGCCTGAGCGAGCAGCAGATCGCGGCGAGCGTGCTCGGTGCGTCGACGGACCCCGTCTGGTCCGACGCCGACGCCCAGCTGATCGCCGCGGCCGACGCGCTCTACGACGCCGACACGATCCCCGACGAGCTATGGCGGGAGCTCTCGACTCGACTCCGCGACGATCAGCTGCTCGAGCTCGTGATCGTCGCCGGCTGGTACCGGCTGATCTCCTACGTGATCAACGCCGCCGGCATCGAGCGCGAGCCGTGGGCGGAGCGCTTCCCGGCAGGCGATCGTGCGCGTCCCGGCGCCTGAGCGCCGGGTGCGCCCGGCGCGGCGCGTCCGGCCGGCGGGGACGCGTTCTCAGCCGCGTCGCACCGATATCAGCGTGTTGCGCTCGTCGCCGCCTTTCACCGTCTGCTCGAGCACGGTTCCGATGCCGCGGACGTAGTACTTGTGATCGATCACGCCGCGCTCCAGCGGCGTCCACTCTTCGGTCAGCAGCGCCCGGGTCGAGGACGCGGCCGGTGTCGTGACCGCCTCGGACAGGCCGCGCACCCTGAAGTGGTCCTCGGCGTGGCCCTCGCGGTACTCCTGTCTGCCGCTCTGGCCGACGCGAGGACGGGCGGGCATGTACACCCCGGCCCGCGCGCCCTTGACGCCGGCCCGCCAGGTGCCTTCGGTCGAGCGCACCCGACCGGCCGAGTCGAGCTCGGCGGTCTGCTCGCCGAAGTACCAGACGTTGCCGGCGGTGTCCTGCGCGTACCAGTCGGTCGTTCGCTCCTCCAGCTTGCCGGCGAGATAGAGGAGGTCCTTGACCACGGTACAGCGCACGCCATCGATCACCCTCGTCGCGTGCACGACCGTGACGACGTCGCGCGAGGGCTTTCCGCCCTTCACGCCTTCGTAGACGAGCGTGGTCCCACGTCTGAGGGGAAACCATGGGTTGTCCATCCGGTGCGCGAAGTGGACGCGCCTCGGGTGGCCGCTCGGTCGCTGGTCGACCGTGCTGGTGCCCGAGGCCCGTGGAGCGGCGCTCGCTGCTGACGACCCCGAGCCGCCCCCGCTCCAGCCGGCGATCACAGCGACGGCGACGATGCCAGCGAGCGCAAGTCGATTCCTCACCGAAGCCTCCTTCGAGATTGACCCGAGGCTGCGCGGGACGAGTTGAGGTCTCGTCCCAATCCGACGTTAGCGATCTCCTCCGGGTAGCGGGCGACGATCTACTTGTCGATCGCGGTTCGCATCTTGGCGGCCAGAGCCTTGAACATCGGGTAGACCCCGTCACCGTGCACTGCGTCAAGCGCCGGCTTCCACATCTCCCAACGCGCCACCAACGTCGACCCGAGAAGCACCTCGATCAGCTCGAAGTCGAAGGCCTCCTGATGCTCGAGCGCGGCCAGCTGCTCGAAGAAGTCGAGCTCGCGATAGAGCACGTAGGCCTCCGGGGCGCCCGCTGCGACGTATCGCTGGAAGGCGACCGCCAGCTCAGCCGGTATTTGGAAGTTGTCCAGGAGGCGTCGCGTCTCCACCAGTGCGTCCTCGTTCCAGCGGCGCAGGAAGTCACTCGCCATCTGCGCCTGGCGACTCTTACGCGCCTCTCGGACCTGCTGGCCGGCGAAGGCTGCCGCCACGATCGCGCCCAACAGGCCGACGGCTCCGACCGCCGTGGCGATCGCGGTGACCTGCTCGGCCCAGTTTGGTGCGCTTGCCACCTCGTTGCTCGATCACTCACGCTGCGGCGATACCCACGCCCGCCGTTCTCCGATGGAGCTAGTCGGGCTCGAACCGACGACCTCCGCCATGCCATGGCGGCGCTCTCCCAGCTGAGCTATAGCCCCAAGCGCCTCAATAGTAGCGGCGGGCAACCCCCGGCGAGACATACTGGGCGCTTGTGCTCCAGTTGCGCCGAAGGGAGGTCTCGAGCTCGTAGTCGGGCGCCCAGCGAACGTTGCAGGCTTGGCGATTTCGAGTCGGCGCGACCCTCAGGCTGAGCATCGCCCGACCCGCGACCTCCTCTGCCGGGATCAGATAGCAACGGCCCGTATCGGCCGAGTAGACCCCGAGGGCGTCGATCTCGGTGGCGGAGTAGGTCGTCCTGACGTAGCCACGTGGAGTGTGCCTGCTCGTCCGGCAACTGGCCTGTAGCACGCCGGCTCGCGCCGAAGCCCACTTGCATTGCACCCGCAGCAGTTGCGCTCCGATGTCGAGCACGAGGTCGTAGCGACCGCCATCGCATAGGGGCCGTAGTACGATCAGCGTGAGCCGAATCGCCGCTGCCGTAATCGCCGCCTCGGCGGCCGCTCCCTTCTGGCTCGGGGTAAGCGCCTGCACGCCTCCAAGGTACGGCCTGCCGGGGACGCAACTGTCGCGCTTTGTCTGCGAGCGAACCCCTGTAGCGGACGCTGGCTGAACAACCGGCGAGTCGCCCCGGCCGCCGCGGGCTTCACTCCGGCGGGATGAACTCCGGCACGTCGAGGTCTTCGTCGGGGTCGTCGGGGCCGCGCCGGCCGCGGGCGGGTGCGGCGCTGCCGGGCGGCCCGGCCTGATCGAGTCGCGCGGTCAGGCTGCCGTGCGCCAGGCGTACGTCGCGCAACAGCCGCTCGGCGTTGTTGCGCAGCGACACGGACAGCTCGCGCAGGTTGCGCGAGAGCTCGGTGCCCTCGCGCAGGACTTCGCGCGCCGCCGTGTGTGACTCGCCGACGATCTCGCGTGCGTCCTCGCGCGCCTTTGCGCGCACCGTCTGCGCCTGCTCGAGCGCATCCGCACGCAGCTTCTCGAGATCCTCTCCACCGGACGCGCGCACGCGCTCGGCCTCGCTCTGCCCCTCGGCCAGCAGCTCGCCGGCCGTCGCGTGCGCCTCGGCCACGATCCGCTCCGCCTCGGCCCGCGCTCCGGCGATCGTCGCACCGATCTGATCGCGCGCGGCCGAGCGCTCGAGCTCGACGTCCTGACGCGCGCCGGCGCGTTCCTGCTCGGCGTCGCGCTGCGCGCTCGCGCGCAACTGCTCGGCCCCGGCCTGAGCCTCGCCGCGGACCCGCTCGGCCTCGGCCTGAGCCTCGCCGCGGACGCGCTCGGCCTCGGCGTGGATCGCGCCGACCGCCGCGACCGCGTCGTTGCGCGCCGTCTCGGCCTGCGCGCGCGCCTCGCGCACGAGCTCTTCGGCCTCCTCCTCGGCGGCGCGAACCCGGTTGGCCGCCGCCCGGTCCGCCTCGGCGATCCGTTCTCGCGCGCGAGCCTCTGCCTGCTCGCGCAGCTCGGCCGCCGCGCGTTCGGCCGCCTCGACGATGCCCTTGACGCGCGCGGCCGCGGCCTCGAGCGCCTCGTGCTGCGCCTCGTGCCGCTCCGATCCACTCGCGCCCGCCTCCATCGGACCATGGTAAACGGCCCGCCAAGTCGGTCACGTTCGGTTCTAGGCGCCTCGAGTGATGGCAGTAATTGTTGGAAATCTGTCCTTGCGGACAGAGGCAGATTGACCGATGATCTGCTCATGTCCGAGCGCCGCTCGACCCGGCACATCGTCGTCGCCCTGTTCCCGGGAGTACAGAGCCTCGACGTGAGCGGTCCCGTCGAGGTGTTCTGCGGGGCGCGACGACTGATCGAGGCCGAGCGGCTCTCCGGGGGCGCGAGCGCCCGCTCGGAGCGCCCAGCGAGCTACGAGGTCCACACGCTCAGCGCCGGCGGTCGACCGGTTCGCACGTCGAGCGGACTCACGCTGGTGCCCGACGGATCGTTCGAGCGGGCGCCGCGACGGATCGACACGCTGATCGTCCCGGGGGGCGATGGGACGCGCGAGGCCGTCGCCGACCGAGCCCTGCTCGACTGGATCGCGCAGGCCTCGGCCGGCGCGCGGCGCACCGTCTCGGTCTGCACCGGCGCCTTCCTGCTCGCCGCCGCCGGTCTGCTCGACGGGCGCCGCGCGACCACCCACTGGGCCTCGGCCGAGGCGCTCGCGCGGCGCCACCCGGACGTGACCGTCGATCCCGACCCGATCTTCGTTCGCGACGGCGACGTCTGGAGCTCGGCCGGAGTGACGGCCGGCATGGACCTCGCGCTAGCGCTCGTCGAGGAGGACCACGATCGCGAGCTGGCGCTAGCAATCGCGCGCCATCTCGTGCTGTTCCTCAGGCGTCCCGGCAACCAGTCGCAGTTCAGCGCCACGCTGGCCGCCCAGCAGCCCGAGCGCGAGCCGCTGCGCGAGGTGCAGCGGAGCGTCGTCGAGCACGTCGCGGGCGATCACTCGGTCGACGTGATGGCCCAGCGCGCGCACATGAGCCCGCGCCACTTCGCGCGCGCCTTTCGCGCCGAGACCGGCCACACGCCGGCCCGTTACGTCGAGCGCGTCCGAGTCGAGGCCGCGCGCAGGCTGCTCGAGGACACGGCCGAGCCCGTCGCCGCGATCGCCGCGGCCTGCGGCTTCGGCACGGCCGAGACGCTGCGGCGCGTGTTCCTGCGCACGCTCGAGGTCGGCCCGGCCGAGTATCGCCGGCGCTTTCAGGCGAGCGGCGGCTACACGCCGCGCGCCGCCCACGCACGCACCCGCGCCGGTCGTCAATCGATCATCAAAAAGGAGAAGAGCAGATGAACACTGCGATCCTGCTGTACGACGGGTTCACGGCGCTCGACGCCGTCGGCCGTACGAGGTGCTCAGCCGGCTGCCCGGCGCACGCGCCACCTTCGTCGCCGCCGAGGCCGGGCCGGTGCGCACGGACAACGGCATGCTGACCCTGACCGCCGAGCTCTCGCTCGAGCAGCTGCCGGCGCCCGAGATCGTGCTCGTTCCCGGCGGTCCCGGCGAGGTCGCCGCTCGCGCCGGCGGTCCCGCGCTCGAGTGGCTGCGCGCCGCGCACGAGACGAGCACCTGGACGACGTCCGTCTGCACCGGTTCGCTGATCCTCGCCGCCGCCGGGCTGCTGGGGGGCAAGCGGGCCACCGGCCACTGGCTCGCGATGGACAAGCTGCGCGAGCTCGGCGCCGAGGGCGTTTCCGAGCGCATCGTGTTCGACGGCAAGCTGGTCAGCGCGGCCGGGGTGTCGGCCGGGATCGACATGGCGCTCGCGCTCGCCGCGCGGATCGCCGGCGAGCAGGTGGCGCAGGCGATCCAGCTCGGCATCGAGTACGACCCCCAGCCGCCGTTCGACGCCGGCTCGCCGCAGAAGGCGCCGTCGGAGATCGTCGCGCTGCTGCGCTCCAACAGCCGTTTCGTCGTGGGAGAGGACGCGCTCGCGTCCGCCTCCTGAGCACACGCCGTCGCCGCTGAGCGACGCGGCGGCCGCGGCGGGCTCGTGGCCGGCGGGCGGCGGGCGGGCGCCCATGGCGGCGCGCCGAGGCCGCCCGCTAATCTGCGACCTCCGATGGCCGAGCACGTATACGACCCGCACGCGATCGAGTCGCGCTGGCAGCGCGTGTGGGCGCAGGAGCGCACGTGGGAGGTCTCCAACGAGCACGACGCCGGCGGGCGCTCGAGCAACGCCTACATCCTCGAGATGCTGCCGTACCCGAGCGGCGAGCCCCACATCGGCCACCTGAAGTGCTACGCGCTCGGCGACGCGATCGCGCACTTCAACCGTCGCCTGGGCCGGCGCGTGCTGCACCCGATGGGCTACGACGCCTTCGGCCTGCCCGCCGAGAACCACGCGATCAAGACCGGTGAGCACCCGCGCGACTCGACCGCCGCCTCGATCGTCTCCTTCCAGCGCCAGTTCCGCTCGTGGGGGATCTCGATCGACTGGTCGCGCGAGCTGGCCACGCACGAACCGAGCTACTACCGCTGGACGCAGTGGATCTTCCTCGAGCTGTTCCGTGCGGGCCTGGCCTACCGCAAGGAGGCGGCCGTGAAGTGGTGCCCAAACGACCAAACCGTGCTCGCCAACGAGCAGGTCGACGCGGAGGGCCGTTGCGAGCGCTGCGGTCACCTCGTCGAGGTGCGCCAGCTCGAGCAGTGGTTCCTGCGCATCACCGACTACGCAGAGCGCCTGCTGGGCGATCTCGAGGAGATCGAATGGCCCGGCAACGTCAAGACCATGCAGCGCAACTGGATCGGCCGCTCCGAGGGCGCCGAGGTGACCTTCCGCTGCGAGCAGCTCGCGATCGACTACCCCGTCTTCACCACGCGGCCCGACACGCTCTTCGGCGCGACCTTTTTCGTGATGGCGCCCGAGCACCCCGACGTGCTGCGGCTCGTCGAGGGCACAGAGCACGAGCACGAAGTGCACGAGTACGTCAACGTCGCGCTCAACGAGACCAACGAGGAGCGCGGCAACGTCGAGAAGCCGAAGACCGGCGTCGCGCTCGGGCGCACCGTGACCAACCCCGTCAACGGCGAGCAGATCCCGATGTTCGTCGCCGACTACGTGCTGATGGAGTACGGCACCGGCGCGATCATGGCCGTGCCGGCGCACGACGAGCGCGACCACGCCTTCGCCAAGGCCCTCGGCCTGCCGATCAGGCGCGTGATCGAGCCGGCCGGCGGCACCGACGCGGCCGACGCCGACGTGCTGCCCTTCATGGGCGACGGAGTGCTCGTCAACTGCGGCGCCGACTTCGACGGCATGCCCAACCGCGAGGCGCTGGGCGAGATCGTGCGCTGGCTCGACCGCGAGGGCAAGGGACACGCCTCGGTCAACTACAAGCTGCGCGACTGGCTGATCTCGCGCCAGCGCTATTGGGGGACGCCGATCCCGATCGTGCACTGCCCGAGCTGCGGCGCCGTGCCCGTTCCCTATGAGCAGCTGCCCGTGGAGCTGCCGGAGATCGAGGACTACACCCCCAAGGGCCGCTCGCCGCTGGCGGCCGCCGAGGAGTGGGTCAACACGACGTGCCCGAGCTGCGCAGGCGCGGCGCGGCGCGAGACCGACACGATGGACACCTTCGTCGACTCCTCCTGGTACTTCCTGCGCTACTGCGATCCGCACAACCAGACCGCCGCGTGGGATCCCGAGGCCCTGCGCGAGTGGATGCCCGTCGACCAGTACATCGGCGGCGTCGAGCACGCGATCCTGCACCTGATGTACGCGCGCTTCTTCTGCAAGGCGCTCGCCGACCTCGGCCACCTCGACTTCCAGGAGCCCTTCCAGGCGCTGTTCACCCAGGGCATGGTGACCAAGGACGGCGCCAAGATGAGCAAGTCGCGCGGCAACGTCGTCTCGCCGGCGTCCATCGTCGAACGCGTTGGCGCCGACACGGCACGCTGCTACATCCTGTTCGTCGGCCCGCCCGACCAGGATGCCGACTGGTCCGACGCAGGGGTCGAGGGCGTGCATCGCTTCCTCGGCCGGCTGTGGCGGCTCGCCGCCGAGGCCGAGGAGCGCGGCGTCAAGAGCGGCGAGCAGTTCGACGTCTCGGCCGAGATGCAGGGCGATGACCTGGCGCTGCTGCGCAAGACGCACTGGGCGATCGACAAGGTCGGCGGCGACCTGCGCCGCTTCGCCTTCAACACCGCGATCGCAGCCGTGATGGAGCTGCTCAACGACTGCTCCCGCCTGCGCGACTCTGTCGAAGCCGAGACGATGCGCTTCGCGCTCGCGACGAGCGCCTCGCTGCTGTTCCCCTTCGCGCCCCACGTATGCGCTGACATCTACGAGCGGCTGACCGGCGCGCGCGTGTGGGAGGCCGCCTGGCCCCACGCCGAGGACGAGCTGCTCGAGTCGGACGCCTACGAGCTCGTCTGCCAGGTCAACGGCAAGCTGCGCGATCGCGTGATGGCCTCCGCCGGCGCCGGTCCCGACGAGCTCAAGGAGCTGTGCAAGCAGGCCCCCAACGTGCAGGCGCACCTCGACGACAAGGAGATCGTCAAGGAGATCGTCGTGCCGGGCAAGCTGGTAAATCTGGTTGTGCGCTGATGCCCGAGCTCAAGCCTGCCTACCTGATCCACGGCGACGACCACGGGGCGGTGGCTGAGCGGCGCGCGGGGCTGCGCGCGCTGGCGCAGGCGCCCGGCTCGGAGGTGACCGTGGAGCTGATCGAGGGCGAGGACGCCTCACCCGCGGGGGCGGCGGCGGCGCTGTCGGCGATGACGCTCGCCGTCGGCCGGCGCGTGATCGTCGTCGAAGGCGTCGAGCGCTGGCGTGAGGGCGACGTCGAGCAGCAGCTCTCGCCGTCGATGGCCGCGATGCCGCCTGACACGACGGTTGCGCTGTTCGCGCGCGAGGAAGCGCGCACAAAGGCGCCGGCCGCGCTGCACGAGGCGGTCAGACGGGCGGGCGGACAGGTCGTGGCGCAGATGACCGTGAAGCCATGGGAGCTCCCCAAGTGGGCGCGGGAGCAGGCCGCACGCCTCGGCATTGCGCTCGACGCGGCGGCGGCGAAGGCGCTCGTCGCCCAGGTCGGCGAGCGCCAGCAGCGCCTGCTGCGGGAGCTCGAGAAGCTCGCGCTCGAAGGCGACGCAGAGGGCGCCGATCCGTCGGCGGGCCCGCCCGGGGGCAACGAGCGCAGGATCGTCACGGTCGAGGACATCGAGCGCCGCGCGGCGCGCTCGGCCGAGTTCCGCGCCTTCGCGTTGGCCGACGCGCTCGTGGGCGCCGACGCGCGCGAGGCCACGCTCTCCTACATACGCCTGCGCGAGCAGGGCGAGCGCCTGTCCGGCCTGATCTACCTGATGGCCTCGCGCCTGCGCGAAGCGCTGGGCGTGGCGCTGCGCCTACAGGCCGGCGAGTCGGAGGCGAGCGTCAAGCGCGGGCTGAGGATGCCCGCGCGTGCGGCCACCCGCTTCGTCGCCGACGTCGCGCGCAGCGACCCCGCCAGGCTGCGCGTCGCCCTCAGTGTGCTCGCCGACCTCGAGCTCGACTCGCGCGGCGGCGCTGTCATCGCCGCCGAGCGCGACCCGTTCGCGGCGCTCGACGAGGACACGCTCGCAGTGCGAGCGATCCGGCAGATCACCGCCTGAGGACGCCGACCGATCGAAGACCGGGCCAGCGCTCTCTACTGGCCGGCTACGAGGACGAGCCGGCGCGAAGTCGCGCAGCCCGCGACTTCTTGTGAGCGCCGTTGTTGCGGTGCAGCGCGCCGCGCTTGACGGCCTTGTCGATCGTCGAGACGAGCTGGCGGTGCGTGGCGTCGGCGTCGCCGTCGTCGCCGCTCTGAACGAGCGACTCGAGCTTGCGGAAGTGCGTCTTGATCGCCGAGGTGTACTGGCGGTTCTCCAGGCGCTCGCGCTCGGAGCGCAGGATGCGCTTCTTCTGAGAGTGGATGTTGGCCATGAAAAGAGCCGCGAAGCGCCGGATCGAAAGGTCCGTGGCGCGCCGCGGAGGCCCGTACTATAGCGGCCTTGTCCGTGTCCGGAGAAGCTGCCGCGGAGGAACCGACCGCCCCCGTGCCGCCCGGCGGCGGCGGGCGCGTCGCGCGCAACACGGCGATCTTCTCGATCGCCACGGGGATCTCGCGGATCGCCGGGCTCGTGCGCGAAATCGCGACGGCGAGCTTCTTCGGCACGAGCGGGCCCTTCTCGGCCTTCACGATCGCCTTCCAGGTGCCGAACCTCGTCAGTAACCTGTTCGCCAACGCGGCGCTGTCGGCGGCGTTCGTGCCGGTCTTCACGGAACTGCTGCAGAAGGGCCGGCGCAAAGAGGCGTTCCGCCTGGCATCGACGCTGTTCTGGGTGATGCTGATCGTGCTCGGCGCCGTGACGGCCTTCTTCATCCTCGCGGCGGGCGTGATCATGCCGCTGTTCACGGGGAGCGCGTTCACGAGCTCGCTCGACGCGCTCACGGCGGGGCTCTCGCAGGTCCTGTTCCCGGTCGTGCTGCTGCTGGGGCTGAACGGCCTGCTCGTAGGGATCCTGCAGTCCTACGACCACTTCTCGATTCCGGCGATCTCGCCGGCGGTTTGGAACGTCGTGATCCTGCTGCTGCTGCTGATCGGACGCTCGCACGTACACGGCGAAGAAAAGCAGCTGTACCTCTACGCGGCGGCGATCCTCGTCGCGACGTTCGTGATGCTGCTGATGGCTGCGGGCGCGCTGCGGCGAATCGACTTCCGCCTGCAGATGCACATCGACTGGCACGATTCGAGGATCAAGCAGGTGTTCACGCTGATGCTGCCCGTGACGATCGGTCTTGGCATCGTGAACCTCGACCAGCTCATCAACTCGGTCTTCGGGACGCTGGTCTCGGACGAAGCGCCGCGCGCGATCGACAACGCGTTCCGCGTGTACATGCTGCCGCAGGGCCTCTTCAGCGTGGCCGTCGCGACGGTGCTGTTCCCGACGCTGAGCCGCATGGCCGCCAACCGCGACGTCTCGGCGATGCGTCGCGCCGTGGGGATCGGCATGCGCCAGATCAACCTGCTGCTGATCCCGGCGGCGGCGTTCATGATCGTGCTGGCGACGCCGATCGTGCGGCTGCTGTTCCAGCGCGGGCACTTCGACGCACACTCGACGCACATCGTCTCGGTGGCGCTGTTCTGGTTCGCCTTCAGCCTGCCCTTCGGTGGGCTGAACCTGCTGCTGACACGCGCGTTCTTCGCGGTGCAGCGGCCGTGGATCCCGACGCGCCTGGCGGCGATGAACATCGTCGTCGACATCGTCGTCAGCGTGGCGCTCTACAAGCCGCTCGGGATCGCGGGGCTGATCATCGGTACGGTGGCGGCCAACGCGGTCATGACGTTCCTGCAGGCGCAGCGCCTGCGGGTCGGCTTCAACGGCTCGCTCGAAGGCGCACAGACGACGATGATCACGGCGCGCATCATGCTCGCCTCGGCTCTGCTGGCCGGCGTCTCGTGGCTGGTGTGGCGCCTGCTCGACGACCTCCTCGGCACCTCGCTGATCGCGCAGATCGTGAGCGTCGGCGGAGCCGGCCTGGCGGGCCTGTTCGTCTACGCGCGCGCAGTGCTGGCGATGCACGTGCCGGAGGCCCACCAGGTCCACAAACTGATCGTGAACCAGCTCGGGCGGCGGCCCGACACGCCCGAGAGCGCCTGACGTGGGGCCGCGCCCGCGGACGGGGCACTTCGCTGACTGCCGAGATATGGCCGGGCGAACCTCAGGCCCGCCCGGCCACCCGATCTTGAATCGCCACTAACTACATACGTCCCAGGACTTGTGTCATATGCCTGGGCGGCGTGACACTCCCGACACCTGGACAGGCCGCCGGCGCGAGGGCCGGCGCGTAGCCGCGGTTGGAGCCGAAGCCCCTTGTCGAGTGGGCGATTCGCCGGTCGGCAAAGGCTAGCGCGCCGGATCGAGACCGCGCGATCGAATCCGTGCGGCCCCCGCGGCCCGGCGGCCCGTGCGGGCGCGGTGCCCGCCTTCTACGCTGTATCGGCCCATGGATCAGGACCGCATCCGCAACTTCTCGATCATCGCCCACATCGACCACGGCAAGTCGACGCTGGCGGACCGCATCCTCGAGCTGACGCACACGGTGGCGGCGCGCGAGATGCGCGCGCAGGTGCTCGACTCGATGGACCTCGAGCGCGAGCGGGGGATCACGATCAAGGCGCAGGCGGTGCGCGTGTTCTATGCGGCGCGCGACGGCGAGACCTACCAACTGCATCTGATCGACACGCCTGGACACGTGGACTTCACCTACGAGGTCTCTCGGTCGCTGGCGGCGTGCGAGGGCGCGCTGCTCGTGGTCGATGCCTCGCAGGGGGTGGAGGCGCAGACGGTGGCCAACACATACCTGGCGGTCGAGTCGGGCCTCGAGCTGATCCCGTGCCTGAACAAGATCGACCTGCCGGGCGCGGAACCGGAGCGCGTGGCGGGCGAAGTGAGCGAGCTGATCGGGGAGCCGCCGCAGTCGATCCTGAAGATCAGCGGCAAGACGGGGGAGGGCGTGCAGGACGTGCTCGAGGAGCTGATCGCGCGCGTGCCGCCACCGTCGGGCGACCCGGGCGGAGCGCCGCGGGCGCTGATCTTCGACTCGGAGTTCGACCAGTACCGCGGCGTGATCGCCTACATCCGCGTGGTGGACGGCACGTTCAAGAAGGGCGAGGCGATCCGCGCGATGGCGACGGGCACGGAGGCGGACATCGACGACATCGGCGTGTTCTCGCCGCAGATGATGCCGACGGATCAGCTGGCGGCGGGCGAGGTGGGCTACCTGATCACGGGGCTGAAGGACGTCACGCAGCTGCGCGTGGGCGACACCCTCACGACGCGCGGGCGGGTCGGGGCGACGGCGAGCGAGGCGCTGCCGGGCTACCGCGAGGTCAAGCCGATGGTCTTCTGCGGGCTGTTCCCGATCGACTCGGACGACTACCCGGACCTGCGCGACGCGCTCGAGAAGCTGACGCTCAACGATGCGGCGCTGTCGTGGGAGCCGGAGACCTCGGACGCGCTCGGCTTCGGTTTCCGCTGCGGCTTCCTCGGACTGCTGCACATGGACATCGTGCGCGAGCGCCTGGAGCGCGAGTACGATCTGGAGCTGCTGGCGACGATGCCCTCGGTGGAGTTCGACGTGACGCTCACGGACGGCAGCGAGCTGGAGGTGCACAACCCCTCGGACATGCCGGACCCGGGCACGATCGAGGAGATCCGCGAGCCGTTCATCAAAGCGTCGATCATCGCGCCAAAAGAGTTCGTGGGGGCGGTGATGGAGCTGTGTCAGGAGCGCCGCGGCGAGCACTCGGGGATGACCTACCTCTCGCCGGAGCGGGTGCAGCTCAACTACGACCTGCCGCTTGCGGAAATCGTGCTGGACTTCTTCGACCACCTGAAGTCGCGCACGCGCGGCTATGCCTCGCTGGACTACGAGCTGAGCGGGATGAAGCCCTCGGACCTGGTCAAGCTCGACGTGCTCCTGGCGGGCGACACGGTCGACGCGCTGTCGATGGTGGTGCATCGCGAGAAGGCCTATGAGATGGGACGCACGCTGACGGAGAAGCTGCGCAAGCGGATCCCGCGCCAGCAGTACGACGTGCCGATCCAGGCGGCGATCGGCTCGCACGTGATCGCCCGCGAGACGGTCAAAGCGTTCCGCAAGGACGTGATCGCGGGCTGCTACGGCGGCGACATCACGCGCAAGAAAAAGCTGCTCGCCAAACAGAAGGAGGGCAAGAAGCGGATGAAGCAGGTCGGCCGCGTGGAGGTTCCGCAGGAGGCGTTCCTCGCGGTGCTCGAGCTCGGCGAGGACTGATGGTCGATTCGACGATCCTGCACCGCCGGATCGCACGTCTAGCCTTCGCTGCCCTTTGTCCTCGGCCTCGTCCTTGGCCCCACCAAGGTCTTCGGCCTGCGTCCACGGGCAGCTCGACTATCCGCACGCCCGGACCCCGGCACACGACCGTCGAATCGACCATCTGATGCGAATCCTGTTCGTGTGCCTCGGCAACATCTGCCGCTCGCCGACCGCCGAGGGGACGATGCGCGCGCTCGTGCGCGAGGCCGGCATGGAGGAGGAGATCGAGCTCGACTCGGCCGGCACCGGAGCCTGGCACGTCGGCAGCGCGCCGGACCGGCGGGCGACCGCCGCGGCGGCCGGCCGGGGCATAGCGCTCGAGGGGACGGCGAGGCGTGTCAGCGCCTCCGATTTTGATGATTTTGATCTCATCATCGCCATGGATTCGGCGAATCTCAGCGAGCTCAGAGCCCTGGCGAGCGATGATGCCGGACGCGCCAAGGTGCGCCTGCTGCGCGAGTTCGATCCGGCGAGCGACGGCTCGGGAGATCTCGACGTGCCGGACCCGTACTACGGCGAGGGCGACGGCTTCGAGCGCGTGCTCGACATGGTCGAGGCGTCCTGCCGCGGTCTGCTCGCGCAGATTCGCTCGGGCGAGCTTCGGTGACGCTGCCGCCGGGCGCCCGCCAGGCGCGGCCGGTGGGGGGCGGAGACATCAACGAAGCCTTCCGCGTGGTCCTCGCCGGCGGCGAGGATGCGTTCGTGAAGACGCGCGCCGACGCGGGGCCGGGCGAGTTCGCGGCGGAGGCGGCCGGCCTCGAGTGGCTGGCCGAGCCGGGCGCCCTGCGCGTGCCGAGGGTGCTCGAGGTCGACGAGCGCTACCTCGCGCTCGAGTGGGTGCAGCCGGGATCGCTGGGCGCGGACGGGGAGGAGGAGCTGGGGCGCGGGCTGGCAGCGCTGCACGCCGCCGGCGCGCCGCGCTTCGGCTCGTTCGCGGCGCCGGGCGATGAGGGCGGCGAGGCCTCGCTGGGCTCGGTGCGACTGCCGAACGCGCCGAGCGAGGACTGGCCGTCGTTCTACGCCGAGCATCGCCTGCGCCCGCTGGCGCGGCTGGCGCGCGAGCGCGACGCGCTGAGCGCGGCCGGGGAGCTGGCGGTGGGGCGCGTGTGCGAGCGGATCGGCGAGCTGGCCGGCCCGCCGGAGCCGCCGGCGCGGCTGCATGGCGATCTGTGGTCGGGCAACGTGCTCGGCGACGAGCGGGGCAACCCCTGGCTGATCGACCCGTCCGCCTACGGCGGCCACCGCGAGGTCGACCTGGCGATGCTCGCGCTGTTCGGCTCGGCCTCGCGCACGATCGACGCCTACGTGGAGGTCACCCCGCTGGCTGACGGCTGGCGCGATCGCGTCGGCCTGTATCAGCTGCTGCCACTGCTCGTGCACGCGGCGCTGTTCGGGGGCTCCTACGTCCAGGCGGCCGAACGGATGGCCGGGCGCTACGCCTGACGCTCGTCCCGTCCCGGGAGCGGGGCGGGGTCGGAGCAGAGGGCGTGCGCTCCGACACGCTGGCAAACCGACGCAGGCTGTACCTGCTGGCGCGGGTGGTCGTCTCCCGTCACTACCGCCAGCGGCTGACGCTGAGCCGCGTGGCGGGCGCCGTGTCGAGCTCGCCGCGCCAGCTGCAGCGCGCCTATGCCCAGTTCGGTGACACGAGCTTTCAGGAGGACCTGTTGGGGCGGCGGATGTCGGTCGCCGCGCAGCTGCTGGCCGAGCAGCCGGCGATCGCGGTGCGCGAGGTGGCGCGGCTCGTCGGCTACCGCCAGGCCCCGCACTTCGCACGCGCCTTCCGCCGGCGCTACGGCGTGCCGCCTGCCCGCTTTCGCGCGCAGGCGCGGGCGCACCGCAGGCATCAGGCCAGCGCGCGGGGCGCCTCGGCGGTGTCGGGCGTGACCGTCTCGGCCCGGGCCAGCGACAGGCGCATGAGCGTGCCGCCGCCGGCGGCACGCTCGGCGCGCACGCGCCCACCCTGCTGGTCGGCCACGTGTCGGACGATCGCCAGGCCGAGGCCCGAGCCCGGCCGCCCGCGCGCCTCGGCGCCGCGATAGAAGCGATCGAACACGTGCGGCAGGTCGGCCTCGTCGATCCCGGGGCCGTGGTCGCGGACGGTCAGCTGATCGCCGTGCAGTGCGATCTCGACCGGCTCGCCCGGCGGGCTGTACTTGACGGCGTTGTCGATCAGGTTGGTGATCGCGCGCTCCAAGCGCGCCGGCACCCCGGGCACGATCGTCGGCGCGAGCGTCAGCTCGAACGGAGTGCTCGCGGCGTGCCGGCGCGCGCGCTCCACGACCTCCTCGATCAGCTGGTCGAGGCGGATCTCCTCGGCAGCCGCGTGCGGCTCTTCCCCGCGCGCCAGTTCGATCAGGTCGTTCATCAGCAGCGTCAGCTCCTCGATCTGCTCGACCACGTCGCTCAGCAGCCGCCGGCGATCGTCGGCGTCCATGTGCTCGGCCTGCTGCAGGATCTCGATGTTCGTGCGCAGGCTCGTGATCGGCGTGCGCAGCTCGTGCGAGGCGTCGGCCACGAGCTGGCGCTGCGCGTGCACGGACTCGTCGAGCGCCGAGATCGAGCCCTCGAGCGCGTCGAGCATCGCGTTGAAGCTGCGTGCGAGCCGACCGATCTCATCCTGGCCGGTCGATTTGATCCGCCCCGAGAGGTCGCGCGTGAGTGCGACGTGCTCGGTCGCCTGCGTCAGGCGCTTGAGCGGCAGCACGGCGGCGCCGGCGACGAGCCGCCCGAGCACGGCGGCGATCGCGATCCCGGCGAGGTCGAGCAGCGCCAGGATCAGCCGCAGCCGGCTGAGCAGGCTGTCGTCTTCGGTCAGCGGCTGCGCCAGCTCGATCGCGCGGCCCGAACCGAACGGCTCGGCGAGCACGCGCAGGTGCAGGCCGTTGACGCGCGCGTCGCGGTAGAAGGGCTCGCCGCCGTGGCGGGCGAGCGCGAGCGTGGCCGAGTCGACCGGGAGCGAGACGTTGCGCGCCGAGCGCACGACGATCGTGCCGGCCGAGTTGACGACCTGCTGGTAGCCGCGCACCTGGTCGGGGCCCGGCGGCAGCTTGCCGAACAGGTTGCGCGCTTCGGGGCCGTAGCGCGGCAGGCTCGCGCCTTCGCCTTCGCCGCCGCTGCCGGCGGCGGCGCCGGCGTCTTCGCCCGAGTCCCTGTCCGAGCCGGAGAGCCCGTTGAGGTCGAGCCCGAGCCGTTCGCTGTCGCGCTTGGCGGCCTGTGAGCCGACGTCACCGGGTTTAAGGAAGCGCTCGAGCCGTCCGGCGGTGTGCGCGCGGTTGGCCAGCTGCTCGTCGACCTGGCTGTGCAGCTGGTTAGAGGTGAGGATGTATGTGAGCACCGACGCGAGCACGACCGCGATCGCGACCGCCGCGGCCGAGGCGAGGGCGATCCGCCGGCGGAAGCTCATGCCGGCTCCCGCAGCACGTAGCCGACGCCGCGCACGGTGTGCAGCAGGCGCGGCTCGTCCTCGACCTCGGTCTTGCGACGCAGGTAGCCCATGTACACGCCGAGCGAGTTGGAGGTGGCGCCGAAGTCATAGCCCCACACGTTCTCGAAGATGGCCGAGCGCGTGAGCACCTGCCGCGGGTGGCGCATGAACATCTCGAGCAGCAGGAACTCCGTGCGCGTCAGCTGCATCGGGCGCTCGCCGCGCCAAGCCTCGTGTGCGGCCCGGTCGAGGCGGAGATCCTCGAAGGTGAGCATGCCGTCCGGCTCGTCCTCCTCGCCCGAGCGCCGCAACAGCGCGCGCACGCGCGCGAGCAGCTCGCGCAGCGCGAACGGCTTGACCAGGTAGTCGTCGGCGCCCGCGTCGAGGCCGGCGACGCGGTCGTCGACCTGCTCGCGCGCGGTCAGCATCAGCACGGGCGTGCGATCGCCGCCGTCGCGAAGCCTGCGGCACACTTCGAGGCCGTCCACGTGGGGCATCGCGATGTCGAGGATCACCGCGTCGTATGCGGCCCCGGCCAGCTGCTCGAGCGCCTCGCGGCCGTCGACGGCCTGCGCGACCTCGTAGCGCTCGAGCGTGAGCGCGCGCGAGAGCGCGCTCTGCACGGCGGGCTCGTCGTCGACGACCAGTATGCGCGCTTGTTCGGGCATGTCGCCTGTCCATGAGGCTACCGTGAAGGGTGTGCGGGATCGCCAGGGGACGCAGACGGAGGGGTTCGACGAGAGCGCCTCGGCGGACGGCGCGACGGCGATCGAGGTGCAGTCGCGCACGCTGCGCAACAGCATCGTCAGCCTGGCGGTCTTCTTCGCGATCGAGGCGGCGCTGCTGCTGGCCGTGCCCGACCTGCGCTCGGCGCTCGACGAGCTCGGGCACGCCGACCCCGCGCTGATCGGCGCGGCCGTAGTGCTCGAGCTGCTCTCGTGCGTCGGGTACGCGGTGCTGTTCGGGCTCGTGTTCGAGATGCTCGACCGGCGCCTGACCTCGCGGCTGTCGATGTCCGAGCTGGCGGTCAACTCGGTCGTGTCGGTCAGCGGACTGGCCGGGATCGCGCTGGGCGCCTGGGTGCTGCGCAGCAAGGGCGTGTCGGTCGACCGCATCGCCCGGCGCTCGGTGCTGATCTTCGTGCTGACGAGCGCCGTCAACGTCGGCGCGGTCGTCGCGATCGGCGTGCCGATGTGGCTCGGCCTGCTGCCCGGCTCGCAACGGGCCGTGCTCACGCTGCTGCCGGCCGCCGTCGCGCTCGGGCTGATCCTCGGCACGCTGGCGCTCGCCGGCTGGGCGCGGGGAGCCGCCGCTCGCCAGACCGGCACCCGCCGCGCAGTCGCGCTGAAGGCGATCGGCGACGGCGTGGCCGACGCGCTGGTCCTGATCCGCGCGTACGACTGGCGGCTGCTCGGCGCGGTCGCCTACTGGCTGCTCGACAACGTCGCGCTGTACGCCTGCCTGGGCGCGTTCGGGGAAGCACCGTCGTTCTGGGTCGTGGCGATGGCCTACCTCGTCGGCATGCTGGCCAACTCGATCCCGATCCCCGGGGGGATGCTGGCGGTCGAAGGCAGCCTCGTCGGGATGCTGCTCCTGTTCGGCGTGCGCCCCGCCTCGCACGTGGTCGTGGCAGTCGTCATCTACCGCGCGATCTCGCTGTGGATCCCAGCCGTGATCGGCTCGCTCGCGTTCCTCAGCCTGCGCCGCGAGATCGGCAAGCCGCTCGCCTCGGGCGCCTCGAGCGGCTAGTGGGCCGGCGGCGCGGGCTCGAGCGGCCGGCCCGCGAGCGCGATCGCGTCAGGAGAGTCGGTCGGCGAACGCGAGCGTGGCGCTGGCCTTCTGGCAGGCCCGATCGGGAAGGCGCTCCATCACCTGCCTGACCTCGGCGCTCTGTTCGCCCGAAAGGCCGGGGAAGTAGATCGGTGGCGGCAGCGGCCCGCGCGCCGAGCCGGGGGCGTTCAGCGGCAAGAGCGCCTGCGCCGCCGCGTGTGAGTGGGCGAAGGTGTCGGAGAACAGGTCGATCGCGATGCGGCCGGTGTAGAGCTCGATCGAGCGCCCGCCGTCGTACACGGTCGCCGGCACGCCGCGCACGACGATGTTGCGCTGCTTGCCGAGCGCGGCGTTCGAGTGCAGACTGTAGATCACCGAGGTGACCTGCAGCGGCAGCACGCAGCTGCCGCCGCCGAAGATGCCTTTCTTGTGCACGCAGTCGCCGTAGTAGACGCTGTCGCCGACGCGCTCGATGTAGCCCTTCTGCCCGTCGGCCGCCACGAGCGGATACCCGCGGAAGCTGGGCCCGACCCAGTACACGCGGAAGTACGGGAACGTCTGCGCTTCGGCCAGCTCGGCCGCCGTGATCGGCGCGGGGTGGCCGGTGCCGCAGCCGCCTGCGAGCGCGGCCGCGAGCAGCGTCGCGAGCAGCGCGAGCGCGAGCGAGCGTCGATGAGCGGGTTTCTCGTTGGCCACGGGCGTCATTATCTCGGTGGTGGCGAAGAGCTCCACAGCTACTTCGGGCGCCGTCACCGGTTCTGATCAGTACACATCCGCCGTTTCAGAGGCGGGTAGGCCGGGGTCCGGTGGGGTAGCACACCGGACCCCGGTCGATCTTCCCACGCGGAGGCTGCGCGCGGTGCCCGTGGGCGTCGTCTGCGCCGGCGGGGCCCTGCTCGTGTGGATGCTGGTGGCGCCGCGCACGCCGGACCTCGCCGCGGCGGCCTACCGCCTGAACCTGTTCAAGCACCTCGGCTTCGCCGTCTATGACGAGCACTGGTACGGCGGGCACGAGCTACCCGGCTACAGCGCGCTGTTCCCGCCGCTTGCGTGGCTGCTCGGCCTGCGTGCGGTCGGCGCGCTGTCGGTGCTCGTCTCGACGCTGTGCTTCGAACGCCTCGCCGTCGCCAGCTACGGGCGCTCGGCGCGGTGGGCGGCGGTGCCGTTCGCGCTGGCCGCCGTCGGTGACGTGTGGATCGGTCGGCTCGCGTTCGCGCTCGGGGTGTCCTTCGCTCTGGCCGCACTGCTGGCGAACGCCGGCGCCGAGGGCTCGCGCCGGGGGTGCACGGCGCTGGCGGCCGTGCTCGCGGCGATGTGCGCCGCCGCGAGCCCGGTGGCGGGCGTGCTGCTCGCCTTGGCCGCGCTCAGCGAGTCGCTGTGGCGGCGCTCTCCGGGGCCGCTGCTCGTGCTCGGACTGCCGGCCGCCTTCGTCGTGCTGGCGCTCGGCGCGCTGTTCGGAGAGGGCGGCTATGAGCCATTCCCGATCGTCTCGTTTCTCGCCACGGCGGTGGTCGTGATCGCCTTCGCCGCCGCGCTGCCCGCGGGGCACGGGCGGCTGCGGCTCGGCGCGGGCGTGTACCTGCTCGCGTGCCTCGTGTTCCTGCTGGTCTGGACGCCGATGGGCAGCAACGTCGAGCGCTACGGCGTGCTGCTCGCCGGGCCGCTGCTGCTGTGCGCGCTCGCCTCGGCGCGGTCGGCCGAGGCCGCCTCGGCAGGCCAGCCGATCGATCCGCGGCGCAACGGAGGCTCGCCGCGCGGCGGCAGCGGCGCGCGCGGCGCGGTGACCGCGCTCGCGGCGGGCGCCTTTGCCCTGTGGGCCGTCTGGGCCGGCTGGGGCCCGTTGCGCGAGACCCTCGCCGTGGCCGGCAGCCCGGCGACGGACGGCGCCTACTACGCGCCGGTCGAGCGTTTCCTCGACGCCCACGCGCCCGGACCGGTGCGGATCGAGGTGCCGCTCACGCGCACGCATTGGGAGTCGGCCGAGCTCGCCCCGCGCGTGTCGCTGGCGCGCGGGTGGGAGAAGCAGCTCGACGAGCGCTACAACGCGGTGCTGCTGTCGCCGGGGCTGAGCGCGGCGAGCTACGAGCGCTGGCTGCGCGACCAGGCGGTCTCATACGTGGCGCTGCCGGCCGTCGAGCTCGACCCCTCGAGCGCGCGCGAGGGCGAGCTGATCCGCGCCGGCCTGCCCTACCTGCGCCTCGTCTACTCGAGCAGCAACTGGCGCATCTACGCCGTGCGCGCGCCGACGCCGCTGGCCTCGGGGCCAGGGCGCGTGACGGCGCTCGGGCACGAAACGGTCGGCCTGACGGCGAGCGCGCCGGGCACCCTGCTCGTGCGCGTCCACTACACGCCCTACTGGTCGGTCACCCGCGGTGATGGTTGCGTCGAGCGCGGCGCCGATGGCTGGACGCGCGTCGATGCGCGGCGGCCCGGGCCGCTGCAGCTGCGTGCAAGCTTCTCGCTCGGGCGCGCTTTCGGCGCTGGGCGCTCGTGCCGGTCGGGGTAGGGGCGGCCTTGCTCTCGTCGCGCGGTGCGAGGCCGTAGAGGCCGGTCAATCCGGTCAAATAGATGTTCTTGCCATCGGAGATCACGGGGTCGAAGGAACCGGTCCCCATCTCGAAGACCACCCTCCCGGTGGAGACGCCGAGGCCGTATGTTCGGTGCGTGCCGAGGTCGGCGAAGTAGACCGTGCGCCCCACGATCGTGGGCGAGCCGGAGATCTTGCCGTGCGCGTCGTACTCCCACGCGACGCGTCCCGAGCGGGCGTTGAGCGCGCGGAAGGTGCCGTCGTAGGAGCCTATGTAGACGGTCGGGCCGAGGCCGGGGGCGTTGGTGACGGCGGGCGAGGAGTAGACGTAGGCGCCTGTCTGCACCGCCCAATCGAGCTTGCCCGTGCCGGCGTCATAGGCGTATACGCGCCCGTCGGTGTTGCCGAGGAAGATCCGGCCGTAGTCGGCGGCAGGGGTCGAGTAGAACGTGCCGCTGCCGAGCAGCGTGCCTCCGGAGCCGCTGACCCAGATGCGCCTGCCCGTGCGCTCGCCGACCGCCTGCACGTGCCCCGAGTAGTCGCCGAAGTAGAGGATGCCGCCGCTCAGGGTCGGGCTGGCCTTGACGGCGCCCGCCGCGTGGTAGGTCCAGATGACCCTGCCGTTGCGCGCGCCCAGCGCGTAGACCGTGCCGTTCTGGGAGCCGAAGAAGACCTTGCCGTGGTCGACCATCGGCGATGACTCGCTCGCGCTGGGCAGGTCGCGATACCAGCGGGTCGAGCCGTCGGCGTAGTCGAGCGCCCAGATGCGACCGCTGCCGCCGCCCGGGCGCGAGAGCACGGTCGCGAAGACGGTCTTCCCCACGACCGCCGGCGTCGAAGCCGACAGGTGTCCGAGGCTGCGCCGCCAGAACGTGTGGCCCGTGGCCTTGTTGATCGCCCGCAGCACGCCGTTGTCGCCGAGCTGGAAAATGTGGTCGCCGCCGATCACCGGCGGGAACTCGAGCAGCGTGCGCGCGTTGTTGACCCAGATCTTCTTGAACGGCGGGTAGAGGTCGGGCGGCGCCGGGAAGAAGCGCGTGTGTTCCTTGGTGTAGCCGTACAGCGGCCACGAGAAGTCGTCCACCACCTTCGGCGGCGGCTTCGGCGCCGGCTCTGGGATGAAGCGCGCGTGCGGGTGGTAGATGCTGCCCGTGCGGTCTTTCGCGTACTGAAGGCCGGCCACGGCGATGCCGGCCAGCACCAGCACGACGGCGCCGGCCGCGGCCAGGCGCCCGCCTTTGGTGCGCGGGATCAGTCGCCGGAGGCGGGCCTTCACGTGCGCGTGCGCCGGCTCAGGCGGCGAGCTTGCGGGACGGGCCCGACGAGCGCTGCCCGCTCGGCTGGCGCGGCGCCTTGGGCTGGCGCGAGGGGTCGGTCGAGGCGGTGGGCGATACCCGGGAGCTTGCCATGGACGGCGCCGCCGGTGTCGCAGGCGACGTGGCCGCCGCCGCCGTTGCGCGGCGCAGGGCGCGGCGCGAGCGGGCGATCGTCCGGCTCTGCTTGGGGGCGCGCAAGGTCGCGGCGGTGCTGCGGGCGCTGGAGCGGGGGGCCGTCGTGCGGCGCGTGGCGCGGCCGAGCAGGCGCGCGGCCGTCAGCACGAGCAGCCACAGGCAGGCCGCCGCCAGCGGCGGCAGCGTCAGCCCGGAGACGAGCGCGAGCACGTCGTGACTGCCGTTCAGCGACCAGTTCCACAGCAGGTAGTCGCCGATCGTGAGTCCGGAGACGATGGCCAGCGGCCTGTGGGACACGGGAACACCCTAACCCCGGCTGGAGACGGATTGTCATCCAAACCGACGCTGCGGGCCGCCCGCGCCGGGCGCTCTGGACCTATGATCGAGCGCCATGAGCGAGGCAGGCGGTGGGCCGGCGTCTGCGTCGGCGATCTTCAGCGAGGGAATGCTGCGTGGGCAGAGCGCGCTCGTGACGGGCGGCGGCACCGGGCTCGGCAAGGCCACCGCGCTCGAGCTCGCGCGCTGCGGGGCGAGCGTGACGATCGCGGGGCGCCGGGAGGAGGTGCTGAGGGAAGCGGCCGAGGAGATCGATCGTGTCGTGGGCGCCGCCTCCGGCGCCAGGACCGGCACCGGCACCGGCGTCGGCACGCTCGTCGGCGACATTCGCGAGCCGGGCGACGCGTGCGCGATGATCGAGGCCGTGCTCGCGCGCGACGGGCGGCTCGACGTGCTCGTCAACAATGCCGGCGGTCAGTTCTTGAGCCCGGCCGAGCTGATCGCGTCGAAGGGCTGGCGCGCGGTGTGGCGGCTGAACGTGGAGGGGATGCTGAACATGGCCGAGGCCACGCATGAGCTGGCGTTCTCCCCGTCGGAGCGTGGGGGGAGGATCGTCAACGTGACGCTCTCGCCGCATCACGGGATGCCAGGGATGGCGCACTCGGGCGCCGCGCGCGCGACGGTCGAGGCGCTGACGCGGGAGATGGCCGAACGCTGGGCCGGCGCCGGCGTGACCGTCTCGACCGTGGCCGTCGGCACGTTCAAGACGGAGGTGATGGTCAAGTACCCGGCCGCCGTGCGCGCCGGGATGTCCCGCTCGGTGCCTCTGCAGCGCACGGGCACGCCGCAGGAGCACGCCTGGCTGGTCGCGCTGCTCGCCTCGCCGCTCGGCGACGCATTCAGCGGATCGACCGTGACGCAGGACGGGGCGCGCGACAACTGGTTCGGTCCATGGCCGCCGCCCGGGCTGGTGGACGAGGCGGGGGAGGTGCCGGTGGAGGAGCGGCGGGGGCCGGGCACCCGCCGAGCGCCCGGTCCCTGACCGCATCGCGTATTGCTGCCTCGGCTGCGCCGAAGCGGCGAACGGGAATCGAACCCGTATCATCGCCTTGGAAGGGCGAGGCTCTACCGTTGAGCTACCGCCGCGCGCGCGAATCCGGGCCGCAGGCCGGTCCGGCGTCGATGACAGTTTGCCGAATGGGCGAGGCGGATGCCGGCATCTGCAGACCGGGCGCTCGGCGGGTCGATGGCCCCGGGCGATTGGCCGTAGAATCGAGACGGCCACGGGGAGTGGCGCAGTCTGGTAGCGCACCCGGCTGGGGGCCGGGCGGTCGCAGGTTCAAATCCTGTCTCCCCGACCATTTGCCTGAAGGTCGAACCATCCCGGCTCCAGATGACGGAGTCGGGATGGCACGGCCCGACGCCACAAGCGTACGAGTCCGGCGTCTGATCGACGCGTTGTCGGCTAGTCCGGCTTAGACAGATCGGTCACAGCCGAGCAGCGAGCTGGCTGGTACGCTTCGCGCGCGAGGTCCACAACAGGGCACAACAGGGATTGCTGGGGGAACAGATGCTTCGAAGGCGGAGTCGCTGGCACGCGAATCTCGAGCGTTCTCGTGTCGGTGTAGGAGCCACGGCGTCACTTCCTGGAGTCCGGGGCTTCGCGGCGTGCGCTGTGCGTACGACCGCTTCAACTTCGCCGAAAAGGAAGTTTGGGGCACCCGTATCGCGCCGCGCTGGACGGCGCCGCGTTCGCGTCATGTGTTTAGGGTGTCTGCTTGTGCTCGGATCTGGAAGTGCCGCCGACGCGGCCGGCGCCTACTCGATCTCGGGTACGGTCAAGTCGCAGAGCACGGGGGTCGGCGTCGCCGAAACACAGGTAATCGTCCGGAAGAGCAGTAACGGCAACCAGGTCGCTACCGCTCTCTCCGCATTCGACGGCAGCTATAGAACCAAACCTTCCATATCCGCCGGAACATACAACATCGAATTCGTGCCACCGATAGGATCGGGATATCAACCTTTCAACGTCCACGAAGAAGTCGTCCAGACGAACGTCACGCTCAACGTAGAATTGGTGCCTGGGAACCCAGCGAGTGTGACCGTTTCGGGTGTGGTGAGAGACGCCGCTGGTGCTGTGCTTCCCTACGCGCGCGTGTCCTTCCAGAACTCGTCAGGGAATGGGTACGCGGAAGCAAACAATGAAGGCATATTCACGACG
>Ga0134126_10000250_pt1 | contig 69458 bp, 59 predicted proteins | sample KB31752_FD_96881 | JGI IMG/M metagenome (GOLD analysis project Ga0134126, IMG submission 96881) | Terrestrial soil microbial communities with excess Nitrogen fertilizer from Kellogg Biological Station, Michigan, USA - KB3-175-2 | ecosystem: Environmental > Terrestrial > Soil > Unclassified ...
AAATTTCGTCCGGTTGGGTTTCCTGAATTATACGAATTAGATTCGTGCTATCAGTCATATCTCCATAATGCAATTGGAAATTTCCATTTTTTTCATGTGGATCAACATATAAATGGTCAATCCTGTAGGTATTGATTAAAGAAGACCTACGTTTTATGCCATGAACAAGATATCCTTTAGATAATAAGAGTTCGGCAAGATATGCCCCATCCTGGCCGGTAATACCAGTAATTAAAGCTGATTTCATTATAAAAAACTATTATTTTAGGAATGATTATTTTAGTAAGAAACTAGAGAAGGCTTGTGGCTCTTAATAGTTGGTAAGTTTTTTATCATTCCTGCTCTGAGAAAAACACGTGAGGGAGTTTATACTTTGGGAAAATAAATATTTGCGTTAAAAGTGTGTTTACTAACATTACGATTGCACAATGAGCTTTTTATCAGCAAAAGAAGGCATTGAATCAAATTGATCAAATGTTTCAATATTTGCAACCAAGGTAAAACCCAGTGACGGTAAACTTAACTTTGCAAAACTATTTTTGATGCTTAAAACGTTCCCGCTAAAAGAATACTTGGTCATATCTATTACCTGAGCAAAATTTGTCAAGTTTACTACCATTTTTTCTATACTGATATTTTGATAGTCATTTGTAAATTCCTTAATTGCTTTTATTTCTTCTTCTTTTATTACTGCCGGGTTTCCTTTCCAATAGAGAAAGTTTAACACCCCATCAAAAGCTTTTATTTTACCAATTTCACTTTCATCCAACTTTGCGAAAAGGTAAGACTTAAAGAGTGGTTCCTGGAAATTTTTTTGCTTTCTATACGAATTGAACTTTTTTAAATTAAGGGGTAAAAAGTTTTCAATTTTCTTTTTCGTCAGCAAGGCCGCTATTTTTTTTTCGCCTTTTGATTTTGTATAAATAATATACCAATTCTTCTGCATAATTTTTTTTTTAGAATTTAAATTTGCAGCAATTCAAAGGATTGATATGATCAGCATATTTCAAGATGAACACGGCTTCGCCTTTCTCAGTTACATCTTAAAGTATGAGTTAATAACTTTTCATTTATATTAGGATTTAATATTTAGATGAAGTTGTTTTTTCACTTCTTTTGCGTTCTTTATTTCCATAAACATAATCATAGCCGTAACCATAATTGTTTTTGAAAAAGCCTCGCATTTTTACACCATTAAAAATAATAGCGGGATTGTTAATAGGATTAATATGGATATTTTCATCAATTCTTTTAACTAATATTTTGGGAGTATAATGATGCCTGATTACGTATAATGTTGCATCACATAATCCTGTTAACAAATAACCATCGGTAACAAGAACCATTGGCGAAGTATCAACGATTACAAAATCAAAAATATTATCCAAATAGTTAAGAAGGTCACCTACTTTACCGTTAGATAATAATTCAGAAGGGTTCTCAGGAAGTAGGGCACCTGCAGAAATGAAAAATAAATTTTCATTCCCTTCTACATGCTTAATTATTTCTTCCGGATCTTTTTCACCTTCTAAAAATTCTGTAACTCCATCTTCCCTTTTTATATTTAAAATCTTATCGATAGTTGGATTATTAAGATCCATGTCCACAAGGACCACTTTCTTTCCTGTTAAAGAAAGGCTTGCAGCAAGATTCGCTGAAATAAAACTTTTTCCTTCTCCTGAAATACTTGAAGTCACAAGGATTTTTTTATGTAAAGGATCAATACCTAAAAAAGAAAGAGAAATACGTAATTTTCTAAATTCTTCTGCCACAAAACTTCTGGTTCCTTTTTCAATTACAATTTTATCACTTGATTTGTCAAAAGCAATCTCGCCTATAATAGGAATTGATGTTAGAGATTCTATTTCTTGCCTATAAAGAACTTTGCCTGTTAGAAATTCTTTAATAAAAATAAAAGCTCCGCATAATCCAATAAATAATACAATCGATAAAGCATAAATCAATATCTTGTTTGGGCTGACCGGATCGGGGCTTGACTGTGCATAATCAACAACTCTGCTATTTGAGACAGATGAAGCGTAAGCAATTTCACTTTCTTCTTTCTTTTGCAAAAGAAAAGAATATAGATTGCTCTTTATTTGCTGTTCTCTGCTTATATCAAGCAATTGTCTTTCCTTTTGAGGTACTGCCTGCAAAACAGAATTATACGAATTATTGGTGGACGCTATATTATCACGGGTTTGAATAAGGTTTTGCTTTTGGCTGTTGATGTTGCTTAAAATACTAGGTTTTAACTTATTTATTCTATCTTTTATGGAAAGCAAACTAGGATTATTTTCACCAACTGTTTTCTTTAAATTATCATACTCAAGCTCAGAGGTATATAGTTTATCTATTAATTGGCTCAGCATAGGGTCACTTACTCCAAGAGTGGATGGAACTATCCCTCCTTTGCTGTTATTATTAGACTTTACAAAATCTTCTACTTTGTCTAATACAGCCATTTGTGTGTTTACATCTCCTAATTTTTGATCATTAACACTAACATTTTGCAAAAATAATTGCCCTTGGGCACTTATATCTACAGCATGGTTACCAGATTTAAATTGCTGAACTTTTTTCTCTATTGAATCAAGATCATGAGAAACAATAGAAAGCCTGCTGTTAACAAATGATAGTGTGTTTTTTGCTAATGCATCTTTTTCTTCATTAGCAGACTCCTGATATGTTTTTATTAATTGATTCAATATATTTTCAGCTCTCACTGGATCTGGGTCCCTATAGCTCAATTCTACAATAGAAGATAACTTGTTTGCAGCATCTACTTTAAGCCTTTTTAAAAAATCAGGTACTAAACCCTTAGGTTGTTCTAAAGAAAAATAAAATGGTTTATGAGATGTGTCTGATACAAAATATGCGTTAGAAATAAATTTTAGCCTACCGAAAGGGGTTGACACTATGCTATCAAGTGGGTACTTATATTTATTGTTAAGAATTATTTCCTTACTATTTCTATTATATTGAAGATCTATTCTTTTATAATAATTCAGTGAATCAGGATATAATGCAACTATTGTAACAGGAGAGGTTGTGTATGCCAAAATATCATGAACATCACCTTTTTGATAGATCGGAGCATATAGGCCCAGGTTTGTAACCACATTTTCCATCAATTCTCTTGATTGAATAATTTCTATTTCATTTTCAACAATTTTTTTAGAAGAAATCTGATCTAAAGATTCCACTAATTTAGATTCTTCATTGCCCTTTTTTTCATCTTTAATTATTACGGTAGCTGTCGCCTCGTAAATTGGTGTGGCATAACGTATATAGGTATAAGCAACACCTATTGCAACAGCAATTGCAATAAGGAATATGGGCCAATAAGGAAAATATTTGGATGCCGTTTGTTGCATAAAATTATCTTCCTTTTCATCACTCAATCTGTTTCTGCTCAATTGCATTTTTTTAATTTAAATAGTTCTTAAAAGCCTGGAGTCCTTACCAGCCTATCTATTAAAATTGCCACAACCGATAAAGCGCTAAAAATTATTGGCAATATATTAGGGTTTCTTACTGCAGTTGCCGCCTTTTGTTTATTTGGTTGTACATAAATTACATCATTAGGTTGCAAATAATAATAAGGGGAGTTGAAAAAGTCGCTTGAGTTTAAATTAATGTGCCTTGTAATTTTTTGTCCATTTTCTTCCCTTATTAATAAAACATTATCCCTTTCTCCGTAAATAGTAAGGTCTCCAGCGAGGCCAATGGCTTTTAATAATGAAATTTTTTCGTTTGGAACTGTAATAACTGTTGGCTTCGCTACTTCTCCAAGTACAGTTACTTCATAATTTAAAAACCGAATATCTATAATCGGATCGATTAAAAGCTTTTTTGATAATATCAAATCAACAATACTATTTTTTAATTGTTCCTTCGTTAATCCTGCTGCCTGCACAGGCCCTAAAATCGGTAGATCAACTTTTCCATTTGCATCCACCAGATATCCTCCGGATTCGTTGTTACTTCCTGTAACGGTAGTAGCCCTGCTGATATTGTTGTTTTGTAAATTAAATGGTTGAGATGCTTCAGCATTAGCGCTACTAATTGTTATACTCAAAATATCATTAGATTTAATAGGAATTACTTTCCCTGCTTCTGCACCTTTAAATGTAGCGTCTGATACATTGTTGAAATAAATAATTTTTTTTGTATTTGCACAAGAAGAAATAAATAGCGCAACAAAGCATAAGTATAAAAATGGGGAAAATCTAGGCATAAATAAAATTTAGAAAAAACTTATTTGGTAAGTCAAATCAGATAAAATTAATAAATAATAATTAGAGATCTTTTCTAGGAAAAGGGATCAAAGGTAATAGGGGTTATGGTTCAGTTTTTCTTGTGGGTTGGATAACTAAAGAATTATCTTTTCGACACAAACCTAATAGTTTAAAATTGTATATCCAAATTTTTGAAAAAAAAAGAACCGACATCCTATAATATCCTTTACCAGGCTGGATTTTTGATTTTTTTTCACATAGCATTTGCTTTAAATAATATTTATTAACGATAAAAATTTAAATCTTATTGAATTATCTTTTCGTATTTACCTGAATATTTTTTCGTTTAAATTAATAGCCATTAAAAGTAATTTGTATAATGAAAAGGTTAAATAAAGGTGGTTGTACCAATTTTGTGGATAAAAATTTCAGTGAAAGCTTGCACGGAATAATGTTGTATTATACTTTTATACTGCTAATTCAAAAGGCGTAATCTCCATCATCCCTTGATATATTCCCGATTTAAAAATCCTTTCTCTTTTTTAAACCAAGAGTGCTTACAATTTAATTTACAATTCTAGTGTAGAATTTTTGCAACGGTAAATTAGAAATTTCAATATCCTTTGAGTTAAAAAATCAATTGCCAAGCCTGTAAATGGCTACTTTTTAACGTGGCATTATATTTAATATAACAACATTTAAATAGATGGATTTTTTGAATCGTATTGTTAACCTCAAAAACAAGAAATTATGAAAAAAATTTACAAAACCTATACAAAACAAATTAATAATAAGACCTATTATTTTGTAAAAAAGATTTCTGTATTTCCTGAATATGAGAATTGTCCTGAAGTTCTAGATTCGATGGGTATGCATACCGATTTTCGTAAAGCGTGTCACCTTGCAAAAATATATGATGAGCCTACAGTAAAAAAACTTATGAATGAATTGCATATTCTTCCGGAATCTACAAGAATTATTCATATGAAAAAAGCAAAATCCATGACTCTTTCATTTTTAAAAAATACACAACACGTTATTTCAAAACTAAAATGGGTGTCAATTAATTAGCTTATAAAAAATCCTTTCGTACATTTTAAATAGATTGAGTTTATGTTTGCAAATCATGCAATCATTTAACCAGCCGAGCCATATTATTGTTACATGCAGCAAAAGAATAACTCCCTTTCTACAGTTGGAGATAGAAGAATTAGGATTTAAAATACGAAAATCTTTTACTACAGGAATTGAATTGATAGGCACATTGAATGATTGTATTCGTTTAAACTTAAATCTTCGTTGCGCCAGCCAGGTATTTTATTCGCTGAAATCCTTTTATTGTAATAACCCGGACGAATTATACCTCGCAGTTTCTCAAATTCAATGGGAATCTATCATTTCAAAAGACGGATATTTTTCTGTTACAAGTAATGTCAACAATTCCACCATCACAAATTCTTTATTCGCCAACGTAAAAGTAAAAGATGCTATTGCAGACCGTTTCAGAAATAAATTAAACGAACGGCCGGATTCTGGGCCTGAAATAGATAAAACAGTGATCCATTTATTTTGGAAAGAAGATAAGGCGGAAATATTTATCGATACTTCAGGAGAAACCTTATCCAAGCATGGTTATAGAAAGATTCCCGGTAAGGCGCCAATGATGGAATCCCTTGCGGCTGCGGCTATCCTTGCAACAAAATGGGATAGAAAGTCTCCATTTGTAAATCCAATGTGCGGTTCTTCTACTTTAGCAATAGAAGCAGCTATGCTAGCCACAAATCGCCATCCCGGGCTTTGTCGTGATAATTATGGATTCATGCATATTCTTGGTTTCGACAATGCTTTTTGGGAACAGGAAAAACAAAAACTTTCTGATCAGTTTAAAACTATTCCGGATTTTAAAATAATAGCAACGGATATAAGTGATGATGCAATTAATATATCAAGAATAAATGCAGGCGCTGCAGGCGTTATAGATTTAATAGATTTTAAAATTTGTCCTTTTGAAGAAACTTTTGTTCCTGAAAATGGAAATGGGATTATATTTTTTAATCCGGAATATGGAGAACGATTGGGTGATGAAATTGAATTAGAAAAAACTTATGAGGCAATAGGGGATTTTATGAAGAAGAAATGCAAAGGCTATACTGGTTATGTTTTTACAGGAAATTTCAATCTAGCTAAAAAAATCGGTTTAAAAGCAAAACGTAAAATTGAATTTTATAACGGCAAGATTGATTGCCGTTTATTAGAGTATGAACTTTACCAAGGTACAAAGAGAGTGGATAAGAGCTAAAATGAAAATAAAAATTCGGTATATTTCTCCGTTTACTGCATTTAGCACCTCGTAAAACGAATGTAAATTCCTGTTATAATGGCTTTAAGCAATCACTTGTAAAATACAGGCAACCTATTTTATCAGCGTCAAAAATTCATTTTTAATCCATTCATTTATAAACTTTCCGGAATAATGTGCAGTAATAGTACTGCTGATAGTATCTTTTATTCCGCGTGAAGAAACACAAAGATGATTCGCATCAATTACAACTGCAATATCTTCTGTACCTATCGCTTTTTTCAGGCCGTCTGCTATCTCGTTGGTAAGCCGTTCCTGAACCTGTGGCCTTTTTGCATAATACTGTACCATCCTGTTTATTTTTGATAAACCAATTACTTTTCCCTCTGAAAAATAGCCCACATGCACCTTTCCAATAATTGGCACAAAATGATGCTCGCAGTATGAAAAAAGAGTAATGCCTTTTTCTATCAGCATTTTATTGTACTGATATTTATTTTCAAAGAGAGTTATTTCTGGCTCATTCGCAGGGTTTAATCCGCTAAATATTTCATTTACATACATCTTTGCTACTCTTTCAGGAGTGCCCTTTAAACTATCATCTTTCAAATCTAGCCCTAATGCCTGCATAATTCCTTTAAAATGACCGGCGATAATTTCAATTTTTTCATCGTCATTCAAAATAACGTTGCCTCCATTGGAAGAAATATTTTCCTGAAAACCCTTGTAATTCTCCTCAATTTTTCCAAGCCTTATTCCTTCAAAACCTCTATATAAAACGTTACTTTTTTTCATCTTCTAATTTTCTTAATTCATAAATTTTTTCCATTACCCTGTTTACCATTACATCACAATATACAAGGTTGAATTCAAAAATCTCCTGCGCAGAATACATCTTTTTTATTTCATTTTGAAGCATTCCTTTTGCCCTATTCAAACGCACCTTTACGTTGCTTTCAGTGATATCAAGAGCTTCAGAAGTTTCAGCAACACTCAATCCATTTAATTCGCGCAGCGTAAAAACGATCCGGTAATCTTCCGGAATTTCATGAATTGCATTTTCCAGTACTCGGCCAAGTTCTTTATTCATCGCCATTTTTTCATTATTGGTTGAATGATGAAAGAGGATAGTTGATTTTTCATTTTGAATATCGTCACTGATTATCTCATTTATAAAACTCTTTTTATGCTTTTTTTGATAGCATAAATTTAACATGATTCTTGTAAGCCATGTTTTAAAAGTAGAACGGTTTTCAAATTTTTTTAAATTACAATATGCATTGATGTAAGTATCCTGCATCAGGTCTTCTGTACTCTCGTGATTATATCTGTAGGACCTTCCAATTTTATAAAGAAACGGATCGTATCTTCTAATCAATATTTCGAACAACCTTACATCGCCATCATTTATCCTTTGTATAATTTCCGGATCAGAATATTTTTCAAATTGTGCGTCCAATGTTCATGATTTTTAATTTTATCAATAACCTTTTACTCAAGATAATTCTATTTTAGTACTAATTTACCTATCATGACAGTTGGATGAATCGTACAATAGTATGCTGCACTGTCTTCTACTACCCATTTCCAGGTTTTACCAGGCTCAAGAGTGTCCGAATAAAATTTATTGCCCTGGTATGATTTTACTGTGTGGGCTACCAAACCTTTATTAACCCAGATGACCGTATCCCCTTTTTTTACATTTAATACTTCAGGATTAAATTTCATCATGTTCATTGTTACGGTGTCCACTTTGTACATGCTCTCTTTAGTTTCTATTTGATTCGCTGTGGATTTTTTATCAGGTGAAGAGCAACTAAATAAAAAAAGTATTGGGAATAATAAACATACTCTTATTCCCGATACGGCTAATAATTTTCTCATTTTTCGAGGCTTTTCTGAACCATTTTAGCATGTTCCAGATGGGCTTTAAATAAGGGTACTGCACTCACTAACAAATCGTGTAATTGTTTGTTAGATGCATCAGGAATCAAGACATTTTCAACATCTCCGATTACAGCAGTGTGATAAGCAACTTCATTATCAACATAAGCTTTGTCAAATTCTTTTCCTGATTTTGAATTAAGCATTCTGCGTGTTTTTGCTGCCTGAACATTTAATGACTGGCTGGTAGCGTTATCTTTGGGCGTAACTCCCAGTTTATTAACTAACGCTACTGCCTCATCAATCACAGCTCCATGGTCTTTCTCCATAGTTTTTGCAAAATTAATTACTTCAGGATTTTTTGATTTCTTTATGGCGATTTTTGCATAATCAATATCAATTTGATTTGCAGTAACTGCGACAGAAGCAATTTCTGGGTCTGTAAGCTTTTGGCTTTGTTGTGCGCTTGCAGAAAGAGAAAGAAAACTTGTACTAAGTACCAACCATACAGCTGACTTAGTAAGAGAATTAATAATTTTCATGATATTTTTTGTTTATTTATAAGATTAGAGTGTGCCTTACTTTAAAGGTTACAAAAAGATTTTGAATGAGAAAAATCAAAATCTTTCCTATTTCTTTGTTTACTATAATAAAGCCTTTTTTTTGCCTATTATCACAATGCTAATTATATCCCTGTTAATCGTTTCATAAATCAAATAGCCTTATTTACGTATTCATTCGTTTTTTTTATCTTGCCCGAAAAAATAGAACGCATGAGAAATATTTTACTTGGTATTAATATCCTTTTGTTGGCTCTTGTTGGGTATTTGTATTATTTACATTTTCATAATAGTGAGAATAATACACACCAAAATGTAATGGCTTCTTCGGGAAATAATATAGATAATATTAAAGCCAAAGTGGCTTATATCGACCTCGATTCCCTTCAAAACAATTATGGTTATTACCAAAAATTAAAGCAAGATTTTGAGCGCAAACAATCACAGGCCAACGACGAGATTTCTGCGATGCAAAAAAAATATCAAACCCGCGCAATGCAACTTCAGCAAAAAGCAGCTACAATGAATCAGAAAGAGCAGGAAGCCGCGATGGAGGAAATGAACAAAATGCAGCAAGGCCTGCAGGTACGCAAACAAAATATTGACAATGAACTTTACAATGAGAATTCAAAAATGAAGGAAGATATTTTAATGCGTATCCAGAATTTTTTGAAAGTTTATAATAAAGATGGAAAATATTCTTACATTTTTTCTTATGAACCTGGATTTATGTTTTATAAAGATTCAACATTAAATATTACTCCTGATGTAATTGTGGGTTTGAATAAATTGGATTCTTCAAATAAAAAGTGATTCTTTGATTGTAAAATAAATAATTATCTTCAATCCCGTTTTACAAAAACGGGATTTTTTTATGGATGAACAAACTACCGCTTTTAAACCAAGCCTTCGGCTTATTGATGCTACAATGATTGTAGCAGGGTCAATGATCGGCTCCGGAATTTTTATTGTAAGCACAGATATTGTAAGAAACGTTGGCAGCGCTGGTTGGCTTACGGCCGTCTGGTTGCTTTCAGGATTAATGACCGTGCTCGCAGCGATTAGTTACGGCGAAATGAGCGGAATGTTTCCAAAAGCCGGAGGGCAATATGTTTATTTAAAAGAAGCCTATAATCCCTTGTTTGGTTTTTTGTATGGTTGGAGTTCTTTTACTGTAATTCAAACAGCAACGATAGCGGCTGTTGGGGTAGCTTTTAGCCGTTTTACCGCTTACATTATTCCGGAAGTTGGAGAAAATGTTTTCATTTTATCGATTGGAAATTTTCATATTTCTGCTGCGCAAATTTTAGCGATTGCGTTAATACTTTTCCTTACTTATACAAATACAAAAGGAATAAAAGGTGGAAAAATTATTCAAACCACTTTTACAACCGTTAAATTATTATCTCTTTTTGGATTGATTGTTTTGGGGTTTCTTATAGTAAAACACAGCTTCTGGCACGAGAACTGGCAAACAGGTTTTAATGCGGTTCAATTGCAAAAAGCCGACGGAGCATTTGTAAAAAATGGCAATTGGTTTCCAATTGGCGGAACGGTACTAATAGGAGCAATAGCAGCCGCCATGGTTGGTTCCCTTTTCAGCAGCGATGCCTGGAATAATGTAACGTTTATTGCCGCAGAAGTAAAAAACCCTAAAAGGAATATCGGGCTTAGCCTTTTTTTGGGAACTATGACTGTTTGTATTATTTATGTAATTACCAATCTTATGTATTTATACGTGCTTCCAATACACGAAATCGCATTTCCTGGCGGAGATAGAGTGGCTGTCGCGGCATCAAATGCTATTTTTGGAAATGCGGGGGCAATTATAATTGCGGTGATGATCATGATTTCAACATTTGGTTGTAACAATGGTTTAATTTTAGCTGGTGCAAGAGTTTATTATACGATGGCGCAGGATGGCTTATTTTTTAAAAAAGCCGGCAACCTTAACAAAAAATCCGTTCCGGAATGGGCGCTTTGGGCACAGGCAATTGTAGCATCCATATTATGCTTGAGCGGAGGATACAATGACCTGTTAGATATGATCGCCTTTGTCGTGGTAATTTTTTATGTGCTCACTATCATTGGAGTTTTTCTGCTTCGCAAAAGAAAGCCAGATATTGAAAGGCCATATAAAGCCTTTGGTTACCCTGTATTACCAGCGCTGTATATTGTTTTAGGATCAGTATTTTGCATTTTTTTACTCATCTTTAAACCGCTTTATACACTGTGGGGATTAGGAATTGTTTTGGCAGGCATCCCTGTTTATTACATTACAATTTCCGGTGAGAAAAAAAATAAATCAATTATTAAATGAGTTTGGATATCGATAATTTATTTGATGAGTTTACAAAAATCAAAGTAGCTGTTATTGGAGACGTGATGTTGGATACTTACTGGTGGGGAAATGTTGAAAGAATTTCACCTGAAGCGCCGGTTCCTGTGGTGGCTGTCAGTAAAAGGGAACAAAGAATTGGCGGCGCAGGTAATGTGGCATTAAATCTTCAGGCACTAGGTTCTTCAGTTGCTTTGCTTTCCATTTTAGGCGATGATGAAGATGGTGCTCAGTTAAAAAAACTGTTACAGGAAAAAAATATTGACACGCGCTTTATTTTAGAAAGTAAAAAAAGAATTACCACTAATAAAATAAGAATCATCAGCCGAAACCAGCACATGATGAGGCTTGACGCAGAAATGGTTCATGACATTGATGATGTTGATGAAAAAAAATTAAAAAATAAAATAGAAAAGTTTATAATTACAGAACGGCCAAAAGTTGTAATACTTGAAGATTATAATAAAGGTATCCTAACAAAAAATATTATCGAAAACACAATTTCATTTTGCAATAAAAATAATGTTTTAACTGCTGTTGATCCCAAAAGAAAAAATTTTTTCTCATATCAAAATGCAACACTTTTCAAACCTAATTTAAGCGAAGCAATTACAGGATTGAATTTATTGCCGGAAGAAATATCAAAGGAATTGCTTTCTGAAATTCATCTACAATTAAAAGAAAAACTGGGCCACCAGATTTCACTTATCACGCTATCAGAAAAAGGTGTTTTTTACCAGGAAAATAATAGCAAGGATATCATTTCTTCCCACCGAAGAAATATTGCTGATGTAAGCGGGGCAGGAGATACAGTGATTGCCGTTGCTTCGCTGGTTTATGCAGCTACTAAAAACATTCAACTTGCTTCCGAAATTGCAAATATTGCGGGAGGTGTCGTTTGTGAAGAAGTAGGAACGGTGGCAATAAATAAAGAAAAACTTTTAGAAGAATGTAAGAAGATGATTAAAATACGAAATTTTTTTTGAACATTTCTTCTTTAAACTACATTTAATAATCTGTGCTGGTTAAAAAAAATTTCTTTCAGAAGAGTAGTAAACGGATAAATAACAAGAATTTTTTTTCTATTCTAAATTATAAATCCCCCCTATTTGTTGCTTTGCTGTGAAAAAGCCGTGGCCTAACAAACCTCTTCATTAATGATTTTTAAAGTTTTATTTTTGTTCTGATTATTAACCTAAGAAAAAAATAATTTTTAATAATAATTCAATGCAGAAAATAGCAATAACAATACATGGTGGTGCAGGTAATATTCAGAAGGGGGATTTAACACCTGAAACAGAAGAAGCTTGCCTGAAAGCCCTTTCACTGGCTTTGGACACAGGATATGCGATTTTAAAAAACGGTGGCAATTCGATTGATGCAGTCAGAGAAGCAGTTGTGGTATTGGAAGACAATCCTCATTTCAATGCAGGGCGAGGGTCAGTTTTTACAAAAAAAGGTTTACACGAAATGGATGCAGCAATTATGGATGGCAAAACTCTAAATGCCGGTGCTGTGGCGGGTATTAGAAATGTGCGTAATCCTGTTGAGCTGGCGGAAGAAGTAATGTTGCATAGTGGCCATGTCTTTTTAAGTGGAAAAGGAGCGAATGATTTTGCAATAAAACAAGGAATTAAATTTGAGCCGGACGAGTATTTTTTTTCAAATGAGCGATACGACCAATGGCGCGAAATAAGGGATAGCGACTTATATAAATTAGATAATAAAAATGACAAATTAGTGGGTTTATCTGAAGATAAAAAGTTTGGGACAGTTGGCGCGGTTGCTTGTGACATCGATGGAAACATTGCCGCTGCGACTTCAACTGGCGGAATGACCAATAAAAAATATGGGCGAATCGGCGATAGCCCTATTATTGGAATTGGTACTTATGCCAACGATAAAACCTGCGCCATTTCCTGTACTGGCCACGGTGAAGTTTTTATTAAGGCCGTAGCCGCCTATGATGTTAGCAGCTTAATGGAATATAAAAATTACACTTTGGAAGAAGCGTGTAAAGAAGTGGTTTTAAAAAAATTAACCTCAATGAACGGAGTGGGCGGAATGATAGGTATGGATGCAAACGCCAATACATCTTTGGTTTTTAACAGTGCAGGAATGTATCGCGGATATATAAATAGCGATGGAGAAAAAATGGTTGCTATTTATGGAGATTGATTTAAATATTCAGCCAATAAACAAATTTGGAGAGCAGTATTTTATGAAGAAAATTGCATTAATTGTAGCAGCCGGAAATGGCTCAAGAATGAATAGTGATATCCCGAAACAGTTTTTGCTTCTGAAGAATAAACCGGTTCTATATTATAGTATCAAAGCATTTTTGGATTCTTATGAAAATATTGAGATTATTTTAGTTTTACCGTCAGAACATATTGCAAAAGGGCAAGAAATAATTGACGGATATTTCGATAGTTCAAAATTCAAAATTACGGCCGGTGGAAGAACGCGTTTTCACTCTGTTAAAGCCGGGCTTTCTCTAATAAACCATGAAGCGATCGTCTTTGTTCATGATGGCGTCCGTTGCCTGCTGACTTCAGGTATGATAAAAAGGTGTTACGAGTCAGCATTAGAATTCGGTACAGCTGTTCCAACAGTAGAATGCAGAGACAGTATGAGAATGGTTACAAAAAATGGAAATAAAATTATTGATAGAAGCAAAATAAAGTTTGTGCAGACTCCACAAACTTTTCACAGTAAAATTCTTTTGCCTGCTTTTGAAATTGATTATAAAGAACAATTTACTGACGAAGCTTCAGTAGTGGAAGCTTTCGGGTTGAAAATAAATTTGATGGAAGGAGAAGTTAATAATATAAAAATTACCACTCCACAGGATTTAAAACTTGCATCGCTTTTATTGCCGGAATAATTTGGCAATGGAAGAAAGCCTGTTCGTTTTTATCCCGGGGTATTTTTCTAAAAGGGCTCCAAAACTTTTATAAAAAAAAGCTATGCCTGAAGTATTGCTTCCCTCAAAATCAAGCGTCAGATTTTCACCGGCATGTTCTTTTATAAATTCATCAATCATTAAATGAGAAGCGCCGGAAGTTTTTCCATCAGGGTGGTTTCCTACTAAAATATAATATGCTCTTTGGTGTGAAAAAATCCAGGCAGACGATGCTACCAGTTTGCCTTGTGAGGAGTAAACTCCATAAGAAATTGCCCTTTTTATTTCTTTAAGAAATTCGAACAAATGAAAGAAGTTGTCGTAATCTTTTTCTTTAGTTTTTGAAAAGTCTTTTTCCTGGTTTTTTGCGAGACGAATCACTTCATCTATCGGAAGATTTTTCTTTACAATATTTCCAAACTGAACCGCTCTTTTAATATTTCGTTGATGGCTTTTTGCGTAATTAACTTTTAAGCTTTCATAAGAATTATTCAGAGGCAGAATATAATTATTTCTTTCATACATCGGGAATTTCTCTAAAGAAAATAAGTTGTCGCGGTTTAAATAAAAATCCCAATATTTAAATTTTGACGGAATATTTTCCAAAAAAGATTTTACTTTTTCAGATGAAATATGATTACCAAAAACACCCAGCGATGCAGTCAAAAAAGGTTGGTATAGATAATAGATCGAGTATTTTTTTTTCCAGGTAAGCGGCATTACCATTTCGTAATCATTCAACACAAGAGCATCCCAATTTTCACTCATCGCATCAAGGTAAAATGAATATGCGTAAATTAAACCATTATTGGAATTATCAATGCAATGATCCCATTTTACCTTATCAATATTCGCCTGCGGCAGGTAAGAAATTTTCAAAAGAAATTATTTTATTTTTTAAAAATAATGAGGCTAAAGATCCGGTAAACCTAAAAATTTATTTAAACGAAAATTTTGAATATCAATGCTAAAAGAAATAGTTTTCCAAAACCTGTTTTCAGGAATAGTTGATTTAAAATAATCAGAATAAATTTTACTATAAAGCAAAGGAAAATAAACGTTGAAAAGGTTTTTGTACAAAGAAATCTGCAAACCTGCATCATAAATAAATTTTCCAGTCGAAGGATTATTTTCCCATGCTTCCGCATAGGTTCCTATGTCCAAAAAAAGTTTTAAAGGAATTTTGAATGGAAGTGCCTGCAAAGGGTTGATTTTTTGTGGGATATCTGATGTTAAATTTAAAGACGCCAGCCAATCGTCTGTTTTTCCAATTTTATTCGAAAGTAAATCAGACCTCACTTTAAAGCCACCGTCGCGAATCATTATTTGTTGTGAAGCTGCCCCTTCGAATTCATTTCTCCCCACAAAATAATTGCTGTAAGTATAATCTTCATAACCATTTGCTCCGGTCATATTTAAGTGATAACGGTCGGTTTCAAATTGTTTATTAATTGTTTTGTCACCAAGATAAATAAATTTTCCAGCGAACAAACGCGCATTCATGCCTCCACCTTCGGGATAATTAAAAAAATATTTTCCTTCAAAAGAAAGCCTTATAAAATCGGTTGCCTGCTCAGCAACCAGTTTTGCAGAATAAGGATAAAGAACCCTTTGATTTTCCAAATCAAAACTTAATTGATTTAGGTATCGATTGGTTTTAGGATAATTAATAACATCCTGTTGCAACAGAGTATCTTTTTCAAAAGACAATGAGGTTTCCCGAATAAAATAAGTTTTCCACTGTATCCATTTTTTCATTGAGCTTGTAGCATTTTTATTTCTAAAAATGAGTTTAACGGAAGGAACAATTTTAGAGAAACCTAAATAATTTTTTGTCCCGGTTGAGTCCGTAAATTCATCCATCGAAAACTTTTCTGCACTTAGTGAGATTTCTGCTTTCCTTATTGCGCCGTAACTCATAATATTATAGCCAACCCTCGCAATTCCTGTAAAAGTTTTACTTCCTGTGGCGTATAGTGGAGCAACAAAAAAGTGGAATTTTGGTTCTGGTAAAGTATAATTATGCACCAATCCTCCGATCATTATTTTATCATAAACATTATGCCCAAAAGCCGGAGAAAGAAATAGATAATTGAATTTACCGGTATTATTTAAATTGAAAAGGAAATCTATTTTGAAAGTTTTCTTTGCTTGTGGTTCAAGGTTTCCCCTTTTTGATAATAAAGAGAAAATGGTGTCCACATTCTTTCTACTTACTTCTTCTATTACTTTTTTAAAATCTTCGGGATAAGGATGTTTAAATTTCCATCGATTGAAGTATTCATGCAGGCAAGTATCGAATACATTTTTTCCAACAAGAGCTTCCAATTTTTTCATCCACAACGCAGTTTTATAATAGGCAATTACATCATAATTTATTTCTGAAAAGTTCTGTGATGCAGTTTCAATTGGCTGGTCTTTTTTTGCGGCAATTTGTATTCGGTAAAATAAGTTTTCTTCATCTTCCGGAATTCTTTTTTCAAAAAAACCTTTCTGATTTCTATCGGGATATTTTAATTTTTTATAACGATTATCAAAATAAGTATTCATGCCTTCGTCCATCCATGGATACTGTCTTTCATTCGTTGCTAAAATTCCGTAAACCCAATTATGCCCTACTTCATGTTCAATCGTCATGTCCAACGATTCAGTGTCTTCTTCTGGTGAAATACTTGTAATGGTAGGATATTCCATACCACCACTAAAACCCATTTTAGCTTCCACTGCAGTTACACTTTTGTAAGGGTATTCTCCCAGCCATTTACTCCTTGTTAAAATGGCATCTTTAATATACTGAATACTATTTTTCCAAACAGGCAACCCTGAAGGAAGAAAAAAAGACCAAGCATCAACAACTTTTCCTGAAGGCAATTTTATTGTATCGTAACGAACTAAAAAACTGGTATCTGCAAACCATGCAAAATCATGAATACTATCCTGAATGTAAATGAGCGTTTTTGTTTTTTTAGGAATCGCCGAAATATCAGCTATGCTATTTATAGCAGTAATATGAGTTGGCGCGTTTTTCTTTGTGTTCCTGATTGGTTGATACCGTATTTTAATTTTTTTCTTTTCTTTAGATTTGGAGGCTTTCTCAATAGAAGGAATAGAACTTTTAATTACTGATTCTATTCTTTTAATACCCTCCAAATCATTCCCGGTTGCTTTTTCTTTCAGCCATTCTAATTCATTTTTGTTTTGCAATTCGCCTGTTGCAGCTACAACATAGTTTTCAGGCACAGTAATTTGAACATGAAAATTTCCAAATTCGCTATAAAACTCCCCCTGGTCAAGATATGGGAAAGGGTGCCATCCTTTGTTATCATAAACCGCTGGCTTTGGGTACCATTGTGTAATTTGAAAAGCTTTACCCACGTGCCCGCCACGGGAAAAATTAAAAGGAATTTTTTCATGAAAAGGAGTAGAGATATTTATAGTTTCTCCGGGAAGCAAAGCGGTTGGTAATATTAACTTCGCCACATCGATATATAAAGAATCATCTACAAGTACAGCAGTTTTGCCATTTACTTTAAAATTCAAACGATTGATATACCCTTTTTCGGGTTCACCACTAAAATAAAAACTGGTTCTTCCGAGTTTCAATAATTGTTCACTTAATGCTGTGCGGTCATTTTTATCTGCGTTTGGCCAAAGATGAAACCAGATATATTCAAGAGTATCAAGTGAATTGTTAGTATAACTCATTACTTCAAAACCATCCAAAGTATTTGTTGAATCGTTTAATGATACTTCAATTTTATAATTTACATTTTGCTGAAAATATTTTGTTTGGCCAAAACACAAAGTAAACTGAAAATAAATAAGAACAGAAAGAAGGATTTTTTTCAAAGCAATTATTTCATCAAATATAAAAAATAAAAACTTCTGACATTATTGAGCTATCTCATAAAGCCCTTTTTTCACTAAAATGTTAAAGAAAAATATTTTGGAGAATATAATATTATATGAAATAAAAGATTACCTTTATAGTTCGTTAATGGTTTAGTTTGTTTTTCTTTTGGCTGATGTTCTCCTTAAAGATTTCTTCAGTTCATTGTAGCTACTGATTCATTAATATTTATTATAATTTTTTAAACAAAAGTTTTTACAATGAACATTTACGTAGGAAACCTCAGTTGGTCAATGACTGATGACGATTTAAGCAACTTATTCAGCCAATATGGTACTGTTTCAAGTGCAAAAATTCTTAAAGAAAAAAATACAGGCCGGAGCAAAGGATTTGGTTTTGTTGAAATGGAAGACGATGAGGCAGCTAAAACTGCTATCGCTACATTAAATGAAAGCGAAGTTCAAGGCCGTAAACTAATTGTTAACGAATCACAACCAAGGCCAGAAGGTAGCGGCTTTAAGAGAAGCGGCGGTGGCGGTGGTTATGGCGGCGGCGGCGGTAGAAGCAGCGGCGGCGGTTATGGCGGCGGCGGTAGAAGTGGCGGCGGCGGTTATGGCGGCGGCAGAAGCGGCGGCGGCGGTTACAGTAAGAATTATTAAGAATTTTTTGATATCAGATTTTTAAATCCTTTTCATTTTTATGAAGAGGATTTTTTTTGCTAAAAATCATATATTTATTGAAAATTGCAGGGCCATCGTTAAATCTGCATTTCCAACATTTCAGATTTATTTAAAAGTTATTTCTAAATAAACAAAAAACCCTTCCTCTAAACAGAAAGGGTTTTACAATTTAATAATTTATTTATTTAGATCCTGAAATGTGCAAATGCTTTATTAGCGTCTGCCATCCGGTGAGTATCTTCTTTCTTTTTATAAGCTGCGCCCTCGCCTTTGCTTGCTGCTACTATTTCATTAGCCAGTTTTTCCGACATGCTGCGACCGTTTCTATCGCGGCTGTATTTAATAAGCCATTTAATGCTTAATGACACTTTTCTATCAGCACGTACTTCTGACGGAATCTGGAAGGTTGCCCCGCCAATTCTGCGGCTTTTTACTTCTACGCCGGGAGTTACATTTGTCAAAGCTTTTTTCCAAACCTCATAACCTTCATCACCAGTAATTTTGGAAACTTTATCAATTGCATCATAAAATATAGTGTAGGCCCCACTTTTTTTACCTTCCCACATTAAATTATTAACAAAACGGGTTACCAGTTTATCCTGAAATCTAGGATCAGGTGCTAACGGAAGTTTTTTTGCTTGTGCTTTACGCATTGTACTTTATTGATTTGTTTATCAATTTAAAATTGATAATTTGTTATTTTTTTGCTTTTTCTTTCTTGGTTCCGTATTTAGAACGGCTTTGTTTACGATCTTTTACGCCCGCAGTATCAAGGCTGCCGCGTACAATGTGGTAACGTACGCCTGGAAGGTCTTTTACCCTACCACCACGCAATAACACTATTGAGTGTTCCTGCAAATTGTGGCCTTCACCAGGTATATAAGCAATTACTTCAATTTTATTGGTAAGCCTAACTTTAGCTACTTTCCTCAAAGCTGAATTCGGCTTTTTAGGCGTTGTAGTATAAACTCTTGTGCAAACTCCTCTACGCTGAGGGCAGCTATCAAGCGCTCTGGACTTGCTTTTTGCTCTAATAATTGTTCTTCCTTTTCTTACTAATTGTTGAATGGTAGGCATTGTTTTTACCCTAATTTTTTTGGACGGCAAAGGTAAGTGCCGGTTTGTTAAATACCAAAATTATTTGACTACAGGTAAAAATGAATTCCAATAAAACAAAAATCAACATTTAAAGTTGGTTTACTAGTAATATTCTCGCTTTTTATTTTAATCTTTCTACTTAAACTTTTATCAACCAACCGTATTTATCTTCTGTCTTTCCTTCTTTTATGTCATTCAATTTTTGTTTCACTTCTGGCGCTATATCCCAATTTTCTGTATCAAAATCCATAATAAAATCCCTGTAACATAATTTTTTTATTAAAGAAATGGTGGCAGCAGTCCCGGTTCCGAATAATTCCTTTAAATTCCCTTTTTTATAAGCACTAATAATTTCATCTATACTTAATGGCCTTTCTTCAACCTCAATTCCCTTATCTTTAATTAATGTGATAACACTGTCTCTTGTAACCCCGGCAAGGATTGTATCTTCCAACGATGGAGTGATTGCCTTATTACCAATAATGAAAAATACATTCATTGTTCCGCATTCCTGAACATACTTATGTTCAATTGCATCCATCCATAATACCTGGTCGTACCCCTTTTTTTTCGCTTCTACAGTAGCATGCATGGCAGCTCCATAATTTCCTGCGTTTTTTGCAAAGCCTACTCCTCCGGGAGCCGCTCTAACATATTTTTCTTCTACATAAATTTTCATTGGCGCACTATAATAAGGGCCTGTTGGGCTTAAAATAATCATGAATTTATAGGTCAGGCCCGGTTTCACACCTATTGCATCATCAGTGCTAAACATAAAAGGCCGTATGTAAAGAGAATGCTCTGGCTTATTTGGAATCCAGTCCTGGTCTAGCTTTACCAGCTGCTTCATTCCGTCCATAAAAATTTCTTCCGGCACTTCCGGCATTTCCATTCTTTGTGCCGATATATTAAATCTTTTAAAATTATCCTCCGGCCTGAAAATAAAAGGTTGCCCTTGCTGATTTTTATATGCTTTTATTCCTTCAAAAATCGACTGCCCATAATGAATTGCAGAGCAGGAAGGCTCAATTGTAATTGGTTGATACGGCTTTATTTCTGCTAAACCCCATTCTCCATTTTCGTAAATGGCTTCCAGCATGTGATCTGTAAAATATTTACCAAAGGGAATATTATTCAGATCCAAAGAAGAGAGCTTACTTTTTGTGTTTTTTGTAATTTTAAAATCTTCTGTAGCGGTCATAATCTTTAAATTTGCTACAAAGAAACGAAAAAAAAGGAGGTAATTAAATTAATGAGTTTGGATAATATTCAAATTTCTGGTCAAACCTGTGAGATATTATTTAAGCATAATCTCATTGCAGGCACAACATCTGAAATTATAGCTGATTCCCTGATAAAATCAAAAATCAGAAGTATAGGTGATAATCAAAAGCAAATCCTTTTTTTAGTTAACAATTCAGAGGCTCCGTTTCTACCTGAAGAGGAAATGGCACTTTTAACTAATTTAATTACTGCGTGCAAGCTTTCAATGGCCGATATTGCTTTGGTTAATTTTAATTCAAACAAAAAGCCCTACGAGAATTTCAACGAACAGTTTAAGCCAAAGAAAATATTAATTTTTGGAATTGAGACAACTGAGCTCGGGCTGCCCTTTGCTATCCCCTATTTCCAAATACAACCATTTCACCAACAATTTTACCTATCGGCTCCTTCTTTAAAAGAGTTTTTAAATAATAAAAATTTAAAGATGGAATTGTGGGTTTGCCTTCAAAAATTATTTCTCTGAAATGAAAACTATCATATTTGCCACCAACAATAAAAATAAAGTTGAAGAAGTAAGAGCTATACTGGATAAGGAGTTTAAAATTTTATCATTAAAAGAATCAGGAATTGATATTGATATTCCCGAACCTTTTGATTCATTGGAGGAAAATGCACGCGAGAAAGCAAACGTAGTTTTTAATTTAAAAAAACAAAATTGTTTTTCAGAAGATACAGGGTTAGAAGTAGAGGCTTTGAATGGAGCGCCAGGCGTAAAAAGTGCAAGGTATGCAGGAGAGGAAAGATTATTTGAAAAAAACATTGATAAACTTTTAAGTAAATTAGCAGGAAAAGCAAATCGAAAAGCACAGTTTAGAACGATAATATGCCTTATCAGTAAAAGAGAAGAGAAATTTTTTGAAGGAATTTGCCATGGTACTATTATTGCTGAAAGAAGAGGCAATTCGGGTTTTGGGTACGACGCCATTTTTATTCCGGACGGATCAGAAAAGAGTTTTGCAGAAATGGATATTGGAGAAAAAAATATGTTTAGCCACCGGAATAAAGCTATGAAAAAGCTTATTTATTATTTGAAAAATAATCCTATATCTTAAAGAAAGATAAATTTAGAAAAACATTATAATAATTGACTGCAGCAAGCAACCATATACCTTCTGAAAGCGACTTAATAAATGGTTGCATAAAAGGTGACGCTCAAATGCAGAGATTGCTTTATGATCAGTTTTCTGCCAAAATGTACGGAGTTTGCCTCCGCTATGCGGAAAATACTGAAGATGCAAACGATGTGATGCAGGAAGGTTTTATAAAAGTTTATAAAAGTTTATCTAAGTTTAGGGCAGAGGGGTCTTTTGAAGGATGGATACGGCGTATTTTTATAAATACCTCCATTGAACATTTTAGGAAAAAAGTAAAGTTATATAACGTAACCGAAATACAGGAGAACACAATTGAAGATTCAGAATTGGACGTTTTGGATTCCTTAGCAACAAAAGATATTTTGAACATCATAAATAAATTATCGCCAGGATACAAACAGGTTTTTAATATGCACGTGGTAGAAGGATATTCTCATAAAGAAATTGCGGATTTACTTGGAATTACCGAAGGAACAAGTAAATCGCAACTGGCGAGGGCAAAAGGAGTTTTGAAAAAAATGATAGAAGCGGAAAAAGGTAATAAGAATCGCGATTAGTTATTGATAAACCTAGAATTTTTTAGAATAATAAAAGATGCAAAACTTTAAAAATAAACTTTATAATTATGAAACTCCTCCCCCGGATGAGATTTGGAATAATATTTCAGAAGGGATGAAAGGTGAAAAAGTGATCAACATTTCGCATTATAGAAAGTCGAAGTTTATTTTTTATGCCGCTGCCGCTGCGATTTCTTTAGTAATTATTTTTTTAGGTTCCTTAGTTTTTAAAAATGAGAAAACTTCCAGTTCCAGCGAGAACATTGCTGCAAGGGAAAAAAATATATCTCCTCAAAAAATGAAAGATTCTATGTTTCTAAATCAAAAAATATTAGAATCGATTATTCATAATCCCAAAGAAAAAAAAGAAATTGTTTCTAACGATTTAAACCAAATAAACATTCACACAAAATATCTTACAATTGAAGGGCCAAACGGAAGACCGGTCAAAATTTCCCCAAAAGTAGCTACATTGATTGTTTATGCTGACAAAGAATTTCCACCACGGCCAGTTTGGAGTGACAAGATTTGCAAATGGCAACAGATAATGCTAAGCAGCACTATTCCACCCACTTCTGCTGGCCTCGCAGATCTTGTACAAAATGCTTCTAACAACGATAAGTTGCAATAATATTTAAGATTTATATGGCTCGCCTAAAAATTGAACTTCCTCAAGGGGAAATTGCTTCCTTTTCAATTTCTGTTCGAATTACTGATATCAATTATGCCAATCATTTAGGAAATAATGCTATTGTTGAAATTATTCACGAGGCTCGTGTTCAATTCTTAACCATGCATGGATTTACAGAATCTAATGTTGCCGGAACCTCACTCATCATGAGTGAACTTTTGGTAGAATATAAAAGTGAATCTTTTTATAAAGATATTTTGGATATAACACTTTATTGCGGGGAAATATCACGGGTATCGTTTGCGCTTTTTTATAAAATTTCTACAAAACGAAACCAGCAGGAAATATTAATTGCATTAGCCAAAACAGGAATGGTTTGTTACGATTATACAATAAAAAAAGTAAGTTCTGTTCCTGAAGAATTGAAATCAATTCTTGTTTCATAGCAAATAAGAAATCAACTTATTTGTTTGTTTACTGGTAAATTTTATAGAATCAGGAATTCCAAATCTTCCAGCTTTCTTCAGCCTGTATAGCAAGCATTTGTGAGCCGTTTTCAATAATAGCGCCCTGTTTTTCGGCCAAAGAAAGAAATAAAGTTTTTGGTGGATTATAGATCAAATCAAAAAAATAATGCTGGCCCGATACAGACTCATATGGCAAAGGTGGGCATTCATTTATATTGGGAAATGTTCCGAGAGGAGTTGTATTAATCACTATTTTAAACTCCGTCATTTTTTCTTCAGAAATATCTTCATAAGAAATTACAGAAACTGATTGATTCTGACGGCGCGAAACTTTTAAAAAATCAATACCTAATTTTATTAAGATAAAAGCTACTGCATTGGAAGCGCCGCCAGTGCCGAGAACCAACGCTTTTTTATGAAATGGTTTTAAATAAGGGGAAAAAGATTTTTCAAATCCAGTAACATCTGTATTAAAACCAAACCATTTTCCTTCTTTTATTTTGATACAATTGCAAGCGTTAATTTGCCTGCATTCATCAGACATCGCATCGAGAAAAGAAATAATTTCTGTTTTGTAAGGAATGGTAATATTTAAACCTTTCAGCTCAGGATTTCTTTTTAAAATGGGAATTTCTTCATGAATATTTTCTATTTCAAAATTGCGGTATTGGCAATCATGAATATTTTCATTTTGAAATTTTTCAGAAAAGTATTTTTCAGAAAATGAATGGCCTAGTGAACGGCCAATTAAGCCGTAGGTTTTCATTATGCATTTTCTTTATCAAGGTAAAGATGAAAGGTATCGCCGCGAAGGCCAATACGCATCGCTTCCAGTGGAATGATTTCTGAAGGGGCTATATTACCTAAATTGGCATTGCATCCTACCAATTCCAGAAAATAAAGTTGCTGTGCTTTTTGTGGTGCTTCCCAAAGAATTTTTTCCGCTGGTATACGGGTTAAAATTTCGTTTACTAAACCCTGCCTTACTTCTCCGCTATCTCTGTACAAGCCTACGTTCCCCGCTTCACGGGCTTCCGCTATTACATAAGACGCTCCTGCTTCGAGCTCGGCATGCATTTGCTCAATCCATTTATAGGGCGGCATAATATTCGCGGCGTCTTTACTTCCTACTTCGCTTAAAACCGTTCCATATTTAATTAATTTTTCAATGTATCCGCATTTTTCAGTATGTGGAATGGTGATGCTACCATCGCTCACTTCCATATAAGTAACATCAAAATCTTTACAAAGATTAATATAATCGTTAAATTGGTTTCTTATTAAAAATGCTTCAAACAAAGTGCCTCCAAAATAAACTGGAATATCAAATGATTGATACAATTCAATTTTCTCACGTAGATTGGGAGTAACATAAGCCGTTCCAAAACCAAGCTTAATAATATCAATATGTGGATGGGCAGCGCTGATTAAATTCCTGGCTTCTTCAAGGCTGAGGCCTTTATCCATTATCATGGTAATACCATATGTCCTTGGCTTTTCAACCCTTTTAGGAATTTGATTAAGATTAAAATTCATTTTTTGCTTTTGAGATGGGCAAATATAGTTGGCTCTTGCAAAGATGTAGAAAAAACTTTAAACAGCGTGCAAGTAATTGATTTGTAGTATAATTTTTATTTCTTTTTCTTTTTAATTAAATATTTATGATGGCTGATGATTTCAGCAATAGCCGGATTTTGTAACAATGAAGGATTCAACTGGACAAATTGTTTTACTAAAAATGGTGCTTCGTTTATTGCCAAATGAAATTGCAATATTGCTTCTTTTGATTTGTTCAGTTCAAAAAGTATTGCAGCTTTATAATAAGTGAAAATGGGTTTATCACCTGTATTTTTTTGGGCATTGTAAACCTGTTCTAATGCCTCTTCAAAATATTCTGAATCATAAAGGCATTTAATTAGTTCTTTCCAACCTTTTACATTTTTAGGGCGCGCTTTTATAAAACGGGTAAAGTGTATTACTGCATCTTTTATTCTATCAAGTTCCATAAAACAAAGTGCAAGGGAATAATAAACCTCAGGGTGGGATTTGCTAATATTAAGGGAACTTTCAAGATTTTTTATGGCGCTGTCCCAATAACCTTCCTGCATATAAGTTAAGGCTATTTTATAATACAACTGGCTCCTGGTTGAATTTAAATGAACTGCCTTTCGATAATTAAACCTCGCTTGGGCGGGGTTTTTCAATTTTTCGTAGCAATAACCGATGGCCTCATAAATGACATCCTCCGGCATTCCAAGTTCTAATACTTTCTGCAACGCTTCTATTGCATCCCTGTATTTTTTTAATCTCAGAAAAGCATCTCCTAAATTGCGGTAAGCGTAATCAAATTTTTCGTCTATCGCGATTGCGTACGAATACGCATCGATTGCCTTTTCATATAATTTCAATCCCATATAAGCAGTTCCCAGGTTGAACCAAGCCAAATGAGAATATGGAAAATCATCAATAATTTTATGGTGCAGTTCTATGCTTTCTTCATTTCTTCCAGTATAATCTGTCCAAAAACAAATTTTATAAAGTGCCTCTTCATTGTTAGGTTCCTGTTCAAGAATCAGCCGAAGGCAATTAAAAACTTTTTCAAAATCTTCGTAATCGTCATACACATCAGCCAGTTCAAAAAGCAATTCTATTTTGTCTTCCCCTTCAAAAACTATCACAGCTTCTTCCAGTAAAGCAGCGGCTTTTTCCTGAAAATCCAATGCGAGGAAAGCATCGGTTTTTAGAATATAAATATTTATATCATTGCTATCGAGCACTTCCGCTTTGCTTAAATATTCAAGCCCTTCATGGTATTTTTGTAACGCAATTAAAATGTCTGCTTTTTTTACAAACAAATTAGAAGAATATGGAAACTGGCCAATCGCAAAGTTTGCAGCTTCCAATGCCGCAGGTAAATCTTCGTTTTCATCAAAGTAATCAATCAATTGCTGAAAAGACTCTTCTTCAATAAAACTAAATTTCTTTCCGTTTTTAAAATTATGATATTGCCGTAGCAGTTCTTTCATTTCCTCTCTTTCCTGCCGATAAGGGTTTTCTTTCATAATCTTTTAGCTTATTATACAAAGTACTGATTATTTTAAAATAAAACCAATTTTGATATATTATCGTAGTTTAATGAAATATGTGATGAATGGCTTCGTTTTATCATAATAGTTTCTTAATTTTGCATTAATAATAAAACTTTCACAATTTCAATGACAAAGTATTCCAAAATAATAGCGGTTATAGTGCTGGTTACTGGAGTATGCCTTTTTGCTTTTGCAGACAGAGGAGGTTTTGTGAAAAAGAACAGAACCCGCCTGAATATTGAAACAAACGGTAACTTGAAAAATTCTATTCCGTTTAATTTAAAGTCGGGGCTCACTTACCGGGGAAGTTTTTTTACCAATCAACAAATTATTGGTAATAGTATGGTGAGCGAGGCATATGTTTCTTATAAAAAAGGAAATACTGTTTATATTTTGCCTTATAAACAAAAAATATTAATTCCTGAATATTCTCAAAAGAATGGATATAAATTGATAATAAGATCAAGAAGATAATTTAAAAAATATTTTCAAAAATATCAAAAGCCTGCAATTGCAGGCTTTTGCATTAAGTAAAAATAAGAATCCACTTTATAAGTTTGTTTACTGGAAAAAAATTAATTGATAAACTATTACTTTGATTTTGTTTCATCATAAGTAAGAACCCTGTAACCTGATTTTGGAATTTCAAACTTAGAAGATGGAACAGGATTATAGTTTATGGAAGCCAGCGTAAATTTCAAAATCATTTTACCCGATTGCATTTCGTATTGAACAGGTAGGCCAGGCAATGTTTTAAACTGTGCATCGTAGGATTTATTAGCCATATTTACTTCAGATGTATAATAAACTGTAAAACTTTCTCCATTCTTTAATTTAGCAATTGCCTTTTTGCAGCTAAAGCCAGCAATATTTTCAGTAGCACCGGTGTTTTCGAATATAATGCCTTCATATTTACTATTGTTTTGTGTCCAGTTTTGTGAAGTAAGTGTTATCATTAATTTCTGGCCACTATAATCTTTTAAAATTACGCCACTTCCTGTAGAAGCATTATAAATAGTTGCTTCGCTGCCAAGGCTGCTTATCAATTCAGTCCTGCTCATCATACCTTTTAAATAAATAGTGGTAGTGGCACCATCGAACATATCAGCAATTTTAGGTTCCCCACTTCCTGTTTCTACGGACATATTATAAACCAGTGTTCCTTCAGTAAATGATTTCTGAGCAGTGGTTGAAGATGAAATCAAAACAAATGAAAAAAGAAATATAATAAATAAGGATTTCATAATAAGTTTATTAATTGATAGTAATTCAGTGATAAAGATATTATTATCCCATTAATAGTTGCAACCTGGTTACTTTTTCTTTTTTAAAGAATCGCTTTTCTCCTTCATAGATTTTAATTTCGCATTTGATTCCTGCATGGCCGCCACCTTTTCTGACCACTTGCTCTTGGCAACAGGTTTCTTTTTATTTTCCTGCAGCTTAGCCATTATTTTATCATGGTCTATAATGTATTTTTGAATCACTAATTGGATGATCAATGTGATAGTATTTGAAACGGTATAGTACCAGGTAAGAGCGGCAGGCATACGGTTAAAAACACCTATTAATACAATTGGGAAGATATATGGGAGATACTTCATTACAGGATTACTGTTGTCCTGCATATTGCTCATACCATACACTGATATCAACATGCTTGTTATCGCAGCAGTAATAGTGAATAAACTTATGTGGTCTCCATAGAAAGGGACATTGAATGGAATGTGGTAAATGGAATCATAAGTAGAAAGATCCTTTGCCCATAGAAAACTTTGTTGCCTAAGAGCGATATTCGAGTTGAAAAAATCATATAGAGCAAAGAAAATCGGAACCTGGAATAAAGCAGGAATACACCCACCTAAAGGATTAACACCAGCGCTTTTGTACAATTTCATTTGTTCCATCCCAAATGCCTGCTTATCGTCCTTGAATTTTCCCTTTAAAGTTTCCAATTCAGGTTTTAATAATTTCATTTTAGCTCCACTTAAATAACTTTGATATGTAAGTGGCGAAATCAATAATCGGATGATGATGGTAAGTAAAGCAATTACCAATCCGTAACTGGCAATTTTGCTGGATAGAAAATCAAAAACCGGCATGATAAAGCCTCTGTTAATGTATTTTACAAAGGCAAGAATTCCACTTCCAAGAGGAACCATGTTATACATTTGATTTCCGTACGACTTTAATATTTTATAATTGCTGGGGCCATAAAATAGTTCCAATGGAACAACAGCATCATTGCCTGCCGGAAGGCTTAATTTTAAATTAGCAGTGGCTGTAGCAATGGTATGCAAACTGGTGTCTTCGGGCGATTGCCATTTTATTTCACCAGAATTAAATTTGTTTTTTGCAACAATTGCAGCAGCAAAAAATTGTTGATTTAATGCAAGCCAGTCAAGAGGTTGATCGAATTTTTTATTATCGTCCTTACCTTTTACAATATGTTCAAAGTCATAGTCACCATTTTCTACAAATGAAATATGAGATTGTTGTGTTTCCCAGTTAATATCTTTTTCTTTCTGAATGGCCTTTGCCTGCCACAATAAATCGATGGTATTTTGAGGTTCTAACTGATTAGCTCCATTCAGTTTTATATTAAACCCAATCATATAATCATCAGGTTTAAAAATATACTGATGTTGGATTGATTCCCCAGAATTGGTTTGTAAAGTAAATGTGATAACCTGGCTGCTATCTGAATTTAATTGAATAGCCGAGGGTGTAAAAAGAAGATCGGAAGTTAGAAAGATTTGATTGTTTCCAGTATGCACAGGGTAAGAAATATTATTAAAGCTTCCATCCTGCAGAACAAGTGGACTACCATCAAAGGTTTTAAAATTCTTTATTAAAATTTCTTTTGGCTGGCCGCCCTTATTAGAAAAAGTTATTTTCAGCAATTTATTTTCTACCGTAATTAATTGTTCTTTTACGCTGGAATCTTGTTTGAAAGCTGAAGCTAAAGTATCTTTTTTTGCAATAACAGAATCTTTATATGCTTGCATCTTTGCTGTTGTATCCAGCTTAGGTTTCAACCTGTCAAGAGAATCCTGTATATGTTGCCTTTGCTGTTCAGCGGCCATTTGGCCCTCTCTTGAATAATAGAAGTACCCAATAAATAAGAGAGCTAACAATGCAAAGCCTATGACCGAATTTCTATCCATACCCGTTTTTAAAATTAGTGTGCAAATGTACGCAAAACTTATAGTTAGCGATTTAGAAATGATACTATAAATAAAAATGCCCCCGCTTAGGAGGGCACTATGTCAAATTTAATAATCTATTTTTTTGAAGAGGGCGCTTTTGCATCTACGGGAGCAGCTTTCGCAGGAGCGGCTTTTGCATCAGCAGCAGGAGCAGTTGCTGCAGCAGGGGCTGCTTTTGACTCTTCTTGTTTTAACTGGCGCGTCATGGTTACAGACGCAATCGGAATTCGCGGTGAATTCATTACTTCCATATTTTCAGGCTTTACGTCCTGGACCCTGATGTTTTCATTAAGCTTCAAATTTGAAATATCCACTTCGATATTTTCCAGTAAATGGCTGGGAAGTGTTTTCACCTTTAAAGATTTTATTTTCACTACTAACTTCCCTCCTTCTTTCACTCCTTCAGGAACACCCGTAAATTTTAAAGGAATATTTACCGTAACTTTTTTTTCTGCAATCAATTCTAAAAAATCCACATGGATCAATTGGTCGCTCACTTTACCAAATTGTAAATCCTTTAAAACACATTTATAAGAATTGCCATCAACAGCAATATCTGCCAACATAAAATCCGGCGTATAAATGATGTTTTTAAAAGCTGATGCCGGAGCAGAAAAATTGATTTCTTTTGCACCTCCGTAAATTACAGCTGGCACTTTTTCCTCAGAGCGAAGTTGGCGGGTGGCTGATTTGCCAAATTCGGTCCTGAGTTGTCCTTCGATTGTAATTGTTTTCATTGTTAAATTTTTTTAATTTTTTTTGAGGCGCAAAGGTAGGGGTTTTAGTTCAAAGTTTAAAGTTCATAGTTAGTAGCAACAAGCATAGTTGAGGAATTCAGTAAAAGAATAAGCACTTATTTTCCAATTATGGCCTCAGCTACCCACATTTAACTTCGAAATAGAAATCTGAATTAAAAGTTGGTTTACTGGAAAGCTGCAAAGGCCTAATTGCTAAAATCAGGAAAATCAATTAATGAACTAATTAGACATATTCTTTTTATGCATTTTACTTCTTATAAAAAGGCTGTTAATGCTTTTATTTTCAACCGCATTCCGGATAGCCACCGCAAAAAGGTCAGCTACTGATACGACTTTTATTTTATCAATCCGTTGTTTAATTGGAATCGTATCACAAACTACTAATTCTTCCAACACACTGTTTTCAATATTCCCATAAGCATTATTGCTTAGTACAGGATGAGTACAAAATGCGCGAACACTTCGCGCTCCTTTTTCTAATAATAAGCCGGCGCTTTTACAAAGTGTTCCTCCCGTATCGCAGATATCATCAATTAATACAATATCCCTGTCTGTGACGTCTCCGATAACTACCATGCTTGCAATTTCGTTGGCTCTACGCCGGTGTTTATCGCAAATAACCATGTCTACTTCAAAATAACTGGCTATTTCTCTTATCCTGTTAGCGCTACCAACATCAGGAGCGGCAAAAGTGAGATTTTGGAGATCAAGGTCCTCAATATAAGGTATATAAATCGCTGAAGAATCCAAATGGTCAACAGGTATATCAAAATAACCTTGTATTTGCGGAGCATGTAAATCCATTGTTATAATTCTATCAGCACCCGCCGCCACAAGCATATTGGCCACTAATTTTGAACCGATAGCCACACGGGGTTTATCTTTCCTGTCCTGACGCGCATACCCATAATAAGGAATCACTGCTATCACCTTATAAGCCGAAGCACGTTTGGCCGCGTCAATCATTAACAATAATTCCATCAAATTATCTGTAGGAGAAAAAGTACTTTGTATTAAAAAAACAAATTGGCCGCGAATACTTTCGAGGTATTCAACCCCAATTTCACCATCACTGAATTTTTGAATATTTATTTTCCCCAAAGGTTCTCCAAATCTAAGTGCAATTTGCTTTGCAAGGTATTGAGAACCGGTTCCCGAAAAGAGTTTTACGTTAGAATGCATATTTTATAATTGTGGAGATAATTAGTTTAGCGAAATTATAATTAATATTTTTGGAAATAAACTCTAACTCATGAAAAGTACTAACAAACCATCCACCTCCATAAAAAACTGGGCTGCAGGCGACCGGCCGAGAGAAAAACTTTTATCGAAAGGAAAGGAAAGCCTTAGCGATTCAGAACTCCTTGCGATATTAATCAATAGTGGCAACGGAAAAGAAAGCGCTATTGATGTAGCCAAAAAAGTGTTGAGATTAGGGGACGATAACCTTGATGAATTAGGAAAAGTTTCTATCAAAGATTTGATGTCTATAAAAGGAATTGGAGAAGCAAGGGCTATAACAATTGTTGCAGCTTTAGAACTGGGAAGAAGGCGCCATGGGTCTGATTTTCTTGTAAAAAAAAGGGTTAGTTCAAGTTCTGAATTAGCTGGCTTTTTAAAAGCTTCCTTAAAAGATTACCCTTATGAAGTTTTCGCAGTCGTTTTTCTAAATATTTCAAATAAGGTAAAACATTTTGAAGTGATAAGTAAGGGTGGAGTAAACCATACCATTGCTGACCCCAGAATTATTTTTTTAAAGGCACTTGAGGTTCAGGCAACATCTTTGGTCCTTTGCCACAACCACCCTTCAGGAAGCCTGATGCCAAGCACTGCTGACCAGGAACTGACTTCAAAACTTAAAAGTGCGGGTAAACTTTTAGATATAAAAGTAATCGACCACCTTATTGTGAGTGATGAAGGATATTATAGTTTTGCTGACGAAGGATTAATGTAATTTTACAAAAAGTGAAAAATAAATTGGATAATACATTTCGATTAACCTTTTTTCTTTTTATATAATTGCTCAATATCATTTTTATCCTTAAACCTTCCCACCACTTTTTTTATTCAAACAGATGATTAAAATGGAAAGACCGGATTTTTAAATTTCCTGGCCTTAAAAAGTACTTTCTTTATAAGCATTATCAAAAACTAATCCTTTTACGTCACTCATAATTTCAATTCTATTAGGCTCTCTTCCAATTCCCCATACTTTAAATTCATCGCCTAGAAATTCACTTTCAAAAAAAAAGGTGCTCCGAATTCATTCAGCGCCAATCACTGCCTACCCTCCAACCAGAATATATTTTATCTCATTGTTATTAAGCGCCTGAATAAAATCCTGAAATCCTTATTAAAAAGATTAGCCGTAAGGAGGTTTACGTTTGTCAGTAATTTTTAGGTCGACTTTATCAAAAGGAGTGGTGCAACCGCTTCCTCAAAGGTGGTTATTATACTATCCTATCCAATGTGTATTCTTTATCTTTCATTTTCCAAGTGTGAAGTAATAAAAAAACTTATGCCTGGGCTGTAGGGCCACCAAAATTCATAGGTAATTCTACCGCTTCTATATCCTGGATAGTTCCATTTGTGGCTTCAAACTTCTTTACATTCTCAATCATGGCCTTCATGAAGCGTTTGGCATGCGATGGTGTAAGAATGATCCGGCTTTTTACTTTGCTTTTGGGCATTCCCGGCATTACATTCACAAAGTCAACCACAAACTCAGCATGGCTATGGGTAATAATAGCAAGATTGGCATATTGCCCTTCTGAAACTTCTTCTGATATTTCAATGTTTAACTGGTTAGGTGCGGTGGGTTGATCGGGCATAATTTTTTTTTCCAAAAGTAAACCAAACAGCGGGGCTAATAAAATAAAATCACTTATTGATTTTAAAGAAAACAAAAAGCATAATATTTGTCCGTTTACTGCAAATACAGATAATTAAAGAGGCCATCTTTTCAGATGGCCTCTTTACCAAACAGATTAATATTAATTTACCTCGGGCCTAAATATTTAAGGGTAGCTTTATAAGTTCTCGGGCCTGAGCCACCAAGATAAGAGCCACTTACATAAAAAGTTCTCGTAGCCGGGTCATAATGATCGGTATTCGGTGTGGGGGTAGTTGTCCCGTTAAAATCTTCTATCAGCGAATTATCAGCATTAACGGTGATGTCCAGTTCCGCACCAAAACCACCGATTGATGTATTCGTCGGATACATTGAAACGCTACTAATCCCGGCTGTTACTAATTCTTGAGTAATACCTTTTGAATAGTCCCAAGTCAAAACTCCATATGCCGGATGAGTGAATACACCACTTGAGGCGTATTTTCCATCATATTGATTCTTCGCTCCTACATTTATCAGCAAGTGGTTCCAGTTACTAATTGGTAAAGACGAATTCACAATTGTTATAGGCAAAATATAGTTATGGCCAGACTCAATCTTAGATGTAAGAATCATAATGGGCACAGAATCTTCTCGGTGGCCAGGATCTATTGTTACAGCAAAAGAAGGAATCTGATAAGCACTATCGGGCAACAGTTCAAATGGGCTGTAATCCGGCGGGTAACTGCTATCATCAACCGTATTGGTTGAATCTGCAGCTAAATAAGCAGCTTGAGCTGCTTTAGCTATTGAATCCTGAGTGAAATTGTATTGGTTAAGATAAGCAGAATCAACACCTATAGTTGCAGTTACAGTAGAAGTGGGTTTATTTACAGACGCTACATTTACTACCGCATAATAAGTTGTTGGAGTAGTAGACACATCAAAAGATGCTGCAAACGGCTTATTAGTATACTTAGCTGCGAGAGGAAGTTCTACCGCAGGAGCCCCTTTCGAGAAATCCTCATAATATTGATTATTCTTCAGGCAAGATTGAAGGGCGAAAACCAACCCTACAATTAACAGTATCCTGAAATATTTATTTTTTGTATGTTTCATTTTGTTCAATTTTAATTTTATAAGGTAATCCCTTTATAAATAAATATTATTTTATTTCATCCAAAATACCTTGGTGCTTTGAGGGTCATTTCCCTTAGCAACTGCGGCTTTATAATTATCCTGGTTAGTGTTTTGTTCAGAAGTTGGGTACATTAACTTAGTCGGGATAGCCCTGCTATTACCCGGAAATTTTGTTAAAGGCAAAATTGTAGCATTAGGGTAACCGGTGCGACGGTATTCTGTCCAGGCCTCAAAAGGATTCATATCAGCCAGGGCTGCCCATTTTTGAACAATGATATTTTGAATACTCACAGTTCCTGCGTTAGCAGCAATATAAGTTGCCGCATCAGCATCTGCATCGGCTACATTATCGCCTCCAGCAGTATATAAATATTCAAAAGATGCTGTGATACCGCTTTCGTATAAGGACTGAGCATCACCACTTGTCCAGCCTCTGAATGCAGCTTCAGCCTGTAAAAAATAACTCTCAGCCGCGGTCATTAATGGCACAGATGCGTTAAAGCCAGGCATTACACCATGGCCTATTCCAACAGTACCCTTGGTTCCTTGTGCAGAAGCAGCATCCCTATCACCATAATAAACACCGTCATAATCTCCAAACACAGGATCCACTTTGGAAAAATCAGAAGTGCTTGGGTCAGAATTATCAGGAGCATATGCGAAGAAAAGGCGAGGGTCATTTTTGGACTTAAAGAAATCTACAGCAGCCCCTCCGCCACGAAGGTAATTATAACCATCTGAATATAAACTTCCACCGGGGTCCACTCCATAACTGGTCCAATAAGGGTTTTGTTTCCCGGCAGTATTCAAGTAACCAGGGTTTATCAAAGCATCCTCGGTTAAATATCCGATAGAAGCGGTTTTCGCTATTTCAGCCTGTGCATCGGATGCAGAAATAATATTTGACTGCCTTATGATAAACCTGAGTTTTAATGTATTAGCAAATTGAGCCCAAAGGGTCATATCGCCCCCAAACATAATATCATTGTTTCCTAAATTAGTAACCGTAGCGGGAGCATTAGTAATCAGGTTAATCGCGTTGTCCAATTGTACGATACTGGAATCATAAATAGACTGGCCGTCATCATATTTTGGAAAAAAGTTGGCAGAACCCTGAAAAGCCTCTGAATAAGGAGCGGTACCATAACCGTCTACTATAATTTGGTAGCCATAAGCCTTCAGGATCTTTGCCACTGCTTCTGAGTAAGCACCATTTGGATCACTGGCTGAATTTGATTCTATGTAAGCGCAATTTTTTAGTATCCCAAAGATACCGTCCCAGTTACTAGGAGTGGCCGCACTTACATAATAAGTCATGGTATTATTAGTAACTGAATACCCGCCACTAATAGAATTATAACCCATCCACAAACCCATTGTAGCTGAGGAGAAATATATGTTTGTTGCATAACCGGTGAGTATAGGTGGTAAAATAAGGGAAGCCGGCGCCTGGGAAGGCTGATTTGGATTGACAGCCAAATCAGTCAAAAACCCTTTTTTGCATCCTGTTGAAAACAGCAGGGTAGCAAATATTAAATTAATATACAATAATCTTTTCATGTTTTTATTTTTTAAGGTATAAGCCTTGATTTTTCAAAATGTTTAAAATTTAATATTTAAACTTGCTCCATATTGGCGTGTCGGAGGCAATTGGTCATAGTTTGTAATACCCTGGTCATTAGCAGTTGTATAACTAAATTCCGGGTCGGTCCATACATTCTGAGATGGCCGCAACATGATTAGGTTTTTACCAATCACAGAAAACGTCAACCCGTGTAACCAATGTATGTTTTGGATCACGTCTTTAAAGTCATAAGTTAAACTTACATTCCTTAATTTCCAGAAAGCCGCATTTTCAATGTAAGAAGTACCAGCCTGGGCAAAAGCGGAGTTTGTCCAGAAATTTGCATTGCCATCCACTGTATAATATTTATTGTTGTCTACATATTTACCGTTATCCAGGTAAACAGAGTTGGGATAAATAAAATTCTGCCTTCCATTTTGAGTGGTGAATTTAGAAGTTCCGGTAAAGTTAAGCTGTGACCCTACATAAGCATAGAAAACGTTTCCTCCCTGGTAGGATGCCTGCATATTCAATGAGAAATTCTTCCAGCTTATTGTAGTATTAATATTCGCCATGTATTTGGGGCTTACCTGCCCAACCACCTGAAGCGTATCCCCAAGTATTGGGAAACCGTTAGCTGGATCAATTATCACTTTCCCTTGTGGGTCGCGCTGTACGTCAACTGTTTCAAGTACGGGGAAAGGCTGGCCTACTACTGCGTGAACAGAACCTGTTAACCCAGTATAACCACCGATATTAAAGTCTTTACTACCCTGGTACAAATCCTGAACATTTGAGCCGTTCCAGGTAAAGTTGCCACCTAAATCCCATTTGAAGCGGCTTACATTATTTTGAATAACGGTTGCATTGATTCCTATTTCGAATCCTTGGCTTACAACATCCCCTGAATTTACGAAAGCACTAGTGTATCCTGTAGTCCCGGATACGCTAACCGGGAAAGTCTGGCCACTGGTTAAAGAATAGTAGTAATCAGCATCTAAGTTTATGCGGCCGTGGAATAAGCCCATTTCTAATCCTACTTCTTTTTCTACTGTTTTTTCGGGAACCAAATTGGGGTTTCTGTAACTTCCATCTAACCCAACGCCTGCCTGGCTACCATAAGGGAAACCGGCACCTACGTCAAATACATTTTGAACATTGTATGGGGCAATCGTAATATCCCCCGTGTTACTATAGGCTACTCTCAATTTACCATAAGAGATCAGGTCCTGGTTTTGTAAAGATTTGATAGCATCTGTAAATACCCATGATAAATCTGTAGACCAGAAGTTATAAGCGTTATGGCCTTTAGGCAACAAAGAAGAATAGTCACGGCGGAAACTACCATGAGCAAATAAGAAATTCTTGTACCCCAAAGTTAAATCACCATAGCCACTCACCAAACGGGTTGTCTCTACATAATGGCTACCAGTAAGTTCACCAATGCGGTAATCTGTATTATAAAAATTATCAATAAATAATTGGCTGGAGTTCACATTTGTTTGTGATGAATAATCGTTACCATACGGCTTTTCTGTAATGTTATTTCCCAAAATCAAAGTAGCATCTAAATCACCAAAAGTTTTGTGAAGGGTTGCTATAATATCCTGTGAAATATTACGAGCGTTCGCATTGGTATAGCCAGCAGAACCGTTCTTGTGAAGCCCTACTGTAGAGGCAGTATTACTTGCTGCCCATGGATCGCTTACCTGGTAAGGTGAAAAGTTAACTGCTGCTGTATAGTTGTTATTGTCAAACGATGTATATTGAGTTCCTGCCCTGTAGGTTAAATTCAACCAATTAAATGCCTGGAAATTAAGAGCCAATACTCCTGTAAAATAATTGGTCTTGGTTATTACCCGTGAATTATATATCTGCCACCATGGGTTTGGATAATACGCATTGTAATAATTGTCATTAAAGAAAGTGCTGCTTGGATTATTTAAACGTGGGTCTTCTAGTGGTACGTTAGCACCCTGGTTCAATAAATTCCAATAAACCCCTGTTCCCTGGAAATAATCTCCTCCTACCGTGTTAGAATACCTTTGTGCGTAACTTAAATTATAGTTAGCTGAAAATTTACCAAAAGTTTTTACTCCTGCCAGGTAAATGCTGGTACGGCGGCCCTGATCGTGAGGGACTACACCTTTTGTACTAACATCCTGGAGTGACAGAAAATAAGAATTTTTACTATCTCCACCAGAATAAGTTAAGTTATTTTGTATCCTGTAACCGGTCTGGAAAAAAGCTCTTCGTGGATCGGGGGTTATCGCTTTAAACGGAGTTTTGAAAAAAGTACTGTCAGCCAGAGGGCCACCGATATACCCTAAATTAGGGTCCCCATTAAATTCCATTCCATAGTTTTGGTTTTCATAAGGTACATATTGTATTTGGCCGGTGTACGGATTTTGATAATAATATTGTTTGGTTTGATCAGGTACAAAAGAGGGAGGAGCCCAGGCATAAGGGCCGGTTTCGCCACTACCCATGGAAAATTGCTCCTGTAATGGTGGCATATAAGAAATCCTTTCCAACATAGTAGTGTTGTTAAATTCTATAACCGGTTTACCATGTTCTGCTCCTTTTTTGGTAGTAATTACCAGCACACCATTTGTAGCATCCACACCGTACAAAGCTGCAGCACTGGCTCCTTTCAGAACGTTAACGCTGGCAACATCGTTAGGGTTAAGAGAACTTAAAAAATTACTGCGGACAGCAATTCCATCCACAACAATTAATGCCTGGTTGTCGGCATTTAAGTGGCGGTAACCCCGAAGTACCACGCGGATTCCCGGGTCTACTCCATTATCAACTGTATTGATTTGCAGGCCTGCTACTTTTCCGGTTAACCCTTCTCCAATGGTTACCGGTTTAGAAACATTCAGTTCAGTTGAAGCCACATTTTGGCTACCATAACCTAAGGACCTGGCCTGCCTTTTGATACCAAGTGCTGTAACTACTACTTCGTTCAGCCTTTTGGTATCCGCAGATAATGAGACATCAATAACATTACGATTGCCTATTTTCAGGCTTTCTTCTGAAAATCCTACTCCGGTGAAAACCAAGGTAGAATTAGCAGGAACAGTTAATTCAAATTGGCCATTTGAATTAGTAGCTGTTGCTGTATTACTCCCTTTTACCTGTACGGTAATACCTGGAAGAGAGTTGCCATCAGGCCCTGTTACATGGCCTTTCACAGAATGGTCTTGGGCAGAAGCCAATACTCCGCTGAGCATTAGCACTGCAAATAGTGCAAGAAATCTTCTCATGTGTATAGTTTAAATTTAAGGTTGCAAATATATGGTTCTTTTGAGACAACCAAAAAAATTGTTAATTAATATGAGTTTTGCAACTTGCAAAACCCGAATACCCAATTAATGACACTTATAATATTCCTTTCGCTGCTTTATTTAACAAAAATTTTAAAATTTTTTAATCTTCAATCTAATATTGGAAGCTAATTTGTAGTAAACCAACTTTTAACGTGTATTTGCATTTTTAGATATTTTTTTGACAATATCTAAACATGGAGTTCTAGGCTTTAAGATCTTTCATTAAATGTCAGAAATCATAGATTATTTCGAATTTGATTTCAGACTTTTTATTTCCTTTTATTAAGTCGAGGCCACTTCCAATTTCATTTTTGCCGGTATAAATAGTTTGGGCAAACCTGCTCCAAACTCTCATTTTTTTATTTACTTTAAATTCTACATTCAAATAGTAACGGTAACCTTTGTCAAAAAATACTGGTATTGAATAAGCATATAAAACATCATTTTCAAAAGAGTAGATACGGCTATTGTATCCATCGGTTTCAAAATAAGATAGCCGGATATTTCCCGAAAAAGGCAAGGAAAATGGCTTATATGCTACATCGGTGAAGATGAGATAACCGCTTTCTGATTCAATTCCTTTTTTGTCAAACCAATTTAATTCTACCCGTGAACGAATCGTTATTTCTTTGTTCAACTTGTATTTTAGCTGTGTTCTCCATCCTTGTTTTGGCCTTCCTACAACTGGGTTTAAAAAAAGGCCTTCCGGGTTATAATTAATTGGTTTGTTTTGATATTGATAGCGGGAAACTAATTCTACCTGTTTATTTGGCTGAAAAGTGAATTGTACCATATAGTCATTTCCGGAGGTTGGTGCATCTGTCCGGTATTTCAGCCAGGGGAAATGATAAAAATCTGCATAAGCATCCATCCTCAAAAAATCCGTGGGTGTAATAGTTACTCCCGAGTAGAACCCGCTTTCATTGGTTGGATGCGTATTTTCGGTAAAAGCATTACCATATAAAGATTGATAGCTTTTTGAAATATTCCGATACAGGAAACTCATGGACACTTTTGAATCAGTATTGATTAACAAGCCGGAAATAACAGCTTTATCAAGTTTTTCATCTGTAGCCATTTCGCCAAAAAAATACATATTCCTGTTGGTAAAGTTATAATCCAAACTATAATTTCCTGAATGCCTTCCCGAAATAGCATATCTATTATATAGGTAATCAGCTTTAACAATTGGATTTTCAAATTCGTAATGAACGGCATTCATTCCAAAATGGAATTTTTCGGCTGAAAAGGAAATGTTTCCGCCGAAACTTAGAGCGCCCTGGCTCCCTTTCCCCGCAATTTCATTAGTAGTACGATGGTAACCGGATGTTTGCAAGGAAGAAACGTAATCCTGGTAATTAACTGTATCTATATTAAAACCCGCGTCTAATTTTCGATAACTGGCAAAAACAGTCGTTTCCCAATTCTTTTTTTGTAACGTAATTCCAACGCCCCGGTTAAAAGTAATTTCTCCTGCAGAATTATAAAGCTGCAATACTTCTGACTGCCTCGTTACATTAATAATATTCGCTCCTTTATTAAACGCAAGGCTTTGCCATTGGATAAGGCCCTGGCCTAAATTCACTGCAAAATCCCCAATAGCCAATGATTTAATAACTCCTAAATTCCTTATAAAAAAATGTGCTGAATAAAAATCAAACCCCTTTTTTTGAGCGCCTCTGAAAAATTGTTCGCCTGCATCTTTTTCCGCAGTAAATCCATATTGCAAAAAATTGCCCGACCGGTATTTATAACGAAGCAGTATTTTTTGCGGGCTGCCGGGATAATAATTTTTTACAGAATCCTTATTCACCAAATATCCTTTTGTTTGTTCCAAAACCTGCTGTGCCCTTATTAATAATGTATGCTCGCCATTATTTAATCGTTTTTGCAGCGACTGAAAAACTTCTGTTTTTTGAGCAACAGTCACATACGCCCTGATGCGGTTTATTAAATCCAAATCCCAGGTAGGTACAGCCTGCAATTCATAGATACTCAAAAAATTACCCAATAATTTTCTGTAAGAAATTAAATTTTCAATTTGAACAGGGCTTAATAATTTTAATTGTTCTAAAAAGCCGGCATCAGTATAATTAAGATTGATTGGCTGTTTTAAAAATAGATGCAATTGCTGCAGGTAAGAATCGTCTTCTGTTTCCACATCTTCATTTTCTTCAGTAAGGTTTTCTAATTGTTGCTGTATTTCTGCAGTAGGTTCGCCAGAAATTTCCTGTGCATTTATATCTCCAAAAAACCCTAAAGCAAAAAGGGAAAGAAAGGCTGGAAGTATTTTTTTTAAATATTTAATTTTTCGCAATTTTTTCTTTTTTGAAATTCATAATCAGCATTAATCCGGGGCTGATACCTAATTGAGGATGATACGAAGCGCTTGCATCCAACCTGAAATTTTCCCAGCTAACTCCGGCGCCTGCAAATGGAGACCCGTTTTGGGATGAAATTCCAAAACGGGCAAAAAACCGTTTGGCAAAATCATATTCCATACCCACATTTACATTCACCGGCAAATCTTCCGGTTTCACCATTTCAATGCTTATCGAAAAATTATCGGAAGCTTCATATCCAAGCCCAAATGAATAAATCGAACTTAATTTATCATTTTCAGTTTTTGAAAGTTTTCCGCCAAAAGGATTGTAAAAGTGAACACCTGCATTTAACCTTTCCGTTAAATGTACAATTGCACCAATTTCAAAATTGACGGCTGACGGGCTCTCGAAACCCGGAATACGAAAAGAGTAATAATTAAATTTAATTCCTAAGTCGAGATTCTTCCCAACGTTACGCGCATAGGCTATCCCCAATTGTGATTCATTATAATTTTTGAAGCCGAAATAATCCGCCTGGAAAGCAAAATTGCCTTCATCAGTTGGCAAAGCGATTAGAGCAGAATACATATTAGTTTCTGCTAACAAAAACCGTCTTTCGCCATAAAACCCAGCCGAAGGATTTTTTATTTGCGCAAGCGCAGCCTGGTTAGAAGTAACAGAGAAAACATCGACATGATGGATACTATAAGCGCCTAATCCAGTATAGGGCGCAGCAATTGGTTTTCGCAAAGACTGAGAAAAAATAGAACTCGCTAAAAAAAGAAAGAAATATGTTAAGCTGATTACCCTCACAAGCGGCTATTAAATATTTTAGTGAATATCAATTTATGAATAAAATTTAAGATTCGCGCATGAAAACAAAAAATAATAAAATCACCCAACGTGTTTTATTTTTGCACCATGCAATTATTAGAAGGAAAAGTGGCTTCAGCAGCCATTAAGGAAGATTTAAAAAATAAAATTTCTGTTTTAAAATCTGAAAATAAAAAAGTTCCACACCTCGCCGCTATTCTTGTCGGAAATGACCCTGCCAGCGAAACTTACGTCGCTTCCAAAGTGAAAAACTGTAACGAAATAGGAATAGAGTCATCTCTTTTCAGGTATGAAAGCTCGATTTCAGAAGAAATGCTTTTGGAAAAAATTAAGGAATTAAATGAAGACGGGAATATCAGTGGAATCCTTGTCCAGGTTCCGCTGCCGAAGCATATTTCAGAAAAAAAAGTGATTCTAAGCATTTCCCCATCAAAAGATGTGGATGGTTTTCATCCGTTAAATATTGGCAATATGGTACTTGGCTTTCCTACTTTTATTTCGGCTACGCCGTATGGAATCCTTCTTTTGCTTCAGCATTATAAAATTGAAACTTCCGGCAAAAACGTAGTGGTTATTGGAAGAAGCAATAATGTGGGAACGCCTTTGAGTATTTTATTAAGCAGGAATAATAATGAATATGGAAACGCCACCGTTACACTTTGCCATTCACGAACCAAAGATTTAAAATCTGTTTGCCTTCAGGCAGATATTATAATTGCTGCTATTGGAAAACCTAAATTTATAACGGCAGATATGGTTAAAGAAAATGCAGTGGTAATTGATGTAGGCATTAACCGTGTTAAAGATGAAACCAAAAAAAGCGGATTTGCCTTAAAAGGCGATGTTGATTTTGAAAATGTAGCGCCCAAGTGCAGTTACATTACTCCTGTTCCTGGTGGCGTAGGATTGATGACCATAGCGGCTTTACTGATGAATACCTTTAAGGCTGCAGGCCAAAAATCGTAAAATTAAATTTGCCATTATTTGTCCGTTTACTGTTCTATTTTTTGACGAATTAATGAAATAAGAATCACTTGTATTTGTTGGTTTACTGTTTACTTTGGCATTTAATTAAACAGCAATCAGCAATAATTAATAATTAATAATTCACCATTTGAAAATTCAACATTTATCGGTTACCAGTTTACCCATAATGGAAGCATTCTATACTCTTCAGGGCGAAGGTTTCCACCAGGGAAAAGCTGCGTATTTTATCCGCCTTGCTGGTTGCGATGTTGGTTGTGTTTGGTGTGATGTAAAAGAAAGTTGGGATGAAGAAAAATATCCGCTCCAAAGCATTGAAGCAATTGTTGCGAAAGCAAAAGAGCATCCTGCAAGGCTTGCAGTTATTACCGGCGGTGAACCCACTTTATACAATCTTGAAGAATTAACTTCGGAATTAAAAAAAGAAGGTTTTGCAACAAACATTGAAACTTCAGGTTCCTCGCCGCTGACCGGGGCGTGGAATTGGATTTGCCTTTCACCCAAAAAATTTAAGCCTCCTTTACCGGAAATTCTTAAAAAAGCAAATGAACTGAAAATAATTGTTTTTAATAAATCTGATTTTATTTGGGCTGAAAAATATGCGGCGCAGGTTTCTGATTCATGTAAGCTTTACCTTCAACCCGAATGGGGAAAAGCAGAAAAAGTAACTCCGTGGATTATTGATTATATCAAGCAAAACCCGGAATGGGGATTGTCATTGCAAATCCATAAATACATTAATGTGCCGTAATGGCCATTAACAACAAATTAAATAATTGCGGGTTAAATTCGTTTACCTAAAAAACCCCGAATGAAAAAATTATTTCTTCTATTCATAATATCATCATTTTTTTTAAAAGCAAAATCCCAATGGTATGATCCGGAAAAAGTGGATCATAAAGCCAATACGATTTATAACCTTGCCATAAATAAAGCCCGGAATGGAGATTATATTTCTTCAATAAAAATGATGAATGAATCTTTAAAAATAGAACCTAAATTTGTTGATGCTTATTTATCACTGGCAGGCATATACGCAGATTTGAAAGACTATCAATCTTCTGTTGATAATTTTGAAAAAGCATTTTCAATGGATTCAGTTTATGCCGTGGATTATTATCTTCCCTACTCTATTTCACTCGCAGGAACAGGCCGCTTTGATCAGGCTTTGAATGCAGTGAATAAATTTTTATCTAACCCAAAATTGAATGACAGAAGTGTGAAGGCAGGAGAATTCAGAAAAAAAACTTACCAGTTTGCTATAGATTATGCACAATCTCATCCGGATAAAAATTATGTTTTTGCTCCGCAAAATATGGGCGATAGCATTAACACCACCGACCTTGAATATTTTCCTTCTTTAACGATTGATGGTAAAAAATTAATTTTTACCAAACGAATCAACAACAAAGAAAGCTTTTACGAAAGTGACCGTTTAAATGGAACGTGGGGAAAGGCTTATCCTCTTGTAGGAAAAATAAATTCTCCTGAATTTAATGTAGGCGCACAAAACATTTCACAGGATGGGCAGTGGCTCGTTTTTACAGGTTGCAACTTTCCCGAAGGCTTTGGAAGCTGCGATATTTATATGTCATTTCTTACAAAAAACGGATGGAGCGAACCTCAAAATTTAGGAAGAAATGTGAACTCAGAATTTTGGGAATCTACGCCTTCACTTTCGCCTGACAAAAGAGATTTATATTTTAGCAGTAACAGAACCGGCGGTTATGGTGGAAAAGATATTTGGGTGTGCCACAGAACAGAACACGGTTGGAGCCAACCGGAAAATCTCGGCCCTGAAATAAATACCGCAGGCGATGAAAGCACTCCCTTTATTCATGCCGATAACCAGACTTTATATTTTAATTCTTCCGGCCTTCCGGGGTATAGCGAAAAGCCAGATCTTTTTGTAACCAGAAAACAGCCCAACGGGAAATGGAGCAAGCCTGAAAATCTCGGCTACCCGATCAATACCATAGATGATGAAGGCTCAATGATTGTAGATGCGGATGGTAAAACGGCTTATTATTCAAGTGATAAATTTGGTTCAAAAGGAGGGCTGGATATTTATACTTTCGAACTTAGGAAAGACCTTCGCCCTTTAAAAACTTTGTGGGCAGAAGGAAAAGTTTATGACGATAAATCAAAAGCAGGCTTGCCTTCTACCGTGGTTTTGACAGATGTAGATACGCGCCAAATTATTAGCAAATTGCAAACTGATGAAGATGGAAATTATTTAGTTACTATTCCTGTTGGAAAAAATTACGCATTCAATGTTCACAGAAAAGGATATTTATTTTACTCACAGAATTATGACATGAATAACATTTCTTCGGATTCTGTTTATCACGTGGATATTCCCTTGGAACCGATTGAAGCCAATGCAAAAGTGATCTTAAAAAATGTATTTTTTGATACCAAAAAAACAGATCTGAAACCTGAGTCAATCAGCGAACTGGATGATGTGGTAAGGTTGATGAATGAGAATCCAAACATGAAAATATTGATCACCGGATTTACAGATAATGTAGGAACAGCGGCGGATAATTTAAAACTTTCAACAGGGCGCGCAGTTTCTGTTGTGAACTATTTATTGGTTAAAGGCATAAACAATTCGCGCTTATCTTTCAAAGGTTTGGGAGAAGCAAAACCTATTGCATCCAATGAAACTGAACAAGGCAGGGCTTTGAACCGCAGAACGGAAATGAGTGTGGTGAGTAATTAGGAATTATTTAAAATCAAAAGAAATTTTTAATTATTTTACGGTAGTAAATTTTATCATGCAAAAAGAACTGCTTTATCAAATAGCGCTAACGCTCATTCCTAACATTGGTGATGTAAATGCAAAAGCGCTCATAAATCATTTTGGCAGTGCAGAGGCTATTTTTCATGCACCTAAAAAAGTTCTCGGCGAGATAGAAGGAATCGGAGCTATCAGGGCAAATTCTATCCATAATTTTAAGGACTTTAGCAGGGCAGAAGAAGAAATTGAATTCATCAAAAAATATAAAATAACACCGCTTTTTCTTACTGATAAAAATTATCCGCAAAGATTATTAAACTGTTACGATAACCCACCAATATTGTATTACAAAGGAAATGCAGACCTGAATTCATCAAGAATTGTTGCCATCGTAGGTACACGAAACCACAATGAATATGGAAAAAATATTTGCGAAAAATTAATTGCAGAATTGATAAATGAAGATGTTTTAATTATAAGCGGGCTCGCTTTCGGAATAGATACGGTTGCCCATAAAAGTGCTTTAAAAAATAACTTAAAAACGGTTGGCGTTTTAGCTCATGGTTTAGACCGCGTTTATCCTGCACAAAATGCGCCATTGGCAAAACAAATGATTTCTAATGGAGGTTTATTGACTGAATTTAAAAGCAATACCATTCCTGATAAACAAAATTTTCCCGGAAGAAACCGAATTGTCGCCGGAATAAGCGATGCAATTATCGTAATAGAATCCGGAATAAAAGGCGGCTCATTAATTACAGCTGAATTAGCCAATGGATACAATAAAGATGTATTTGCTTTTCCGGGTAGAGCAGATGATTCAAAAAGCGAAGGGTGCAACTTCCTTATTAAAAATAATAAAGCAGCTTTGATAACTTCTGCAAATGACCTTCTTGAAAATATGGGCTGGAAACAAAATAAAAAACCTTCTCCCAAAAAACAAAGGGAATTATTTATCGAACTTTCCGCAGAAGAAAAAATCATAGTAGATATTTTACAAACACACGAACAGGTACAAATTGATGATCTGTATTTTAAAAGCAAACTAAGCAGCAGTGCCGTTGCCCAGGCTCTTTTGATGCTGGAAATGCAGGGGATTGTAACTTCTTTACCTGGCAAAATTTACAAGATGAGCTAAGAGTTACCTCTCCTGGTAAAATATAGTGAATCAACAAATATGGCCAAATCCTATTTTCTTAATTGGCAAAAATTTTTATTTAAAATTCAGTAGCTATTAATTCCTATAATTTCATTTTATAGGAATTGTGGGATTTATTACCTTTGCTCATGGCAACAATAAATAAACCTTCTTCCTCCTCAAAAAAGATTTTTGGCGAAGGATTGACCTTCGATGATGTTTTGCTTTTACCAGCATATAGCGAAGTTTTACCACGAGAAGTAGATACTTCAGCCCGGCTCACAAAAAATATAATTCTTAAAATACCGATGCTAAGTGCGGCAATGGATACTGTTACCGAAGCCAAGCTGGCGATTGCTTTAGCAAGGGAGGGCGGCCTCGGTTTTTTACATAAAAACATGAGTATAGAATCACAGGCTGCGGAGGTGCGAAAAGTAAAAAGAAGCGAGAGTGGCCTCATCTTAGATCCAATTACATTACAATTGGATGCCACGATTGGCGATGCATTAATTTTAATGAAAGAAAATAAAATTGGCGGTATTCCAATTGTTGACCAAAATGGAAAACTGGCAGGCATTTTAACCAACAGGGACCTTCGGTTTGAAGATAATATGAAGCGGCCGGTAAATGAATTAATGACTTCCGAAAATCTGATTACAGCCCCCGAAGGAACTGATTTAAAAAAGGCACAATCCATTTTAAGAAAGTATAAGATTGAAAAATTACCTGTTGTCAATAAAAAAGGAATTCTAAAAGGATTGATTACTTACCGCGATATTTTACAGGTGCATAATCATCCGCTCGCTGCAAAAGACCAGTTTGGAAGGTTGCTGGTTGGCGCTGGCGTTGGCATTACAAAAGACATTGGAGACAGAGTTTATGCATTACAACAGGTAGGGGTAGACGTAATTGTTTTAGACAGCGCTCACGGGCACACAAAAGGGGTTATTGATGCACTTAAAAAGATTAAAAAAGATTTCAAAGGCCTGGAAGTTATTGCAGGAAATATAGCAACTGCAAGTGGCGCCAAAGCTTTAGCAGAAGCAGGTGCAGATGCAATAAAAGTGGGAATTGGCCCGGGTTCTATCTGTACAACCCGAATCGTTGCCGGAGCAGGCGTACCGCAGATTACAGCATTGATGGAAGCTTCATCTGGTATCAAAAATAAAGATATCGGCATTATCGCTGATGGTGGAATCCGTTATACCGGTGATATGGTAAAAGCCATCGCAGCAGGCGCGGATTGTGTGATGATGGGAGGCGTATTTGCAGGCACTGAAGAAAGCCCCGGAGAAACAATAATTTATGAAGGGAGAAAATTTAAACAATACCGCGGAATGGGCTCGCTTGGTGCAATGGCGCAGGGAAGCAGCGACCGTTATTTTCAGGATGGTGAAACCCAATCTAAAAAATATGTACCTGAGGGAATAGAAGGGCGAATTGCTTACAAAGGATTTCTATACGAAGTAGTTCACCAGTTTGCCGGCGGGTTACGCGCAGGGATGGGCTATTGTGGCGCTAAAAACATTTATGAATTACAACAGGCTACATTTATACAAATAACAAATGCCGGTATGCGGGAAAGCCATCCACACGATGTAGAAATAACAAGGGAAGCGCCCAATTACAGCAGGTAAATTTTCGGTTGTGCTTGAACGTTATAATTGAAAATAATATCTTTAAGAAGTTGCAAAAATCAAGCCTAAGTTGCTTTACATGAAATGAAATAAAATAAGATTTCGGCTTATTTGTTGCTTTACTGTTATTTTAATGAAAAAACCCTGTTGCAAAATTTCAATTTAAGTTGCTGGAAATTGATTTCGTTACCTTAAGAAAAATATCAAATTCAAACAACAGTAAACGGGCTTTTACCAAACATTTTTATTTTGAAGTTCATTAACAAGCAATTTTTATAAACAAAATACAATTCCGTTTTTATTAAATAATTTTACCCTCTCGAATTTTTATTGAAAGTATTGTCATGCTAATAAAACTTATTTAATCAAATTGAAAACCATCCCTCCTCAAAACAAAATCGGCGTATTTAAAATTGTACTTCTATTTCTGAGTTTAGTTTTTTTTATTAACGCTAAATCCTTTGCCCAGCGAGACTCCTGCAATTTAAGGGTAAGCTTGTTAACCGTTACGCCCGGCGAAGAATTATACACAACCTGGGGCCACAGTGCTTTACGTGTAACCGACACCGTTACCAACCAGGACATTGTATATAATTATGGCACTTTCTATTTTGGAGACCCCAATTTCTATACAAAATTTATCCGGGGAAAATTAATGTATTATCTGGATTCTGATAATTATGATTCTTTTGTTGACGAAAACAGGGGCGAAAACCGCGGGATTACAGAACAAGTTTTAAATCTTAATTGTGCAGAAAAACGAAATATCATTATGCTGCTTGAGGCCAATATGATGGGCCAAAACCGGTTTTATAAATATGATTTTTTGTTTGATAATTGTACTACCCGCCTTCGTGACCTAATTGAAAAAGCATCAGATTCAACAGTCCGATTTGGGGAGGTTTTAAAGTCAAAAGCTACTTTTCGGACAATGATACACGAATACCTTGATTACAATGATAAGCAGTGGAGTAAACTGGGCATTGACATTTTACTGGGGAGTAAAACTGACGCTTTCCCAACACCTTACCAGGTAATGTTTTTACCGGATTATTTAATGAAAACATTGGATAGCTCGGCAATTGGTACGAGCAAGTTGGTTTCTGAAAGCCATTCATTAATCAGGCAAAAATATGTTCCAAAAACAAAGGACAATTTAACCCACCCGTTTTTTCTGTTTGTTTGCCTCTTTGTAATTATTGCTTTTTTGAGTTTTTCAAAAAATAAAACTACCCAAAAAATTCTTGCTTCTTTCGATGGTTTTTTATTCTTCCTCACCGGGTTGCTTGGCATTATAATACTATTTATGTGGTTTGGGACGGACCATATAATGTGCCGTAATAATTTAAATATATTATGGGCGTGGCCAACAAACGTTATTGGTGCATTTTACATTCACTCCAAAAAAAGCTGGGCAAAAAAATATTTCCTTTTGTATGCATTTTTTAATATTCTTCTCATCATTTTTTGGAAAGCAATTCCGCAAAGTTTAAACTTTGCACTTATTCCCATAATCGCTATACTTATTTTCAGAAGTTTAATTTCTTCATACAGAAAAAAATAATTTATGCCTTACTGTAATTTTAGAAATAAAAAAATATATTATAGAATTGAAGGGAAAGGAAAACCTGTTTTGTTATTACATGGCTTTGGGGAAGATGGAAATATTTGGAACAAACAGGTCGATGCGCTAAAAAAAAAAAATCTTCTCATTATTCCCGACCTGCCCGGCAGTGGCCAGTCTGAAATGCTTGATGGAAATGCAACTTTAGAAGATTATGCGGAAGTAATAAAAGTAATTGCTGACGAAACAGTTTTAATGAAGGAAATAGAAAATCAATTTTGCCTTATCGGCCATAGCATGGGTGGCTACATTACACTTGCATTCGCAGAAAAGTACTCTTCATTTTTAAATTCATTTGGCCTTTTTCATTCTTCAGCTTATGCTGATACTGATGAAAAAATAAATGTGCGCAAAAAAGCTATTTCTTTTATTAAAGAAAATGGAACCGAAGCTTTTTTAAAAACAATGATACCCAATCTATTTTCGGAAGAATCTAAGAAAGGCCAGCCGGAATTGATCGAACAATTATTTAATATTTCTAAAAATATTTCTCCCGAAACTTTAATACAATATTATAAAGCAATGATAAAAAGGGCAGCCAGGGCCTCAGTTTTGAAATCATTTAAAAACCCCGTTCTTTTTATTATCGGTAAAAATGACACAGTCATTCCGCTTGAATCATCTCTTGAACAGTGCGAAATCCCGTCAATTTCAACTATACATATTTTGCAGCATTCCGGGCATATGGGAATGTCGGAAGAAGAGAATTTATCCAACGAATTTTTAAGTGATTTTTTTCAAAATTTCTTACAGAAATAATAAAAACATTAAACTTTTATTTTGAGATTTCTATATCGAATTAGGATTTAGAAGGGGTAATTTGCAGTTATTTTTTAGATGAAAAGAGCATACCTTATAATAGTGATTATAACTGCAGTTTTAAACTGTGAGGCGCATCATATAATAGGTGGCGAAATGTCTTATCAATATCTTGGAAATGGCTCAATCAGAAATACCAGCAAATTTAAAATCACCCTGAAAATTTTCAGGGACCAGAATGTTCCTCCAAATACTGCTCCAATGCCAGAAGATGTTTATATTGGTATATATAATAATGACAACGGCCAGGAATTTAAAGGGCCTAACCCTTTTTTTATTGTAGAAAAAAAAAGTGAATCGCCGGTAAACATCAACGCATTTCCACCATGTATCAGTAATGCACCAAATTTAAGCTACCATGTTGGGCTTTATTATTTTACGGTTGACCTTCCTGACAATGATAAGGGTTATACGGCTTCATTTCAAACCTGCTGCAGGGTGGATAATATTATGAACGTGATTAGTTTCCAAGGCGGCCACACCGGTTCAACTTTTACAACTGAAATTGCTCCCGGAAAGTACCAGGACACTTCGCCAGAATTTTCCAGCAGCATAGATGTTATATGCGGCGGAAAGCCGTTTCAATTATTTTACCAGGCTACTGATGCAAATAAAGATTCCTTAGTTTATGATTTTGCTCCTGCCTATGATGGTGGCAGCTTTATTGATGAAAGAAATGGAAACCCCGCCCCTCCTCCCTATAATTCCGTAAGTTATGGTAATGGTTATTCCTCATCACTCCCTTTAGGATTCAACGCAACCATTAACTCTAAAACTGGTATTATTAGTGGAATAGCGCCGCCGACCGGAAAATACGTGCTTGGAGTAAAAGTGCTTTCTTACAGAAATGGCGTTCTTATTAATGAACACAGGAAAGATTTTATCATAAATGTTTCTAATTGCAATTTTGCAGGGGCTCAATTAATCCCAAAACCCGTTGTTTGCGATAGCTTTAATGTAGCATTTCAAAATGACAATAACTCCTCCTTAAACCAAAATTTTTACTGGAATTTTGGCGATGTAAAATCCGGGCCTAACAATATTTCTACTTTACAAAAGCCCACACATGTATATACAGATACGGGCACTTTTATTTATACGCTGGTGGTAAACCGTGGGCTTCAGTGTTCTGATTCAACTGCACAGGTTTTAAAAATATACCCCGGATTTTACCCGGATTTTAATGTTGACGGAAAATGTATTAATTCTTCTATATTTTTTACTGATAAAACTTCCACTGCTTTCGGAGCGGTAAATTATTGGTCATGGAATTTTGGAGTTGATACAAATAATGCGGATACTTCTGATAAAAAAGACCCTTCCTACATTTACCCATTGGCGGGGAATTATGAAGTTCAGTTGACGGTTGGAAATAGTAAAGGTTGTGTAAAAAAAATAAGTAAAACGGTACCAATAAAAACCCAGCCGGACTTTTCTTTGAATAACGACACGCTGATTTGTAATATTGATACGATACAATTAACGGCAAAAGGAACTGGAAGCATTTCGTGGACACCAGATTATAATATTAATAACCTGAATAGTTTTACACCTTTGGTAAGCCCTAAAGTTCCAACTATTTACTATGCTACTTTAAATGAAAGCCGAGGATGCATCGGCACAGATTCTGTTTTTGTAAATGTAGTAAACAAAGTGAGTTTAAATCTTATGGCCGATACTACCGTTTGCCTTACAGATACAACAAGGTTGAATCCGGAGAGTGATGGCTTGCATTATTTATGGTCGCCTTCCGCTTATATTATAAATGATACAGCGAAATATGCTGAAATAACTCCCGTGCAAAATACCACCTACCATGTGATTTCATCCATCGGAAAATGCAGTGCGTCAGGCAATATTAATGTAAAAGTAGTCCCTTACCCTAATGCTTATGCGGGAAAAGATACCACTATTTGTTTTCCTTCATCCATTCAATTGCACGCCAGCGGTGGAAGCATTTATAACTGGGAACCAGCTACTTTTTTAAATAATTCTCAAATCGCCAACCCCATTTCTAATCCACAGGAATCTATTAAATATACAGTTCAGGTAAATGATGTTTTAGGTTGCCCTAAGCCAGCCTATAGTTCGGTAACGATTTCTGTTGAAAAAATAGTGGCTGATGCTGGCCCGCGCGATACTTCGATAGTGCAAAACCAGCCGTTACAATTAAATGGTAGCGGCGCGAAATATTATTTATGGAGCCCTTCAACAGGTTTAAATAATCCGGATATTTCAAATCCGGTTGCATTACTTACAGAAAGCCAGCAATATATTTTACAGGCCGAAAGCGAAGTAGGGTGCAAAGGCCAGGATACAATAAATGTAACTGTTTATAAAATAAAACCAGGGCTTTATGTCCCTGACGCTTTTACGCCAAACGGTGATGGTAAAAATGATATTTTCAGGCCCGTGCCTATCGGTATAAAAACACTAAATTATTTTAGGGTTTATAATCGTTTAGGCCAGTTAATTTATTCAACTAATATCCAGGAACAAGGATGGGACGGCACTTTCAGGGGAGCGCCACAAGATGCAGGCGTATTTGTATGGATTGCAGAAGCTATAGATTATTTAGGTAATAAAATTTTAAGTAAAGGGGCTGTCACTTTAATAAGGTAGGAAATTTAAGCTTATCATTATTACAGTAAACCAACTTATTTCAAAGATTCCTATTCTGATATTTCAACCATTATTTTTCATCCATTTCTATAATCCCAACTTTATCTTCCCGGTGGCCTGAATCTAATACCTGGCGCGATACAGAGAAGAAAAATCCGGCGGTGCGGTCATCCGGGTCTATTTCTGTTACGTTTTTAAAAGCATCGTGAGCCTTTTCAAAATTTTTAGATAGATAGCTTGAAACGCCATCATTAAAAATAGAAAGCGTATTCAATTTACTTTCCAATTCCTTTTCATTATCACAACTAAAACATTCATGAATATTAATAGAATGATGTTTGCCTTTTAATTGGACCAACCCAAGATTACGAAGGTGAAAATCTTGCTTATTTTCTATCTCTTTAAGGCTTGAATCGCTTAATAAAATATTGGCTTTATAATGTTTGGTAAGGCTTTCAACCCTGGAAGCGGTATTTACCGTGTCAGAAATAGTACACGCGTCCATACGTTCAAAATCTCCGGTAATACCCATTATCAGCGGGCCCGTGTGCATGCCAATTCCTATCTGAATCGGAAGCCTGTTTTTTTGCAATAATATTTTATTTAATTCCCTGACCTCATTTTGCATTTCGATAGCCGCTCTGAGCGCATCTTCGGCGTTTAAAGGAAATATAGCCATTATAGAATCGCCAAGGTATTGGTTTATAAACCCATTGTTTTTTCTGATAATTGGGCCCATCCTTTCATTAAACAAACAAATAAATCCGAAAGTTTCTTCCGGGGTCATTTGTTCAGAAAGGGTTGTATAATTTCGGATGTCGGTAAAAAGAACGGTTACAATTTTCTCTACCTGGTCGCCCAGCCTTACATCGGTTATTACATCGCGGCCTAAAGATTTTAAAAACTGGTGAGGCACAAATTTTCCGGTTGCATCAAATATTTTGCGCATCGCAGCTTCTTTTTCCTGCGCCTCGCGGATACTTTTTTCGTAAAGCAACGAGCTTTCTATTGCCGATGAAGATTGCAATGCGAGGGTGGTTAATAATTTTAATGAAGCCGCTGTGTATTTATCTGCTTCGTCATCTGCCAGGATAATAGCGCCCATAATGCGGTGCTTTACTTTTAAAGCAGAATAAATAACTGATTTTATTTCGGGTAAAATAATTCCTGCATTTGCCAATTCAGAAAGATCGCTTTTAATCTCAGAATGCCCGCTCAGTATGATATTGAGCAATAAAGGCAACTGAATATTAATCTTGTTTTCATCAAAAAAAGATTGGCCCGAAGAAGCTTCCACCTTTAACCGGTTTAGCTCTTCATCCCACAAAACCACTACGCCGTTCGTTGATTTAATTACGTGTGCGGCTTCATCTAATGTGATTTCAGAAATCGCTTTTGCCCCAATAGTTTGAGCCAGCTTATCAGAAAAATTAAAAATGAGGTTAATTTCCTGGTAAAGGTTTAAAACTTCTGTTCCTAATTTTTTTCTTTCTGCTTCTTTAATTAAAAGATGAGATAAAATTTCTGCAATTGCCCCGGATTTTTCATTGCCTTTTACGTAACCAAATATTTCATCTTCGATGCTGACCGGAAATTGAAATTCAGAAAAGTTACCGCCCTTTGAAAAAAGAATTTTGCCATTATTATCTTCTATTGAGAAAGAGGTATTCAATTGAGTGGCCAGGGAATTGATAATAGGAATCGCGTCATTCTCTTTATTTAAAATATTTTTTAAACTTAGTTTAGCCATTATATTTTTTCTATTTTACAAACCCAAAATTTCTTTTGCTTTATCCAATATCACTTCCGGGTCAAAGGGTTTGGTCATATAAAGGTCCGCGCCAACTTCCTGCCCTTTTTGGCGGTCAAGTTCCTGCCCTTTAGCTGTGAGCAATACGATAAATACATCATTAAGCTGCAATTCTTTTTTTACTTTTCTGCACACTTCCATACCATTCATTTTTGGCATCATCACATCCAAAAAAACCAATTGCGGCTTTTCTGTTTTTATGATTTCTAGTGCCTCTTCCCCATTTTGAGCTGTAAAGAAATTTACGCCATCGTCTTCAAGGTCTTCAAGGGTTTGCTCGAGCAACATCCGGATATGAGCCTCATCATCAACAATCAAAAGTTTTTGTTCCATTTATTAGTTTTTAGTTCGTAGTTTTTAACCTGATCCCGACCACTCTCCAAAAGGAGAAGGAATTTAATTATTAATTTCATTTTGAAAATAGAAATCAATGTTATTTGTTTGTTTACTGCTTTTTTGCTTTTGCTTTTAGCCTTCTTTACTGGTAAATAAAAAACAACACATTTTCCAATCCTTTTTCAAACCGAAGTGTTTTTACAATTTCCTGCTTGCCTGAATAAATAGAATTTAAAATAATGATGTCAGGCAGATTTGCGATTGCCTTTTCTACTAATTCTTTTCCATCAGATTCTACTACCTGGTAACCCTTTGCCTGCAGTACCTCAGTTAGTGAACGCACAGCCTGGCTATCTTCATCTACCACCATTACTTTCTTCTTTGATTTACCTTGTTCCAGTAAATTTCCTACCTCGGTAAAAAGTTGTGCTGTATCAATTGGTTTCGTCAAGTAACGGTCAACACCAATTCTGAAGCCTCTTGCTTTATCCTGGACAATAGATAAAATAATAATGGGAATATCCATTGTTTGTGGGTCATTTTTTAAAATGGCCGCTACATCAAATCCATTCATTTCGGGCATCATTACATCAAGAATAATCAAATCAGGCCGGTTTTTCCTGATACATTCCAATGCATGCTTGCCATTCGTTGCCTGTTCTATTAAATACCCCGCTTCACTTAATTCCTGTTCCAAAAGAGAGCGGATAGAATCATCATCATCCACCACCAGAATCGTAGAATTTTTCCCATCAACTTTTAATGGAGAAAAAACCATTTGCTCTTTTAATTGTTTTACCAAATCATTTAGATGAATTGGCTTCTCAATTTTACTGCTATTACTTTCAACAAAAGGAATTGCGAAAGAAAATGTACTTCCTTTTTTTAATTCACTTTCTACCCAAATGCGGCCACCATGATGTTCTACAATTTCTTTGCAAATAGGCAATCCTAACCCTGTACCTTTTGGTTTATCTGTCAAAGTATCGCCGCCTACCTGCTTAAATTGTTCGAAGACTGCTCCATAATCTTCAGGTGCAATTCCAATTCCCGTATCAGAAATGCTAACGATAACTTCATTGTCTTTTTTGTAAACCTTACAGGTAACATTTCCGTTTTCTGTAAATTTTACCGCATTGGAAAAAAGATTAATAATTACCTGTATCAGTTTGTCAGGATCACCGATTATTTCAGGGACTTTCTCTTCAATTTTTTTATCAAGCTTTATATTCTTTTGTTCAAAAAGAGAAGTCGTTGCCGAAATAGCCCTCTCTGCAACTTCCGCCAACGAAACATTTTCCTGGTTCCATTCCATTCTTCCCGCTTCTATTTTTGCAAGGTCGAGCACATCGTTAATAAGATGCGTTAATCTCTCTCCTTCTGAAATTACTACCTGCAGGTTTTCATTTACCTGGTTTACAGTTTTTTCAATTTTAGGGTCTGATTGGTCCACAATCGGGAATATTTTATCATGAAGCCTTTTGCTTATAATTTTTGCGAAGCCCAAAACAGAAGTAAGCGGTGTCCTCAATTCGTGGCTCACTGTAGAAAGAAACGCGCTTTTGGCTTCATTGGCTTTTTCCGCAGTTTTAGTAGCTTTCTCTGCTTCCATTTTTGCCTGGCCTACTTCTTCAAACAATTGTGCATTGCGCAGCGAAACGCCAACAGAAGAGGCAATGGTAGATAAAAGGCGCAAATCATTTTCATTAAACCTGTTTTCCTTTTCCGTACTTTGTACACTTAAGACACCGATAATTTCATCGCCTACCGGAATAGGGACGCCAAGGTACGATGCTGCGGGCAAACCCACCCTTTGTAACCCTAATTGAGTAGTTTGCTCATCTACATCCTTATTGATTAAAAGAGGTTCACCATTTAAAATAATGTTGGATGTAAGCCCCTTTCCCAATTTCATTGAAGGCATATTATCACCTTTCTGATAGGGAAAATTGATGATGTTTGTTTTTTTATCAAGCAAAGCGAGGTAAACAATATTTGCTTTAAATAATTCTTTAAGCTGGTCTCCTACTAAATTTATCAGTTCATCCGGATCCAGTTTAGTTGCAAGCGCCTTACTGATATTGTTAACCGTGCCCAGTTCTGTTGCACGCTGTTTTGACTCGGCTAAAAGATGATTCGTTTCATCAAACAAACGTGCGTTTTCGAGCGCTACACTCATACTATTGGTAAGAGTAGTAAGTAACCTCAGGTCAGAATCGGTAAAAGCATTTTCCCGATCCACGTTTTGCAAACTAACAGATCCTTTGACTACATCCCCAACAATCATTGGAACAAATATTACAGATTTTGGAACCTCTCCAATTGATACGTTTATTCCTGAATTTTTCTTTGCGGCCTCCAGGAAATTTTCATTGATCAGCATTGGTTTTTGGGAAGCTATCAGTTTTTTATTTATCCAATTTATAGAACGTGGTTCGCTAAAAAGACGGGTTCCTTTTTCTATAGCATACTGCCAATTTTCTAATTCCTTTTCAAGGTCGAAAGTTCGGATGATGAGTGTTTGAGTGTCAGGAAATAAATCGCACAAACGTTTGCCAACCAATTCATAAATAGCGGCGATATTCATCTCCCGCACAAGGCCTTCCTGCACGCTATTGATCACTCCTAATTCGGCGGTCCTTTGTTCAGTTTCTTTTAATAACCGTGTTGTTTCATCGAACAAACGCGCATTTTCCAGCGCCACGCTCATAGCGGAAACTACCGTTTGAAGTAATCTGGCATCGGAATCACTGAAGGCATTTTCTTTTTCATAATTACTTATGCTAACCATGCCGAGTGGTTTTTGAGACACCATAATAGGAACAGCCATAAAAGATTTTTCAATTTGCGTACCCGGCAAAGTAGTAGATCCCAGTTCTTCCATTTTCTCGTCCAACTTTTCGTTTATGATAAGAGTTTTGCCCGTTTCATAAACGTGTTTCGACATACCTCTCATTGGCGAAGGCTTTACATCAATAACTTTGCCCTGGTCGCGGACGTAAGGATAAAACACCTGTTTGGTTTCAGGAGAAAATATTCGAATATCTATGTCAAGGGTGTGCATTACATCGCTCAATTTGTTGCCCACCAATTCATAAATAGATTGCATATTTAATTCCTTTGCCAAGCCTTCCTGCACGCTGTTGATAACAGCTAATTCACCTACCCGGTCGCTTAACTCAGCCGTCCTTTCTTTGATTGTATTCTCCAACTCACGGTGTTTTTCTTCAAGATGGCGTGTACGCCTTTTCAGAATTAAAAAGCCAGCAAGCAAAAAAACAATGGCGTACAATAAATAAGCCCACCAGGTTTTATACCAGGGCGGTAAAATGGTAAATGAATAAACTGCTTCCTGGCTTAGTTTACCATATAGATTTTCTGCTCTTACATGAAATGTATATTTCCCCGGAGAAAGGTTGGTATATTCTTTATAGGTATTTTTTCCCAGTTCGCTCCATGTTTTTTCAAATCCTTCCAGCCAGGTTTGGTACTGTATCCATTCTTCGTGTTCAAAATATGGCGCTGCATAATCAAAGCGCATCGAATTGCGGTTGAATTCAATTTCAGGTGAACTTCCCGCTATTTCATCCGGATCTACGTTTTTCTTCCCTGCTGTAATTTCCCTGATCAAAGCTTTATAGGGTTTATCTACATTTGTTTTGATTTTTTGATCATAACGGACAAGGCCATCAATAGTGATAAACCAGGCGATGCCATTTTTATCAGGATAAAAATAAGTAGCCCCATGGCTTACCATTGGCAGAAGCGACGTAGAATCCAGATGGTAGCCGCCTCCCGGTTTAGGTGTTGCAATAATATACTTGGTTTTTTGATTAATATAAACAGACAACCAAACTTTCCCGGTACTGTCTTCGGCGCCGAAAAAGGATTTGAATTGGCCAAATGAAGCATGTTCAAAACGATTGTCCTTTAAATTATAAGTGTAAGTAGTGGAGTCGCCAGTAAAATAAACAGTACCATTTAGTTTAAACATCTGGCCGGTAACTTCTGCACCGGCGGGGTTCTTTCCAAAATCACGAATTTGTGTTTTCGGAAGATCGGGTTCCCCGTTGCTATTTAATGTAACTTTAATAAGATAAGGGCTCCCAGTTAGGTTAGCAGCCCACATACTCCCATCTTCGCTCTCTACCAGGTACCTTATTTCATCTTTGAGCCCCGGCAAATAACCCAAATAGCGCCAGCCCGTTGGCTTGGAAGCATCACGAAGAAATAATGCAATGCCAAAGGACGTACCTGCATAAAGAATGTTGGGATATTTCTTTGAAATTTTCAACACAGAAACATTTAATAAATTGCTATTAACAGAACCTTGCACCAACATCACTTTGCCATCTTTGATGATAGATAAACCATTACCAGAAACCAGTAATGTATTCCCATCGACCAGCAAACTGAATATCTGGTTGCGGGGAATTGCATCAACGACTTCGAATTTAGAAGTAGCATGGTTAAATTTTAATAATCCATTGTTGCTTCCAACATAAAAAGATCCGTCCGGAAGCCGGGCAACCGTAAATGGCGAGGCTGACATGCCGTTTTGCGTGTTGAATACAGTAAACGGTGAATTGATATTAAGCCTGGAAATTCCATTGTCCAGCCCCAACCACAAATCCCCGTTTTTATCAGGGTACATCGAATAAATGCTATTGCTTGGAAGGCTGCTGTTATTCATACTGAACCGCTTTATTATTTTGCCCTGCGGATTTATAATAACCAACCCATACCCAATTAAAGAAAGAACATAATTGCCATTTATTTGAATGCCTTTATAAATAAAAAACTTCTTCAGCAAACTATCTATATCAGATTTAAAAGGCCTGAAAATTTTACCGTCAAAAATATACATACCGTTGTTAAAAGTTCCGGCCAGGTATTCTTTTTGTGAGTTATTATTTTTTTGAGATTCATCCCCGTTAAATGGCAACATCACCTGCATCCGGTCTTTACCCAAAAATTCGCTGCCGGGAATTAAAACGAGTGAATCATTTTCCATTTTTAAAAGGCCAACTCCCTGCTCATGAACAAATAAAACGTGATCCAAATAAAAGCTGTACATGAAATGAGTGGACGGTTCCCATGTCTTTGACACCCAGGATGTACTGTCGCCTGGCCTTGTTTTTGTCAAACGAAATAAGCGTTCCCTTGATTGAAAATAAATGCCATTATCGCCAATGTGTACCGACCAAACATCAGAAAAATCTCGCTTATCTTTGGGGATATATTTTAATAGCGAATGTTCAATGGTTTTTCCAATACTGTCTTTATCGAGAAAGCCAACATCGCCAAATCCGCCGTAATAAATAGTTCCGTCTTTATCTTTTGCGGCATCTCTAATAATAAGTGAAGCAGGGGCACCTTGAATTTTATTCCAGGTTACCCCATCATATTGCAAGAGGTTATTTTTTCCAAGGCCGCTTTGGCCAAAATACATCATGCCGTCATTATCCTGGAAAACACACCAGTTTGCTGCATTTCCTTCATACGTTTTTGGTGAATAACTGGTAATAAAAGGCAAGCCTTCTTCAGTAAATGCCTGGCTCCGCACTTTATTAAAAGAAAGAAAAAAAATAAATAGAAAAGCAGCTTTAATAGTTAGTTTTCCGGTAATTGCAAAAAATTGCCTGTTCATAAAGTTTATTGAACGGTTATGGAATACAACGCGTGTGTATCTTCAATTGGCACAGCTAAAATTGTTCACAGAATAAAAAAGATTAAGTAAATATATAAAATTTGAAGTAAAAATTTTATTACTTTTTAGAAACAAGGCAGGCAATTTGATTTATTCAAACAATAACGTTCAGATAAGCAGTAAACAAACTTTTATGAAGGATTTCTATTTTCTTATTTAAATATTCTAATAACTTTTTTTATAACGGTTTTGAAATAATCCTATATTATAACCCGCTCGGATAACCGGGCTTACTCCTCCATATTGGTTTCGGTAGGGAGAATTAGGGTTTCCGGAAACATCCCACATTATGGATAAATAATAATAACTATTGCCACCTCTTTCCCTGCCACCTGCATAACCAGCGCCTATTAAAAAGCTACTGACATTCTGGGAAGCCTGGCTGGTGGTTCCATCAACATCTATGTATTTTACATGGATTGAATTGTATTCGTATTGAGCGGTAGCAAATAGAAAATTGACAGGGAATATTCTTGTAAATGCGCCGGGGCCATAAGTAGTTTGCCTTATTTTATCGCCTGCATAATCTTTTTGCGACAAATAATTGATATTAAAATTAAACCCCGCGTCAAGCCAGTTAGTAAAGCTATAACCTAATTGGGGCGTAATTCCCAGCATGGTGCTTCCGCTGGCAAACCCAATATTGGCACTTCCGCCCGTAAACAACCTTTCTACTTTGAAGCCATGGCTTACTACTTCTGAATTTTCATTCTGATCCTGTGCTTTGGCATTAAAACATAATGGCAATAATAAAATGATGATCAATTTTTTCATAATTATTTTTTAATGTTTCAGAATAAAAACAAAATTTTTAAAACGAATTTAATACAACGCTTTTCTAATGAATCGTTAATAAGAAGCCTTTTTTTAATAAAACCATCCCTTTATTTTTTTTTGAAATTAGGGTTTAACACCGAATTACAACTTTTGTATTCTATTATTTTGCCAGTTAGTAATTATTCTGTAACTTCCTTTAAATGAAATTCTCATACTACATACAATCGATCAAAAAGCACAACGCACCCGCCTTTGTACCAGTATGTTATGGTAAGAATTCAATACTAAACCTTCGTGGCCTCATTTTATCTTTCTCAAAGAATAAAGAGTTAGAAACTTTTTCCCCGTACCACATTTAAAAGTTACGGGGGTTACTTTTCCGCAATACACAATTTTCGATTTACTAACGTAAAGGGTTTTACACCTTTATCAAATTAATTATAGAATATTTTTAATAATCACTTAAATCTAATAAAATGTCAACAGCAACTATAAACCCAACACCAAACGCAGTTATACTTACAAAAACTGATTTTGAAATTTTAAACAGCTATGTAAAAAACCTGCACGGAATGCAGGTAAATGAAAAAGAAAATTTTAATAAATTATCTGGCGAATTAAGAAAGGCAGAAATTGTGGAAGACGGCAATTTGCCTGCCGATATTGTACGGCTTGGATCTACTGTCGTAGTTAAAGACCTTATTTTGAATCGTGAAATGACAGTAACCATTGTAATACCGAATGAAGCAAATATCAAGCAAAAGAAAGTTTCAGTACTGGCACCCATCGGCACGGCGCTCATAGGTTTTAAAAAAGGCCAGGTTGTGAACTGGAAAGTGCCTTCAGGTAAAAAAGATTTTAAGATCATTGACGTAATCAACTAAATCATTTCAAAATAAATGAACTCCTAAATTCACTTATCATGAATGCTACTGAATACACCGGCCTTACTATTATTGGCTCATTAATTCTGTTTGCCTTTGGTTTGTCATGGATAAACCGAATCAGAAAGAAAAAGCAGATTAAAAAATTGCTTATGGAATTTGATGATTTTATCATTGAAAAGAGCCTTACAATTGATAACAGCCAGAGGCTTAATAAGAATATTATCGGAATAGACCGGCTGAATTATGTGATTGTGTATTCAAATAAAATTACCAAAAAGATTCAAATGATTCCTTTAAAAGAACTTGCAGAATGCTGTATGGTCAAAGAAACAAACAAACCAGGCGGCCACATTCAGCGTATATTTTTAAGATGCAATTTGAAGAAAAAAGAGAGCCCTGAAATTATTCTTCCCTTTTATGACGAAATAAGTGATGGGCTTTTTATGATGTTGCCACTCTCAAAAAAAGCTGCAATCTGGGCGAAAAGAATCAACATTTTCAGAGAAGCAGCTAAGCTTAAGCAGAAGAAAATACTTAGCGTATAAAACCACAAAACGGCATTGGGAAAATTAATCATTAATAGTAAACGGACAAATAAGGGTGAATTCTATTTTATATTTAGATAAGAGTAAATTTGCAATTCCTAAATTTTTAAAAAATTAAACTCATTTAGGTGAAGAAAGGATTTTTTTTAGCCGTTGCCTTATTTACATTCTTATTTTCTTTTGCCCAGCAAAAATTTACACTCAGTGGTACCGTCAGAGATAAAAAAACCGGCGAAACGCTTATCGGCGCTACAATAGTATTGAAAGGAAATGGTACTTACAGTGTAATTAGCAATGGCTATGGATTTTATTCTATCACTGCTCCAAAAAATAATTACCAGCTTAGTGCAGGGTTTTCAGGTTACCAAATGGATACAGCAGCTATTTCGCTTTCGCAAAATGTTGTAAAAAATATTAACCTCACACCGCAGGCAACCCGCTTGCAGGAAATAGTTATATCAGCAAAACAACAAAATGACATAACAAAAACTTTACCGGGCATGCAAAGGATTTCAATGAATGAAATAAAAAATGTACCGGTGCTTTTCGGAGAAAAGGATATTTTAAAAACCATACAATTATTACCAGGAATTAAAACAGCCGGGGAAGGTTCTTCCGGCTTTTTTGTTCGTGGCGGTGGTGCTGATCAGAATCTTATTTTATTAGACGAAGCTACGGTTTATAACGCTTCTCATTTATTAGGTTTTTTTTCCACTTTTAATTCTGATGCAATTAAAGATGTGACAATTTATAAAGGAGATATGCCTGCCCAATATGGCGGCCGCTTATCTTCATTGTTGGATATAAAAATGAAAGATGGCAACGATAAAAATTATAAAGTAAGCGGTGGCATCGGGCTCATTTCTTCGCGGATAAACGTAGAAGGGCCAATTGTAAAAAATAAAGGTTCATTTATGATAAGCGCCCGGCGGACTTATGCTGATCTGTTTTTAAAGCTTTCGCATGATAGTGATGTTAATCAAAGCATCATCTATTTTTACGACCTGAATGCAAAAGCCAATTATCAAATTAACCCAAATAACCGCATTTATCTATCAGGCTATTTTGGAAAAGATGTGCTGGGGTACGGCCATCAGTTTGGAATACAATGGGGGAACAGTACAGCAACTTTTAGGTGGAACCATATTTTCAACAATAAATTATTTTCAAATACTTCGTTTATTTATAGTAATTATAATTACAACATCAGCATAAATCAAACGACTAATAACCTTACTATTGTTTCCAGGATTAAAGATTTAAGCCTTAAAGAAGATTTACAGTATTTCGTGGGAAATAAACATAAAATCGATTTCGGCTTTAATATTACTCACCACGCTTTTACTCCCGGAAATTTTAAAACTTCAGCTACTTCATCTTATAATAGTTTAATTCTTCCTGATAAATATGCATTCGATGGTGCGATGTATGTTGCTGAGGAATGGAACCTTAATGACAGAATCAAAATAAATTCAGGATTACGTTTATCTTCTTTCAATATGGTTGGGCCAGGAGATTTTTATACGTATGACAGCAGCGGAAATATAGCCAGCACTAAATCGTATGCTGCTGGAAAAATAGTAGCATCTTACTTAAACCTTCAACCAAGGTTAGCAGCTAATTACCAGTTAAATGCCGCAAGCTCAGTAAAAATTTCTTATTCACGAAATGTACAGAACCTGCATTTATTATCTAACTCCACCGGCAGTAACCCCACCGATCTCTGGATACCAAGCAGCAACAACGTAAAACCAGAAATTGCAGACCAGGTATCAGCAGGCTATTATCGAAATTTTAGTGAGAGCTATGCATTTTCGGCAGAAGTTTATTTCAAAAATTTACAAAACCAGATAGATTATAAAAATGGCGCGCAACTGGTAGCCAACCAATTGGTAGAATCACAATTAGTTTATGGAAAAGGCAGGGCTTATGGTATAGAATTTTATTTTACAAAAAAAATAGGAAAATTAACTGGTTGGCTGAGCTATACACTTTCGCGTACAGAACGAAAAATAAAAGGTGTAAACAACTATTCCTGGTACCCTGCAACGCAGGACCAAACTCACAACCTGGCAATTGTTGCCGTTTACCAGCTAAGTAATAAATGGACAATTTCGGGTGATTTTGTTTTTAATACCGGGAATGCGGTAACATGGCCTTCGGGAAAATATGATTTAGACGGGCGTACAGTTTTTTACTACACTGAACGTAACGGATACAGAATGCCATCTAACAACAGGCTTGATTTGAGCGCTACTTTGGAAGGAAAGAAAACAAAAAAACTTGAAAGTAGCTGGACTTTTTCATTGTACAATGCTTACGGAAGGGAAAATCCTTATTTCATCCAGTTTCAGGATGACCCGGAAAACCCCGATAAAACCCAGGCTGTGCAATATTCATTATTTAGATGGGTTACTTCTATTACTTATAATTTTAAATTTTAAAACCCGAGTGAGAATTTTTAAAAAACTATATATAATTCCTTTACTATTATTACAAATAATATTATTGTTCAGTTGTAAAAAAGTAATAGATGTAAAATTGAAGAATTCATCTGAGCAAATTATAATTTCCGGCGAAGTGAATAATCTTTCAGGCCCTTATAAAGTTTCCATTTCAAAATCTGTAAATTTTACTTCTGATAATAATTTTCCAACCGTTTCTGATGCTTTTGTAACCATAACCGGAAATGGCATAACCGATACGTTATCTGAAGAGGCGCCCGGAGAATATTTTACAAAAAATCTAGTAGGAAAACCTGGAAAAACATATTCCTTGTTCGTAAAAGCTGAGGGGAATACTTATACTGCGGCTTCAACAATGCCTTACCCTGTACTATTGGATTCCCTAACCTTTGTATTAGGTAGGAATAATGATATTTATGCAGTGGCGAATTTTCAGGATCCTAAGGAGACAGACAATTATTACCAGTTTATTCAATTTGCAAATGGTGTAGCATTTAAAAATGGCAGGGGGAATTCAGTATTTGACGACCGCCTGTCAAATGGAAGGTACATTTCAATGGCATTATACGATGACAGTTCTGATATAAAACCAGATGTTACATTAACGGTACAAATGAATGGTATTGATAAATATGTGTATAATTATTTAAATGAACTTTTACAAATATCAGGCAATGGAGGCGGTTTTGCAAGCCCTACGCCCGCCAATCCGCAAAGTAATATAAGCGGCGGAGCCTTGGGTTATTTCAGTGCCTATACAGTAAGTTATAAAACCGTAAAAATACAGTAAACGGACTTTTATTAAAGATTTCTATTTTGTTAGATTAACAGTTAGGCATACACGTAAAAATCTGTTCAAATAATATCGATCATGGAAAAAAGCATTAATGAAAACGGTAACTGCCCTGAATGCTGCCATAAGTATGGTTAAAACGTTGGCTACTGGCTTCTTTACTTTCGAAGACAACGCCAAGGCTTAAAGTATACCTGCTAAAAGAATACAAAGCACCCAATTGTTGAGTAAATACTAAAGGTTTTAATGTAGAAATAATTGGCCCCTTATCTTTTCTGAATAAACCTCCCTGGACGGTTGCATTATATAACTGGTATTCCAGTTCTGGCAAGTAATAAAAAAATAATTCTGATTCTTTTATATGGCTGGTACGCACTTCTGAAAGGGCAGCATTAAAATAAGCGCTCTGGCTTATTGGTTTTAATTTACCAAATTGAAAAAATAAGCCTTGGCTGATATTTGTAAAAGTGGTTCCCAAAGTAGCATTTGAAACAGGCGTCAATTGAAAAAAAGAAGTTTCTGATTTGAGCAATCCTTTGGCGTAAAGCCCATGAAAATTGATACCCGGTTCAGTCTTTAATTGATAATTCCATATCCATCCCCAAATACTTGGGTCCACATGAATCAATCTATGAAAACCATCCTGCATTTGTTCTCCCAAAGCGGCATTACCAATCGTTCCGGCAGAAACACCCCATTGAAAAAGCTGGTTATGCTTCATAAAATCAGAGCGTAAAAACTTTGCATACAAATAACCGGTTATCGGCCGGTCAATTTGATCAGGATGATAAATTTTACGGGAGAAAGCAGTATAAATCTTTTGCCCGATTTCAAATTGATCTATTTGTTTTATGAAAGTATTTTTTCTGGCTTTGTGAATTTTACTATAATTTAAAATTATTCCATTGGTATAATACGCATCTTTTCCCTGGAATAAATAGTAATCATTTTCGGTAGTAATAGATAATTGTTTTGAAAAAAGCTGAGAGTTTGAAATCTGAGCTTCGGAGGAAAAATAGAGAACCAGAGTTAAAACCAAAGTAATAATCCTACGTTTAATTGAACAAAATATCATAATTACCTAAGATGATTTTCTAAAACGAAGTTATTTAAAAGCAGTTACAGTAAACGAACTTTTTACTTCGATTCCCATTTTCACAATGAAAATTCAGATCAATATTTTCATTCAAAGATTTTGGCGATAATAATTTTTTATGTGAAAAAATCAGTAAGTACTACAAAGTATAATAATCCCTTATAGTCATATATTGCAGTGAAATAAGAATCTATATCTAACTAGCCAATTTCAATAAATTATGAACTCAATCAGCATGAAAAAAATTATTTTTTTATCTTTTGCAATGATAGCTCTTTTTGCTATAAAAGGTTTTGGCCAGATTCCTAAGCTTATTGAAAAAAGTGGACGCCATGCATTGCTCGTAGATGGCAAGCCGTTTTTTATTCTTGGCGGACAAGCACACAATTCCAGTGCATGGCCTGGCATGTTGCCAAAAGTTTGGGATGCCATTGAGATAATGCATGCCAATACTTTGGAAGTGCCTATCTATTGGGAGCAGGTAGAACCGGAAGAAGGGAAGTT